>Ga0209724_1000719_pt1 | contig 31453 bp, 22 predicted proteins | sample grotaG_FD_184143 | JGI IMG/M metagenome (GOLD analysis project Ga0209724, IMG submission 184143) | Glacier valley bacterial and archeal communities from Borup Fiord, Nunavut, Canada, to study Microbial Dark Matter (Phase II) -... | ecosystem: Environmental > Aquatic > Freshwater > Ice > Glacier ...
CGTCTTTCAAGATGACAAATGTATTGCAGTAATTCATCTACAGAAAGCGGCAATCCTGTTTTTAAAGGGGTGTTTATGTGCGATTCGTCTATTTTTTGATGAAGCTTACCAGCTTCTGGATTGATCTTTATATTCATAGTTTTGAAATTACTTTTCTTCATATCAATAGTCGCGCATTGAAACTGTAATCAGTTATTTTCTATTCTGACTGAATTAAAAAGACTTAATATTTGAAAAGCATTTTTTGCTTTTGCCAGTGCCAATTCAAAATCTTTTGAATCTGAACAATGGCAAATTTCAATGGCACAGTCGAGAATCCAAACAAATTGTTTTTGCGCATCATCTTCACGAATCGTTTTTCGTTTCAGCGCTTTTTTGTAATAAGTATTCATCGTATATACTGCATTAAGAATGGATGGTTTAAATGTTTCTGTATATGAAGTGCCAAAACCGATACTAACCTCTGTTTTATGCAGATAAAGTTCGTTGACCATGGCCCACTTCTCTGCAATGGCATTACCCATAAAATGAGGTTCTATTTCACCTTTGGGTTTACCGTTTTCGCCGTACACTTTAAACACATAAAGCTTATCGCCTTTTAGAGTCTTGTCATCTGAAGGATCTGTCAGTCTGGCTTTCTTCTCAGTTTGCAATGTGGCAAATAAGCTTTCCTGCGCATCGGTGATGGTAAAAATTAATGAAAGCACAACTAAGCTGATGAATCGTCTCATAAGAAGATTAATTTAATGAAGTCAATTTCAATCCTTCCGGTACTATAACCTGAACTTTAAAATGTATTCCAGCGGTTTGCCTGCACCCACCTGAACATTCAGCACATTTAACTTAACCGAATATTCAGTTCCCTTCACAAAGTTTGATGAAGTAATTGTGATCGTATTTTGTGATAAAGCATCCAAAGTAAAATCATCGAGCGGCGAATTTAAGCGAAACTTAATGCCCGAAGCATCCTTTAATACCATTTTGTATGGAATGCCTGATGTGTTTTCAATTTCAAGAATTGCACTTTTATCATTGATTTGGCGCGCCTTAACGATCAGCGAGTTTTCAACCACAGGTTTTACCCATTCTTCTTTACCAAAAAGCTGGCCTTCCATACAGGCAATTGTACGATGATTAACAAGTGCTTCCTGTATCCCTTTTTCGCTGCGTTCTTTGGCCAGAACAAGCGTCATTGCACGGTATTGCCCTGGGAAAAGCACCATGGGTGCATGAATATCGGAATTTGACATCACTGTGAGGTTTTTATCAAGACACCATTTGAATACAAGGGAATCGTAACGATCGCCGTTCACAACTTCAATCCCTGAAATCAACTTTTTTTGGTCAAGTTCCTCATGTATTGTCTGCCATTCGCTCCGGTTTTCGGGATGTTGAAACCATGGATGGTTCCAGAATACGAAGGCACCCTGTTTTTTGGCTTCAGCCAAAGTTTCGGCAATGTTTTTTCCGTCGCGCGTATCATCTTTATTCACAAAGGTCTCGAAAACATTGGCATCCTTCACAAACAATACATTGAAATGACCAGGCGCCATTCTACGTGTAATTTCAGTTGCTTTTATCAGGATGATCCCAAACTCGTTGGCCGATTTTTCAGCAATCGCATACGAACGCAAGTGATCTTTAGAGGTAAAATCTTCCGATTTTGGCGTGTATTCAATATGTTCAGTCAATGCAATGGCGTCCAATCCTTCCTGATTGGCCTCCAGTACCCTGGTTGTGGGCCACACCATGCCATCTGAAAAGACGGTATGCATATGGAAATCGCATTTAAGCAGTTCGTATCCCGGAATTACCGGAAGTTTGAGACTGTTTTTTTTAATTTGCCCAAACGCTGATAGATTAAGTAGTATCAAAAATAGGAACGCCAATCTTTGGATTGAAAAGAACTTTCTAATATTCATTTGATATTATGTGTTTAATTTCTGATTTTATAATGATTCCCCTGATTTTTCTTATTAATTCTTTTACAGTACTATTAATATCCCGGGTTTTGGTACATTTTTTCAGGGTCCAATTTCCATTCATCAAAAGGTATCGGATAATAAATGTCCTTTGTTCCAAAATTTGCCAGATTGGATTTGCCATAATCGTCCTGATTCTTACCTTTGAAATAAGTAGCAAGTTCATCAGCGGTAAAAAACCGGATAAGGTCATACCATCTATGGTTCTCAAAGGCAAGCTCCGCACGGCGTTCGTGCAATATAGCCAATTTCAAATTTGGGAATTTTGAATGATAGACCGGGTTGAGATTTGAAATGGCATACACAGAAAGACCTGCACGCGTTCGTATCTGATCTAAATACTGAATTGCTTCAGGTTCATTCCCCAGGTACAGGTTTACTTCAGCAAGCATGAGAATAATATCTGCAAAACGCATCAGAATAAAGTCATTACCACCAAAGCCATTTACGCCGGCTCCATTGCTGTTATCGCGATACTTTGTTATAAACCATGCTTTTGCTACTGGATCATTGGCATATTTAACCGAGAAGTCTTTACGGATGTCGTTAGCTTCAAACTCTTTTACAAGATCAGGGTTTACAAATGTTCCCTGGCCGGAAGATATTTTTTGCGAGTTAATCGTTTCACCTTTAGACTGGTTCCTTGTTGCAAGTGAAGAATAGTAGTTAAGATCACCCTGCTTGTAAACTATCTGGAATACTATTTCCGGGCATGTATTTTTCTTATCAACATTAAACACATCGGAATATGGTATCGCTGAAAGGGTTGTAAAGGTACGCATGTTGTAGGCGTCAGTAAGGTATTTTTTAGCGTTTTGGAAGTTTTGCGGCTTGTTCTCTGCAAGTGTAGCTCCCATTGTTAAATAGACCTGACCCAGCAATCCGTTGATTGCTGCTTTACATGTTCGCCCTTTCCCTCCTGTGGGCTGAATGTTGGGAATATTTGAGTTAAGAGCTGCCTGTAAATCCAAAACAATTTGTGCGTATACCAACTCTTTCTTCACCCGAAAGGTATTGGCAAGTATGTCGTTATAGTTAGTAAGATAAACAGTAACCATTGGCACATCACCCCATTTACGTACCAGATGGAAATAAACCAAAGCACGAACAAACAAAGCCTCCGACTTGTATATTGCCCGTTGGTCTTCGTTTGAAAATGTAACATTATCAATACCTGAAAGGACAAAGTTAGTTCTCGCAACGGCACTGTACAGCGATGTCCAATGTGTTTTAATGTAAGTATTACTGGGAAGAAGGGAAAAGTCAGTAAATTGGAAAGGCTCCCCCGCATTAGATTGGTTGTCATTCCTGCCAGCGTTGTCTGAGCGTTCTTCAGAATAAAGGTCGCTTCCTTCTCCCAGGCAACTGTTACTCCGGATGGCCTGATAGATACTGTTTACCGATTTATCCACATCTATTTCGGAAGTAAAATAGCCCTCCGAAGGAATCGCGTTAGGATTTTGTTCATTTAAAAAGTCACTACACGAGGTGATAATCAGCAGTAGTATTGACAGTGATATTATTACTTTAGTTTTCATGAAACGTTATTGTTAAAATGTGACTTTAATACCAATATTATAAGCTTTCATTAATGGATATTTCCCATAATCTACACCAGGAGTAAGATTAGATCCATTGTTATAATCAACTTCGGGGTTGTATCCACGGTATTTTTGAAATGTAAATGGATTGTCTAAGGCAGCATAAAAGCGAATGTTTGATACCGAATTGTTAGTAAACCGGGCGATATTTTGCAGGGTGTAACCGATTGTAATATTAGTACACCTAAGGAATGAACCGTCTTCGAGGTAGAAGGAGGAGAGACGTGTACTGTTACTTTGTGTACCTCCACGTGAAGCACGATATATTTCTCCATTACCTGGGTTTTCAGGTGTGCGGTAACGTTCGTTAACAGCCTGATATTGGTTACCGGATCCTTCCATATTGAAAAGGTAATAACACTGACCATCAAGAATATCATTACCGTAGCTACCGTTAAAAGATGCAGCTAAATCAAAGTTTTTGTATCGTCCTGAAAGGTTGAAACCAAAGATGAAATCAGGATTGGGATTTCCAATTATTGTTTTATCATTATCATCAACCACTCCATCACCATTCACATCATCAAAATAAAGATCGCCTAACTGAAATTTTGTAGTTTGCGACAGCGAACGGGCAGGTCCTTTCAAAACATATCCTGCAGGAAATTTTTTGGTGGAAGAATTGTAGTATTGATCATCATCTGTCAAATTGATCATATCTTGTTCATTGATCATTCCCTTTACGTTAAAACCATAGAACATGCCGATGGGTTGACCTTCTTGGGTAATATGGGTTTTGTATGATCGTTCAGCTCCATTTGTCAGGATGGTTGATGCCCCGCCAAGGTTGATTACTTTATTCCGGTTGACTGCAATATTCCCGCTTATTTTTAAATCCCAGTCTTTCTTTTTAAACAGATTGGCATCGATTTGAACATCGAAACCCCGATTGTTTATTCTTGAATCAGGAAGATTGGTCAACATGCTTGTAGAGCCCGACACAGCGGTGATCGATTTTTCAAAAAGAAGGTCGAAGGTATTACTGTCGTAGTAGTTGGCGATAACCGATACTTTTCCGTTAAGAATTGTAAGGTCAAACCCTGCATTTGATTGTGATGTTGACTCCCATCCTAAATTAATATCTCTAAATGCACCCGGATACATGGCAGTGACAACATTGTTGCCGATAACGACGCCGCCTTTTCCCATAACCTGCTGAAAATTATAGGTTCCAATGCTGTTATTTCCACTCAAACCCCAACTTGCACGAAGCTTTAGAGAAGAGTTATCACCAAACCATTTTTTATAGAGCCCTTCTTTCGATACTGTCCAGCCACCTGAAATTGATGGAAAGTATCCCCATCTGTTTGTAGGGCCGAACAATGAGCATCCGTCACCGCGAAAAGTTGCTGTCAGGTGATATTTATCCATATAGGTTGTATTCAACCGTCCGAATGCAGAAACTATTGAATAGGCTGTTTTCCCGGTGCCACCATTGCGTGAGAAATTACTTGGGTCAGCACCTCCACCTACCACATCCGGTATTTTGTCGTCGGTGAAACCATTTGCATTAACATCCAATATATCTCTGGCATTACTTTGGGATGACGCTCCTCCAACACCACTCAAACTTAAATTTCCTACTTTCTGGTTGAAGTTTAAAGTAAACTCAGATAAATAATCTTCTTCCAACAACATGCGTGAGCGCGCATTGGCTGCTGCAATCGATTCTGAAGAGTATGGAGGCCTGGTTCCGTTGGTAATACTTGTAGGCAAATAGGATTCATATTTGTCGGAGTATTTGTAGGTACCTAAACTAAGCTTAGCACTCAGACTGTTTAAAATCTTGTACTGACCGAATACGTTATAGGTAGATCGGGTGGTTTTTCGGGTAGCTTTTGTTTCTAATGCATAAGCAACCGGATTTTCGATTCCACTCTGAAAGGCATATTGTGAAGAGTAAGAAGACATTTCATATTTAGAAGGTGTTCCGTCTTCGTTGTACGCTTTGAAAATTGGCAGATACACAAGTGCTGCCATGGCTGGACTTGCATTAAAACGACCTTCACTCATTTCGTTATTATTGGTTTGAGTAAAGGATATGTTGCTCCCTACAGTTAATTTACTATTCACATCTATGTCTAAGTTGGAGCGAAAATTGATTCGTTTCTGATCGGTTGCCAGCATGATGCCTTCCTGATCCTGGTATCCTCCCGATAAATTGTAGCGAATTCCATTTTTCCCGCCTACAATCGAAATATTATGCCGATGGTTTTGCGCATTGCGATAAAGCTCTTCCTGCCAATCAGTATCGTATCCGGTCGATTTAATTTGACCTGTTTGGAAATCATACAGGAAATCAGGTATTTTAGCACCGCTTGAACTGATACCCAACCGTGCGGTGCGTTGGTCGTTGTTATCTTTAAAATAGTCGTCCGTCCAATTTGCCTGGCTCACCTTACCACGGTTAATCAACTCATCCTTATAGTCTTTATTGTGTGCATCCACAAAAAGTTCGGTAAATTCTGCTGCATTTAACATGTCAACTTTTCTTGAAAGTTGATCGATGCCAAATTGGTAATTATAGGAGATCTGCATTTTACCTTCTTTTCCCCGCTTGGTAGTTATTATGATTACACCACCGGATGCCCTGGATCCATAGATTGCTGCCGATGCAGCATCTTTTAAAATCTCAATAGATTCAATATCATCCGGGTTTAGAAACAAATCTTCGTTTGAAGGATAACCGTCAATTACATAAAGAGGATCAGAGCTTGCATTAACGGAAGAGGTACCTCTTACACGGATTTTAGTGCCTTTATAGGGTGCGCCGCTCACCTGCGATATTTGAACACCTGCCACTTTTCCTACCAAACTTTGCCCTAAAGTAGGCGTCGTTAGGTTAAGTTCTGCGGATTTAATACTGGCTACAGAACCGGTAATATCGCTCTTCCGCATTACCTGATAGCCAACTACCATTACTTCGCCGAGTGCCTGCGAATTTTCTTTCATGCGAATGTGAAGTGAAGCTTCACCCTGGTAAATAACCTCTTCCTTTTGAAACCCAATGTATGAAATGACAATTGGATTTTTTTTGTTGTTCAATTCAATTTTAAAGTTACCATTGGCATCGGTTACAACGCCATTGGAAGTTCCTTTTTCTATCACTGTGGCCCCAATCACTGGAGTACCTGACTCTTCAACAATTACTCCTGCAACTTTTGCTTTTTCCTGCGAAATTGCTGTGAATACGTTCACTGTAATGAAGCAAATTGCAAAAAATAGTACTTTAAGTAGTTGACTTCTACAACCCGATTTTATATTTTTCTGGTTCATCATTGTAATATTAAAATTCTGTTTATCTGTTAAAAGTGTATTCAAGAATCAGCTTTTCTTCATAATTAGTCCAGGCATTGTTCAATCTAAAAGATATTTTCACAGGTTGTGAATTGTCGGTCTTAACACCAACGTTTACACAACATTCGGAATTTGATGGCAGAACAACAGGATGTGCAATGAAGTACTCATCAGTACTAATCGGCTCCATAACAAAACGTTGAGACGAAACATTCTCAAAAAAGAATGTCAGTTGATTTCCTTTGAAAGTGTATTTTACCAATGGGATGCATGCCTTTACAAAAGGCTCCAATAATTCTTTGCGTCCTATGATATTATCGCGCCACCAAAGCAGTGTTCTGTGTGCATCCAATGCTTCATGTACAGACTCCGGAGTGCGTTCTTTTGCCATTATAAGGGTCATAGCACGGTGGTTAATATCATGTTGCGACTTTGCAAGTGGCATGGATGAATGTACATCGCTATTTGCGATAAGTGTTAAATTGCGCTCAATAGCCCAATTATAGGCCTCTCTGCAGAAGCGGTCACCATTCACCACTTCAATGCCGTCTATTTTTCTCTCCTTGATCAGTTGATCGACTTCTTTAGGCATAACAACTTTGTCGTCGGCCAGTTGATGAAATGGATGGTTGTAAAATACAAACCCCCCCTGTTCTTTTGCAATCTTAACTGCCACATCATAACCGGCAGCCTCGTTAGGTTTTTGATTATTAGTAGGATTGAACAGTGGGGCAGCGTCTTTAATAAAAATGGCATTGGTGTGTCCGGGAGGTACTACTCTTGTAATTTCACTACCTTTGATAAGGAGAATGTTATATCGTTCTGCTGCCGTTTTTGCAATTTCATATGAACGATTTAAGTCAGCTGATGTCGTTACATCCCCCTTGTTACGCTGTATTTCCAAATGGTCTGTGATGGAAACAACGTCTATGTCTTCGTTGTAGGCCTCAGAAATTCGCTCAGTTGGCCAAACGGAACCATCCGAAAATACCGTGTGAGTGTGAAAATCTCCTTTAAGTGCCATGTAATCATTGACTTTTGGGAAAGTGACTTTCGTTCGCAAGGGGTGCTGCGCAAAGATGATCGATGTCGATAGAAGAAAAATAGTCGTGAAAAATAGTTTTTTCATTGTCTTGCTTTTTCAAATTTCTTTTGGGTTAAAATCTCCATCATAAATGACTTGAATAATTTCCATTTGAATTATAAATTGATTTATTTCTGCCACCAAAGCTTGTTGTAGAAAGTATCGCCTCCTATGCTTGCGACGGCTTCCTGATAGTTTTTCAGGTTCGTACGCTGAACTGTTTCGGGATATTTGAAACGGTTGGGCATTTTGTTGCCAACCGGAACACCGTCGCCCAAAGGCAAAACCGGGTAACCGGTGCGCATTAACTCAAACCATTGCTGATAATCGCAGAAAAAGAGCGCGTAATACTTTTGCAGCATGATACGCTCAAGCGTATTGTTATAAGCCGTTGCCGGAACAATGAAATAATTTGCAGGTACAACTGCTCCCCATTGTTCAATGGCCGCCTTTACTCCTGCCAAGTATGAATCATTTGCTGTCTTTCCGGCCGTATTCCAGCCATAAAATGCTGCTTCGGCTCTGATAAATTCAATTTCGGCATAGGGTAAAATCACCACTTTTAGCGGAGCTTTTGCAAGGTTCTGATTCATATTTGACGGAGCTACAGGTACCGTAGGCGCTACATTGTAACCACTGGGCCATCCAATAAAGACATTGTTCACTTTGGTACAAAAGATATCCCTTCTGGGGTCGTTCCATGTATTCAGATTATCAATAAAAAAGCTTGCGACTCCACGGTAGGAGGTGAAATCCTGCGGACGTGTCATAGGCGCTTCCTGTGGAAATACTCCTGAAATAGCTAATAAAGCAGATTCGTCGTTTTTCGTAAATACGGGATAAGTAACAGGATTCGAAAGAATTGCTTCAATCTCGGTTTTTGCCTTTGAATTATTGCTGTTTACCATGCGTAAAGCGATTCTTAAACGCAGCGAGTTGCAAAACTTTTTCCATTTTGCGATCCCTACCGATTGACCCGATACCAATGCATCGTTAGTCCCAAACAAAAATTCACCTTCTGTATTGTAGCGGAGACCGGCAGCTCCGTTAAACATTGTATTCGCTTTTTCAAGATCAGCTAACAATTGTGTGTAGATCTGCTCCTGCGTATCAAATTTAGGTTGAAGCAGACCTTCAGCACCCCTGCTTGCTTCCGACATGGGTACATCACCAAACGAATCGGCAAGCAATTGCATCACCCAACTTCTCAATGTTAATGCGACTGCCTGATAGTTAGGCTCATTAAAGCTGATTGCAAGCGTTTCCATCTCTTTGATGTTGTTCAGCCACCTGTAATAGGTATCCCATGTGCCGTTACCTGCATTATCGTTGAAATTGTAACGCGAGACGCCACCACTGCTATTGGTAGGCAACGAAACCTGCATCAGTTCCATTGTAAAACTATTGGAGCGGTTCCAGTTATAAACTGAAAGCTCATAAAGAATTGGGTTGAGCAAGGCGCCAGGTGTTACCTTGTCCATGCGGTTAGGATCGGTGTTTAGCTCGGTGAAATTTTCGCACGATCCAAGTGTTAATCCCAGTAAGACCAGAAATATGCCAAGTGTTTTTATCGTTTTCATCTTCATTTTTATTTTCATTTATTTGTTAAAGATCAAACATCATCAGATATTAGAATCCAAGTGTAAGATTCAGACCGACTGTACGGGTTGTAGGTAACTGCCCGGTTTCGACACCCGGTGTAATTGTTCCACCATTAAGTGCGGCAGCTTCCGGATCGAACATCGGGAAGGAGGTTATCATCATCAGATTCCGGCCATAAACAGCCAATGACGCTTTTTCAAAAGGTGTTTTGGTTAGCACGGACTTTGGAAGCGAATATTCGAAACGGACTTCGCGAAGTTTAAGGTAAGAGGCATCGAATGAGTTGGTCTCTACGTTATTAATGCGGTAATTTTCATTATTATACGCTTCTACCGTCACAAGTTTCGAATTGGGAGCATAAGTTCCGTTACCCGCATCAACAACACCTGGAGCAACCATATAATAACCACCAAGGTTTTTCTTCGAAAGGGCTGCGTCTGCAAGTATGCGTGGATCATCCTTTTCGATGTAGAACTCAGTACCCGGAAGACGGCCATTGAGCGTAAAACCCAGTTTGCCCTGCTGTGTCATTTTATGGTGTGCCTGCGAATAGACGATTCCGCCAAACTGACCGTCAAATTGAATGCTTAATCTGAAATTTTTATATTGAAATTCGTTACTCATTCCGGCTTTCCACGAAGGATAAGCGCTGCCCACGTATTCGATTACCGGAGCCTGGGCAGGTAAGCCATTGGACGCAATAATTACTTCACCTTTTGGGTTACGTACCAGTTTGTAACCCCAAAGGTCTCCTGTTGTACCACCAACACTGCCTATGATTGATACCGAACCGATTGAACTTAACAACTGGTTTTCATCCATACCTTTTGCAAGTTCGAGAATTTGGTTTTCATTCTTCGACCAGGTTAAACCCATATTCCACTTGAAATTTTTTGCAATTAATGGTGTCCCGTTTACCGTTAATTCATAACCACGGTTGCGTACTTTTCCGGCGTTGATCGTTGCCCGGTAATAGCCGGTTGCAGCATCCATTGGTGCATCAATAATCTGGTTACGGGTGACATTATAATAGAATGTAAAATCAACTCCCAACCTGTTTTTGAGCATTCTTAAATCCAGCCCGGTTTCGAAACTTGACGAAATTTCGGGTTTGAAATCGATGTTGTGCAGTGTTGTAGCGGTACTTGCAGAGCCTGGAAATTTGGTAGTGGAGTAATACTTATCTGTTTTGTAAGGATCGGTATCATTTCCCACCTGAGCATACGAGATACGGAGTTTTGCCTTATTGATCTGATTTGGCAAACTTGCTATTTCGTTCAGCAGAACACTCGTACTAACTGACGGATAAAAGAATGAACGGTTTTGTTCAGGCAAGGTGCTCGACCAGTCGTTTCTTCCGGTAACATCCAAAAACACCTTGTTTTTCCACGAGACGTTGGCAGCAGCATAGAGACTGTTTAATGCTTTATTGCTTTCTGCTGAAATCACATATGGACTTGATTGTCCGTTGGAAAGTTTATACACACCTGGTGTAATCAGCCCGGTAACCGAAGCCTCAAGCAGATTGTAATGTTGCCTCATCATATTGGCTCCTCCCGAAATACTCACACTCAAACCATTCGAAAAGCTTTCGCGATAGGTTAGCAAAGCATCGGAATTGGTTTCGTAATTAAAAATATTTTGTTTTCTGAAATATCCTTTTCCGAAAACTACATCGCTGACGGTACGTCGCATCGCCCTTTCATCAAAGGCCATATCGATACCCGAGCGCAGCATCAATTCAAACTTACGAGAAATCTCGTAAACTGCTGAAAAGGTTGAAACGGTAGCATGTTTCTGAGATGCATTTGTGTTTTCGTAGAGTGTAATAAATGGGTTTCCTATAAATGTACTGTATGGTTGTAGCTGGCTGATCCCTTCCTGACCGGTTTTCCACATCGGGCGAAGCCAGTCGAGATTTACGTTTGGATTCTGGAAGATCATAAAGTAAGCAATCGAGTTGCTGTTGTAGCCAATGGCTGGTGTATTATCAGTTTTCCGGTTCGTATAACTGGTTCTTGCAATTAACTTTAACCGCTTCGAAACCTGATAATTGGCAGATAACGAGGCGGCAATTCTGTTGAATCCGGTGTTGGGAAGGATCCACTCATTTTTTGTGGTCGTAACCGAAGCACGTATTGAACCTTTATCACCTTGTCCATCAATAGCGATGCTGTTAATCAGGTTATATCCTGTACGGAAGAGTCCTTTCCGGTTATCGGGATAAGCGACCCAGGGTGTTTTTTCAAGACCCTGAGCCTGTGTAAGAGGATCGTACTGGTAATACAATTTACTGGCATCAAATCGTGGACCATAAGCGCTGCTGGTTCCGCTTGTTGAGCCGTTTTTCCCATCCGGTGTTCTTCCATACGAATAGTAGAGTTCTCCGTCATATTCGGTACCCGCAGCCCCGAGCGCATAAGTTTGCACACCTTGTCCGAATTCATATTGATAATCGGGCCATTTTAGTACGCCATCCACACTCGAATTGGAGTTAAATGTCACACCAATTCCCTTTTGTCTGCGTGACCCCGATTTGGAAGTAATCATGATCACACCGGTTGCAGCACGTGATCCATATAATGCAGTAGCCCCTGCACCTTTCAGCACTTGTATACTTTCGATATCATCCGGATTAATATCCGAAAAACCATTTCCGAAATCCACAGGTAAATCGCTTGAACTACCTGCTCCATAAGCAGCACCGGTTCCGGTCATCTGGCTCGACAATGGCACGCCATCCAACACAATCAATGCATTATTGCCATTCATATTCAGCGAAACGTCACCACGGAGCGTAATCCTCGAAGAACCAATCGGTCCACCCGGTGAAACAATGTTCAGACCTGCCACTTTACCTGCAAGACTGCTTGCCCATTGTGTCGACATCGCATTGGAGAGCTGTTCCGTCCCAATATTCTGTGTTGAGTATCCCAGCGCTTTTTCTTCGCGTTTAATACCCAACGCTGTGACAACCACTTCATCGATTTGCTCAATTGCATTCTTCAAAACAACATCGGCTTTGTTACGTCCATTCAGTGAAATCTCACTTCTTTCATAGCCGATAAAGGAAAATAGCAATATACCATCTGTGGGCGCGACAATGGAGTATTGGCCAAAAACATTTGTTACCGTTCCTTTGTTAGTTCCCTTTACAGAAACATTTACGCCGGGTAAGAGTTCGCTTGACGAACTTCGGACTGTTCCTTGTATAAGCACCTGGGCAAAAATTGTTTGCACACACAACACCATCAGGCACATCAACAGAATTGATCTTTTTTTCATACTTTTGCAATTGATTCATTAAAGTTATTTTCAACAGTAGCTTATTAATCAAAAGAGGGGTTGTGGCTGCAATCCCTCTTAATTTTTCACAAAGCTAGGTAAGCATAGTGTGGCACATGTTAAACCTATATAACCTTATTATTAACCAAACCTTATCAAAACAAAACAGAACAGTTACATCTGTATTTCATTCCGGTTTCATTTACTCTTATTAAACTTATTTAAATGATATTATAGATTGTAACCGAAATGAAACAGGTAGTTTTATTGCCAAATACCAGTGAATCAGAAACGCGTGAAAATTGGAAAAGCAGGCTTATACAAAAAAAAAATCAGCATTATTTGCTTGTTATTTTTAGCACTCTACTGCAAAGATCCCCGATAATCATCTTTAACCATGCTTTGAGAGTGAATTTCAAACTTATTTTAATTATTTCGTTATGAAAATGAAACAGAAATGAAACGTCTCTTTTGTTAGTTCGTGAAGTAAAAATTTACTAAAAAAAATGAAAAAACTCAAAAGAAAAAAAGGAACTTTAAAAGGAATTCTGTTTCTATTCCTTTATTTATTATGTGTGCCTTACTCAAATCTTATGGCACAAGGAACGAATGCTTCGGTCGTCGGGAAAGTTTTAAATGAGAAGGGAGAACCTCTTCCTTTTGTAACAATTATTCTCAGAAACGAATCGACCGGTTTTAATACCGGAACGACAACAAATGCTAAAGGGGAATATAGCATGAAACAGTTGCCGCTTGGCTCCCCGTATACTGTAAAAGCCACCTTTATTGGATATGGTGACCAGATACAAAAAGACAATGTATTAAACCAGGGAGATCTGTTAAGGGTTGATTTTCAACTTAAGGAAGAATTACAGGAACTCAATACGGTTACAGTGGTAGCAAACAGTATGAAGAAGAGTGTTCAAAAATTGGGTTCTTCTACCTCTGTAACGATAGAAAACCTGAAGACGCTGCCTGTAAACGGTCGGAATTTCACATCACTTACCGATCTTTCTCCGTTAAGTTCCGGAAGTAATCTTGCCGGACAACTGTTTTCGTCGACCACCTATACTATTGATGGTATGAATGCCAAAAGTCCGCTTTCGAGCGGTACAACTAACAGGGGGCCTTACCTGGTTTCAATGGAAGCCATCCGGGAATTTGAAGTAGTCACTAATAATTACGATGTTACACAAGGTCGTGCTGGTGGCGGTCAAATTAGTTCGGTCACTAAATCGGGTTCCAATAAGTTTGAAGGTTCAGCTTTTTTTTACAACCGGGCAGACAATCTTTCAAGTAAATTTGATTCACGCGGATTAAAACGAACAGATAAATACTCAATTGCTCAATATGGTTTCTCGTTTGGTGGTCCGATCATTAAAGATCGTGCTCATTTTTTCGTTGCGTTTGATCATCAAAAAGATGCCAGACCTCTCTATATTGCAGATATTCAAAACATGGATGATGAAATAACCCTTGGAATATCTAAGGTAGTCCTTGATGATTTCGTTGGTATTTCGAGGGATAAATATGGAGTTGCTGCTACGCAACAAACTGGCTCGTTTGACAAGACCCGCGGTAGTAATGCAATATTTGCCCGGATTGACTGGCAGATTAACGCTACTAATATGTTCACTTTACGAAACAATTACAACCGTGATTATAATCATTTGGGGGTTAATGACAATAGTCGGATCAATCTCTATGAAGTATATGGATCACATCTTTCTTTAGACAATAGCCTGTTAGCTTCGTTGCGTTCCATTCTTGGCCCGCGTTTGACAAATGAGGCAAAATTTCAATATCTATATACGAAAGACGATGGTAAACCTGGAGAGCAGTTACCTGTTACGAACATACCACGTGCAATCGTAGAGAGTATCAAATCGACTATTGATGGCAAAGATTATACATTGAGCAGTGCACAATTGGGAGGACAGCGTTATGAACCTGAAAAATTCATCAACAATGTATTCCAATTCGTTGATAATATATACTATAATACAGACAAAGTGAATTATACCTTTGGAGCTGATATATTGTTTACGCATCTAAATTCTCTGGCAACCAGTGAGATGAATGGGCGTTTTTATTTTAAGGGACTGGAAGATTTCAGAAATATGAAACCATATCGATATGCTCGCGAAGTGGCGGTAGGCGATCCTACTGTAAAACAAGGAGTACTTAGTTCAGCATTATATGGACAGGCACAGATTAAGCTTTTTGCCGGCGTTGACTTTGTTTTAGGTCTTCGGGCTGATTATACAACCTATTTCAATAATCCTGATGACAATAAATTGCTAACGAGCGAATTGGGTTTGAAAACAAATAATAAAGTAGCCAGTTTTCAGCCTCAGCCACGTTTCCAGATCACCTGGGATATTGGTGAGAAAAGGACAGATATCGTTCGTATTGGAGCTGGTATTTTCGGGTCGAACATGAATAATTATGCTATGGTTAACAACCTTGAGTTTGACGGTTTGAAAGTTCTTTCAGTTGATATCTCAACCCCGAACTATGTTATGCCTACTCCTGACTTTAAATTGTACCGTCAGGATCCTTCAAAAGCTCCAGGAATTGAGCTTTTTAGTCAGCTTGGATTACCCAAAGTAGCCACTTTCAATGTTAATGGACCTGAAGTAAAGATTCCTACAGTTTACAAATTCAATTTATCGTACAATCGTTTCTTTTCTGACCGTTTACGGGTTGGAGCGACATTCTTCGGTACATATGGTCGGAACAACTATATGTATATTGACCGGAACATGCAGGACAATCCTTATTTTACACTTTCATCAGAAGATAACAGAGGCGTATTTGTTCCTTTAGCCAGTATCAGCACTACAAGAGGAACAACAGACTGGACACAGGGTCGCAAGTCAGGCAAAATTGGTCGTGTTCTTGAGTTGGTTAGCAAAGGTCAGGTAAATACTTACACGTTTGTTGCCGACGCTTCTTACCGATATTTCAAAGACGGCCAGTTTACGCTGAGTTATACCAGAAACGATTCGAAAGACAATACATCCTACAATGGAAACGTAGCTAATAGTGCAACTCTTTTTCAGATGGTCAAAGATGATCCACGTAGTCTAAATGAGATGAATTACTCTGATGGACAATTTCGAAATAAGATCATTTTTTACGGAACGCTTCCAACAATCCGAGGTATTTCTGTTGGAGTGAGATTTTCTGGTATTGGCGGAACTCGTTATTCAATGGTTACCAACGGAAACATAAACGGGGACTTTGTGAATGGTAATGATCTGGCTTTTGTATTTGATCCGGAGAATTCAACAACGCCTCAGAACATAAAAGATGGTATTAACGGGCTACTTAGCAATCCGGATATAGATAACCGCTTCAAGGATTACCTGAAAGCTAGTTTTGGAAAAGTGGCTAAACGAAATGGTGGTATTAACGGTTTTTACGGAACCTGGGATCTCCGTCTTGCAAAAAGTTTCAAAACATTTGGGAGCCAGTTGTTGACTTTGTCGGTCGATGCATTTAACGTGGCCAATCTTATCGACAAATCTAAAGGTATTTCAAATTTATTGGGCAAACAAAGCTTACTGAATGTTACAGGTTTTGATGCTGCGACAAAGAATTATAAGTATACAGTTAACAACAGTGCAGGTAAAATTGCTTATGGAGGCAATCCATGGCAGATTCAGATTGGAGTTAAATACTCTTTTTAAAAATCGATAACAAATTGCAGCAAAATGGGAAACACCATTTTGCTGCAATCGTTCAATAGTCAATTTTAAGAAGGAAATCTTGTAATAAGAATTCATGTTGTTAATTGAAAACATATTATTAAATATAAAATAATGAATAAATTATTTTTTACGTTATTATTAATGTTATTTGGATTCTCAAACCATTTGGTGAAAGGGAACGATAAAGCACTTAGTCGTAATACAAGAATTCTGGTTTTCCCGTTGCGTGGAAATGTATCCTCAAATTATTATCCACTTACAATGATTGCTCAGGACATGAAAATAAGGGAAGACTCTATTGTAGCTGTCATCAACAAGATGGTTGCAGATAATGTAAGCGAAAATAATTCACAGTTTATCACTACCTTAGATTGTAAGGGTATAGAAGGTATGGACAAGATTCAGCAACAAGTAAAAATTGTAAACTCCTCTACCGACGTTAAGATTGCAGATCTGAGTGCAGTTTCTGATAAGGATTATAATTGCCTGATAGAGCAAGCTGGAGTTAGCTATGTTGTTTTTATTAATGGTTATTACATTAATAAAAGGGACAAGCCATTTAATACGGTTTTCCATATCATCAGCTTAAGCGTTTTCGATAGTAAGAAAAACAAAGTTTTGGATTTTTCAAATTACTATAATACTTTTGACCTGATTCCTTTCATAGAAATGAAGGCAGCAAGTAGAAAGTGTGCACAGAAAATTGCGCAAACGATTATCAGGAAAGCAAATAAAAGTTGATGGAAATTGGTTGGCATTTAATCTCTAACCCTATGTTTTCAGTTATGATTTTTCAAACATCAACTATTTCTTCTCAAACATCAAATATTATAATAAATGGCAGAATCGTCTCCGGCTGAATTAATATCCATACATTTGAGGAATTTGAAATTTGTGATGAGCGTTTATTTTTGATAAGTGCCATAATTTTAGGAACTTAATCATTTTTGGATGAAGAAACTAATTTTCATTTTTACAATATTGATTATTGCATTGTCCATTATATCAAGCGTTGTTGGCGTATTAAATTACCAGACATTGAATTTTGAAAGTTTTGTAACCGCAGGCGGAGAGCAAGTCGAGATTCTGTCGGAAGGAATCTATAAGTACAATGTGAAACAGTGGGTGTTGAGCGGTATGCCATGGGACATTATCCGGTTGATCGTTGGAATTCCCGTGCTGATATTGTCTTTTATATTTTATCTGAAGGGTTCATTAAAAGCAACCATGATTTTCATTGGATTTTTATTTAGTTTCTTCTATCAGAGCTTATTGTGGGCAATCGGCTGGTACTTTAATGCGTTGTTTTTAGTCTAAACCTTCACCTTTGCTTTTAGTTTAGTTACCTTGTTTTTGGTCGTATTTTCATTCGATATAAAGCGGATAGAACTTGCCAGAAATAAAAATTTTCCGGTCAGGACAGTTGCCATCTTTCTTTTCTTTATTGCAGGTATGTTGTTCTTTAAATGTATGGGCGAAATTCTGCCGATGCTTTCCACCGGAGTGTTAAAAAAACAATTTTCGGGCTACTTTAACCTATTTGACCAGTTCATGGATATTGGAATTATTATTCCTTTCGTTATCTTTGTTGGTGTATTTTTATTAAAACGAAATGTATACGGTTTTCCGTTTTCATCTGTCGGTCTTATTCTGTTTCTAAACATTGGTTTATCAGTGGTAGCCGGTTAAGCAATACTGGGAGTTATGAACAATACATTTACTGACCAGATTCCGGGTATTACTATCTTTACTGTTTTTATGCTTATTGATGCATTTATTCTGGTCAAAATATTCAGAAACATCAATGTAAAACCAAATGGAACATTTATAGATTAGTTTGCGGACATTGCAATGAGCAATATGTTGGAGCTATTTTTGACTTTGTAAAAAACAGAAAATAAGTTCCAATCTTTTATTTATTGAAGAATGTTTTAATTTTGAAATTTTTGAACTTTTTTGTTCTTTATCTGTTTTAAATCTCAGACATACCTTTAATTTCATTGAACTACGAAACCGATTCATTAATTATAAATAAATTCAAAATCAACATGGAAAAGATTGAAAATCTTTCTTTAAAAATGGAAAGAAATGCACAGGTAATTAGCGTATTATCAAGGAATGCCGAAGTATGGAATAAGGTTTCCAAATTTCAGACTGCTGTTGACCGGCTTATTTCGAATCAGGAAAAGTTGGTGGAATTACAAGCTTTGTTAAATAAAGATATTTCAGTTGTTGAGAAAGCGAAGAATGAACGAAGAAAGGAATTAGAGGACAAAACCATGACTTTGGTTCGGATTATGCAGGTTTTTGCCCACGACAAAAAGAAAGGGAAGTTACAACGCAAATTGTTTCATCTTACCTACGAGTTTGTTGAAAACTGTATGGACCTGGAATTAATAGACATCTCGAAGGAAATCTGGCTGCTCGCCAATAAATTTGGCGGATATGCGTTAACATTTGTGAGTAAGATTAAAGCAGCGCTTGATCCTGAAAATGTAAAAGCGACCAACAAATTTGAGAAAGAGTTCGGATTAAATCCCGACATGATTAAAAATCTTGAAGAGGCTATACTCAACTTTATTAAAGCGATGTTTCCTTACAATAAAGAAATGGAGGAAATCGGAAAGGTTGGAATGAAGATGAAGCAGATCAACAAAAAGACCAAAAAGTTGCTCGCCAATAAAATTGATCGGTTAGTATTGATGTTTGAAAATGAAAATCCTGGTTTCTACAAGGAATATCACGAGCTAAGAGAAGAGCACTATTTTAAACATGTAAAAGAAACGATTAACCAGGAGACTGACTTTAATGAATTATTGCCGATTGAAAATGAGCTGGATGAGGTTAAACCAAAATCGAAAGCGAAAAATCGCCAAAAAGACAATCCTGAAACAAATTAAAATTGGTTATGAATTCAAAGATTGACAATGGTTTGGATATAGATGGCAAGCCTGTCAGTCTCAAATCGGTGCTCGAAAAAGACATTAATAAGCTTAATTCGGTTTCCGTTGAAGACCATTTGAATATTGACAAATCCATTCATACAATACGAAAATCGCTGAAATCTATTTCAGCGATTTTATTGTTATGCGAAGTCCATTTTGACAGGGAGCAGTACCAAAACTGGAAATCTTACATTAAGTCTCTTTCAAAAAAATACGGTGAGGTGAGGGAACCTTATGTTTATCTTCAAACCTTTAATCAGATCGAAGAGAAACTAAAAAGCTTCGACAACAGCAATCTGAATGAATTGAGATACAATCTTGAGTTGCAATATAGCTCAGTTGCAGACGATCTTACAAACAGAATTGAAATAATTCAGCAAGGAAAAGAATCAATCACGAAGTTAACGGATGAGTTAAGCAATTTGGATATTAGTTTCAACCATAAACATCTGAAAAAAAGAATTTTAATCAGCTTTCAAAAGTCCCGAAGGTTATTTAAAAAGTTAAACATTTCTTCCTCCTCCCATAAATTTCATAAATTTCGGAAATGGTGCAAGATTTTTTACCATCAGCAGATTATTCTGAATCGGATAGGATCAGAGAAAACGTCAAAAAAGAGCAAGAAGCTTTATAAACTAACTGAATATTTAGGAAATGAACACGATTTACAGGTGTTTCACCAATACCTGTCAACGCATTTTCCTGAATTATCGCAGCTTTCAGAAGCCATGTTCAGGTCGAAAATAAAACGGCTAAGGAAAAAAGCATTGGCGTTGTATCCTAAATTTAACTGCTGATTAAAAATTGTTAAAATGTAATAAAATTGTAATCTCATTGAGCATGAATTTTAACAATTATGAATTTATTTTGGTTGTTGAAAACCATAATAAAGGTTCTATTGCATTATGCATAATGAGGATAAAATACTATTAAATGAGATTGTAAAACGGAACATAAAAGTTTATGAGGTATTGTTCTGTAAATATTATCCTCAATTAGTTCGATTTGCAGAAGGATATCTGTTTGACAAACAAGCATGTGAGGATGTTGTCCAAACTGTTTTTATCTATTTCTGGGAAAATACGGAAATAATAAACATCACTTTTTCGTTGAAAGCATATTTCTTTGAGTCAGTTAAGAATCGCTGCATAAACCATTTACGTGATATTCAGATTCATGACCGGCATAATCTTTTATACCTCGAAATGCTCATGAATCATGAAAATTACGAGGAATTAGAAGATTCAGACATAATTGATCATATCAATTCCGCAATAGCTCAATTACCTGAACAAATGGCTAAAATATTCAAATTGAAATATTTGGAGAATAAGAAGATACATGAGATTGCCCAAATCAGCCATATTACCGAGAACACTGTAAAAACCCAATTACTGCGAGCTAAAGGTAAACTGAGAATTTTACTTCTTGAAACCACTTCAATAAGTTTTCTTTTCTAAGTGGCTGGCAAATCGCCGCGTTTAGTTAAATAACTTTAGGATTCATAGTTATGCACTCGTTTTCTCTTTCTCTGATTTCGCATCTTGTATAAATAAAATTACCAAAAGAAAATTCAGTTCTTGTCACCCTTTTCCCATATCAGTGTGTCTTAAGTCTAAATTACTCAAATTATGGTTAAAGGCCGAATGATACTTGATTTCGAAATAATCTGGAAAAAGATGAACCACAAATTAACCGAAGAGGAGGAGTTTTCCCTCTCGCAATGGTTGAATGAAAGTCCATCACACCAAAAATACTTTGATAAGGCCAGTCACTATTTCGACGAAGGTTCAGACTTTACCGGGCATAAAACAGAAACGGAACAAGCGTGGAAAATATTAAAAAATAAAGCATTAAAAAAACACTCCACTAAATCATTCTGGATTCAATCTTTATCAGTTGCAGCAGTAATCTCCGTAATTATTATACTTCTGTTCACGACGCATAAATCTGAAAATGTTTCTTTAGCTCAAAGTCATACAACAATAATCAAACCCGGCAATAGTAAAGCTGTACTAATTCTAAATGACGGGTCGGTTCATGATCTTACAGCATCGAAACAGCTCGTATTTACCGAAAGTGGAGCTGATATTAAGATTGAAGGGAACAAACTGCTCTATACCGAAGCAGAGGATGTCAGTAAAAGCATTAAATACAATACGCTAATTATTCCACGGGGAGGCGAATTTTTCCTGCAGCTTTCTGATGGAACGAAAGTATGGCTTAATTCGGAAACAACATTGCGCTATCCTGTTCAATTTATTGGTAAAGAACGCAAAGTCGAACTCACAGGCGAAGCTTTTTTCGAAGTTGCAAGGAATGAAAAAGTCCCATTCCTTGTCGAATCAGGCGAACAAACTGTAAAAGTGCTTGGAACCGAATTCAACATCTCATCCTATAAAGAAAATTCGCTTATTTCTACAATCCTGGTTAAAGGAAGTATTGAGGTATTTATCAAAAACAAACCTGATAAAAGACAAGCACTTGTGCCAAACGAACAAATTACCATCAGTAAAATTGACGGACAAATCTCGAAACAAAAAGTTAATCCATACCAATATGTAGCATGGAAAGATGGTCGGTTTGTATTTGACGATCAAAACCTTAGTGAGATTATGAAAACGCTGTCAAAATGGTACAACGTAGACGTAGTTTTTGCGAGAGAAGAACCTAAAAACTTCCGCTTTACAGGAAATCTGGAGCGCTATTCAGATTTTGGTGATGTGTTGAAAAAAATTCAGAAAACGAACGAAGTAGAATTCACTATTGAAAATAAACAAATTACAATAAGATAACGGGAATGCTTAAAACAAAATGCGGAAAATGTTTGCACCATTTCCCGCATTACACTCAGCAATAATTACTAAATGATTTAAAAAACAGTACAAATCTATGCAAAAAAAACGATGGAATCACATCTGCAAAAGCGGTTGGCAAAAAATTTTCATTATGGCGAGGGCTATGGTATTTCTCATGTATGTCGGACTATTGCAAGTCTCGGCAAGTGTTTATTCTCAGGAAACAAATCTTCACTTAAAAGTGGAGAAAGCAAGTATTTCTGCGGTTTTAAAAATGGTTGAAGAGCAGAGCGATTTTCTTTTTCTGTATCGCTCCGATTATTTCAGGGAAATTCCCGATGTGACACTCAATATGCAAGATGTTAAACTCGAAGAAGTTCTAAACAAATTGATTGTTCCTTATGGATTTACTTATGAAGTCGACAATAAGACAGTAGTAATCAAACGAACGGCCTCCGTTGCGGATAAAAAAAATGCAGAGCCCCAAAAAAGAACAATTTCAGGTACAGTTATGGATTCTAAAGGGTTGCCTATTCCCGGAGCAACGGTTATTATTAAAGGAACTACCGTTGGAATCACCGTGGATACTGACGGAAAATTTCAATTAAGTATTCCGAATACTGCCAAAACGTTAGCTGTATCATTTATTGGGATGAAAACTCAGGAAATTGAAATCAATGGACAAAATAATTTTTCTTTCACACTTGAAGATGCAACAATTGGCCTGGAGGAAGTTGTTGCTATTGGTTATGGGTCACAAAAACGAATTGACATTACAGGTTCTGTCGTTTCTTTGCCAAAGGAAAGACTCGAAATGGTCCCAAACCTGAATATCGCTCAGGCGATACAAGGAGCTATTCCTGGTGTTATGATTCAAACAACAACTGCCGGAGCTCAACCTGATCAATCTATCCTTATAAGAGGGCGTAACTCAATTACAGCCAGTAATGATCCATTGCTTGTTGTTGACGGGATACCTTATATGGGTCCCATTAGTGATATTAATCCTAGCGAAGTCAAAGCAATCGAAATCTTAAAAGATGCTTCGGCTGCTGCCATTTATGGTTCCAGGGGGGCAAACGGCGTTATTTTGATTACAACTAAGGAAGGCGTGGCGGGCAAAACAACAATTTCATACGAAGGGAAATATTCGATACAAGATGTCACTAATGTGAGTCGACAATTGACTGGGCCGGAATTTTATGCTTTTAAAATGGAGCGGAGTCCGACCTATATGACGGCAAGCGAACAGACAATGTTTGATTCAGGTCAATGGACCGATTGGGTTAATCTTGCTATCCGAAAGGGTTTTAGTCAGGAACACAATATCTCTGTATCCGGTAGTACGAACAATACAAAATACTTTATCAGCGGGGGTTTGACCGACGTTTCAGGAGTTGCGAAAAATGACAATTTCAAACGGATATCAACCAGAATAAATGTTGAAACAAAACTTGGCGACTGGTTCTCAATTGGAACGCGTACGCAGCTCTCATTTGATGATGCGAGCGGAAAAGAAGCCTCTTTTGAAGAAGCGCTCGAAAAGAATCCCCTATCTTCGGCTTACGATGCAAATGGTAAATTAACCATTCTTCCATGGCCCGAACAAACCGTGGTGAACAACCCGCTTCAGGGCCTGCTGTTTGATGACATTGACAAGTCGTGGCAGATTTTGTCAAACAACTATGCCATTATTAATTTTCCTTTTATAAAAGGTCTAAATTACAGGCTAAATACCGGTGTCAGAATGCGATTTACCGATAGGGCTCAGTATCGGGGAAGGGATACGAAAGATGGAGTTGAATCAATGGGAAGGTCTACAACTAGCAACTCGGTGAACAACAGCACTGTAATTGAGAACATACTTTCTTTTACAAGGGATTTTGGGAAGCATAATATTTTTGCCACTGCGGTTTATAGTTACGAGGGAGCAAAAGGCAATTCAAATTCCCTGAGCGCTCAAGGATATCCAAATGATTTCTTGAAGTGGTACTCACCAGTACAGGCCAGCATAATTAAACCATCAACTACTTTTAACGAAACAAATCTTATTTCTCAGATGATCCGTCTGAATTATACTTATGCCGACAAATATCTTGTAACACTAACTACACGTAGGGATGGTTATTCAGGATTTGGAGCTACTACCAAATGGGGTATTTTCCCCTCTGTAGCATTAGGTTGGAATCTGGTAAATGAAGAGTTTTTCCCACAAAAAAATATCATAAGTAAGCTGAAAATTAGAGCCTCCATAGGTGTTAACGGGAATCAGGCTATTGGAGCTTATGAAACAATCTCCAGATTAACTATTGAAGATATGGTTGCCGGAAATAAAACGCAACCGGGTTATAAACCAAGCAAACTAGGTATTGACAACCTTGGGTGGGAATCATCCCATGCAATAAATCTGGGATTGGACTTTGGGATATACAAAAACCGGATAACAGGCAATATTGACTGGTATCATACAAATACAACCGATTTATTATTAAACAGAGCTATCTCTGCAGTACATGGTATCACTACAATTACTCAGAACATTGGCGAAACCCAAAACAAAGGCCTTGAACTATCTTTAGATACAAAGAACATTGTTACAAACAAGTTCCAATGGTCTACATCGGGTAATCTTTCCTATAACGAAAATAAAATCGTTTCACTCTATGGAATGCTTGATTCGAACGGAAAAGAGATTGATGATGTCGCAAATAAATGGTTTATCGGTCAACCCATCAATGTTAACTATGATTATGTGTGGGATGGAGTATGGCAGCTCGATGAAGCAACTCAGGCGGCTACATTCGGATCCCGGCCAGGATATGTAAAACTAAAGGATGTTAATGAAGACGGTGCTCTTACTGCTGATGACAGACAAATAATTGGACAGAAAGATCCTAAATTATTATGGGGGTTAACCAATACCCTATCCTATGGGAATTTTATGCTGAGCATTTTTATACACGGAGTACATGGTGCAACAGCACTGAATTATTTAAAAAATGATGATGTCCAGGGTGTTGAAGTAAGATATAATACGCTTAAAAAGAATTGGTGGACACCAACTAATCCTACGAATGATTTTTATATGAATAAGCTGGAGGCATCGAAGATGTCAGGTCAATCTGGAAATATTTATGAAAGTACTGATTTTATCCGTCTCAAGGATCTCACCGTATCATATAATCTACCAAAAAACCTGCTTGAAAAGTTCAACATCAACAGATTTAGGTTGTTTGTAACCGGACGTAATCTTTTTACTTTAACTGATTGGTCAGGGATGGATCCGGAATTAACAGACGAAAAAAGCCAGCAAGCAATCCCTTTTCAAAAGGAATATGTCTTGGGTTTAAATCTGGGATTTTAAATTAACAAATTAAGTTAATCATTCAAAAAAAGAGAACATGAAAATTTTATTATCAAAGCTTGTATTTACCTCCTTTTTAGTAATTCTGCTCTTTGGCTGCTCAAAAAATATACTTGTCGAAAATCCTCCGAACGTCATATCCAGCGAATCGCTCTATCAAAACCTTGCAGGCTTCGAATCGGGCTTAAATGGCCTCTATTCGCTGGCCAGATTTTCAAGATGGCAATCCGAAAAATTGGAAAATGTTCTAAACGGAGTTGATAATATGTGCAGTAATTATGGCCGTAGTCAGATATTCTACAACTGGGGAACTACAAATAGTCCTACAGATAAAGATCTGAAAGAGACTTTTGAATGGCTGTATGAAACGATTAATGCAGCCAACACAATAATTAACAGAGCCGATGGTGAGCAGATTGACTGGACTGGTGGCAGCCTGGATGGCTTAGAGAATAAGAATAGGGTGGTAGCTGAAGCCAGAGCTATTCGGGGATGGGCTTACAGACGTCTGACTTACTCATGGGGCGATGTTCCGCTTACATTGACAGAATCTCTGGGTTCATCAATAAAGACCAACTGGGTGCGTACTCCTGTTGCTGAAATAAGGAAACAAATTATCTTGGATTATAGTTTTGCACAGCAGTATGTCCCAATTGAGGGTTCCCTGCAAGGACGGTTAACAAAGGGCGCAGTTCAAACTTATCTTGCTGAAATGTATCTCACTATAAATAAACCCGACAGTGCCCTCTTCTGGGCCAATAAAGTGATCAACGAGCCAAAATACAAGCTCGTTACATCGAGGTATGGTGTGAAAAAATCAGAACCAGGTGTTCCATTTATGGACATGTTTATTGAGGGAAATCAAAATCGTGAGCAAGGAAATACGGAAGCCCTCTGGGTGGTACAATTTGAACTAAATACTATTGGCGGCAGTGGTAATCAAATGAGCCGCGCAGTGACTGGCAATTATAATCAAATCACGATAAATAAGATAAGACCACTGCAATATACTTATGACAGAGGAGGTAGAGGAAAATCCTATTTTACACCTACAAAATGGTGGATAGATAGTTATGAATCACAGGATGAAAGGGCTTCTAACTTTGCATTGCGAAAATATTTTATTCTTCGTAATGCTGTAGGTAATGCTCCTTATCCAGCTGATGTTTTACCTTCTACATCTTATAAATACGGTGATACCATCAAATGTGTATGGAATAATGATATTACCAGGACACACGCTCAGTTGCCGGATTGGCCCTATTCAAGAAAAGGAGAGGGGACTGATCCAAATAATATGTTAGCGGATTTTAGTTGGGCAGATCAGGTTTATGTCAGACTTGCAGATACATATCTACTGAAAGCAGAAGCACAATTTAAACTTGGTGATTTAGCAGGTGCTGCCACCACAATCAATGTTATAAGGGTCAGATCAAAAGCTAATCCAGTAACTGCGGCTAAAATAAATATCGACTTTATTCTTGATGAGCGCTCGCGTGAATTGTTCCTTGAAGAAGAGCGCCGGTTCACATTATTGAGGACACATAAGTGGTTTGAAAGAACCAAACTATATAATCATAATGGTGGAGATTTGATCTCCAGAAGAGACACGCTTTTCCCAATCCCTCAATCTGTAATTGATGCAAATTTAACTGAAGTAATGCCTCAAAATCCTGGATGGTAGGTAATATATTCGATCCAACGAAAATCCTTTTTTAATTTTCACTGAGAATCGTTAGTATGAAAATAACTACTTAATCTGCCTCCCGATAAGAGAGGTAGATTAAGAAAGTTAATAATAAATGAAGTAAATGTATTATACAAATATCATGAAAATAACAATTTCTATTATTTTATTAAGTTTGGCTTCTATAATAAAGCCAGATGAAGTATTTTCACTGCCCAATCAAGAAAATAAATTAAGGTCAACCATCCATTCGGTTTTCATCACGAATAGCCTTGATCAGGATAATAAATCGACACGAATTATAAAAGTCCCGTCAGAATTCTCAACTATTGGTAAGGCAGTTATGAATGCTAATGATGGTGACTGGATTGTTATTTCTCCCGGCAAGTATTACGAAAATAGTATTGAAATTGACAAAGTAATTACAGTTTCGTCAGAATGGAAGTTGACCGGAGATGCGGCTAAAATTGAGGAAACGATCATTGATGCCCGTGATAAAAGCCTCTTTGCCATCAAAGCTAATGGAGTAGAGATTAGTGGACTAACGATCGTAAACGGAAACCATCCGCTGGATATCTCGGTAAAAGTATCTATTATGCACAATCATTTCATTAATAATCTCGATGCGATCAGCTTTGAAGGTTCAGGTGGAGGTTATGCCGGTTACAATACCATTGAAAATGACCGGGACGATGGGATTGACCTTGACATAAGAAAAGGAGGAAAGGATACGGGTAGCGATATAACCGTTGAATACAATAAAATAATCAACAGTAATGATGACGGAATTGAAATCAGATTGTTTGATTATCCGACCCAAAACATTAAGTACAATATTCAAAATAACATTATCTCCGGAAGCAAAAACGCCGGGATTCAATTGATTTCTTATGACATATTTACCGGTAAGGAATTTAAAATCCACCATAATATTCTACGGGATTGCAAAGTTGGACTTGGTTGCATGGAAGGTGCCAATACCAAAGAAAACCTGAATGGGGCATCAACAATGGATGAGCAAATCTATTTTTATAACAATACGCTTTCGGATAACCAGATTGGGGCAACTGGCGGTAATTGCGTTTATGCAATGAACAATGTTGTCATGAATAATAAACTTGGAGGTTTTAAACGATTTAGCAAAGGTTCAGCAATTATCAACAACCTATTTTTCAAGAACGGGGGTACCGATTTTATTGAATTGGCAGAGAAAGTAATCAATCGTTCCAATCTTTTTGGGCAGGATCCTTTGTTAGATAAAAACACCTTTGCTCCACTTGCTAATAGTCCCTGTATTAATTCAGGAGAAAAGTATTTAGATTTAACAGGAAAACGCATAATAGATATTAACCGAAAGAATTTTGTTGGAAATAAACCTGATTTAGGCGCGGTGGAGTTTAAAAAATAAAAAAAATAGAATTATGAAGAACTTATTATTACTTACTCTATTTGTATTTAGTTTCCTGTGTTTATTTGCTCAGGAACCACAATATGCAAACTATGCACCAACAATTTTCCCGGATCGCGTTATGCTGACGATCCCCGGCAACCCAGCCACTTCTCGGGCAGTTTCGTGGCGTACCGAATTCTCCAACAATGTTTCAATTGGCGAGATAACTCCTGTAAATGCAGCTTCTCAACTCGAAAAGGAAAAGCAGGTTGTTACCGGAACCGTTGCTCCCTGGGAAGATGGAAGCCAGTCCTCCATGGGGCACAAAGCTATTTTTGAAAACCTGAAAACAAAAACCAAATATGCCTACCGTGTGGGCGATGGGAAAAACTGGAGCGAATGGTTTCAGTTCGAAACCTCTTCCGACCGGCCTGAACCGTTCTCTTTCCTTTATTTCGGCGATGTGCAAAACGATATTAAATCACTTGGATCCCGAACATTGCGTCAGGCATACACCCATTTTCCAGAAGCTGATTTTATGTTGTTTGCCGGAGATTTGGTAAGTAAGAGCAACGAAGAATACTGGCGTGAATTTTTCTACGCCGGAGGCTGGCTTTTTGGTATGTTGGCAAGTATTGCAACTCCCGGAAACCATGAGTACGATAAGCTTGAAAACCAGCCACGAACCTTTTCGAAGCACTGGAACCAGATTTATACTTTCCCGCCGAATGGTCCTGCAGAAAAATTCCAACAACGAATTTATTTTTTCGACTATCAGGGCGTGCGCTTTGTATCTGTTGATTCGCCTGCGATTGGTGAAAATGGTGAGGATGGTCTGATGATTCTTGATTGGCTCGATAAAACGCTGGCAAGCAATCCGAACAGATGGTCAGTTGTATTTACACATTATCCTGTTTTTTCGTGTTCGCAGGGACGGAACAGCGAAAAATACAGAGAGGCAATAAAACCCATTCTCGAAAAATACGGAGTTGATCTGGTGTTACAAGGGCACGACCACACTTATTGCCGCGGACAGAATCTTTCGAAAGCGGGGTTTAGCACAAAAAACCATCCAATGTATGTTGTTTCTGTCGCTGGACCAAAAATGTATGGACTGAACACCAGTTTTTGGAGCGACCGCATGGCTTCCAATACCCCGCTGTATCAAAATATCTCGTTTAACGGCAATGTTTTAAATTATCAATCATTTACAGTTGCGGGCGATTTATACGACGAATTTCAGATTGTTAAGAATAAAAAAGGTGAAAATAGTTTCATCGAATCGAAAAAGGTTGCGCAAATTAAACAGCGGACTGAAATTCCAGCCAGCGCCATCGAAAAGTATAACGAAGAAGAACTGAAAAAATATCAGCTGAAATTTCAATAATTATCAGATGAAGAAATACAACCCACTTTTAATCCTCGCAATTGTCTTTTTTTTGTCGCCTGTAATTTAGGGGAAATTTCAGAAGAAAAAGTTACACCTGTAATTATTACCGATACAACCACAACCGATACCTACGACCCTGCTATCTGGTATAATAGTGTGAACCCTGAAAAAAGCTTGGTTTTGGGAACAGACAAAGTCGAGTAAAGCACTGAAATCTGCGTATTTAACCTCGAAGGAAAACTTGGCACCACACGGAGCATCCGCAATTTAAATCGCCCGAACAATATCAAAATCGAATACCGGTTCCGGTTTCAGGGGAAGCCAATTGATATTGCTGCTTTTACTGAACGTGGCAGAGATATGATCCGCATCATTTTTTTTTCAGGCCGCAAATGGCATATTTCGAACAAGGAAGTTCAGTTTTACCTGGTAGGAAATTCCGATCGGAACAAATCATATTCCAATCTTTGCGGATATGCACTTTACAAACGGTTTAATCGCACTGTTCATATGCAAGCACTATCCGTAAGTTCAAAATTCCGTCCTTCGATTATTTTTAGACTGGCAGAGTTTTACCTGCTTTATGCTGAGGCCATAAATGAATCGACTCCTAATGATCCCAATATTTTGAGATATACGAACTTTGTTCGTGAACGTGCGGGTCTTCCAAAGCTTGAAGTGCTGAATCCTTCAGTCACAGGTAACCAGACGCTGCAACATCAGGCGATCCGCATGGAGAGCCGTATAGAACTGGCCACTGAGGGACAACGATATTTTGATTTGCATCGCTGGATGATTGCAGAAAATGCTCCCGGCCAGGGTGGCGAAGGTGGTGATTTATATGGCATGAACCTCGATGGTGATAAAAATACATTTTACCAGCGGACTAAATTTCAAACGCTTATTTTTAAACGTAAGAATTACTTTTTCCCTATCCCTTTGATTGAAATGCAAAAAAGTACGAAGCTGGTTCAAAATCCGGGGTGGTAATTTGTATCTATGGGTTAAAAAGCCTTTAAATGATATTAACAATTAGCACCTCTAAGTATTTTGCTTGGAGGTGCTAATTGATAATACTTTGGTCATCCGATTCAATAATTTGTGGGCGAAGAATTTTCAATCTTTAAAAACGATCAAAATCTAAAAAAAATGAGAAGAATATCTGTCGTCGTCTTAATTAATTTTGGCTCTATAACGGATATTGTGGGTAATTAAATTTGAGTTTAGAAGTCAAGAAGTAAATCATGTTAATAAAGTTCTCAATATTTCTATAACCTCTGGCTCTTCGTTTTGCTAATTGTACCTTGTTGTT
>Ga0209724_1000720_pt1 | contig 31452 bp, 32 predicted proteins | sample grotaG_FD_184143 | JGI IMG/M metagenome (GOLD analysis project Ga0209724, IMG submission 184143) | Glacier valley bacterial and archeal communities from Borup Fiord, Nunavut, Canada, to study Microbial Dark Matter (Phase II) -... | ecosystem: Environmental > Aquatic > Freshwater > Ice > Glacier ...
TCCAGATACTCTTGAACAACCTTTAACTTGAATTCGTCCGTAAAACGATTTACTTTTAACTTCATAATCCTGATTTTAGTTTACTTTTTCTGTAAACCTATTTCAGGACAAGACATAATATTAAATTTTCTCCAATTCTCCACCTCTCCCATTCACCCCTTCTCTTAGTCTCCCATTCACCCCCTCATTTCGTTCAGTCCGGATATTGCGTACTCACTTCTCCCAATATATCTCTTCTGATCATCGGTAATTTCATTAACAACGCTTTCGTGCCTTCCACATCAAGGCGATGGGTGTTGTGTGAATGATAATCTTCAATCACAGAAACTTTTTCCTCGCCTTCCGTGAAATAGCTCGCATAATTGAGATCACGGTTGTCGGCAGGTACCCTGTAGTAGTTTCCCATGTCGAAGGCCTTCGCCATCTCTTCGCGGTTGACAAGTGTTTCGTACAGTTTTTCTCCATGACGCGTTCCGATAACACGTATTTTGCTTTTCGATTTGTACAGTTCAATCAATGCCTGCGCCAGATCTCCAATCGTTGAGGCAGGCGATTTTTGAACGAACATATCCCCGTTTTTCCCGTGTTCAAACGCATAGACTACCAGATCAACAGCATCTTCAAGTGTCATCATAAACCGGGTCATGTTGGCATCTGTAATCGTAAGGTCTTTTCCAGCCTTAATTTGCTCAACGAACAAGGGTATAACTGAACCACGCGATGCCATTACATTTCCATAGCGCGTACCACAGAAAACGGTGGCTGAATCTTCGTCCATTGAACGGGCTTTTGCCTGCATCACCTTTTCCATCATTGCTTTTGAGATCCCCATTGCGTTGATCGGATAGACCGCTTTGTCTGTGCTCAGCACAATCATGCGCTTTACGCCATGTTCAAAGGCAGAATCAAGCACATTCTGGGTGCCTAATACATTTGTGTTTACCGCTTCAACCGGAAAAAACTCGCAGGAAGGGACTTGTTTTAGTGCAGCGGCATGGAAGATATAATCTACTCCCCGCATTGCATAATCGACGCTGCGTTTATCACGGACATCCCCGATGTAAAACTTTACCTTTGGGTTGTTCAGCCGGTGGCGCATATCATCCTGTTTTTTCTCATCACGCGAAAAAATACGGATCTCTTTGATATTTGTATCTAAAAAACGGTTGAGTACGGCGTTCCCAAAGGACCCTGTTCCGCCGGTAATTAAAAGGGTTTTGTTTTTAAACATATGATTAAATTGTTAGAAAACTGATAACACAGATTGAACGGATGAATGCAGCTAAAAGTTTCAAATTATTACCATCCGTGTTCAGCAGAAACCTCTGCGTTCTTTTCGCATTAGATTGATTTTGCAGGTGAAGGTTTCAATAGGACAAGAATTAAGTTATGAAAACTCAGAAATGAGCCTGGTGTTTGGAAGGGAACCGTATCAAAGCGATCACCTGTTAAGCAGTATTGACAGATTTGAAAAAAAAAGATATTATTTATGATTTTTTCCCAATAAAACGAAACTTTTTTTTGCAGTTGGAGTTTATGAGAATCAGATGGGTTATTGATTTGGCCCCCGGTATCTTTTTCTTCGGATCAGGTGTTCAGTACAACAAAATGCTTATCCGGATAAAAGATGCCTGCTTTTGATCAACAGACCCGATTGAATGTTTTTTTTAAAAATTAATATTTAATGTTTATGAAAAAAGTATTCATCAATAAAGGTCGCATGTACTACGCGACCATTCGGGTGCTTAGAAAGTATGCCGATGTGACTGCAGGCAATGCTGAATTGAACGAAGCTTATCAGCAATTGACAGACGGGATGGGTGAAATTAATTTGGAAGAAGAGGTGCTGGCCGTGGACAATACAGGTCTGACTACTTCTAAAGACGAATTACGTTCCGAATTTACGTTGTCTCTGCTTAAAATTGCAACAGGATTAAAGGCTTATGCGACAACGCAGAAGGACACGAAGTTCTTTTCGATGGTCAATTTCAAATTGAGCAATTTGAATCGTCTTCCTGACCCATCGTTGTTAAATACGGGATCCATGTTGTTTAAGCTTGCAAATCCAATGCGCGAAAAGCTTGTCCGGTTTTTTCTTACGGATGATGACTTAACCCGTGTGGAAAAAATGCTTGTTGATTTTGAGGCTGCCTTTTCGGATAAGCGTGTGGCGATCACTGTTTCAAAGTCATCGAATGTGAAAGTCCTTGAGGTGTTTCGTTCAAAGGATAAATTACTGAAAGAGGTGATTGATATATTGGTTGCACCTTATCAGTATCCAAATCCCGATTTTTTCCGCGAATACACCAATGCCAGGATCATTGTAGGCTACACAGGTCGCGGGAAAAGCAAACCCGATCAGGAACCACCTGCAGAAGGTGAAAAGTAATCTTCCACTGGAATGAAGGTAACCTTGTATATGTAAAAAGTGGCTAATTGTTCGAAGGGGGCCGACGATTAGGGGAATATTTTGAATAAAATCACATTAATACGTGTATTTCTTTACCTGTTCTTAAGTAATGTGAATTGAAAAACCCAGTGCATGGAGCGCCGGGTTTTTTTATGGATTGTAGGATAGTAATTTAGTGGTTGTTTCGTCATTCTGAGGTACCCAAAATGGAATCAAAGTTGCAAAATCATCGGATAGTCGTGCAAAATGATGTGATTGTGACACAAAGTCAGCGAAAGGTCGTGCAAAATGCTGGGAGTATGACACAAAGTCAGCGGAAGGTCGTACATAGAGGTGTAATTGCAATACATACGAATCGGTTGGTCGCACATAGAAGGGTAATTGCAACACATACGAATCCGCTGGTCGCACATATATTGCTAACAACACCACAAGATCATATTGAAGTCGCCCAAAGTGATTTTAGCGTCGAACATAAGGGAGATTTGGTCTAAGCAACCAATCCAGCATCCACCTTCAATATATAACCAAGTCTGCGCATAAATTCATAACAATCTTCCCAAAAGAGCCCGAATGCTTTAACATCGGCCAACCCAAGCCTTGCCAATATATCGCGGACAACATCCGGATCTTCATCTTGTATATCTCCTTCCATAAACGCATTTTCTGCCCATAATACCAGGTCGTTAAGGCTGGTTTTATGTTGCAAATAGTTGAGCAAATTAACTGCCAGTTGTTGTTTTGTTATTATCATGGTTTCTCGACTTTTTTATGACCTTGACTTGTCCTGATTTTTGTTTACAGATTTTGTGCTAATACTGCATTTACTTTTCTTTTGCCCTGTCAATTATAATCGTTAATCATATCCGTAGTTTCTATATGCGGCGCATACAACAGTTTTGTTTCAATTGACCTTTGTAGATGTGCCTTTATCTGTAATTCTTTGCCTACCCCGGGTTGCGTCGTCCCTCCTTACCCGGGGTTATTTAAATTAAACCCATTCAGGGTTTTGTGGCTGTCATTCAGTATATTGTATGACATATTCTCATTCGCCTCGTCGCCCACTCTCCCTATTTCCCTATCTCTCACAACGCCTCTTGAAGGGTTTGCAACCGCTTCAAGGGCTTGGTCTCACATTTCACCCTTTCGTCTCGTCCCCCTTTATCCACTCTTCTCATTTTCTTTCACTCACCCCATCTTTCTCCCGATAATCACTTTCTAATTCACCCAACCTGACTTTTACAATGCCTACAAAAACGGTCGGTTAATCGTCGGTTACACGGGACGTGTCAAATCGAAGGAAGATAAAACAAAACCTTCTGGTGATCAAACTAAATCGTAGCAAATTAGCTTGTTAGACATGCTCCAAGCTGGTAGTAGTTCATTTGAAAAGGACAGGTGAACGATTGACTAAAGAGATTATTTGCAAATTATCAAGGGCCTCACCGAAAGTGAAGCCTTTGATTATTTTGGTTTATTCCAATGACCGGAGGAATTTCTAATACCTGTAGTGATCTGGTTTATACGGACCTTCTATTGGCATACCAAGATAGGCAGCCTGATCGGGCGTAAGCTTTGTCAGTTTAACCCCAATTTGTTCAAGGTGCAAACGTGCCACCTCTTCATCCAAATGTTTGGGAAGGCGGTAAACACTAACAGGATAATCTTTCTTCCAAAGCTCAATCTGTGCGAGCGTTTGATTTGTAAATGAATTACTCATCACAAAAGATGGATGTCCAGTAGCGCATCCAAGGTTAACCAAACGACCCTCAGCGAGCAAATAAATAGAATGACCGTCAGGATAAATATACTTGTCAACCTGTGGTTTAATGTTCACTTTCTGGACACCAGGCCATTTTTCAAGCTGCGCAACCTGAATTTCATTATCGAAATGGCCAATATTACAGACGATTGTCTGATCCTTCATTGCGGCAAGGTGTTCTGCTGTAATGATGTCCTTGTTACCGGTTGTGGTCACGTAAATATTCCCTTCATTCAAAGTATCTTCCAAAGGTTTAACTTCAAAACCTTCCATCGCAGCCTGTAACGCGCAGATCGGATCAATTTCGGTTACAATTACCCGTGCACCATAACTGCGCATTGAACCTGCACAACCTTTTCCAACATCGCCATAACCAGCAACCACAACCACCTTGCCGGCAATCATCACATCGGTTGCTCTTTTGATTCCGTCGGCAAGCGACTCGCGACAACCATACAGGTTATCGAATTTTGATTTGGTGACCGAATCGTTGACATTGAAAGCAGGGAAAAGCAATCTGCCTGCTTCCATCATCTGGTACAAGCGATGGACCCCTGTTGTAGTCTCTTCAGAAACCCCTTTCAGGGTAGGAACAATCCTGGACCAATGCATAGGATCTTCTGCCAAAACGCGCTTTAAGGTTTTGTATAATTGTATTTCATCTTCAGCATCCAATTCTTTATCGAGGGAGGAAGGATTTTTTTCTGCTTCATATCCCAGATGCACCATCATCGTGGCATCTCCACCATCGTCAACAATCAGGTTTGGGCCCAATCCGTTTCCAAAGTCCAGAGCGCGTTCCGTGCACCACCAGTATTCTTCGAGTGATTCGCCTTTCCATGCAAAGACGGGTACACCTGTAGCAGCAATAGCGGCTGCCGCATGATCCTGTGTACTAAAAATATTACAACTGCACCAGCGTACTTCGGCACCCAATTCGGTAAGTGTCTCAATCAGTACAGCTGTTTGAATCGTCATGTGCAACGACCCCATGATGCGCGCACCTTTTAAAGGATTTATGCCTTTGTATTTTAAACGGGTCGCCATCAATCCAGGCATTTCTTTTTCCGCGATTTCAATTTCTTTACGGCCGAAACCAGCTAATTTGATGTCAGCGACTTTGTAATCGGTTAATACTTGTGTAAGAATCATTTAAATTGGCTTTATGGAATTTTATATTTTTATTTGATAAGAATTTTTGAGGATTTCAATAACTGTGATACACTTCATCTGCTTAGCTTAATTCCTTCGGCCTCTCTGGCAGATCTTTAAAAATTTTGTAAATTAAATTATTTTTTGGGGTAAACAATACATATGCTGTTAAGAAAATTAGTATCACATCAGTATAAAAGGAAAGATGGTTTTGATACCATATTTCAAGCTCTCCTTTGTAAGGCGCAATATGATTTTTATAAAATTCATGTTTATCCCCCTCATAATCTGAAATCCATTTTTCTTCATCTCGAAAAATAATAGATCCAATTCCAGTAATTCCTGGATTGGAATTGTAGATTAAAATTTGAACATGCTCAGGGAATTTAAAGAAATCCACCTCCATTTGAGGGCGCGGTCCGACGATTGACATGTTACCAATCAAAACATTTATGATCTGTGGTATTTCGTTGATTTTCGTTTTCCGTAATAATTTACCGAATGGTAAGACCCGCGGATCATTGCGAATCGTCAGGCTTCCTGTTCCTAATTTGGATGAATTTTTCATCATTGTAGCAAACTTCCAGATTTGAAACCTGGAGTTTTTATACCCAACTCTTTTCTGCCGGTAAAATACTTCATGTTCACCCGTAAATAGAAGGATTATGCAGATTGGTATCAAAAGTGGAGCAAGAATTATCAATGCAAGTAAGGAAAGAATAAAATCAATTATGCGTTTGAGGAAGTTAATGTACATAGATTGAAATAGTTGATTTTAGCTGTGTATCGTGAAATGAAGTAATTCTCTATCGAATTTCGGGATCAGAATGATCTTTCTATTCCGGGTTAAAGTGTTTGATTGAGACGATCTGCTTTTAGTGGGAACTGGTTTTTAGTCCTAGTTTCCGCGTAATTGTATCCTCGATCAAATAAAAACTCGGTCCTTGCGACTCGAATAAAAGGCGGATGCTAAGAAATAAGGTTACTGGCGCGAAAGGATTAATGATATAATTGAAAGCAACTACATCTTAGCGTCCAGCCCTTTTCCCGTTTCGATATGTTCAAAGTTAGGTAGGTAGACTTTTAGAATATTGACGATAGCTGCTTTTGTGATGTCTTTTGATTCGAACAGTGTATGAATCTGATCAAAGATTGCATCGATCTCCTGGATACTTCTTTTTTTAGAGTTTTTCACGACTCCCAGATTTATAAATGAATCGTTATCCAATACTTCCTTATCAGTATAAAACTCCTCGAAGGCTTTTTCACCATTCGTGTCCGAGCCAAAGAAATAAACAGGGTACTTTTCCAAGGGTCGCCCCATCGCCCCATCTCCATTTCGCCCCATCATCTTTTTCCGGGCTTCGTCTTCAGTCTGGCAGATATCCGGGGTAAACCCAAGTGTTTTTAAAAGATCTAATGCCATCTCATCAAAAGGGATCATATCGCGATCTTCGTCCAGTTTTGGGAAGAAAATATCCCCCGATTCGCCCATAATGGAGGCCATCAGGCATAGTTCTCCTGACTCCTGAGGTGAGACGAAGAACCTGCGAATGCCACGGGGGCACGACCATGGTTGATTTTTATTTAATCGCTCAAGAAAACCCAGTGGCAGGCTACCGTTGGAGAATGCAACATTGGCAAACCGTGCTGTTTTAATGGGAAGTTTGTCGGAATAAGCCATTATTAATTCTTCCATCAGTTTTTTGCTGGCACCCATAATATTGACAGGATTGGCAGCCTTGTCCGTCGATACACAGAAAAAATGTTCCGGGGGAAATTTCAATAGCAGATCCAATAATTTGCGTGCCCGAAGCACATTATTTTCGATCATGGCCTCTATTGAGAAGATGTCTTTCTCGCTGCGTACATGCTTGTGGGCTGCAAAATTGGCAACTATCTCAAACGGCCCATGCTGTTTAAAAATCTTTTCAAATACGTGGTCACCAAAGTTAACCGGATAAGTAATAAATTCATCCGGGATGTTGTATGATGTAGAACTTCTTAAATCGCGTACCAACTCGGTTAATCCGTTTTCGTTGATATCCACAACAACGAGCTTATCAATTTTAAACTTTAAAATTGCTTTGATGTATGATGAACCGATTGTTCCTGCACCGCCAATCACCAAGACCTTTTTGCCACAAATCCGGTTGTTGAGTTCTGAATTGTATTTTAAAAAGTCATCTGTCAACAGACTTTTTGCGCGTTTTGTGACAAATGTCGATATAAAATTATCGAGGTTGAAATTGGTTTGCATAGATATTGGAAAAGTTCAAGGTTAATATTTATAGCAAAAAAGTTGATTCAGATATTTTTACAAGTGCACAAATCGTTCTGCAAATGAAGGTCTGAATAGCTCAATACTTTTCTTAGTTGTGAAGTTGCTTTTGCGCAAATTACTTATTTACTTCTTTAAAAGCATCAATAACACACGTTGTTATCCGTTCCAGTTGTTCTTTGGTCAATCCATTATAGATCGGCAACGAAATCTCGTTTGAATAAAGTTTATAAGTATTCGGATAATCCGCAATCATATATCCTAAGTTTTTAAATAATGTCAACATGGGCATTGGTATGTAATGCACATTTACACCAACTCCTTTTGAACTTATCAACTGAATCATTTGATCCCTTTGTTCTTCTGTAATGCCTTTAAATCTTAATAAATAGAGATGAAAAGAAGAAGTTCTTTCGTTTGTTTCACAAATAGGAAGTATCGCCCAATTGTATTCTGAAAACCTTTGATTGTAGAAATGAAAGATTTCTTTTCGTTCCGGGAGGAGGGTCGATTGATACTTCCTTATTTGGGCTAATCCAACTGAAGCGCAAATATCCGGCATATTAACTTTAAGTCCTTGTGCGATGATATCATATCTCCATCCTCCTGCCTGGTTTTTTTCAAAAGCACTTTTGGTTTGACCATTTATCGAAAGAGCCTTCAAAAACTTGTATTCTTCGGGATGTGAAAATGGTGCTGGTAGATTTAAACAAATTGCACCACCTTCACCAGTGGTAATATTTTTGACAGAATGGAGTGAAAAGATTGTAATGTCAGCTACTGTTCCAACAGGTTTGCCTTTATATACTGCACCAATAGAATGTGCTGCATCGGCTAAAACCAAGATACGCCCTAGTTTTTCCTGGTTAGGACTTTGTGAAATGAATTTATTTTTAATTTCAGGATCATTCAAAACTTCAGTTATGCGGTCATAATCACAGGGCCATCCAGCCATATCGACAGGTATAATGGCTTTTGTCTTTGAAGTAATTGCAGCCTTAATTTTTGATGGATCAATGGTAAAATCATCCAGCACATCGACCATAACGGGTTTGGCGCCAATATTTAAACAGGCCAATGCAGTAGCACAATAAGTATAGGAAGGTATAATAACCTCATCCCCATAACCAACTCCAAACCAGCGAAGCATAAGCATGGCGCCCGAAACCCATGAATTTACGCAAACAACAACTTCTGCTGTGGTGAGTTTCCTGAATTCATTCTCCAAAGCCAACACTTTTGGCCCGGAAGTTAACCAACCCGTATTGGTTAAGGTGTCGTTCATCTCATTGATTACATCAGAATCAATTACGGGAAGGGAAAAGGGGATATTCATTTTATTTGAGTTCTTTAATCATTTTATACATTCTTCTATTAGGATATGTGGTGAATTCATAAAACACTTCATATCCACTCCTTTTATAAAAAGCCATAACATCATCGTTATCGTAATAATCAGTTGTCAAAGCTATCCTTTTACATCCTCTTGACTTTGCTTCTTCTTCAAATTGGATTATCAATTTTTTACCTATGCCAGAACCTTTTGCATTTGGGGAAACCGCGATAGAAAGTAATTCTGCATAGTTTCCATCATCAAATTTATTATCTCCTTTATCGAAATTCTTTAATAACCGTAAAATTGATTTTGGTTTGATGAAAAGAATAATGAAACCTTGAACTAAAAACTGAAGAATATTTTTTTTGAATAATCTTTTATGAAATCCTTTTGAAATATTAGTACCGACAGAAAATCCAATAAGTTCATTCTTATCATTTATTATTCCTAGTGAAATTCCTGTTGGATCAGCAGTAACAGATTTATAATATGTCTTTAGAAAACATTTTCCTAAACTGGTTAGAAAGAAGTCAGGAAATGCCTGCAAGTGTATATTTACAATTTGATCACAAGAATCTAAAGAACAATTAATAATTCTCATTATTCTAAAATATATTAACTAATTTTTCTGTTAGCTTCTTGTAATCAAAATTTTTAACAACTATTTGACTTCTTTCAAACATTTCCAATAAGCTTATTTGATCTAACTCTATTAATGATAATAGTGCTTTTGCATAATCATCATCCGAATTGAACTCATGTGCAATACCAAGATTGTTTTTATTTATTAAACAATACCTCATTTTCAAATTCGAACAAATGGGTTTCCCGCTTGCCAAATATTGAAAGAGTTTACTTTGACTACCACCATATTTACCAAAGCTACCAGATTTATAGTTGAGTATATTCACCGAACTTTTTGATAAAACATATGGTACATAATGAGGCTCGATCCATTTTTGTTTAAAAATGACATTATCAAGTTTGTTTTCTTTACAAAATATTTCAAGTGGTTCACGATCTTCACCATCACCATATAGCAAGAATTTTATATCTGAATAATCTTTAAGTATGAAAGCTGCTTTTATAAGTTCTTGCAAATTGTTCGCCAAACGTATTGATCCTATATAGATTATTTTTTTGATAGCAACATTATCTAAATCAGAATCCTCAAGTTTATATTGGGTTTTATTATTGTTGAAATCATTTAAGTCAACGCCATTATTTATATAATATACTTTCTTAAGGTCGATTAATCCACCGTTATCTTTATCCCATTTTTTTTCGACAATGTAATCTTTTCCACCCTCCATGGAGAATATTATATTGTCTGCTTTTTGATATAACCATTTTTCAGCAAAATATGAAAGGAGAATAAATGGATTCCTTTTATTTAAAACACCAAGGTCAACAAATGATTCCGGCCATAAATCCAGAACTTCTGCAATGTATTTTGCTTTCAGTTTACGCGCAGCGAAATAGATAATGTTTCCAAATGGTGGAAGTGCAGTATGAACGATAACATCAGGTCTTGTAAACTTATTCCTGAGAAAATATAATTTGAAATGAAACTGGAAAAGACTAATAAATCTAGCAAAGCCATTGTTTTTATACCCAATTGTGTTGATATGAACAAAATTTAATTTGCCATATTCTTTTTGTATGTACTTACTGTTATCTTCAATTAAGTTTTTATTCATGTTATGCATAAAACTTGAAGAAAAGATGGTTACATCATATCCCATCTCTGTCAAATAATGTGCAAATTTTATTGTCCTAAGCCTTGATTCATATTTCGGAGGCATTGCATACTGATTCACCAACCATATTTTCTTTTTATTTGCTACCATCTATTTATCATGTCAACTACACATTTTAAATCCTGCTGTGATATAACTGGGCTCATTGGCAAACTCAATTCCTGATTGTGAATTTGTTCTGTAATTGGCAATGAGAATTGGTTCCATTCAGTATAACAGCTTTGCTTGTGAGGCGGAATTGGATAGTGTATCACCGTTTGAATATCATTCTCTGCCAGATACTTTAGCAATTCATCTCTACGCGGAGTAAGTATTGTGAAAATATGAAAAACATGGGCATCCCAATCCTTAATTATCGGAAGTTTGATATCCGGGTGTTTGATATTGTCGACATAATAACGCGCAACGAACTTTCTCATTTCGAGATCTTCGTCTAAATATTTCAGCTTCACATCCAGAATAGCAGCTTGAATTTCATCTAAACGACTATTTAGTCCTTGATGTTCAAAAACATATTTCTTATTCGAGCCATAATTTGCTAAAATTCGAATCATGTCAGCCAAAGCAGAATCATTTGTGGTTACTGCACCGGCATCACCAAACGCACCCAAATTTTTTCCGGGATAGAAACTATGTCCGGCTGCATCCCCTAAAGATCCCGTTTTTCTTTTGTTGTATTGACAGCCATGCGCTTGTGCGTTGTCTTCTATCAATTTTAAACCATTCTTCTTACAAATATCATCGATTTTGTCAGTGTAGGCACATTGTCCATAAAGGTGAACAATCATAATGCCTTTTGTTTTAGAAGTGATGGACTGTTCAATTAATTTATCATCAATTTGAAAGGTTTCAATAGAGGGTTCAACCAGAACTGGCACCAATTGGTTATCGCTTATTGCTAAAATTGATGCTATGTAGGTATTTGCAGGAACAATGATTTCATCACCTTGATGCATAATACCAAGTTCTATATAGGCCCGAAGAATTAAACGCAATGCATCCAAACCATTGGCTACTCCAACACAAAAATTTGTACCAATGTAGTTGGCATAGTTAGTTTCAAATATTTTATTCTCTTTCCCTTGCAAGTACCAACCCGAGTCTACAACCCTCAATACAGCCTCATGTATTTCATCTGAATACTTTTGAGTTATCTTTTGTAAATCTAAAAACTTTATCATTATTCTAATTTTCTAATAAATTTCGCAGGGTTTCCAAACCATAATTCGTTGTTCGGAACATCCTTTGTAACTACACTGCCAGCACCTATCAATGCATTTTCACCTATTGTAATTCCACCTAGAATAACTGAAGCAGCACCAATTGAAGCATTTTTTTTTATTACAGTACGTTGTAGTATAAAGGGTTGTTTGGCTCTTGGATATTTATCATTGGTAAAAGTAACATTTGGACCAATCTGTACATTGTTTTCTATCGTGATGCCATCCCATAAGTATACTCCGTTTTTAATAGTCACATTATCACCAATATGAACATCATTTTCAATAAAACAATGTGCACAAATATTACAATTACTTCCAATCTGTGCTTTTGGAAGAATGACCACAAATTGCCAAATACGTGTGTCTTCAGCAATATACTCAGATTGAACATCTGCAAATTGATGTATCATAATAGTTTACCTTTGTAAAGTTGATATTCAGAATAGTCCCGTATATAATCTGCTTCATCATATTTTGTTGAAGCCAATACCAAACAAACTGAGCCCGATGAAAACTCAAAAAGTTCCCGCCAAATACCCGGAACAATCAAAAGTCCAAAATCAGGTCTGTTAAGTCTTACAATTCTCTTATTCACGCCATCATCCAGTTGAACATCAAAGCTACCACTAGTGGCAATAACTAGCTGATAAAGAATTTTGTGTGCATGACCTCCCCTGACTTCTCCACTAGGTATGTCATATAGATAATAAATCCTCTTTACCTGAAACGGAACGTTGTTTTCACCCTCTACTATAGTGATATTGCCTGCCCGATTATGTACCTTGCTTAATGGAATAACATTACAGTCGTAAACACTACTCTTCCTCATAAGCCCTTATAGTTAAGAAAATCGCGATAACTTCGAATATAATCATGATCGGAGTAATGAGTTGAACTAACTACCATCGCAAGGGAATTGGTGGAAAAATTCACCATTTCTCTCCATAAAGTAGCAGGTATATACAAGCCATAGTAAGATCGGTTCAAAGAAAAGGTTTTTTTCTCTATGCCATCATCAACAATCACATCAAAACTTCCTGAAAGAGCAATGATAAATTCCTGCTGTTCTTTAAATGCGTGACCTCCACGAACCTGTCCACCTGGAACATCATAAATCCAATATGTACGTTTAATTACGAAAGGTATGTGTTTCTGCTCTTCTAAAAAAGAAAGATTTCCACGCGAATCTTCAATTTTCGGTAGATTAATGATTATTGGGTAATCCATATTTTCAATATCACTTATAGAATATTTCAAACTACTTATTTGTCAAATGATCATCTTTTTTTATTACCATGATATGGTCTATCTTTCGTATTTCTCGCGGAAGATAGCGTACGAAACCTGACCAACTATGAAAAGCAATTAAGTTGTAAAACGCACGAGGAAATGAAATTATATACTTTAAAAGAGGAGGAGATACAGGGCCACAACTAACAACATTGCATCCTGCGGCAATTGCTGTATTCGCCAAGTCTTCTAATTGGTAAAATGCTTTATGAGTTGGATCCTCATGGAAATGATATGAATGGCCGATTTTTCTTTTATATGCAGTGCGAATGGATGGAAACTCTGCATACAAAATTCCACCACGCTGTAAAAGGCCACAAAGTTTTGAAAGCACTTCGCGGCCATGTGTGAGATGTTCCATTACATGGTTAACTATAATCAAATCATAATCAGCAGGAATACCATCCAGGGCTCCATCAGAATCCAAATTACAGAGCAAAAATCGATCTTCCTTATTCATTTTAAAATCAATCTTTTGGTAGTCAAGTCCATGATACACTGAGTTCGGAAATACGGCTTTGCATTCTGCATATGAATTATTCGCAATGCCAATATCTAATATCACCCTAGGGCGGGGCATTACTGCTAAAGTATTTTTGAATTTTGGTTTGGCATATTTTGCAAATAATGTCTTTGTTCTCAAATTAAATTTTTTCATACGAAGATCAATTTAGGAAACGATATTCTTTTTTTTAATGCATATTTTAATTAACTTTCTGATTGTCGATCATTATCTTATTTCTTATCCCTTATTTAAAAAGTCTATTTTCTGATACTCATATAATTATAAGATAGTTCGTTTACAGTAATAGACCAACATGAATGGTAGTACAACTGCTTATTTTATGATATATTCTATTAAGTTGAATTAAATGTAAGAACTTTAGTTTGTTTTTAATTTCTTTTTAAACATGAAAATCTCACTTACGCATTGGTCGAATGAATTCTAATTTTTTCATATAAAAAGCGCGGATTCATTAAAAATTAATTTTGCATTTTAAAAAGAGCCTCAAAATAAAAACAATTGGAAATCTCAATAATGATTTTGGATGATGGTTATAGAATTCTGCTAAACGAGTTAGAACCTTTCCTTCAACTTCTCTTTTTTCTATTACATCGACAAATCCATAATCCCGTAAAAAATGCATTCCCTTTTGTGTCCAGCGTCCTTTTGCTACTGCTCCTCCTGGAAGAGAAGTAATACTTTTTTCTTTGTAACAGGAAGAATGAAGCATTTCAGATTTAATTTTAATTCCATTCTGATTAATAAATAAAATAATATGCCTTTCCCAATCCCATCCGGAATAACCTTCTACACATAATTTCGCCAACGTGTCTCTTTTCCAAATGGCAACCGATGTGTTGATAGAATAACGAACATCAATAGGATTTTTGCAATAATCACTTTCATTGATTCTATAATTATCTCTTAAAAGGAAGTCGTTACCATGTATTTTTAAAAAATCTATATTGTTTTTTTTACAATGACAGATATGGTCTTTGATTGCTTCTGTGTTGACATAGTCAATCAAAAAATAGTCTTCTTGAAAATAAATAATAAAATCGCATTCTACTTTCTTCAGTGCATAACCCAAATTGGAAGCAAAACCTTTATCTTCTCCTACATTGATAAATTTAATTCTTTCATCATTAATTTTTTTGTAATTGCTTATAAAATAAATTGGGAATGGACAATCTGGCCAAAATTTCTTCAGTGAATAAATCATTGGAGCCCAACAATCATTAAAAGCATCACAAGAACTTATCACCACTGCTGTTTTCATAATTTTACTTATCTATTGACTAATTTATAATGAATGGTATATTTCAATCAGTTTCTTTTCTTCAAATTTCCAATTATATTTCTCCTCAACCATTTTACGTCCGTTTTTTCCCATCTGTTTTGCAATATCAGGATTGTCTAATAAATAATTGATTGCATCAACAATTTCATTTATATTTCGAGGATTGACACATATTCCACAGGAATTTTCATCTATAACTTCCTTCCACAAGATAAAATCTGTACATATTACAGGTAATCCTGCCATCATATACTCAAATAATTTGTTGTTTGACATATTCCCGACATTTCCTTTGCATAGAGGAATATAATCCAATAAGGCCATTGCTATAAGTGATTTTGAGTAAATTTTTTCATAAACATCTCTATGCTCAATTTTTCCGAGATAATTGACTTTTTGCCAACCATCCATACGCTTAAGATTTTCAATATAGGATTCGTCTGCATTTCCTGCCAAATTAAATTGAATATTACCTAATCTGGTTAAAGCGGTTATTATATTTTCAATATTCCACATTTTCGAAAATAATCCGGCATAACATACTGAAGGACTTGGACAATTCTCCAGATTCAAAACGTTTTCTTTTAGAATAGGAAAATTAAACACCAACTGATTATTCTTACAGGCTTTATCAAGACGTTCCTGAGTCCAATGATAGCATAAAATCAATCCATCAAATTTCTTGCATTTGTGAAATTCATAAACGGAATAGATTTTCGACAAAAGATATCTAAAAAGATAGGGTATCGATTTTTTTTCGAAAAACAAAGTTGGATGATCTTCGAAACTATCAAAAATTACTTTTTTACCTTTATGCTTTAATTTTGAACCATAGGGTAATGATGCTGGATCATTAAAATGGTAAATATCTGCATTGATGCTTAAGGCTTTCCTATAAAGATGCTTGGGCAGAATAAATAACCGATTGAATATCCCTTTCTTTTTATATGGGATACCTATAATATGAACACCATTTTTAATTTCTTCTTTAGCATTTGGTGAAACTAAATACACTTCATAGCCTGCATTGACCAATGATATGCACTCCTTTTCAAAAACACGTACATCTGAAGCAGATTTAGATGTAAAATAACAAATTTTAAGCATATATTTATCTAAAAAAATTAACGATTCTACTACAAGCTAATCCGTCACCATAAGGGTTGATTGCCTTGCTCATATTATCATAATGCTCACAGTCGTCTATTAATATAGATACTGCATCTACAATCTTAAAGTAATCCGTTCCAACTAATTTCACTGTTCCAGCTTCCAATGCTTCTGGACGTTCAGTTGTGTCGCGCATCACTAATACAGGTTTCCCAAGGCTTGGGGCTTCTTCCTGTATCCCACCACTGTCAGTCAATACGACTGAACTCTTTTCCAATAAATATATAAAACTTAAATAGTCTAATGGTTCTATAAAGAACATATTAGATAAGATTGCTGTTCCAAATACTTCGTTAATCGGACTACGAACATTAGGATTTAGGTGCATTGGGTAGACAAAATCCGTATCGGGATATTTCTGGGTCAGATCTTTAATCGCTGTACACATATTGATAAACCCATCTCCAAAATTTTCTCTGCGATGTCCTGTTATTAGCACTAGCCTTTTCCCATTCACCAAACGATTGACATTGTAACCTGCGGTTTTAATAATAGATTCTAATTCCATGTCAAGGTTCTGGTCATTTTTGATTTTATTGACTACCATGAAAAGAGCATCAATCACCGTATTCCCAGTTACTATAATTTTATCATCATTTACTCCTTCGTATAGTAAGTTTTGCTTACTAAGCAGGGTGGGTGAAAAATTAAAGGACGCTATTCTTCCTGTTATTTGACGATTCATCTCTTCAGGCCATGGACTGTATATATTATGAGTTCTTAAACCTGCTTCTATATGAGCAACCGGAATTTGCTGATAAAAGGCAGCAAGGGCCGTAGCAGTTGAAGTGGTCGTATCACCATGGACAAAGACGATGTCGGGTTGAACTTCTTTTAATACATCACGCATGCCTAATAGTACTCGTGACGTAATATCATATAAATCTTGTCCTTGTTGCATTATGTTTAAGTCGTAATCCGGTATTATCTCAAATATTTTGAGTACTTGATCCAGCATCTCCCGATGCTGAGCTGTCACGCAAACTAAAGTCTCAAAATCGTTTGTGTGTTTTTGAAACTCTTTAACAAGAGGAGCCATCTTTATTGCTTCAGGTCGAGTGCCAAAAACAAGCATCACTTTCTTCATATATATTCAGCTAATTATGTTTGAATTTTGCGTTTATATTTTTGATTGAATAAATTCTAAAATATTTTTTGCCCTTATTTCGATGCAAAGATTTTTTGCTGTATCCAATGCTCCTGTAGAAAGTCTATTCCGTTTGTCCGTATTGACTTTCAATTCGTTAATTGCTTCTGCTATTTCTTCAATATTAGTGGGATCAATCAAAACAGAATTGTTTTTGTTTAGAATATCGTCGTTGAACGGAAGATTGGATGAAACGACAGGTAATCCGCATCCCAATGCCTCTATTATTGAATTGCTGCATCCTTCGGATAAAGTTGGAAGAACAAATACATCGGCACAGTTTAAATAATCTGGTATTTTATTATGGGATAAACTGCCACAATATAATATTCCTTCGCATACTGGTAAATATGGTATTGTTCCATCCAATTGTTTGCCAATAAAGATTGATTTGATAGATTTATCGTTTAATTTTGAGATGGCCATGGCAACTCTATTAGCTCCTTTTCGTTCCTCAAAACTACCTACAAATGCAACAATAAAATCATCATGATTGAACCCAAATAATTCTCGGCACTTTATTTTATCTTTTTTGTAAAATAAATTGGAATTTATTCCATTGGGCAAAACAATACATTTTTCTTCATCAGCCAATCCCAAAGAAACACTCTCATTTCTATTTTTAGTTGAAACACAAATAACCCCCTTTACATAGGAAATAAAATTTTGTATTAGTCTATTTTTATTTTTAAATCGCTCATCAATATCACTTTCTCCCGAAGCTATAAATAATGGAAGCCTGTATTTGTTAAGTGCTTTATATGCGATTAAACCATTATGCCAGAAATGGGCATAAATAACATCAGGTCTGTTATGGATACGTCTAAATCCTCGATAAATAGCATTACTAAAGAGTATTAAATTAAACCTATTAAGAAATATAATGCTTCCAAATGAAATTGTTAAGGGGCGGTATATTTCTATAATATTGCAATTTAAGTCACTAATACTTGTTTTTGTTTTTTTATATGGAATTCCACGGAATATTGATTTTGTTAAGCTTTGCGGAGAAATGATAGATATTTTTATATCCATACGAGACAATGCCTGGCATAGCTGTTCGATGAAAGGATAAATGGAGTATTCTTTTGATGGACTTTCTTCTGTTACAACACAAATATGCATACTCAAATAATGTTTAAATTTTTAGTTAATTAAATTTGCTATCAATCAGTTTTGTTTTATGATATTTTGTTCTTATGAATTCATTGATTAATTTTATTTTAAATAGTATGATTATGAAAATTGTATATGGAAGTAGATGTAATGAAAGAACCCACGTAAAATAGAACATTCCAGTAACTAACATATATCCTAAAAAAGAGCCTAGTATCAAATCACCTAAACTGATCGTGTCGTTTTTAATTTTTACAATTAAAGAAAAAATGATAAAAATTAAAATAGCTATAAAGAAAAGCTTTATTGGCCCATAATCGATTTGCAGAGAGCCAAAACAAGTACAAAATGTCCCATAATTTATACCAGTTATAGATTCAATTTGTTCTGCAGTTAATACTTGGCCATCAGGATGTAACCATGGATTGAAACATATTTCGCCGTTTGTATGATTATTTATCCACCAAACATCTTGATTATAGACGCAAAAATTTTGACCTGAATAAGATAGAACCCACTGCCCAACACTAAATTCAGGTCCACCAAATCTCCCAAAAGTAATTATGATGAATATTAACATCAAAAGTACAGCACCCACAGAAAAAACTATTATAACTGTTTTTTTTATTTTTAGAGGAATTATGTTTCTCAGCCAAAGGAACATGTATGCAAAATAAAGTAAAGAATTAACAGGAGCCCATCTGCTACCGCCATTCATCATAATTAGAGGATAAACTAAAAATGAACTAATTAACCCAATAATAACAAATACATTGCGTTTCCCGGAACTTAAATAATAAAAAAATAAGGCAGGAGTAATAAAAGGTGTTACAAAAGAAAGTGCACTTAACTTTCTTCCGGGCTCAGACATGAACCATCTAGGATCAACTACTTTGTCTGAATATGCTGTTTCAAAATGGATTAAGCCATTATTAATAAGATTTGCGATTAGCTCAATCATCGGAAGATAAGAGGCAAAAGCGATGAAATAGATCAATGGTAAGACTAATGGAGAAGAACAGGATATATGTTTTATTTTTGCTGAACTGTATTTAAATAATGGCGCCAGCGTTATCAAAAAAATAACAAACAGATATATAAAAGGCAATAGAGTAACCGGACTCTTATGATAATCTCGAGCATATAATGGGGTAGAATAGTAAAAGACACTGGTCAAGGATGTAAATGCCCATAAAGTAATTATTAACGCTATTTCATCAAAATGATGTTGGCGTTTGATATGCCAAAAGAGAAATATCCAATAAAACAGAGTGTTAATTATTAGTAAGGTTAACTCCATACAGATAAGTTCAAAATTCAATCTTTCTATGCTTTATTAGAATACAACAAATTATTAATTTGTCGATTAAGTTTATTTCCTTTATATTAAAAAGGTGCCAAATTTTATTTTTAACGGTTTTTTGTTCTAAACACATCGTTATTTTATTAAATAATGGGATTCTTTCTGGAATGAAATACTTTGATAAAACATCATTGATTTCGTTCATACTTGAAAGAGGCCTGCTGTAAAATGTAGAATATTTATCAAAAAACATCTTTATTTGTTTGTTGAGTACTCGATTTTCTTTTTTTGTACTTAAAGTAATCGTATTCATTGTATTATTTTCGTGACGCCTGTAATAAAACAAGGGATCTCCCACTCTAAAAATATTACCAGTCATACTTGCAATTATCCCCATCATAAAATCTTTAGGCTCTGGCAAAGATCTGTACAATTCAAGTAATGAACGATTAATCATTGATGAAGAAGCCATCGTGACGCTACCAAATAAATGAAGACAATAATCTGTAGAATCTATATTTTTATAATTTTTTTGTAAAATCTTACCTTTTGCATCTGTATGAATAAAGTTGCAAGAAACTATTGCCGGGTTATTGTTTCTTTCAATCTGTTTCATCTTAGACAATGCGGTTTCTATTCTGTTGGGAAACCATGTATCATCCTGGTCGGCAAAAACGATATAATCACCCTGGCACAGCTCTAGACTTCTTTTTAAATTCCCCAAATAGCCTAAATTATGAGGATTAATAAAATATTTTAGTCCGTATCTTTGATGGTATTCACGAAGTATATCAATTGTACCATCCTGAGAACAATCATCGCTAACCATAACTTCATCAGGCAAAACAGTTTGATTGTAAATGCTGTCAAGCTGCTCTTTCAAAAACCTCTCTCCATTATAAGTTATTACTAATACTGAAATCATTATGATATTTTTAATTGACTTAAAGTGCTATTTGCAATATTAATTAGCATTTTATTTTTAATACATATAAATTGTACAAAGACGAAGTATAAAAGGCATATCATTATTGCAATTATCAATGTGTTAATTGAAGTCAAATTCATTTGCGTAATTCCCCAGCAAATTAAAACATAAGGAACTGAATACAGAGTATTAATAATGAAAGTTTTAACAGGGAATACCAAAAGTTTATTCTTAATTGAATATATTATACCGAGTCCGGCCCCTGTACATTCTGATAAAAAATATACGACAGCTGTTCCCACAGCAGCAAATTTGGAGACAAGAAGAAAATTCAATGAAAGTCCGACACAAGCAACTAGTGGGGTTATTATTAATAATACTTTATCCTTTCGCATCGGTAGCAGTACCTGATTTGAATTGATTTGTGCAATCCCTACAACTAACAATAAAGGCATCATAATCTGCATAGGCAAAATCGCTCCCTCGTAACCTTTTCCTGACAAAATCATTATAATTTGTGGGGCAAGAATAGTCCCTCCAATCAATATCGGGATACTGAAAGTTAATAAAGCGTCAAACGATTTGTTAATCATTTGGTTAAAAGCATCTTTATTATCCTCAGCTAATAATGAACTCATTCTCGGCAACATAACAGAAGTAAATGCCGTATAGAAACCAATTATTATTATAAATAATTTTAAAGCAGTATAATAATATCCAATTTCTTTGTTGTTCGATACAAATCCCAAATAAACCACGTTAAAGATTGTATACATTGAGATTAGTATCTGATATATTCCAAGAGAAAAAATTTGTCTACTATAATAACTTAATTTAAGATTGGTTAATCGTAATGAGATAAAATTTTTGGAGTAATATATATTTATAAGGCTATTAATTACTATCACCAACGAAGTAAGAAAGAAGTAAACAGCACAATCATCAACTTGTTTTACAAAAATAAAGATTGAAAGGGCATACAGGATTTTTATAATCATACTTCTGATTGTGATATATTTAAAATTTTCAATCCCGATATAAAACCATTCAATTAGAAATGGTGTAAAAAACAATTTCGCCAGACCAATATAAAATAACTCTTTATGAACACTTAATTTTGGTATAGTTGTTACTGCTATGATATAGATTATACATACAGTTACTGTAAAAATAATGGACCATAAAAACAGGACTGAAAAAACGTGTGATCTTTTTTCTTTGTCATTTCCACAGGCGGCAATACTTCGGATACCAACTGTGTTTATTCCCAAAGTAGCAAATATCACGAAATAATTGATAGTATTATCGACAAAGCCAACTATACCAATATTAGAAACCCCAAGTATTCTTGATATATATGGAAATATTATAAAACTGACAAGATAAGATGATATTGTCAGAATGCTATTGTAAGTAAAATTCTTTAGAACACTCAAAATTAAATAGAATTATGCATTATAATATTTATTCACTCTAATCATTATTCCTCTCAATGGGTAAAATAATACATTTACCTAAATCAATATTCAATGATTCCGGGGTGAATTTTTCATGACCTGATCCATGATGAAAAGTTAATTCACCAAAATATATCTGATCATTAATGGAATATAAATCAGTTCTGACATGGGGGAAATCATTTGAAAGTGTTTCGGCCAGCCACAACATTTTTTCTAGTTGTTTTGGCTTGGCAATTTGATGTTTGGGATCATATGGATATTTAATCTGAGCATCTATAAAATCCCAATTTGTTGAATAAAGATTTCGCTTATGATGGGTGAATCTGTCAAAATCAACCTGGATTAACTTTGCTTTGCCATTAAAATTAAATATCTTATAATCTTTTAACTCTGATCCACTTTCATCGACTATATATCTCTCCGCAATAATACGTGGTATAACATTCTTATAAGGCCATTCCCGTGTGATATTAAAGAAATTTTGTTTTAGAAATTTGTTGAACAATGTTTTGGTTGCATTTATGTCAAGTTTCGATTTGTCTTTACATATGATAACCCCCCCGCTATCATGTGTAGTTTTTAAAACAAATTGATTGGGTAATTTGTCAAAATCAATTTCTTCAAACTTGTTCCAGACACCTAAAGTAGGAATAACATATTCTTTCCCTACTAATTTCTCAACATATTTTTTGGCTTCGTATTTATCAACTAACAGAGTATATTCAGGCCTTTTATCAAATAATTTTAACCATTGAATTTTCTCGTTAAATGTTTGAGGGTTTTTAAGATTTAATTTTTTACCTACCTGAATCCAAAAAACTATTTCCACAAATACTTTATCCGGGATTAGATAGGCACATTTATAAATGACCTGCAATAAAAACCATTTAGGTTCATTAATGCTTTTGCTGATTTTATCAATGATCCTCATTTTTTATTATTTGATATTAAGCTCTATAAATATCTTTTCAAATCTATGATGCCATGTGTGTTCATTTTCAGCGCGATATCTGGCAGTTTTTTTTATTGATAATCTTAAACTATGATTTTCAGGCCTCAAATAAAACTTTGCCTTCTCGATCAGTTCTTTTTCGGAGCGATAAAATATTATCTCTTTGTCCTCCTCAAAATATTCCGAAAGTTCATGACAATAATGACAAATTTGTAATCCTCCGTACATCGGAATTTCAAAGCTTCTTAAATTAATTATATAGACGGGGTTCTTTAAAACGCTGGTATTCCGCGCTGTAACACTGGATATTGATAATGCATACTTACTGTATGCTTGATATAATTTATCAAAAGGAAGCGGTTCACGAATTTCTAAACTTGGACTGTCTATTTTTAATGAATTATTAAAAAAGAGTTTATTAACAATATTCCCTAGTATCACCTTCCGCCCAACATGGAATTTCAAATAATCGATGGGGCTTGCACCTTTTAATTTTGTAATACCGTTCGGGTTTCCATTATTTGTGATTTGTTTTGTTTTTTTTGCAATTTTTGTATACAAACACAAATCAATATCACCGTCAAGTAATGTATTTAATATTTTCGGTCTTGTTCCATGCGGCGTCCCTATAAAACACACTTTTTCTATTTCATCTCCAAATATAGGATTAACTATAAATGGATTCGCCGCATAAGGCATGAAAATTGTATTGGCACCCCAGCTTTTAAATAAATACTCTGTATCAGCTCCGGTAAGCCATACTAAGTCAAAATAGTTGCTAACATTTTTATAATAAAACGGGATCGTATTGTTATCCGGGCAAAACAGGAGCGAAGGTACGCCGATCTTTTTAATCTCTTTAAGAGTCGAAATATAGATATGACCTTCACCATATGGCGTCATCACCAAATCATAATGATTTTTTTTAAGAGCCTCAAGCAATTTTTCATTTGCTTGATCCCAGGTTGAAAAACAGGCTGAATCCAAGAGATCAAAGGTACAATTATGATGGGCTAAGTCGTCAAATATGTGAAAACGTTGCCATTGCCACATATAATTACTTTCTTCTTTTGAATAATATAAAATACGCATTAACTGTCAGATGAAATAAAAACACAAACTATATCTCGTAATAATTCACAAATAACCTCTTTGTATTATTTCCGTTGCGAATTAATTGTCGTAATTCTGCCATCCGGGAGGCATAATGACATCAATAGAATAATCTACTAATGATTCCATTGATACTTCGTTCTTATTTAGTGAAATTGAATATTTCATTTTGTCAACTAATTCTTTAGCTTTTTTCAATAATGGTATCTTTTCGTGTTTTAATTTTAAAAGGAAACCATAAGCTACGTCCATGAGTTCTGCATTATTTGTAAATGAAACCATCCCTAAAGGCAACGGGGTTGGTTGTAATGGACCATTCCCTTGTCCTCCTATTATTCCATCACATAAGCTATACAGAACCCTTTGAGGCTCTTTTGAAATTGTACCGTCTTTTTTTCCATAAACAGCGACTTTATTTAAATCAAAAACCATTCTCCAACATGTATCGTTGCCATACCAAGAAGCTCCTAGAGAATGTTCCTCTTTAGGGAATGAAAGTTTCCAAAAAGCTCTGCAGAAAAAGAAATAAAATTGGTATTTCCAATTAATCTTTCTATTTCTATTAGCTTTATCATAGGAAATTTCAGAAAGATATCTAAATAAATTATGTCCGGGGTAACAATCTCCTCCATCTTTTGTTCCCCCTATTCGATGATGAGGAAGAAACTCTTTATCACCATTAACGCCTACCAAAATTTTCATTGAATTGGTAAACCCGGTTTTCTGATGAATTTTTACTTTTGGAATTGTTATAACGACATCACTCTCGAATAAATCCTTTGTTATACAATATTTATGCATCCCCTGTTTATGAGTCTTTGCAAGTGTATCTGGAGCATAGTTTACAATTCTGAACGGATTTTTATTATTATTGCACAAAGCGTTTAGCATACTTTGATTTCCCACATCAAAAATGATATATTCATTTAAGGGATGTTGCTCTGTTTTTACAATATTATTTGTAGGATTCCATGTCGTTCTTCTAAAATCTTTGATAGTTATTGGGGTACTATATTTTACAGACAATTCATTAATTGCTTCTATAAAATTTTTATCCATCATTTTTTCCCAATCGCAATCTTGAATAGGGGCATCGCCTATTATTATTGATTTTGGTTTTTTATTTAAAACAGCTTTAACTGTTGCTAATAAAAAGTTTTCATTTGTCCTAAGGCACATCCAATCGTCGGGTTTTAAATTATGTAATACCCAATTTGGTTTTAACAATATGTTTTTCTCTCTAATAACTGTATCTGAAATATTTGAATTGATCAGGTCTTCGATAACATCAAACAAAAACTCTTTATTATCATATAAAGCCCCAAGATATTCAATTGTTCGTTGATCCTTAGATTTGTAAACAGTCCTAATATCTGCAAAATAAGAACCATTCTGTTTTGTTAATAATTCAGTTTTCATTTTTTTAATGGTTTATATTTTATCCAATATATTTAGTTTATACCAATAAATAAAATTTCCAATTCAATTCTTTAAATAGTACTCGATTAATAATCTGTTAATTGCAAAAGTTTTGTTGTATCTGCAAATAGAATCTTTACATGTCTCGCTTTCGAAGGATAGTTGCCCCCATTCACCTTCCTAAATTTCAGCATTTCTGGTACTTTACTATTCTTCCCTGTCCTAATATCATATATCAGTTTCGCCCTCTCACTCCCAATTTAAGCCCTGCATTGGCATTTAGGTGCGATTTTTCGCTTTTTTAAATAGTGGCCAAAAGTAACCAAAATCGCTGATGCTCCTTTTCGATTTAGATTTTATTGCTGAAGATTAACAATTTTGTTTAATATGGGAAAATATAAATTCTGCAATGAGACAATTTGGTAAAGTGAAGATTGAATGCGAAGAAAAGCGAATTGTCACGAATTTCTACGAATTTCACGAATTTGACAATTGAAGAATATTTTGAGTGCTAAAGTTATATGTTTAAAAAGGTACACAGGGTTGCACGGAGGAATCACAGTGTTGCACGGTGGACTAATTCATTAAACTGTGTCACAATGAGTATAATACGAAGAGACACTGCGTAATATTTTATAAATTTCTGCGTTCAATGATCCACAGTTTAAAAAATGGATCGTCAATCTCGTACCCTTGTTCTGATTTTATTACATTCCCGTTTTGCATCAACCGCTTTAAACTACTAAAAACAGTACTTACAGGTCCAATATTTGCCGCTCTTGCCAAGGGACTTATCATATGATGATTATTTCTTTGCGCAAGATTTACCAGTATTTTTTTATCTGTATTCTTAATTGTTGCCCATAACCGTTCATAGTCGAAATCGTGGATTTGGATTGTTTCTGATATAGCCTGTTCGACCGGTTTGAGCACTACTTGCTTCTGGTTTAAAATATTCCAGATTGTGTAAGCCAATTGTTGTGTGTAATATGGATGGCCATCGGTAAAATTGAGTATATCATCTGCAATCTGATCCGGATTGCTGCAAACATTATTCAACCCTGCATTAATAAATGATTTAAAGTGCTCTTTTTCAATTTTGGGTAATGGAAAAAGTTGCCCAAAGTGATAAAAGGGCGATTTTTTCTTTTCGAAAATTTCGCGCATCATTGATTCCTGACTACCCAGGATAATGTAATTGATGTTCTGATGAAGTTGCATTATAGCTCGAAGCTTTCGGTCGATACCGATACCCAATCGCATGATATCCTGAAATTCATCAAAGACAACAATTGTCCGATTGACCGGATCGCTTAAATGATCCAACAGGTTAAGTACATCTTCCAACAAGGGCAGATCAGCACCAGTATTTTGAAATGATATTTCCATTTCGCTACTTACAGGATTAACGGAGAGGGTTGGGATAATCCTGAAGTTACGAATAAATTGCTTTATCCGCTCAGATGGGAAAATACGATAAATCCTGCGAAGATACTGTGCCGCAAAATCTTCGATGCTGTTTATCAATTGAAGATCAAGAAACAAAATCTCACGGCTACCGGTTTTGACAGCTTTTTTTATAAGGCTTGTTTTTCCAAATCGCCGTGGACTAATCATAATCAAATGATTGTTGCTGTTAAGAATTGCCTCTATTTTAGCTAGTTCTTCTGTACGATTCGTGAAAAACGGATCATCAACAACACTTCCAAATTTAAACGGATTGTTCATTTTAATGATTGCGATATTTTTCGTTGCGATATTCTTCGCAACGCATTTAAAATGCAAATATAATCTGATTTTAAAATATTTATGCCATCACATACTATGGCAGGTAAACCAGGTTTAACTTCGTTGATCTTCGATTCACGGTAAAAAATGTACACAGGGTTATACGGTGTTTTTTAATTTACACAGGGTTACACGGTGTAAAACTCTGAGTGACACTGTGTACTTTTTATAAATTTCCGACTTCAATTAACTACATTTTAAAAAATGGCTCGTCAACCTCACTGAAATGAATGAATCAGATTTTATTAAAATGACACTAACAATCAATTTTATGCTGTAAAAACTATAGGGTAAATATTCTCATTGTCGAATTGTTCTCCCCATCTCCCACTCTCCCCACCACCCCTTCATGGTGTCCCCCTTATACCTTATTAGTTTCCGTGTGTTCAGTTATTCTCAAAAGATATCCGTTGCCTTGTCAATAAGGAAGGATTTGATTTCTTCATTGGGAACCGGATGGACAACGTATTCAACAGCTTCAGTATAATCAATGTCCTTATGAAATGCCAACTGTTGCCGGAATAATTTATCGGAGAATTGTTGGTTAAAGATTTTCCCGGCTTCATTGCAAATATCCTCTATTGAGTAATGATCCCGTATTATAAAATAGAGATCGACATAGTCTTTCCATTTTGCCCTTCGCCCCAAAGCAAAGGCTTTCATAGCTGCCAAAGATAGCAATGAAGGGATGGTTATGGTTGAACCAACTTTAACCGGGTGAAGAACAGGATAGGGGTAACTGAAAAATGTTATTTTGACATTGTTAATAAGCAGGTGTAGCTGATCAATATCCTCAAAAATCGGTACCTGTTTAAAGGGGATCGGTATCAGTTTCCCTTTAATCCTTGATTTATTAAGTTGATTGAATGTAAATAAATCAAAGTCGATAGATCGCCTGTGACCTAAGTGCAGTGCAATAGCAGTTCCTCCAACCATGTAAAAAGATCGTTGAAAGCTTTTAATAGATGGCAACAACTCAACCTGTTCACTATTAAATATCTCAGTGTGCATATTTTCTGAATACAAGCTTAAAATAGTTAATGGTTAGTTCGTGATAGTTACCTTTTCTGCGATTGCTTAAAGTTAAGGAATCGAAAAAACATTTTGCAACTTCCTGAATGCCCATTAAATGGAATAATTGAATTGTAGTATTCAAATCCCCATAATTTAAAATGGTTTCCACAAGAAATTCGTTGCTGATATCCTCCTTTTTGTCTTCCGGTGTGTACCAAAAGAGATGGCTGTGCTGATGGATAAATGCTTTAATTTCAGGACTGTTCATTGATCCTATTTTAACGAATTATATGAGAAATTCGGTACACTGTGTTACGTAGAGGAATCATAGAGTTACACAGTGTAAATATAAAAAAACCGTGAGACACTGTGAAATACACCGAGAAACACTGTGTGACTTTTCCTCTTAAAGTTTGTAATAGCTATTGTACCAATCGATAAACCGGCCTACTCCTTCTTTAATCGGCGTATCGGGGCGGTATTCAAGATTGGCTTCAAGATCGGATGTATCAGCCCAGGTCATAGGTACATCGCCGGGTTGCATCGGAAGCATTTCCTTTTTCGCCTTAATACCAAGCTTTGTTTCGATCGCTTCAATGAAATCCATTAAGCGGATGGGGGAGGAGTTCCCGATGTTGTAGATTTTATAGGGGGCTGTTTTACTGACCGATGGATCTGAAAGATTTTTTGAATCGGGTTGTGGTACGTGATCCAGTACCCTGGTTACTCCGCCAACAATATCGTCCACATAGGTAAAGTCACGTTTCATCTCCCCGTTGTTAAAAACCTGGATTGGTTCTCCCGCAAGAATGGCTTTCGTAAAAAGGAAAAGCGCCATATCCGGACGACCGTATGGTCCGTAAACGGTGAAAAACCGAAGACCGGTTGTTGGAATTCCGAACAGATGACTATAGGTATGTGCCATCAATTCGTTACTTTTTTTTGTCGCAGCGTAAAGACTGATCGGATGATCGACACTGTCGGATGTGCTTAATGGCATTTTGCTATTGTTCCCATAAACACTTGACGAACTTGCATAAACAAGGTGTTTGATTTGATTGTATCGGCAACACTCCAATATATTTAAAAATCCGGTGATATTGGCATCGATATATGCCTGCGGGTTTTCGAGCGAATAGCGAACACCGGCCTGTGCCGCCAAATTAACTACTTTGTCAAATTTTTGAGCGGTAAAGAGTTGTTCCAAATTGGCACGATCCGAAAGGTCCAGCTTTACAAACTGATAGTTTGGATATATTGAACTTTGAACGGAAGTATTATAAACGATATCATCTCGTAGAATACCGGTTTCCGCTAACCTGGTGTATTTTAGTTCAACATCGTAATAGTTGTTGATATTGTCGATCCCTATCACTTCGTCGCCTCTTTCGAGCAATGCTTTGGCAAGATGGAAGCCGATAAAGCCGGCGGTGCCGGTTACTAATATTTTCATGGTGGAAAAAGATTACACGGATTTTAAAAAGGATTGCGCGGATTTCAAAAGGGATTACACGGATTAGGATGAAACTAATTAACACGAATAAGAAACGAATTTAAACGAAATTCTGATAAGTTGATTCTTGTATTATTATTCTTTTTTCGGAATTTTTCTGCTTTCAAGATCATAACCAATCCGTTTTCTTTGTCTAAAAGTGCGAATTTTTCGAATTTCAACGAAGCTAAGAGCGTCATGCAGTCATTCTCATCGTTTCAGTATCTTGAATCATTTTTAGTCTGTTTAGTGCAAATATCCTTATCGTCACAGCGACTCACATGATTGCAATATTTACACTTATAGCTTTGTCTGAGTTTAATATACCACTCAACATTGCAAGTCCTTGCTCCGTAAAAGCATAAGGTGTAGCTGAAATATTACGTTTATTTGGTAATGCGGTCACATTTTGTGACCGCATAGACTCCCACTCTTCGGGAGTAAGACGAAACATAAAATCTATTGGAAACCTTTGAAAATTTCATCTGTTAATAATTGTTTTTTAATTGTCAGATGGAATTCGCATGAAGTTTATTTTCATTTCCTTTTGTGTTTTACCATCATGCTCATTTCATTTTACGCCTGGTTTAATGCCTTCGTCTGGACTTCATAAAGTTCAGCAAGATCGAAATCAAGCATTACTTTATGACCTCGAATCTCATGAATTTTATTTTGAATAAGCAGAAGATCCATATTGGGGGCTTAAATAAAAAATGAAACGTAGTTCAGAAATACAAACTAACACGGATTTTGAAACGGGTTTCACGGATTAGGATGAAACGAATTTCACGAAACGAAGTTCAGCGAAGCTAATTTAATCGAATTGACTCGAATCTTTAAATGAAACGAAGTTCAGCTAATTTAATTTCACGGATTAAAGAATGGATTACACGGATTAGGATGATACGAATAAACACGAATAAGAAACGAATTTAAACGAAGTTATGAAAAGCCAATTTCTTGTTTTATTCTTCTTTGTGTGAGGTTCTTCTACTTTCAAGGTCATAACCAATCCGTTTTCTTTGACCTTGATCAATTTGGAGTTTATCTTTATTTAAAAGGTAGTTTATGGCATCGTAAACATCTGTAAATTTGCCTTCTATTTCTTTTAGCCTTTCTGTTAATTCTTTGTAGGTTAGCGCATATTGTCTTATCATCACAAAGGCTCTCATGATTGCAATATTTACATCAATCGCTTTATCTGAGTTTAATATCCCGCTTAACATTGCAAGTCCCTGTTCTGTAAATGCATAAGGGAGTTTTTGAGTTCCGCCTCTTTTTTCGGTTTTTGATATCACAAATTGTGACATCAAAGTTTCCCATTCATTTTTATTGAGTTGGAACATAAAATCATCGGGAAACCTTTTTATATTCCTTTTAAAACGTATTGCTCGGATTAAAGTGCTGATTACACGGATTAGGCTGATACGAAGTTCTGTCAGGCAAAAATTGATTCGATACTTCTTTTGGTGTTAGATTTGAGCTTGTCTTACTTAGTAATCCAGGTTCTTTTATCAATGAATAGCCGGCA
>Ga0209724_1000721_pt1 | contig 31448 bp, 27 predicted proteins | sample grotaG_FD_184143 | JGI IMG/M metagenome (GOLD analysis project Ga0209724, IMG submission 184143) | Glacier valley bacterial and archeal communities from Borup Fiord, Nunavut, Canada, to study Microbial Dark Matter (Phase II) -... | ecosystem: Environmental > Aquatic > Freshwater > Ice > Glacier ...
GACGGACTCGCGCACATCGAGCGATACGTCTTCGCAGGTGCCACCGCGCTCTATGAGATCGCCAACGCGCCGTTGTCGACGTGAGATTTCTGGCTCGTTCTCCACGTACGCGTCTCGGCGATCAAGTGCCCGATCCTCGCGATCCCCTTCACCGACGATCATATTGTGCCGGTCGACAGCGCCGCGCCGATTGTCGATCGCACATCGTCGGTCGACAAGCAGCTCGTCGTCCAGGGCGGCGGGCACGTCGGCGCCGTGGTCTCGCGCAAGGCCTCCGATCGGCGGTGGCCGATCATGTCGAAGTTCTGGGCGATCCGCGCAGCCTAGGTTGGTGCGAGGCATGACCACGATGACGTGAATCGGCGGTCGCCACGCGTCGCGGGTCGCGGAACCTCACGGAATCGCACAAGCGCTCGCAGCACCAACCTTGCGAATGCACCCGGTCATGAACAAGTAGTGGTTCGTCCTGTGCGCTGCCGCTTGCAGCGAGCACGGCGCGTCGAGCGTCGACGCCTTCACGCTCGGCGATAGCGTGTTTCTGGCCGTCGAGAACGTCGGTGGTCACTGCAGCGTCGCGATCGATGGGAACGAGCCCTCCTCGACCACGGAGCAGATCGTGGCGGACTACCGCCCCGGGCAGACGGTCTCACTCCGTGCGAATGCCACGCCTGGCTTCACGCTCGGTCGCTGGCACCACACGACGAACGACGCGGGGTCGCGGGATCCAGGCGTGCTCGAGGGCTCTGGCGACGACGTGTCGAGCTCCACGGAGGTTACGCTCCGCGATGATCCGGGCTGCGTGTGGATCTGTTGCGGCTCGGGCGCCGACGACTGCGCGGTCGCCGATCCGTGTGGACGCTGATCAGCGCGCGAACAGATCGAACATCGTCACGCACTCGAGGCCAGCGCCGTGGATCGCCGCGACGATCCGCGGCAGCGCATCGAGCGTCCACTCCTGGCCCTCGTGAAACAGGAGCACTTCGCCCGCGGTCGAGACGCAGCGCTGCGCGAGCGTGGCCGGATCGCGATCGGAGTAGTCACACGAATCGAGCGACCACAGAGCGACCGTGTAGCCCGACGTGCGCAGGTTAATCAGTGACATCGAATCGAGCGAACCGTGCGGCGGGCGGACCCAGGACGTGCCCATGGCCCGACCGCCGATCGCTTCGTCGGTGCGCTTGCACTGATCCAGCAAATCGCGGCGCGACAGCTTCGTGAATCGCTGGTGATCGTAGCCGTGACCCGCAACCTGGTGCCCGCGCCGGAGGTACTCGCGGATGTGCTCCGGGTACTTGTTCGCGAGCTCGCCGAGCACGAAGAACGTCGCCGGCACGCCGAGATCATCGAGCAGCTCGAGGTAGCGCGGCGTCAGCTCGTCGGGGCCGTCGTCGAAGGTGAGCGCGACGCGCTTGGTGGTCGCGGGGCCACGGCGGAGCAGGCCCGGTACGCGGTCGAACATCGCGTTCTTGATCGCTGCGCGGACCGACGGCACGGGGGCAAAGTTACCACTTCCGGTCGCGGAACTTCTCGCGCAGCTCGGTCTTCTTGAACTTGCCCGCCGAGGTGCGTGGAATCGCATCGACGAACTCGACCGCTTCGGGAAGCCAGAACTTCGCGAACTTCGGCGCGAGGAACGAACGCAGTTCTTCGCCGGTGACCTGCGCGCCATCTTTCAACACGACCACCGCGAGGGGCCGCTCGCTCCACCTGGGATGCGCGACACCGATCACGGCCGCTTCCTTGACCGCGGGATGGCCCATCAGCGCGTTCTCGAGCTCCTGCGACGCGATCCATTCGCCGCCCGACTTGATCATGTCGGCGACGCGATCGGTGAGCTGGATGTAGCCGTGCTTGTCGATCCGCGCGACATCACCGGTCTTGAAGTAGCCGTCGTCGGTCCAGCGCTCGGGCGTGTAGCCGCCCATGTATCCACCGGCGATGAACGGGCCGCGGATCTGGACCTCGCCGCTGGTCTTATCGTCGGCGGGCACGTCGCCGTTCTCGTTGCGCACGCGCAGATCGACGAGCGGCACCGGGCGGCCCTGCTTTGCGCGCTGCTTGTACTGGGTATCGAGGTCGGCCTGCTCGAGCTCGGGCGAGAGCCGGGAGACGGTGCCGACCGGCGAGGTCTCGGTCATTCCCCAGGCGTGGAGCAAGCGGAGACCAAACTTGTCGAAGTCGCGGATCAGCTGCTCGGGGGCGGCCGACCCACCGACGATCATCCGGATCGTGGGCAGCAGCTTGTACTTGGTCGGGTTCGCCTCGAGCGCATCGCGAATGCCGATCCAGATCGTCGGCACGCCGGCGGCGGCGGTGACTTGCTCGCTCTCCATCAGCTCGAGGCAGCTCGACGCATCGAGGTACGGTCCGGGGAACACGAGCTTCGCACCGGTCATCGCGCACACGTACGGCAAGCCCCACGCGTTGACATGGAACATCGGCACGACCGGCAACAGCACGTCGTTGCGACACACGTTCAACGAGTCGGGTAGAGCGACGACGAGAGAGTGCAGCACCGTCGAGCGATGCGAGTACACGACGCCCTTCAAACGACCCGTGGTGCCGCTCGTGTAGCAGAGCCCGAGCGCATCGGTCTCGGCGAGCTTCGGCAGCGCGACAACATCAGCCCCCAGGGAGCTCGCGAGCAGCGCCTCGTAGCTGTCGTAAGTGCCGTGGTTGCCGACCACCCAGATCTTCTCGAATTTCGCGCCCGCGGCGAGCACCTTCTCGAGCAGCGGTACGAGCACGTCATCGACGATCAACATGCGATCGCCCGCGTCCTTCGCGATGAACGCGATCTCGTCGGGATGCAGCCGCAGGTTCAACGTGTGGATCACGGCTCCCGAGAGCGGGATGCCGAAGTAGGTCTCGAGGTGCTCCGCGTGATTCCACATCAACGTCGCGACACGATCGCCCTTGTTCACGCCGGTCCCGATCAAGGCGCGCGCGAGCTGCTTCGCGCGACCGATCAGCGCGCCGTAGGTCGTGCGCGACAAGCTGCGATCGGGGCGACGCGAGACCACTTCGCCATCCGCCATCCAGCGCTCGGCGCGATCGGCGATCCAATCGATCGTCAGCGGGACATCCATCATCGTCGGGCTCAGCATTGGCTGGAAGTTACTACGGCTTGGCTTGCCTACATACGGTTACATCGGCGGACAGTAAGTACCATCCGTGACGAAATATTCCCGCGCCGCAAACGCAGAGAGCCGCGTCCAGATGGCGAAACGAGCTCGATAAAGTCGGAGTAAACATCCGGCGCGAGTTGTCCGTATTAGGAGGGCCGATGCTGACCGAGACCGACCCAGACAACACCTTGATCGAGGCTCTCGATCCACGGCTGGGCCAGATCCTCGGCGAGCGCTATCGCCTCGTGCACTTGCTCGCCACCGGCGGCTTCGGAGCGGTGTACATCGCGACCGATCTCGCGACCGGATCAGACGTCGCGGTGAAGCTCGTGCACGCGAAGCACGTGCGCGATACGTTGATCGCGGCGCGGTTCAGACGCGAGATCGAAGCGCTCGCATCGCTGGCTGATCCGCATACGGTCTCCGCCGTCGATGCGGGCGAGGCCGACGATGGCACCCCGTTCCTCGTGATGGAGCTGCTCTCGGGCGAGAGCTTGTACGAGCACTACAAAGCGCAGGGAGTGTTGACGTGGCAGCGCGTCGTCCATATCGCGCGCGGCGTATGCAGCTCGCTCGCCGAAGCGCATGCGCTCGGCATCGTCCATCGCGATCTCAAACCGGCGAACATTCATCTCGAACGTCGCGGCGCCGATCGCGATTACGTCAAGGTCCTCGACTTCGGCATCGCGAAGATCGTCGAGTCCAGCGTGCTCGACAACGCCGCGCTCACGCATATCGGCCAGATCATCGGCACCGGCGATTACATGGCGCCCGAACAGATGACCGGCATGGCGACGGCGCAGAGCGACATCTTCACGCTCGGCGTCGTGATGTACGAGATGATTGTTGGCGAGCGCCCATACGGCGACGTCAACGGTCCGGCCGCGCAGCTCGCCGCCGTGCTCGCGGGTCCGCCGCCCGCGATCTCGAACGTGCCGCCGAACCTGTCGCAGATCATTCTCCGGTGCCTCGATGCGGATCCACAGCGCCGCTATCGATACGCGACCGAGCTGTCGGCCGCGATGGCGCACCTCGATGAAGACGCACCGACCCTCGTGACGCTGCCGCTGCACATGCCGCTGGCGTGGGTCGGATCGAACAGCTTGAATTCGACGATCCCGGGCATCGCGCCGATCCGGCCCTCGCAGCTCGCGATCGATGCGCATCCGCGGCTCGCAGCGGGGACCTCGCCGATCTCGAATGGTCCACCGAAACCGAACGCCTTGGCCGAAAGCGTCACGACCGCGACCAGCTCGTCGAACTACAGTTCGACGAGCTGGCGCGCGGTCGTGGTCGCACTTGCCCTCGCGATGGGGATCATCGCGATCGGCTGCTTGCTGTAGTTACTTGCGAGCAGCTTCCTTCGCGGCGGCGGCCTTCTTGAGCAGCTCCTCGGTGATGTTCGCCGGGGTCTCGGAATACTTCGCGAACTCCATCGAGAACTCGGCCTTGCCCTGCGTCGAGCTTCGGAGCGGCGTCGAGAAGCCAAACATTTCGGCGAGCGGCACCTCGGCATCGACGCGCGCGTTGCCATCTTCTTCGGTCGATCCGAGGACGATGCCACGACGCTGCATGATGAGGCCGAGGATATTGCCCGAGAACTCGGCCGGCCCCTCGATCGAGAGCTTCATGATCGGCTCGAGGATCTTCGGCGAGGCACGCGGGAAGAAGTCACGGAACGCACCGCGAGCCGCTTCCTGGAACGCGATATCGCTCGAGTCGACCGCGTGGGCGCCACCGTCGTTGAGGACGACGCGCAGACCGACGACCGGCACGCCGAGACGCGGCGACTTCATGATCATCGACTTGAAGCCCTTCTCGACGGACGAGATGAACTCGCGTGGAATCGAGCCACCCTTGATCTCGTCGGCGAACTCGAAGTCGCCATCGAATGGCTCGCAGTGGCCGCCGACCTTACCGTATTGACCCGAGCCACCCGTCTGCTTCTTGTGGGTGTAGTTGTACTCGGTCTTCTTCGTGATGGTCTCGCGGTACGCGACCTGCGGCGGCGAGGTGACGACCTCGGCCTTGTACTCGCGCTTCATGCGCTCGATGTAGACCTCGAGGTGGAGCTCGCCCATGCCCGCGATGATCGTCTCGTTGGACTCCGGGTCGACGTGCACGCGGAAGGTCGGATCTTCCTTCGTGAAGCGCTGGAGCGCCTTGGACATGTTGATCTCGGCGCCGGCATCCTTCGGCTTCACGGCGACCGAGATGACGGCCGAGGGCACGAACATCGAGGTCATCGCGTAGTTGATGGTGCCGTCGGTGAACGTGTCGCCCGAGTTGCAGTCGACGCCGAACACCGCGCAGATGTCGCCGGCGCCCGCGTCAGTGATCTCTTCGCGATCATCGGAGTGCATGCGGACGAGACGGCCGACCTTGACCTTCTTTCCGTTACGCGAGTTCACGATGAACTCGTCCTTGCGAATCGCACCCTGGTAGATGCGGACGTACGTGAGCTGACCGTAGCGGCCATCCTCGAGCTTGAACGCGAGCATGACGAGGGGCTTGGTCGCGTCCGACTGGACGATGACCGGCGCCTCTTCCTTGTCGAGATCGAGCGCGATGTTCTCGACGTCGCGCGGCTCGGGGAGGTAGTTGCAAACGCCGTCGAGGAGCAGCTGGACGGCCTTGTTGCCGAGCGCCGAGCCCATCATGACGGGCGTCGCCTTGAGCGCGATCGTGACTTCACGGAGCGACGCGCGGATGAGCTCCGGCGTGACCTTGTCCTCGAGCATCGCTTCGGTCAGCGAATCGCTCACGAGCGAGAGCCCATCGAGCATCTCGGCGCGCAGCTCTTCAGCCTTCTCCTTGAGGTCGGCCGGGATCGCGACTCGCTCGATCGTCTCGCCGTTGTCGCCGTAGAACATGAACGCCTGCATCTCGACGAGGTCGATGATGCCTTCGAGCTTGTCCTCGAGGCCGATCGGCATCTGGATGAGGATCGGGTTGAGCTTGAGCTTCTCGCGCAGCTGATCCTTCACCTTGTACGGGTTCGCACCGGTGCGATCGAGCTTGTTGATGAAGGCGATGCGCGGGACTTTGTAGCGGCGCATCTGGCGATCGACGGTGTACGACTGCGACTGCACGCCAGCGACGCCGCACAGCACCATGACGGCGCCGTCGAGCACGCGGAGCGAACGCTCGACCTCGATCGTGAAGTCGACGTGGCCCGGGGTGTCGATGATGTTGATCCAGTGGGTCGCCTTGATCGGCGAGCCCGGGACAGCCATGACGGTCTTGGCCGTCGCGGCCGGCGGCCACTGGCAGAACGTCGCGGCCGACTGGATCGTGATGCCGCGCTCGCGCTCGAGCTCCATCGAATCCATCTTGGCGCCGACACCGTCTTTACCCTTGACCTCGTGAATCGCGTGGATCCGGTTGGTGTAGTAGAGGATGCGCTCGGTCAGCGTGGTCTTACCGCTGTCGATGTGGGCCGAGATCCCGATGTTGCGAACTTTGGAAAGGTCGGTCAGCACGATGCGTCTCCTGGAGGTGTCGTAAACCCGTAAAAGCCTAAAAAATCCTGCGTTTGCTACCCCACCCGTCAAACGGATGCAAGCGAAACCCAGCGCAGTCCGCGGTGTCTCTCGTGAGCCGGCCTTATACCAGGGTTCGGCAACCAGGCATGTGTTTGCAATTAAAGAGTTCGTCTGCCGAGCTGCGCTACCCTGACCAACGGCCGGCCCCGGCCTTGTATGCCTCGATGATCGATCACCTCGACGACAACACCGTCAGCGAGTTCGTTTCGGGGGGGATGACCGCGAGCGCGTCCACCAAGGTCGAAGCCCACCTCGCGTCGTGCCGGGACTGCCGCACGCTGGTCGCCGCGCTCGCGGGTGCCGACGACATGGACAGTAATGTCCAGACTCACCCGCACGAAAAGGTGAGCGAGTCGCAGGTCGGCAAGCTCCCGGTGTTCGCGATCGGTGATCGCGTCGGTCGCTATCTCGTGCTCTCGACGCTCGGCTCGGGCGGCATGGGCCACGTGTTCGCCGCGTACGATCCCCAGCTCGATCGCAAGATCGCGCTGAAGGTTCTGCGCGCGAACCTCGGCGTCAATGCGAAGGAGGCGCGCGTACGGTTGAAGCGCGAGGCCCAAGCGATCGCTCAGCTCAACCATCCGAACGTCGTCGGCGTCTACGACGTGGGGACGACTGGAGACAACGAAGACGTCTACATCGCGATGGAGTTCGTCGAGGGCGACACGCTGACCTCGTGGCTCAAGAAGTGGCCGCGCACGTGGCGCGAGACCCTCGAGATCTTTCATCAAGCGGCGCGCGGGTTGATGGCCGCCCATTCGGTGGGCCTTTTGCACCGCGACTTCAAACCCGACAACGTGCTCGTCGGTGGCGATGGTCGCGTCCGAGTGACGGACTTCGGGCTCGCGCGCTCGCTGTTCGGCATCGACGATTCGAATCGCGGCCCGACCTCGCCGTCGGACATGCCGCGCGCGAATGGTTCGCCGCTCGAGGTCGATCTGACCGCGACGGGCACCGTTCTCGGCACGCCGCGCTACATGGCGCCGGAGCAGCTACTCGGCCCGAACATCGACGCGCGCAGCGACCAGTTCAGCTTCTGCGTCGCGCTCTACGAGGCGCTCTGGGGGCACCCCCCGCTGCGCGATTCGACCTCGGTCGCGATGCTCGAGCACGGCGAGCCCGCACGGCCGCCGCCCGATGCTTCGAAGATTCCGGCGTCGGTCGCGAAGGCCGTGATGCGCGGGCTCTCGAAGGAGCGCACCGATCGATTCCCCACGCTGGCCGCGCTGATCGGCGAGCTCACGCCTCCGGTGCAACACGCGCGTGGTCGCACGCTCGCATTCGCCGCGGTCGCGCTCGTCGTCCTCGGTGGTGCAACCGCCGCGGTGCTCGAGTCGCGCGGTCATGGCACGCGCCTGCCCGAGCCGCCTGATACCGAAACGGTTCGCGTGCTAGTCGACCGGATCAACCAGCTCGAGCTCGAGAAGAAGCAGCTGCGCAAGCGCCTGATCGAACGCGACCTCGCGCACGAAGACGACATCAAGTCGCTCGAGCACGACAAGGAGCTGCTGGTCGCGAAAGAGGCCGAGATCAACTCGCTGTTCGAGCAAGTCACCAACCTGCGCATAGCGAAGGCCGTGCCTCACGTGGTGTCGCAGAGCAGCCGGGTCGTCACGTCGGTCGCGACCGCACAACGCGACCTCGAGGGCTGCTTCGACGAGTGGGCCTCCCGGCCGCTGACCGCGGAGTCGATCGGCCACGGCAGCGCGCTGGTGCGTGCGAATGATTCCGATGTGGTGGTCACGCTGCGTGTCGCACCCGATGGTGCGACCTCGGATGCCGAGGCCAAGGGCGAGGACACCGAACGCTCGCCGAGCCTCAAGCTCTGTATCGAGTCCGCGGTCTCTCGCGTCGCCTATCCGAGTGGGACCGAAGCGCTCGACCTCGAAGTCGATGTGGTGTGGGCGGCCCCGGACATCATCAACACGTCAGCACGTGTCACCGGCCACCACGAGCCACCGTGACAAATCCTGCTGACGCTTGGGGATTCCTGTAGTACTTCATCAGGCCGATGTTGAATGTCCGTTTCGCCGTTGCCGCGCTGATCGTCACGTCTGTCGCCGTCGCGTCCGCGACACCGGAGATTCGCACCGTCATCCAACCGCCGCAGCATCCGCCGAGCACCGTGCTGACCGGCGAGACGATCTTTCTCAACAACTGCGCGGGTGGCTGCACGATCAAGCCGGGCTCGACCGACGCGCGTACCGACACCACGTCGCTGGCGCAGGCCCAATCCGTGTTCAGCGAGTACGCGTGGCAGCCGGGCGAATGGGCTCAGGTCGTTCAATGCGTCCGCGAGGTCTACTCGCCGTTCGCCGTGGCCGTCACGGACGTCCGTCCGAACACCGAGTACAGCGAAGCGATCGTCGCAGGTCGCCCGCAAGATATCGGCCTGCCGACCGGCGTCGGTGGGGTCGGGCCGGGCTCGCCGGACTGTTCGCCGATGACGAACCAGATCGCGTTCGCGTTCGCCGAGACCGCGGTCAATGACTTCGCGCAGGAAGACAACGGCAACCGCGTGTGGGGCATTTGCTGGGTTATCTCGCAGGAAATCGCCCACGCGTACGGTCTTCCCGATCACGAGATTTCGTTCACCGATGGCGAGTCTGCGTGCAGCGATCCGATGACGTACCTGTCGAACTGCGGCGGCCAGAAGTTCTTCCGCAACCGCACCGCGAACTGCGGTGACTTCACTGCGAAGCCCTGCGCGTGCGCGTCGGTCGTCAACTCGCACCTCAAGCTGACCTCGGTGTTCGGCCCTGGTACGTCGCTGATTCCGGCCCCGACCGTGACGCTCGATTCACCGGCCACCGGCGCGACGGTCGCGAAGGGCTTCGTCGTGGCCCCGACCGCGTTCTCTCGCCGCGGCGTGAAGCACCTCGACCTCTATCTCAACAACCATCTCTGGGCGACGACGCCCGGCGCGAAGTTCTCGCTTTCGGGTCAACTGATGACGACCTACTCGATGCTCGCTCCGGCGAACGTTCCCGACGGTGTCATCGACGTGATGGTCAAGGCGTACGACGACCTCGGGATCGAGACCGACTCGACCACCTCGACGGTGACCAAGGGCGCCGCGTGCGCGACCGCCTCGACCTGCTTGACCGGTCAGAAGTGCGAAGCCGGCAAGTGTTTCTGGGATCCGCCGGCCGGCCTCCTCGGTGGTGCCTGCACGTACAACGAGTTCTGCACGACGGGCATCTGTCAGGACTCGGACGTCGGCCAGTACTGCTCGCAAGCGTGTGTCGTCGGCTCGACCGATGGCTGTCCGTCCAGCTTCGATTGCATCGCGACCAGCGAAACCGGTGGCGTGTGCTTGCCGCAGAGCGCCGGCAGCAGCGGTTGCTGCAGCGTCGCGCACGGCAACCGTGCTCCGTGGGCACCGATCGCGCTGGGCCTCGTGGCGCTCGGCCTGGTGCTGCGTCGACGTCGCCGTCGCTGCGCGTAGCAAGCTTCGCGGACTCTCGAAAAACAGAGGCGTGACAAAACCTACTGACGGGTTGGGGCGCCTGTAGTACTCCCTCCGGTCCATGGGTAAAGCGCTATTGATTTCGCTCGTCGCGATCGCCGCTGCCGGCTCGATCGCCCGCGCGGACGAACGTCCGGGTCGGCTGCCTCACGGCCAAGGCCGCCGGATCTCGATCCCGTACACGGGGCCGGCGCGCCCGGTCGCGGCGCAGACGTCGCAGTACATCTACATGAACCGCTGCAAGGGCGGTTGCGCGTTGATGCACGGCTCGGACGATGCGCGCTCGTTGACCTCTTCGATCGCGAACAACGGTGTCGTCGGCGAATTCGAGAACGAACAGGGTCAGACCGGCGCCCCTGCCGATGCGGCGTGGACCGCGCTTGTCACGTGCGTGCAGGAGGTCTACTCGCCGTTCGCGGTGAGGGTGAGCGATCAGCTCCCGATCAACGGTGTCGGCTACACGATGGCGATCGCCGCGGGCCAACCCACTGACATCGGCCTCGGTAACGACATCCTCGGCGTTGGTCTCGGGACCTGCACCCCGCTCGACAACGTGATCTCGTTCTCGTTCTCGAACCACGAAGGTGGTACCGGTCAAGCTCGCGTGCTCGATCAGTGCTGGACGATCGCGCAGGAGACCGCTCACAACTTCGGGCTCGAACACGAGTACCAGTTCACCGACGGTCAGTCGGCCTGCAACGATCCGATGACGTATCGCATGGACTGCGGTGGTCAAAAGTTCTTCCGCAACAAGCCGGCGGCCTGCGGCGAGTACGCGACGCGGCTCTGTACTTGCGGTGGCATGCAGAACTCGGTCGTTCGGCTCACCAAGACGCTCGGTGCCGGTACCTCGTCGATTCCAGCGCCGTCGCTGGTGCTGAGCTCGCCGGCGACGGGCGCTGTCGTGCAGTCCGGTTTCACGGTGCTCGCGAGCGCTGGCTCGCGCCGCGGTGTCGCGAAGATCGATCTTTATCTCAACGACCACCTGTGGGCGACCACGGCGGGTGCGGCGTTCGGGCTCAACGGTCAACCGAACCCGGCGAACTACACGGTCACGGCGCCGGCGAACGTGCCCGATGGCGTGATCGACGTACAGCTCAAGGCGTACGACGATCTCGACAACGTGACGGCGAGCTCGGTCACGACGGTGCATAAGGGTGCCGCGTGCGCGAGCGCCTCGACCTGCTTGACCGGTCAGAAGTGTGAAGCCGGTAAGTGTTTCTGGGACGCGCCGGTCGGGCTGCTCGGCGCTACGTGCACGTACAACGAGTACTGCACGACCGGCCTGTGCCAGCAGTCCGATATCGGCCAGTACTGCACGCAATCGTGCGTCGTCGGCTCGACGGATGGGTGCCCCGCGACGTTCGACTGTATCGCGACGAGCGAGACCGGTGGCGTGTGCCTCCCACAGAGCACGGGTGGTGGCTGCTGTAACGTTGGTCACGATGGCAACCACGTGCCGTACGCGCCGATCGGGCTCGGCATGGTCGCGCTCGGCTTCGTGTTACGTCGCCGTCACCGCTGACCCGCGTCATGTAGACTAGGCCGGATGCTCCGCGCAGTCCTCGTCACCGGCGTTGCTTTGATGGCCGGTGTCGCGAGCGCGGATGCTCCGCCACGCGTGCGTGCGGTCGTCGATACGCCGGCCGAGGCGTTTACACCGCTCCAGCGTCCGGTCGTGCCGCAGATCTCGCCGTACCTGTACCTCAACCGGTGCGTCGGTGGGTGCATCGTGCACGGTGGCGCGAGCAACGACGCGCGCACGCAACACTCGTCGATCCCCTCCGTGGGCGACTACACGATGGCGGAGTTCGCGAACGATGTTGGCGTCGCCGGCGGCGCCGCGGATGCCGATTGGGCCGCGGTCGTGAAGTGCGTGCAGGAGGTTTACTCGCCGTACGCGATCACGGTGACGGACACCGAGCCGCAAAATGCCACGTACACCGAAGCGATCATCGCGGGTCAACCGGGCGATATCGGTCGGCCGGTCGACAACCTCGGCGTCGCGCCGATCGCCGCGAACTGTACCGCGCAGGACAACGTCATCTCGTTCACGTTCGCGAATCATCATCCCGGGCTCGGCACGCCGCGCATCCTCGATATCTGCTGGACCGCGGCGCAGGAGAGCGCGCACGCTTTCGGGCTCGATCACGAGTATCAGTTCACCGACGGCACCTCGACGTGTCGCGATCCGATGACGTATCGCAATGATTGCGGCGGCCAGAAGTTCTTTCGCAACTCGCGCGCGGCCTGCGGTGAAGACGCGGTGCGCGCGTGTCGCTGCGGCGGCACGCAGAACTCGCACGCGGCGCTGTTGCTCGTGTTCGGTGCGGGCACCCCGATCACGACACCGCCGACCGTGACGCTCGAGGGTGTTGCGGGCACGGCGATTCCTGCCGGCGAGGTCGTCGTGCACGCGACCGCCGCGGCGCAACGCGGGGTCGCGAAGCTCGAGCTGTTCTTGAATGGCAGCCGGTGGGCCGTCGCCTTGGGCGCAGCGTTCAACGCGACCGGGCAGCCCAAATCGGACTACACGCTCAAGATTCCGACGGCCGTCCCGAACAGCGTGATCGACATAATGGTGCGCGCGACCGATGACCTCGGCGGGTCGACCGATTCGACGACCACCACGGTCACGCGCGTCGCTGCGTGCACCGATGCGTCGGGATGTCTGGCCGATCAGAGGTGCACCGATGGCAAGTGCGCGTATCCGGATCCCCCCGGCGCGCTCGGGGCAACGTGCCCGTACTCGCAGTACTGCCAGAGCTGGGAGTGCATCGACACCGATCAGGGCAAGAAGTGCTCGGTGGAGTGCGAGGTCGACGAGCCCTCGAGCTGTCCTGGGAACTTCACGTGCGCCGATACCGGTGGCGGCAAGGGATACTGCGTCGAGGTCTCGGTGGGTGGTTGCTGCTCGGTCGAGGGGCGCGGTCAGCCGTGGTCAGCACTGCTGCTCGGCGTTCTCGTCGTGGGTCTCACGCGACGCCGACGTAGACGCTGATAAGCTAGCGACGATGCGCCCCGCTCCCTTCGTCATTGTTGCCATGGTTGTTGCCGTGCTCGGTGCACTCTCGCCGCCCGCGTTCGCGGACACCACACCGGTGACGTCGGTCGCGCAGATGATGGTGCTCGAGCCTGGCGACTCGAGCTACAAGTTGTTTCATGGCGCGGTCTGGCTCGAGCTCGACAAGGCCTCGGTCAACTATCGCTGGGGCGGCTTGCAGTGCAAGGGGCGCGAGCTGTCGGACACGAGCATCCAGTTGATGTTCTCCACGTTCCGCTCGGAGTATCAGGTCAAGCTCGAATACGTGAGCACCGATTACCAGGGCAAACCGTACCGCTGCGTCACCGGCTTCACGATCTCGAAGTCGTGACCATCCCGAGTGCGCGCAGGTAGTCGATCTTGACCTTCCGCTGAACGCGGCGCGCGATCGGCGCGCCGAGCTTCGCGATCCAATCGGCCATGCGCGCGTACGCGGTGGTCTCGCCGACCACTCGACCGTCGGCGCTGCGCGAAACCGCGAAGTACTCCTCGCCGGATTCGGCGTGGCCGGGCAGGGTGCCGTACGCGTACTCGAACCGATCGGGCGTGGCTTCGACGTGGACGATCCGGCACGGATTGATCGACCACACCGGCCCGACCTTCGCGCACACGACGACATCACGGCGCAGCATCACCCGCGCATCGCGCGGATATACGAACATGTACGGCAGCTCGTGGGTCGCGAACGAGGCGAGTCGCTCGGCCGCGGTCGCGAAATCGATCGCGAGCTCGCTTCGATGGTCCTCGCAGTGGTACGCGGGCGCGCCACCGGTGCGGCTCATCCCGACCTCGGGATACGTGAGCGAGAGCCCGGCAACGCGCGCGAGGATCGCGGCCAGTTCGGCGTCTCGAGGGCGGCGCAGCGACCACATCGAGGGTCACCATACGCGGTCAATGCGTCGCGAGCCAGCCGACGATCGCGCTCACCGTGACTTCATCGAGACCGCGATCCGGCGAGTTGTAACCGAGCTCGACGGCACCCAGATCCGCGCGCAGCTCGGCGAGCGACTTGGTCTCGTGCTTGAGCACGTGATCGGCCTCGGGCGCGAGCACCAGCGTCGAGCCCTTCGCCGCGGCGTGGAGCACCTTCGCGTCGAGCTCCGGATCGACCTGGACGTCGCGCATGCCGTTGAAAATCAACACCGGCTGCGTCACCTGCGCGACGGCGGTCGCGGGATCGAACGAGAGCAGAGCGCGCGACAGCACGGCGGTCGACGGCGAGGTCAGCGTGCGCAGTAATGTCTGTAGGCCCGGAATCGGTGTGGCCTTGACCGGATCGATCTCGTGGCCCGCAAGGAAGTCGTCGAGCGCCGCGCGAAACGGTGCGAGCAGGGTTTCAGTCTGGCCCGGGGCCTTGGTCTCGATCTGCGAGCGAAGCTGGCCGATCACGACGTCCCGCAGCATGCGACCCGGCGTTGACAGCAACAGTACGCCCTTGACGTGTGCGCCCTCGACGAGCGCGGTCCGCAGCGTATGCAAGCCGCCTTCGCTGTGACCGGCGATGTAGAGCCGCGCCGGATCGACCTCGGGGCGCGTGCGCAGGTACGCGAGCGCACCGCGCATCTCGTCGACGTAGAGATCGATCGATTTGCCCAGCACGGAGGTGTGGTTCTTGCCCGACGAGGCCTTGTCGAACCGGATGACGACCGCGCCGTGTGCCGCGAGCGCCTCGGCGAGCAGCTTGCCACTGCCGTTCTTTGCCGCGATCAACGGGCTTCTCCAATCGCGATCGGTGGGGCCGCTGCCCGCGAAGATCACGATCGCGGGAAATACGCCGGGCTCGCCGGGACGGACCAGCGTACCCGGTACGCTGTCACTGCCGGCGGTGAGCTCGATGTCCTCGCTGATCGTCGCGAGGTGGGCCGCGGCGTCGATCGCCATTCTCGGCGGAACCACCAGCTTGGTCGCTGCGCCGCTGCACGCTCCGACGCAGACGAGCAGCAGCGCCGCGCGGATCACGCGCCGCTACCCGAGCCTGCCGGCGCTGCCGCGCCCGGCTTGATCTGGTCGGGACCGATGAGATCGTGCGCGCTCTTCGCGCACTTTCCGATGATGTCGTTGTCGACCATGCTGGGGCCGCCGCGCACGCCGATGAGGCACTTGGTATCTTCGTCGAAGAACTTGTAGTTGTTCTTGTCGGATTCGCCCTCGGGCATCACGCGGAGGCACGCCGGAAAGCCGAGGGCGGTGTCCATGTTCGCCTTCTGCTCGACGCACTTCTTCGCGAACCGGTCGGCCGCTTCGATCGTCCAGCAGTACGTCGCGATGTTGCAGATCTCGTCGCCGGGCATCACGCCGAGCCGGCCGTTCTTCTTCTTGAGCGCAGTCTGCTCCGCTTCCCTCGGGGGCTTGCCACCGCGGATGATCGAGCACGAGGCCGCGGCTTCGCCATCGTCCTTCATCTGATGGACGACGACGGGCGCGGTCTCGCCGAGGAGCTGGGTGAACTTGTCGGCATCGACGAGCTGCGCGCAGGTCAGCTTTTGCTGGCCCGGCACCGGCGGATCGATCATCTTCACCCGCAAGTTCGGGTCACTCATCTTGGCCTTGTTCTCGGCAGCGGCCTGCTTGCGCGCCTCCTCGATTCCCGCGTTCTCGCTCTTGGAGCACGCACAGAGGCCTAAACCCACGATGGTGAACATGGCGATCGTCGTCCGCATCTGTGCGGAAACTAACACGAGAGTTGACAGAGTTGCCGGGGGCGAGTTGGGGGTGTTGCATGCCCAGCTGGCGAAGCGCGGGTGGACGAACTGTCTGCCGCAGACCGAGCACGCGGAGCTCGATCTCATCGCGTAAAAAAAAGGACGGTTTTTACGGGTTCAGGTGGACCTGTCGGGCTGACAAACACGGCGTGTACTCTGTCGCGGTCGACAAGAACGCGATCGCAGCGCGTCACGAAACTCTGGGGTCAAGGGCATTCGTGCGGCCGAGGACTTCACCGAAATCCCCGAAGACTGTGGAGTTTCCGCTCCCTCGACAACGCCACTTGTCCACGGCGGCCGCATCCGGCACAGTCGCGAGCCGAAACCTCTCTGGGGCTTCGCACGCGCCCATAGCTCATTTGGATAGAGCACGAAATTTCTAATTTCGGGGCAGCAGGTTCGAATCCTGCTGGGCGCACGAGCTGATTCAAGCTGACGGCTGAGTTTTGGCTTTGGCCGTCGAGGTTGTTGCGCGTATCGGCAGCTCTCTCGCCCTCGTGCATGCGCTGCAATTGCACGGTGGGGACGCGCGGTCTCACCTCGCGGTGTTGCGCGCGTCCAACGCCTGGTCGAGCGCGAGGCGATGCTGACCGAGACGTTTGCAAGGGCACGCGATTCTTGGAGAGTTGTGGGTCGTCCCGGTCAGGTTCAAATCCTGCGGGACGCAATCAGTGGCACACCCGCTGCACTTGGTCCCCGACGATGCAGGTCCGTCGGTTCTTCAAGACCCTGGTCACGGCGATCATCAACGACAACATCACCGACTCCGCGGCGATGATGGCGTACTACGCGGTGATGGCGCTGTTTCCGATGTTGGTCTTCGTCGGATCGCTGTCGCTCTTGGTGCTGCCCGAAGCCACGGTGTTGCAAGGCATCGGGATGGCGAGCGAGGCGCTACCGCCCGGTGTGCGCCAGATCCTCGTCGAGCGTGTCGATTCGCTCGTCAAGTCCAATAGCGCGGGCTTCGCGATCGTTGGCGCTATCGTGGCCTTGTGGGGCGCATCGCGCGGCGTGGTCGGGCTCACCACCGCACTCGGTACGATCTACACGAAGCCGGAGACCCGCTCGTGGTTGCGCCGCCAGCTGATCGCGATCGGGATGACCTTCGCCGTTGCGATCCTCATGGTCCTCGCGCTCTCGCTCCTCGTGATCGGGCCGACCGTCGGCCACTGGGCGCTCAGCCGGTTCGGGCTCGGCGATACGTTCGACACGATCTGGAGCGTCGGCCGCTGGGTAGGCGCGGGCGTGCTCGTGATGTTCGTGTGGGCGCTCGTTTACAAGTACCTGCCCAACACCGACGCGCCACTGCTCATCTTCACGCCAGGTGCCGTGATCGGCGTCCTCGCGTGGCTCGGCATCAGCGCGCTTTTCGGTCTGTACCTTTCGCACTTCAACAGCTACGAGGCGACGTACGGCACGCTCGGCGGCGCGATCATCTTCTTGTTGTGGCTGTGGTTGACGAACATCACGCTGCTGGTCGGCGCCGAAATCAACGACGTGCTCGCGGATATCCGCGCCCCACACAGCGAGGCTGCGGCCCAGCTCGCGGATACCCGCGAGGTCGAGGGCTCGCAAGAGGCGGCCGCGAAGGCAGCGAATCTCGCGGATGCGGCGCACGACAATGCGGTCGTGCCACCATCACCACCGCCCGCGGATCTCAATGTTCACTAGGGAGCGGCCTACGCGACGACGGCATCGACGGTTGGTTCGATCAATTCAATCTTCTTCCACGCGCCGGTCTTGAATCGAAGCGCGAGTGCGAGGGCGAGCACCATGAGGTAGCCGCACAAGCACGCCATCGCGCCGACTGCGCCGCCATTCCACACGCGCACGACCAGATACGAGCCGGGCGCGAACAAGCCCCACGCGATCGCGATGCGCATGCCGGCGGTCCACGCGGTATCGCCAGCGGCGCGCAGCGTCTCGTTCAAGGTCATGCCGACCGCATCGAACACCTGCCAGATCGCACTCATCGCGAGCATCGAACCGCCGACGACGATCACCGCCTCGCCGCGGATGCCCGAAGGTGCGAACCAGGACAGCACGTGCTCGGGTGCAGCGACGTAGAGCAGGGCCATCGCGCCCTCCCACGCGATCGTGCACGCGAGCGTGAGCTTGACGTTTGCCCAAACGCGATCACGGTGGCCTTCACCGATCGCCTGCGCCGAGAGAATCGCGCCCGCGGAGGCGAGTCCAAACGCGGGCATGAACGCCATCGAGTTGACCGCGATCACGATGTTGAGCGCGGCGACCGTCGTCGCACCGAGCTTTGCGACGACGATGTTAATGAACGCATCGAATGCGGCGAACTCGAGGAACCAGTTGAGCCCGTTCGGTAGCCCGAACCGCGCGACGCGCCACAGCTCGCGCTTCGACAGGCCGAGCGGGCCGTGCACTTTCGGTGCGCCGCCCCAGCCGCGCCAGAACGCGACGAGCAAGAACATGAATCCGAGCCACGTAGCGATCACGCACGCGACTGCTGCACCGTCGACACCCATCGCGGGAAAACCGAGCCGGCCGGTGATCAACAGCGCGTTGATGATGATCGCGGAGACCATCGTGATGATGCCCGCGATCATCTGCATCCACGTGTTGCCGAGCCCGCCGTACCAGTTACCGAGGGCTTCGATGCCGACCGCGGCCGCGACCGAGAGCAAGCGGATCTGCATGTAGCGCGACATCAGATCGTGGAGCTCGGGCTTGTAGCTCGCGAGCTCGAGTGCGGCGGGGATGACTGGAATCGCGATAGCGCCGACGATGCCGGCGATCAGCGCGAAGCCGAGGCCGTACCACGCGAATCGGCGCGTATCGGCGAGCTGCTTGCGGCCGACGAGCTGCGCGACAAAGCTCTGGACGATGAAGGCCAGGCCCATCGGCAAGAACACGAACGTCATCGTGTTGAGACCGCCGGTCGAGGTCGCCGCGATCGCGTTCTCGCCGAGGTCTTTGACCTGGACCACGTCCGCGAACGTGATCACCGACTGACTAGCGCGCGCGAGCACCATCGGTAGCGCGAGCACGAGCAGGGTCACGAGGCGCGAACGCATGGCGTCAAACGATGCGTTGGATGACTCGGGTGTGCAAGGATTCCCGGATGGCGAAAGCCACTCACGAGATGTTCGAAGTCGGCCGCCGCCGCCGCTGGCTTCGCCACTACCGTTCGCGAAGACCGGTGCCTTCGGCTGGATCGAACCGCCTCATCACGACCTTGATGATACCTGACCGAAGATCTGGGCGATCTCGATCGCTGCGACCTCTTCGAGCTGGCCGTAGCGGCAGTCACTCGGCGCTTTGTCCGCGCGCCACCGTTGGAAATGCGTGCCGTGCCGGAACCGCGTGCCCTGGAGGTGGTCGTAGGTGACCTCGCAGACGAGCTCGAGGCGCAGCGGCTCCCACGAGAGATCCTTGCCGCGATTCCAGCGCGACGTCGCACCGGGTTTGCGTTGCGGTGCAGCTTCGTCGTCGCCTCCGCTCTGAAAGTTTGCCCAATCTTTCCACGGATGGTTCTCGCGATCGCGGAGCGGCTTCAAGAGCTCGACGAGCTCCGCGCGCACATTCTGCTTGAAACCCGCGCACACGCCGACGTGATGCAACACGCCCTTGTCGTCGTAGAGCCCGAGCAGCAGCGAACCGACGAGCGTGTCCTTGCCGCCCTTGTACCAGCGGAAGCCGGCAACGACGCACTCGGCCGTGCGCTGGTGCTTGATCTTTAGCATCGCGCGCTTGCCAGGCGAATAGCCGAGCGAGTCGGGCTTCGCCATCACGCCGTCGAGGCCCGCACCCTCGAAACGCTGGAACCAATCGGCCGCGACGGCCTTGTCACGCGTCGCGGGCGTGAGATGGATCGGCGGCTTCGCGTTCGCGAGTGCGGCGACCAGGCGATCGCGCCGCTCGAGTTGCGGCAACGCTCGCAGATCTTCATCGCCGAGCGCGAGGATGTCCCACGCGATGTAAGAGCTCGGCTTCTCGGCGGCGAGCGTGGCTACGCGCGTCGCCGCGGGGTGAATGCGCAGCAACATCGCGTCGAAATCGAGCTGGCCTTCGTGCGCGATCACGATCTCGCCATCGAGCACGCACTTGTCGGGTAAGTTCGCGCGGAGCTGGACCTCGAGCTCGGGGAAGTAACGACCCAGCGGCTTGAGATCGCGGCTCTGGATGTAGATCTCGTCCCCGGCCTTGAACACGAGCGCGCGGAAGCCATCCCATTTCGGCTCGTAGATCCACTGCTCGCCTTCGGGAATCTCCGAGCATAATTTTGCGAGCATCGGCTCGACCGGCGGTTGAAAAGGCAACGCGAGCGGCACGCGAGCACGCTATCATCGCGCCATGCGCGCCGTGCTGATTTTGTGCTTCCTCGCCGCGGCGCCGGGAACGGTGGATGCCGGCGATCTCTGCACGCCGGGCAAGCAACACCACGGCAAGGTCCTCGATCTCGATATCGCGAGCGCGGATGTTCACGATGTCATGCGGTTGCTCGCCGAGACCGCGAACATCAACCTCGTCGTCGGCGAGACCGTGACCGGCAAGGTCACGGTCAAGCTCAAGCACGTCGCCTGGGATGCGGTCGCGTGCACGATCGCGGGCCTGCATCATCTACGGATGACGCTCGACGACAACATCCTGCTCGTGCGGCCGATCGAGTAACCGGCGGGTTCGAGCGCTCTGACCGACGACGCTCGAAACAGTTCAGGATCTCAACGTGATCGGCTGACCGTCTTCGACGAAGCTGAGTGACGCCGAGTTCATGCAATAGCGCAGGTGCGTCGGCGCGGGGCCGTCGTCGAACACGTGGCCGAGATGCGCGTCGCAGCGCGCGCACCGATTCTCGACGCGCCGCATGCCGCCGCTGCGATCTTCGATATCGCGCACGTGCGCCTTGTCGACAGGCTGGAAGAACGATGGCCAGCCGGTGCCCGAATCGAACTTCGTGCCCGACTTGAACAATGGGAGCCCGCAGAGCCGGCACACGTACGTGCCGGTCTTCTTGTTATCGAGAAACACGCCGCAGAACGGACGCTCGGTGCCCTGATGCAGGATTACTTGACGTTCCTCGGGCGTGAAGTCCGCAGCGAGTGCATTCACGCGCGCGCTCGGCAACGGGGTGATGTCGAACCCGGATTGGGAGGTAGTCATATGCACGGCATACGACGAAAACGGTGAAAAGTTACTGCTATCATGCGCCTTCGATGGCGACCTTCGACGAAGAGCTGGCGCACACCGCCACCGCTCCCAATTCGCCGAAATCGGCTGCACCCGAGCTCGGTGCCACGCTCGGTCGCTATCGCCTCGAGCGTATGCTCGGCGAGGGCGGCATGGGCGTGGTGCACGCGGCGTTCGATCCGGATCTCGAACGTCGCGTCGCATTGAAGGTGTTGCGCACGACCAATGTCGGAGGCGATGCACGTCAGCGGTTGTTGCGCGAAGCGCGCGCGATGGCGCGCCTCACCCACGAGAACGTCGTCGTCGTGCACGAGGTCGGCACGGTCGGCGATCGTGACTATGTCGCGATGGAGCTGGTCGACGGCTCGACCCTTGCCGAATGGCTGGCGGCAAAGCCGCGCACGGTGTTCGAGATCGTCGAAGCGTTCATCCGTGCCGGTCGCGGGCTCGCCGCCGCGCACGCCGCAGGCCTCGTCCACCGCGACTTCAAGCCGCACAACGTGCTGCGCCGCAAGGACGGCAAGATCGTCGTCACCGATTTCGGACTCGCGCGCGGTGTCGAGGATGCGCAAGCCGTCGCACTCGACGTGACGCTGCGCCCCGATGCGAACCAGCCGAGCGGGCTCTCCGGCATCACCGCGACGGGCTCGGTGCTCGGCACGCCGGCATACATGGCGCCGGAGCAATGGACCGGCGGCATCGTCGGCGCGGCCGCGGATCAGTTCGGGTTCTGTGTCGCGCTGTGGGAAGCTCTCACCGGCGCACGCCCGTTCAAAGGTGATTCGATCGAGGAGCTCAAGGCGGAAGTACGCAGGGGTCCTGCCGAGCTCGATGTCTCGAAGCTGCCGCGTCGGCTGCGCAAGATCTTGGTGCGCGGGTTGGACACGGATCCCGCCAACCGGTTCCCCACCATGGATGCGTTGCTCGCGGCGTTGCGCAGCTCCGAGCGCAAAGCGGGGCTGGCGTTCGCGGCGGGGGGCGGGGCGATCGCGGCGATCGTGATCGCGTTCTTCGCGCTGCATCATCGCGGCCCCAGCTGCGATCCACCCGCGATCGACCCGGGCAAGGTGTGGAGCGAAGCATTCGCGAAGGACATGCCGCCGGCGCTGTCGGAGCTGTTCAACGCGCAGATCAATCACTGGGCGGTTGCACGCGCGAGCGCGTGTACGGCCGAGCCGATCGTTCGACCACAGCAGCTCCACTGCCTCGATGGCGCGTTGCAGCGCATCGATCTCGTGCGCCGCGTCTACGGGCCGTCGAAGAATGTCGACGAGGAAGACGTCGCCCAGGCGCTCGTCGATCCGGCGGTGTGCCTCGTGCCGTCGCCACCGCGCCTCGTGTTGAAGCCGTCGCCCGATGTCGTGGCCGCCTACGAGCTCTCGCGAAAGTACGACGAAGGAGGCGCCCAGGTCGACACCGACAAGACGCTCGCCTCGGCACAGGCGCTGGCCAACAAGCCGAACATCGATCCATGCGCGAAGTCCTTGGCGCTGTACGCGGTGGAGAAATCGGGGACCGACTACCCGGCCAGACACACCGCGATGAGCGACGCGATCGCGATGGTCGAACAATGCGACGACGATCGGTTGCGCGCCGACCTCTTGCTCGCGGCGATCAGCTATCAGCTGGAGGTCCCCATGATCGGCGCACGTGGGATCGCGGCGATCAAGCGCGCAGATGTGGCGGTCCAGCGCGTGGCCGAGCCAGCGCTCAATGCGCGGCTCGATTTCATCCGAGGCCTCGTCGCGAGTCAGGCGAGCAACTGGAAAGAAGCGCTCGCACTCTCCGACCACAATATCGCGACGTTCGAAAACCTCAACCAGCCGCGCGCCACGATCAACGTCGTGCTCGAGCAGATCGAGCTGCGGTTCAGCCGCTCGCTGGTCGAGGATTACAAGGCGGTCAGCGCGCTCGTGACCAGGTGGCTCCCGATCGCTCGTGCATTGAAAGGCCAGGAAGGCGACAGCAAGCTGGTGCTCAAGCTCGAGAAGGATCGAGCGTTCGTTCGTTACTGGAGCGAGGACATCGCGGGCGGCCATGCGGATCTCGTGCGGCTCTGGAAGCCGAGCACGACCAAGGGTGTTCGCATCGAGGGCGATGTCGTCGACGCAAAGGGAAGGCCGGTAGCCGGCGCGACCGTCGCTGCAGCGTCGGTGCTCATCATGGATTCGATCGGATACCTGCCGAACGTGCGCTGGCACCAAGGCGATGGCAACTTGCGGGTCGCGACCAGCGATGCGAACGGGCACTTCGTCATTCTCGATTGCGCCGAGCATGGCGCGATCATCGCGCAGCTGACCGATCGGCGGTCCGGCGCGAGCACCATCGCGGATCACGTGAAGCTCGTGCTCGAGCCGACTCGGTTGATCTCCGGCAAGGTGGTGCTCGGTGGACGCGATCACACGATCACCGCGGTCGGCGCTGGTCCCCCGGGAAATCACCGCGTCGACTTCGGACAGATAACGCCGGTCAGCGCAGATGGTGCGTTCAGTATCGACGGTGTGAGTCAGAACAAGATCGAAGTCTCGCTCGTGGTCGAGCGTGACCTGGAGAAGTTGTTCTCGTCGACGATCGTCAATGCCGGCAGCGATCCGGTCACGAACCTCGTGCTCGATCCGGGTGGCTCGGTGCGCAAGGTCGATGTCATCGGGCGAAGCACCCTGAGCGTGCCGCTCGAGGGCGTGCAGTTATTCATGCTGCCGGGGCGCTACAACTTCACGAATGCCGGCCAGTTCAACTCGCAGAGCTACCCGGGCCTCTCGATCTTGTTTGGCAAGCACCCGGCCGGTGAGAGCATTCCGAAGAACCTCGCGAAGGTGTTTCGACAGGGCGATCTCGTCGCCGAATTCACGGGTGTACCGGAGGGCGAGATCACGATCTGCGCGTTCGGCATCATGGGCGACATGCAAGATCGTAAGGCGCGCGAGAAGCTGATGGCGCACCTCGACGAGCTCGAGCTGCACTGCGAGACCGTCAATGGCCAGGCGACCATCGCCGTGGTCGCGACCGCGCCGCAGAAATCGTTCGACTAGCGCAGGTCCGCGCCGGCGAACGCGCGATCGTGCTCGGGCGCTTCGGCGATCCGGATCAGCGCCGAGGCGAGTACATCGGGCGTGGTCGACGCGTACTTCTGCTGGAGCGACTTCGAGAACAGGCCGGCGACCGCGAGTAAGCCATCCCCGACGACGGCGCCGACGTGCTCGCCGAGGCGGCTCTCGTCGCGCGTGCCCGTGATGATCGCGGGCTGCGCCATCACCCATGGCAGCCCGGATCCCCGCACCGCATCTTCGGCCTTCCCGCGCGCCCGCATGTACGCGCCCCGAGCGGTCGCACTCGCGCCAATCCCGGAGAGATAGACCAGGCGCGGCTTGCTCCGCGATTGCTGCGCCGCCTCGATCGCGATCTTCGTCAGGCCGTAGTCGACCTTCTCGTAGATGTCGCCGTCGACAGCATCGGCCTTCGCCTTGCCGCGCGTGGTGCCGATCAAGATGTAGAGCTGGGTTGCGGCGTGACGATCGAGCGCCGCCGCGAGGGCCGCCGGATCCCACGTGGTCGTGTCGATGACAGCGCCAAGCGCCACGAGCTTCTGCTTCCACTCGGCGAGGCTCTTCGAATCTGGACGGATATGCGCGACCACTGGCGTGGCGCGTACGGTGAGCTGACGCACGACCTCTCGCCCGACAAACCCCGTCGCACCGAGCACGAACGCGGTCATAGCTTCGCGAGCGCGGCTTGCATGCGCACCTTGAGGGGTTCGACGACGTTGGGATCCTTGATGTTGACCACCGGCTCGGTGTCGTACTGCTCGTAGAACACCGAGTCCTTCGCATCGGCGGGCACGCCGAGCGCTTCGCGGATGCGCTTGAAATCGGGAATGAAGCCCCTATCGATCAGCGGTACCACCGTGCCGGTGATCGTACCGGTGAGGCCGCAGATGTAGACCACGACGTTCTTCGGCGTGAAGCCGCCGGTCGGCAGGCCGCAGCGCTGCTCGAGATTCGCGAGGCGATCGCCCGCGAAGAACGCTTCGACGCGACCTGTATCACCGGTCCAGCCTGCGGCCTCTTTTGGCCGGCTGATCGTGCCCCAGTATTTGAGCTTGTTGTGGGAGGTCATGTGCGCGAGCTCGTCGCGATAGCCGAGGTCGAAGGGATACGACGCGCCGTGCAGCAACACGTACTTCGAGAGGTCCGCATCGGGATTGCGACGCAGCTCGCTGCGCACCATACTCACGAACGGCGCCGAGCCAGTGCCCGCCGCGACGAGCACCTTTAGGCGCGGATCGTCGACTCCGATCGTGTCCTTGATCGTGAACACGCCTGCCGCGACGGGCCGCATATAGATCCGATCGCCTGGCTTGATCTTCCACAGCAGGTGGGTCAGCGGATTCTCGGACTCTGGCTTCGCGACGAAGCGGACGTAGAATTCGACCGGCCCGTCATCCTCGGGCGCCGAGGCGATCGACATCGAGCGGCGGACCGAGCCGAGCTCCGGCCGGGCCTGGTTGTTCGCACCCAGCACGCAGTACTGGCCCGGCTCGAACCACGGTCGTTCGGCAGGCATCTGGTCTGGCGTGATCCGGAAGATCGTCAGCGCATCCGTGACGTCAACGCGCTCGACGAGCGTGGCGTTGTACTCCAGAGCCTTGGGTGCCATCGCCTCGACGCTAACACACCGTTCACGACGAGCGGGGTGTACGGGCCGCTCGGAGCGCGGACCACGCGGCGTCGCGAGAGATTTCGAGATGCCGCATTGCCACAACGACGTCTTCGTCGCGCCTGGCCCACGTCGCCGCTGTCGCAGCCTCTAGCTGCCTGATCGCCTCGTCGGCCGCGGTCACGGCGTGCGCGAACACTTCGATCCGCGTGCCAACCGCTTCGCGCGTCGCGGGTTCGAGCGCGAGCTGCTCCGCGAACGCCGCGATCATGTCGGGCTGGCTCGCGAGCATCGAGCTTTCGGTATGAAGGCCGAGCATGCGCACGGCCTTCTTGTCCGTGAACGAGATGTCGGGCCTCGGATCGGTGCGGACGCGATGCGAGTCGCATGCGGGAGCGATCGCGAGGACGAGTGCGAGGAGGTGTTTCATGGGGTGGCCTCGGCCGTCACGACGAGCGCGGCGTGGCTCGCCGCGTTCCATTCGGCTTCGAGCACCTTGCTCGGCCGCTTCATCCAACGTCCAGTGGCCGGATCGATCGTGATCACCGCGCCGTCGACAGGGTGCATCGCGATCGCGACCTCGTAGTGGGTCTGGTTGCGCTTCATGTCGTACGGCAGCATGAGCCCGAGCACGACCGGCCGACCGGCTGTGAGCTCGCGTTGGAGATCCTCCGGCGTCGCCGCGAGCGCGTACGCTTCGAGCCCGTGGGCGCGTGCGTAGTCGCGCAGGACCGAGAGCTTCACGCCCTTGTCGCCCGGCACGATCACCCGAGCGAGCTCGGTCACGCTCCACGCTTTCCCCCAGGCACCCGCCACCATCGCGAGCGCCGCGAGCCCGCAATCGGTCTCCTTTGCCTGCACCACGACCGGCGTGCGTGCCGCGTGAACCCACGTGGCGTCGAGCGCGATCGGTGTGACGGGCCTGGCGCCGCCGGTGTATGCCAGCTGGCAGCCCGTCGCGAGCAGAAGTGCGAGCGCGAGCCTCATCACTACAAGAGGATAAGGATGACGATCAAGATCACGAGCAGAGCGCCGCCGGAGATGCCAATCACAACGGTGCTACCGCCCTGGTAGTCGCCGACGTGCGCGGCGTCCTTTTGCTCTCGCTGTGCGTAGGTCGCGCTCTCCGCGCGCGGGGCGGCGATGGGCCGCGAGGTCATCTCGGCAGAGCGATCGGAGTTGGGTGTGGCCATCGCGGCCGGAGCACCGAGGATAAGAGCAGCAGCAAGGGCAAAGGCAGTGGGGCGAATCGACATGTGACAGTTCCTCCTAGTTGTTGGGAGGTAGTGCAGTCGCGATGCCACCGGCGATCACCCTCGGCTCGACGAGCGGCAGCGCGCGGTATGACGGGTCAGCGCAGCTTCGAGACTATCAGAGCCCTGAATTCGTGCGGAACCAGGCCCATCAGGCGGTCTTCGATGCGATCGAAACGCAGCTCACCGATCTCCCCTAGATCGAGCTTATTCGCTACGGCGTGCTCCAATAGCTCGCGCGTATAGCCGATCTTCAACAATTCGACGCCGGCATCCCGTGCCAGTGAACGCAACGCGCGAAACTGGCTACGTGTCGTGGCGAGGCCGCGCTGGTCGCGATCAAAGTCGAGCAGATCGATCACGAACTCGATGCTGCCGGTGAGCCCGCAACCGCGCGCGACTTGCAGCAGATGACCGAAGTGCGTCGACAGCTCCGGGTGATCGAGATGCGATGACAGGCGCGGCCACGCATTCGTATCGCCGAACTCCGTGATCACCGCGGTGCCACCGGGCGCGAGCCAGGTCGCGATCCGTGCGATGAGGTTGATCGCCCCGGTCTGGAGATATAGCGGCTCGGGCGCATCGTCGAGGTGAAGCGCATGCTCCGCCGCAAGGGGCGAGATGGCGCGCACCAGCTCGGGGTCCGCGTTACCCGTGCCATCGATCGCGAGGCCCAGCTCGACACGCGAGAGCGCGCGCGCCGGGAGGTCGCCGACCATCTCGTTGCTGAGTACTAGATCGAAGGCTGCAGTCGGCACCGTGGCCGTGAGCGCGTCACCCACGAGCCAGGTGGCCTTGTCCCCGATCCTTTCCTGCTGCGCAGCGGCGAGTGTCGGTGACAGCTCGAGGATCGTGTACTCGACCGTGCGGTTGCCCGCGGCGAGGCGCGCGATCACATCATTTGCGAGATAGCCGAGGCCGGCACCGATCTCGAGCACGCGAACGCGGCCCTCGGGCACCAGATCGCGCGTGACGAGCACGTCGGCGAGCGCCTGGCCGTAGGTGCGTTGCGCGAGCGCGGGATGCGGCACGCGCAGTAAGTGAGACAGGGTGGTCTCTTGGTGATCGAACTGCTCGTCCGCTTCGTCGATGCCGGTGCGGTGGTACTCGGTGAGCGACACCGCGGGAGGCACCGGCGTTCCGGGCTGCCACGGCGTGTACGGCATCGTCGAGGTCAGGTACGGCGGCGCCATCGCAGGCCGCTTCGCGTACGCCGACCACGGCATCAGCGAGAGCTTGAGCGCCTGGACATCCGAGTGCGTGAGCCGGCGTGCGAGGGCGGCGAGCTTTTTCGGATCGTGCTTCTGGCGGAGCTCCCCCAGCCGCATCTCGCCATCCATCGCATCCCACATCAACGTCTCTTCGGGATCGAGCATCACCTCGGTCACCGGGCGCTCGCCCCAGGCAGTGTAGAGCGTCAGGCGATCGTCGTGGCGACGCCAGATGTTCCACTTGCCCTTCATCGGCACGAAGACCCACACGCTCTCAAGCTCGTTCTCGTCGGGCTCAAGCAGCACAGCATGGCCGACGAGCACGTCGAGGAACTGCGCTGGATCGGCGCCTTCGAACCGGTTCGCGAACTCCGCGAGCACGGCTTGCGTGTCGGCCTCGTTCGCGAACGCCTCGATCAGGTCCGCGATGTCGGGACTCATCTCCATCAAGTAACCGTAGAGATCGTGGAACAGATAGACCGCGCCCATGTGGGCGAACCACGAGATGTAACGAGACCGCTGCAAACGAGCCGGCAAGGCCATGCGGCGTTCCTACCATGTATGCTGGTTCTTCGATGGCGTACCTGTTCGAGACCGAAGAGCACGCGGCGATTCGCGCGACGGCACGGACGTTCGCGGCCCAGGCGATCGCACCGCACGGTGCGGAGTGGGAGGAGGCCGAGGAGTTTCCGATCGAGCTGTACGCGGACGCCGCGAGCGCGGGCATCGCCGGTATCGGCTATCCCGAAGCGTTGGGCGGGCAGGGCGGCGACATCGGCCATGTCCTCGTCGCATGCGAAGAGCTGATCCTCGCGGGTCGCTCGGTCGGCACCGTGGTCGGACTCGGTACGCACGGCATCGCGCTGCCCCCGATCGTCCGGTTCGGAACGCCCGAGCAACAAGAACGGTTCGTGCGGCCGTGCCTGGTCTCGGGAAAGATCTCGTCGCTCGCGATCACCGAGCCCGGGGGCGGCAGCGATGTCGCCGGGTTGACCACGCGCGCCGAGCGCGATGGCGATTTCTACGTGGTGTCCGGCACCAAGACGTTCATCACGAGTGGTACGCGTGCCGATTTCGTCACGACCGCGGTGCGCACCGGTGGCCCGAGCCACGGTGGCGTCTCGCTGCTCGTGATCGAGAAGGGGACGCCGGGCTTTACGGTCAGCAAGAAGCTCAAGAAGACAGGCTGGTGGGCCAGCGATACCGCCGAGCTCCACTTCGACGGCTGTCGCGTGCCCATCGCGAATCGCATCGGTCCGGAGAACGGCGCGTTCCCGATGATCATGATGAACTTCGCGACCGAGCGCCTCGCGCTCGCGGCGCAGTGCGTGGCGATCGGCGAGCTCGCCTATCGCGAAGCGGTTGCGTACGCGAAACAACGCCAGGCCTTCGGCAAGCCGATCTCCGGCTTTCAGGTCACGCGTCACAAGCTCGCCGACATGGCGAGCCGGCTCGCCGCGGCGCGAGCGCTGACGAACGAAGTCTGCACGCGGATCGTGCGTGGCGAACAACCCGCCGGTCTCGCCGCGATGGCGAAGAATACCGCGACCGACATGTGCAGCTTTGTCTGCGACCAGGCCGTACAGATCTTCGGCGGCTACGGCTACATGCGTGAGACGCTCGTCGAGCGGCTGTATCGCGACGCGAGGCTCTACCCGATCGGTGGCGGCACGCGCGAGATCATGAACGAGTTGATCGGCAAGACGGAGGGTTACTGATGCTTCGCACCAGCTGGCGCGCGGTTCCTTGGCCTTGCGAGTCGCACTGATCGCGACGGTGTTCGTCGAAGTCTGCGACGTGTTCGCACCCTTTTTCGGGTCGACGGAGGTCTACATCAAGTTCATCGTCGGCCGCCAAGGCATCAATTTTGCCGCGCGGATCGCGTGGGTCGTCGGTGCGCTGGTGCAGATCGTTCCGATTCGGCGCAGGGTCGGCTCGAAGCTGATCGGTGCCGGCGAGATCATGTCGCTGCTCTCGAGCTGTTTCTACTTCACCGTCTCGCTCAAGCAGAGTTGGATGCCGAGCTGGGGGCAGGAGGTGATGCCGTGGGGATGGTTTGGCTTCGCTGTCGCGGTCGGAGCTGGTCTCGTGTGGATCGCATGGAAGAAGCCCGGCATCGCGAAATACGCGGCGAACACGGGCGCGGTCGAGCTCGAGGGGAAGGCGAGGCGGCTGATCTGGCTGGTCGTCATCCTGCAATTCCTCTCGACTCTGATGCAATTGCGCCGCGGCGAAGCGCGGGGGAGCATCTTGCTGCTCACGGTGCTGCTCGTGATCTCCGGGACCGTGGTGATCGCGAGCATGGCGCGGGTCGCGGGTGCCGCGGCGGAGAGCATCGCCGACGAAGCGCAGCCCGATCTGCCGGTCGCAAAGCTTATCTAGTCGGCTTGAAGCGGACGTGAAAGTGATTGTCGTGGCCCGGCCAGTGACGCACCAGCCCCGATAGCTCGTCGCTGCCGCGCGGATACTGGAACATGAACTCGAGCTCGCTATCGGGCGTGCCGCGCTGCTTCGCGTAGTCGTAGAGCCGGCGCTGGATAGCGTAGTCGAGGAAGATCATCTTCACACCGTCGTCGCGCGCGGCGGTGCGTGCGAACGCGGCCAGGAGAGCCCAGTTCGCCTCGAGATCGAAGGATCGATCCGCGGTCGCGAAGTTATCGACGGTGGTCTTGAAGTAGAAGCCGACGTCGACATCGACGCCGGTCTGGTGCGAGACGTGCTGGCTGATCTTGCCGCCGTGCTCGGCCGAGATGTCGCCGATCGCGAGCGTCGGGACATCCGGATAGAGCGCGCGGACCTCGGCGATCGAGTGGCGGAGATATTCGACGACGTACTTCTCGCCAAACGCGCGCTGGGGATGGCGCACCACATAGCCGGCGCCGGTCTCGAGCTTCGCGGCGTGCGCGAGCAAGCTCGACCAGTGGCTGTCGTCGACCGGTGTGGGCGGCTCGGGCGCGAGCTTGACCCGGGTCGCGCCATCGATCACGGCGAGGGCTTGCCGGGCCTTCGCGTCGCTAGGGTCGGCGGTCGGTTTCTTCATGCACGCGGGGACCTCGACCACCGTGCCCGCCGGCACGAGCGAGATGTCGAGGTGATTCGCGCGCTCGACCTGCTCGGTCGTGCAGCCATGCGCGAGCGCGACGTGCTCGAGGGTCTCGCCGCGTTGCACGACAACCCGCTCGGCCGCCGCGAGCCGGGCCGTGACGAGGAGCAAGGGAAGGACGAGGCGCACCGCCGGAAATGATCTCGCGATGCACAGCGTGGCGCCAATTCCTGGCCAT
>Ga0209724_1000722_pt1 | contig 31421 bp, 31 predicted proteins | sample grotaG_FD_184143 | JGI IMG/M metagenome (GOLD analysis project Ga0209724, IMG submission 184143) | Glacier valley bacterial and archeal communities from Borup Fiord, Nunavut, Canada, to study Microbial Dark Matter (Phase II) -... | ecosystem: Environmental > Aquatic > Freshwater > Ice > Glacier ...
TGACGATCTGCGGGACGGGCGTCGTCGCGTTCGGGCTGCTCGCGCCGACACTCGCGTGGCAGCCGCGCTGGTACGCGGCCGGACTGGCCGCCGCCGGGATCGCAGGGCTGTATTCGAACGGGCTCAAGCGCCTCTACGCGCTGCCGCGGCCGGCGTCGGTTCTGGACGCGAGCCAGCTGCACGTCATCGGCGAGAAGCTGCACGCGAACGCGTTTCCGTCGGGTCATTCGGTGACCGCATTCACGCTCGCGGCGCTGCTGGTGCTCGCCTCGCGCCGGCCCTTGCGGACCGCGACCTGGACCGTGCCGATGGCGCTGCTGATCGCGTTCTCGCGCATTGCCGTCGGGGCGCACTGGCCCGCGGACATCGCCGCGGGCGCGGCCGGCGGCTGGGTCAGCGGCGCGCTCGGCGCGATGATCGTCACGCGCTGGCGCTTCTGGAACAGCGTGAACGGCGTGCGCGTGATGGCGCTCGTGTCGATCGGCATCGGCCTGTCGCTCGCCCTGATCGACCTGGGTTATCCGCTCGCGCTGCCGCTGCAATGGGTCGCGGCGATCGTCGCGATCGCATCCGGCGCCTGGGCGCTCCTGCGTCCGAGGCTGGACCCCCTGCTGCCGTGGGAGCGCGGCCGGTGACGCTGCGCACGATCGTCCTGCGCGGCGGGACGATCGTCATCTCGGTCGCACTGCTGGCCTGGCTGGTCGCCGACGCGCGCTGGCAGGGGGTCGGGGCGCGACTCGCGCGTCTCGATGCGATGGCCCTGGCCGGCGTGACGCTGCTGTTCGTCGCGAGCTATGCGATGCGCGGCGCCCGCATCCATGGCGAGTTCCGCGACGAGCTGCAGGCTTCGGGCCACGGCGACCGTGCCTACCTGCGCGTCCTGCGGCTCACGCTGGTGCACAACGCGCTGGTCAACCTGCTGCCGTTCCGCAGCGGCGAGGCCGCCTTCCCCGTGCTGCTGGGGCGCTGGTTCGGCATCGGCACCGGCCGCGCGATCGTGTCGCTGCTGTGGCTGCGGGCCCAGGACGCGACGGTGGTGCTGGCGCTGGCGGCGCTGGTGTGGCCGGGCCTCGCGCTGCCGTGGCGCGTGCTGGCGATCGCGGCGATCGTCGGCGGCGCGTGGCTCGTGCCCGCGTGGACCCGCCGTCATCCGGTCGGCCCGGGCGGCGACCCGTCGTCGAAGCTCGCCAAGCTGCGCGCGCTGCTCGAACGGTCGACGCGTCGCAATGCCGCAGGCTGGCTGTGGACGCTCGCGAACTGGGTCGTGAAGCTGGTCGCCGAGACCTGGCTGGTCGCACTCGCGCTCGGCGCCACCGGCGTCCCGGCGGCGACCGCCGCACTCGGTGCCATCGGCGCGGAGCTCGCGGCGATCCTGCCGGTGCAGGGGGTCGCGGGGTTCGGGACCTTCGAGGCCGGCGGCGGGGCGTTGATGCGCACCCAGGGCGTCGACCTGGCCGTCGGGCTCGAGGCGGTGCTCGTGCTGCATGCGGTGGTGCTCGCGCTGGCGCTGTCCGCCGGGGCGCTGGCCGCCGCGTTCCTGCCCGGCCCTCCCGCGGTCGATCACTGACCCTGGCGGAACTCGGCTCGCCAGAGATGCTCCAGCGTCGCCTGCATCACGGGCGACGGCCGGCCGATCAAGGTCGGTCGCAGCTTGACGAGGACCTTGCCGTAGACCGCGCCATGCGTCGGCGAATACAACACCAGCAGGTTGTCGTCGAAGCAGTCGTGCGGCTTGCACGCGCGTTCGACGCGGTACGGTTCGCCGCCGATCCTCGTGCGCGATTCCGGCGTCTCGTCGTACCCGGCCACCTCCGCGATCCAGCGGGCCGCGCGCCGCGCGTCGGCACGTTCGGCGGCACGCTGGGACGACACGATGACCCGCGGCGCCGCTGGGTTGGTGCAGTCGACCGCGTAGCGGCCGCCGTAGGCGCGCACCGCGTCCGGGTCGAATTGCGCGTGCGCGAGCGGCGTGCAGGCGACCGCGACCAGCGCGAGGGTCCGGGCAAGCGAAGCAGCGCGGCCCACGTCAGCCCGCCTTCGCCTGCACGTAGACCTTCGCGAGGATGAACGCGTTGGCGATCGCGAGGCCGAGACCGGCCAGCGCGATGAGCGTGCCGACGACGCTCATGACGCCGCCCATCGCGCCCACGAAGACTCCCGCGATCAGCGCGAACAGCGGGTAGAAGATCAGGTAGGCGATCACCGACGCGATCACCGTCCCGGTGCGCATCAGGTACTTCTTGTCGTTGTCCAGATACTTGACGCCGAGGATCACGGGCTTGCGCCAGTAGTGGTAGTGCACGTAGAGGATCGCTTCGCGATTGAGGTCGAGCAGGTGGTGGACGTCCATGTTGCAGCCCACGTCGCGCAGCGTCGTGTCGCCGATCTCGATCACCGAGATCTTCCCCGCGACGCGCTGTTGCCAACCGCGCTGTTGCCCGACGAATTGACGATCATGTCGCCCTCGCGGGCCCCGATGCGCGTCATCACTCCCCTGATCTCTGCCATGGACCGACCCCCTGTGGATGAACCTGCGTTGAAAGACGTCGCCGTCCCGTCGCCGCAGGCACGCAGACGGGGATGACGCAGGAATCGGAAATCTGTCAGGGTCGCGGCACGGCGTCGTCGGCGGGCCACCGGGTCGCATCGGGCACAATGACGCGCTGCCTTCCGTGCCCTTCCCATGAACGACCTGCGTCCGACCCTCACGTCGCCCGATCCGACGGCCACCGACCCCGGCGGCCTCACGCTGCCGCCGATCGCCGTCGCGTCGATTGCGCTGCCGCCGCATCGCCTCTCGATCATCGTCCCGATGTACAACGAGGCCGAGAATGTCGCACCGTTCGTCGCGCGCACGCAGGAAGCACTGGCGAACTATCCCTGTGCCTGGGAGCTGATCCTGGTCGACGACGGCAGCACCGACGCGACCGGCGCCGAGATGCGCCGCGCCCGCGCCCAGTTCGGCGCGCACGTGCGGCCGCTCGAACTGATGCGCAACTTCAAGCAGACCGCCGCGATGCAGGCGGGCGTCGACGCCGCGCGCGGCGACGTCATCGTCACGCTCGACGGCGACCTGCAGAACGACCCGGCCGACATCCCGCGGCTCGTCGGCCGCCTGCTGAACGAGGACCTCGACTGCGTCGCCGGCTGGCGCAAGGACCGCAAGGACAACCTGCTGCGCACGATCCCGTCGAAGATCGCCAACGCGCTGATCGCCCGCGTCGTCGGCGTGCGGCTCAACGACTACGGCTGCAGCCTCAAGGCGTTCCGCGGCGACGTGCTCAAGAGCATCCGGCTCTACGGCGAGATGCACCGCTTCATCCCCGCATGGCTGGCGACGGTGACTACTCCACGGCGCATCGCCGAGGAGCCGGTCACGCATCATCCGCGCGTGCACGGCGTGTCCAAGTACGGCATCTCGCGCACCTTCCGCGTCGTGCTCGACCTGATCTCGGTGTTCTTCTTCATGCGCTACCGCGCGCGGCCGGGCCACTTCTTCGGCGGCGTCGGCATGGCGCTGGTCGCGCTCGGCAGCGTCGTGCTGGCGTGGCTGGCCTTCGTCAAGTTCGGGCTCGGCGAGGCGATCGGCGGACGGCCGCTGCTGCTCTTCGGTTTCTTCTGCGTGATCGCCGGTGCGCAGTTCGTGTCGACCGGCGTGCTGGCCGAGACGCTCGCGCGCATCTACTTCGAGTCCGGTGCGGCCGACCTGTATCGGGTGCGGCATCCGGAGACGGTCGGCGACCGCGATCAATGGCGCGACCCGGATCCGCGTTGAAGCACCCGGGTCCGCGTTGAACAACGTCCACGCGCCGCTCGACCGACGCACCGCCTGGCTGGCCTTCCTGCTGCCGCTCGCGCTGCTGTCGATCCGCCTCGGCGGCGCGCCGCTGTTCGACGTCGACGAGGGCGCGTTCTCCGAGGCGACGCGCGAGATGTTCGAGCGCCACGACTTCCTGTCGACCTACCTCAACGGCGCCCACCGCTTCGACAAGCCGATCCTGATCTACTGGTTCCAGGCGGTGTCGGTGCTGGTCTTCGGCGGGTTGGGCAACAACAGCGAGTTCGCGTTCCGTTTCCCGTCGGTGATCGCTGCGGCCGTGTGGTGCCAGGCCGTCGCCGTGTTCGCCGCGCCGCGCATCGGCGCGCGCAACGCGCTGTTCGGCTGCGGCATCGCCGCCACCTGCCTCGGCGTGTTCGTGATCGGCCGCGCGGCGACGGCCGACTCGCTGCTCAACGCGCTGATCGCGCTCGCGCTGTTCGATGCGTGGCGCGTGATCGAGCAGCGCGCGAAGGGCGGGGCGCTGAACGTCGCGATGAGCAAGCCCGCGCTCTATCGCGCGTACCTGTGGATCGCGCTCGGCGTGCTGACGAAGGGTCCGGTCGCGGTGCTGATCCCGGTGGCGGCGGTCTTCCTGTTCGCGATCGTCTCGCGCTTCGTCGGCAGCGCGTTCACGCTGCGCGCGGCGGTGCGGATGTTCTTCGATCCGGTCGGCTGGGCGATCCTGATCGTCGTCGCGGCGCCCTGGTACGTCGCGGCGCTGGCGATCCACGGCCGCGACTTCATCGACGGCTTCATCCTGCGGCACAACGTCGAGCGCTTCACCGGCACGCTGCAGAACCATTCGGGCAGCGCGTTCTACTACGTGCTGATGGTCCCGCTGCTGCTGTGGCCGTGGCTCGCATGGCTGGGGTCGGCGATCGGATCGCTGTTCGGCGACCTGCGCACGCGATCGCTCAGTCCGCTCAAGACCTTCCTGTGGATCTGGTGCGTGTTCGTGATCGTGTTCTTCTCGCTGTCCGGCACGAAGCTGCCGCACTACGCGCTGTACGGCTGCACGCCGCTGTTCGTGCTGTGCGCGATGGAGCGCGAACGCGTCAAGCGGCTGTGGCTGGCCGCGATCCCGGTGGCGATGCTGATCGCGTTCGTCGTCGCGATGCCCGACCTGCTGACCCATGCGGCCGGGGCGGGATGGATCAAGGACGCGTTCTATCGCGCGATGGCCGCGCGCGCCGACGTCGCGACGCCGGACTTCTACCGGCCGGTCGCGTGGACCGGTGCGGCGCTGGCGCTCGCCGCGCTGGTGTGGCCGCGGCGCCGCCGCAAGGCACGACCGATCGACGCCGACGACCGGCGTGCGCGTCGCGTCGCCACCCGCGTCCTCGAAGCGGCCATCGTCGCCACGCTGCTGCTGTGCGTGATCGGCGCGCCGATGCTCGGCGAGGTGCTCGAAGGCCCGGTCAAGCGTGCGGCGCTGCTCGCCCGGACGATGCCGGAGCCGGCCGTGACGTGGAACTTCCACATGCCCAGCTTCGCGGTCTATCGCGAGCGGGTCACGCCGATCGGCACGCCGAAGGCGGGAGAGCTCGGCCTCACGCGCATCGACCGCCTGCCGGCCGACGTGCCCGTGGACCGGCTGTTCGAGGAGGGCGGCGTCGTCCTCGTCAGGCGGCGCGGCGACTAGGCCGCGCTCTCCTTCCGCTTCGTGATCAGGTTCGCGAGCAGCAACAGGAAGCTGCCGAGGATCGACGAGGCCAGGCCGATCGTGCGGTTCCTGCGTCGCGCGGCCTCGGTGGCGGCGATCGACTGCTCCACCCCCGCCTGCAGGTCGAGCAGCTCGGGCACGCGCTTCTGCCCGAGCGTGATCACGTCCTTTTCCTCCGCCTTGAGCCGCATGAACTTCTCGAGGTTCAGATCGGCCCGTGCGTCGTCGTTGAGCCGTTCGTAGGCGTCGTAGCGTTTGCGGTAGTCGAGCTGCTTCGCGATCGCCAGCGCACCGATCATGTTGCGCACCGGCGTCGCGCGGTCGAGCAGGTTGGCCCGGTAGATCAGGCCCGCGACCTCGCGGCGGGCATCGTCCTGCTGCCCCAGCATGAAGATCATGTCGCCCTGCTGGTTGGCGATGAAGTAGTTGTAGGCGATGCCTTCGAGGGACTGGATCTCGCGTGTGGTCGCGGCCTTCTGATCGGTCAGGCGCTTGAGGTCGTCGTTGCTGCGGTCGACGAACGCGAACGACCAGACCGTGCCGATCACGCCGAAGACGAAACCGCCGATCAGCGTGAACCATTTCGCGTAGCGCGCGAGCTTGTCCGTCATCGTCGTCGAGGCCTGGGAGGAGTGAGGAATCGTGCGCCGCCGATCGTGCCACAGGCCGGTGCCGCGCGCGCCGTCCGGATAGACTCCGCCCGACCCCTCCCCGCCATCCGAGACCGGAGCAGTCGATGACCTTGTACGGCAGTTCTTCACCGGCCGACCCGAGCGGCCCGGCCCGCAAGCCGATCACGCTGCCGCGCCTCGCCGAGATGACCGCGGCCGGCGAGCGCATCGCGATGCTGACCTGCTACGACGCGAGCTTCGCGGCGCTCTGCGACCGCGCCGGCGTCGACGTGCTGCTGGTCGGCGACTCGCTCGGCATGGTGATCCAGGGCGAGTCCTCGACGCTGCCGGTGACGCTCGAGGCGATGCGCTATCACGTCGCCTGCGTGGCGCGCGGCCTCGCCAACGCGAGCGGCTCGGCCTTCGTCATCGGTGACCTGCCCTACGCGTCGTACCACGCGTCGCCGCAGGAAGCGTTCGTCAGCGCGAGCGTGCTGATGCAGGCCGGCGCGCAGATGGTCAAGCTCGAAGGCGCCGGCCGTGACAACGCATGGCTGATCGAGACGATCGCGTTCCTCGTCGCGCGCGGCATCCCGGTCTGCGCGCACTTCGGGCTCACGCCGCAGAGCGTCCATCAGCTTGGCGGCTATCGGGTGCAGGGTCGCGGCGAAGAAGCAGCCGATCGTCTGTTCGCCGACTGCCGCGCGGCCGAAGCGGCGGGGGCGTCGATGCTGGTCCTCGAGATGGTTCCCGCACCGCTTGCCGCGCGGGTCTGCGAGGCGCTGGTGATTCCGGGTATCGGCATCGGAGCGGGCGTGCAGTGCGACGGCCAGGTGCTGGTACTGCACGACATGCTCGGCGTCTATCCCGGCCGTCGCCCGCGCTTCGTGCGCAACTTCGCGGTCGACGATGCGGGTCAGGCTCGCGATTGCGAGGGTGCGGTGCGGGCCTACGTCGCCGCGGTGAAGGACGCCGGCTTCCCTGCTGCGGAGCACGGGTTCGAACGATGAGCGAAACGAACGACGACGCGTATTACGACGTCGTCATCGTCGGCTCGGGGCCCGGTGGCGGCACGATGGCTTGGCGCCTCGCGTAAACCGTCAAGCGCGTGCACCGACGCGAGCTTCTTCCCGTCGGTAGGCGCGGTGAATCCGACGCTGACGATCATCGCCAACGCGCTGCGCGTGGCGGACCGGATCATCGAGCGGTTGCGTTAGCTCTTCGGCGCGTCGCGCTGCTTGTCGGGATGGGCCGCGGCGACCTGCGGCAGCTGCGCGAGCGACGCGCCGATCGCCTGCACGCGCGGGAACGGCGCGAGGTCGATGCCGAAGCGCGCCGCGCCGATCAGGTGACTCGCCAGCGCGATGTCCGCGATGGTGAACTGCTCGCCGTGGCAGCGCGTCGCGCCGTCGACCAGTTGCGCCTCGTAGGCGCCCAGGCCTTCGCGGAACCAGTGGCCGGCCCAGTCCTTGATCGCGGCATCGCTCGCCCCGAAGCGCTCGGCGAGCTGCTTGCGCACGCGCGGGACCACGAGCGGATGCGTGTCCGCGGCCGTCAGCTGGAACAGGGCGCGCACGCGCGCACGACCGGCCGCATCGGCCGGCATCAGCGGCGGCGTGGGATAGGTCTCGTCGAGCCATTCGAGGATCGCGAGGCTCTGCGTCAGCGGCTGCGGCGTGCCGCCTTCGAGGGCGGGGACGGCGCCGGCGGGATTGAGCTTGCGAAAATCGGGCGCGTGCTGGTCGCCCTTGAGCAGGTCGTAGGTGCGTTCGTCGAATGGCACGCCCTTGAGCAGCAGCGCGATGCGCACGCGATAGGTGGCGATGGACAACCAGTAACTGTGGAGGATCAGCATGGGGGACTCAGCGGTGGGGAAGGCGTGATTCGACCACGAGTTCGAGCAGATGTCCGTCGGGGTCGCGCAGCAGGGTCGCGCCGGTGTGCCGCACGAAGCACCTTGTCGAGCGCGCTGAACGGCAGGAACAGCGCGTCCCGCAGCAGGCGGATGGCGAACGCAATGGCGACGTTGAGCACGGCGCACTGTAGCGCGGGCCGCGGTTAGGCTCCTTCCCCCTCCGGGGCAAGGTTGGGATGGGGGCTCGCCGAAGGCGAGCAGAGGTCGTGAAAAAGCACCGACGGTCCGCTGCGCTCGCCCCCTCCCCAACCCCCCCGAATGGGGGAGGGAGCGTTCGAGCCAGCTTGAGCAAGTAATGTTCGGTTCTGCGTCACCCCATCGTGACTGAACCCTGATCCACTCCCCCCGTGAAGATCGAGACCCCCAACGCCCCTCCGCTGGCCGTCCGCGACACCGTGGAAGGCATGCGACTCGGGCAGATCGAGGAGGGTACCGACTGGCGCGCCTGGGGGCCGTATCTGAGCGAACGGCAGTGGGGAACGGTGCGCGAGGACTACAGCGCCGACGGCGACGCCTGGCTCTACTTCCCGCACGACCAGGCGCGCAGCCGCGCCTATCGCTGGGGCGAGGACGGCATCGGCGGCTTCGCCGACGACCGGCTCCGGCTGTGCCTCGCGATGGCATTCTGGAACGGCCACGACGCGATCCTCAAGGAGCGGCTCTACGGCCTCGACAACGCGCAGGGCAATCACGGCGAGGACGTCAAGGAGCTCTACTACTTCGTCGACGGCACGCCCACGCATTCGTACATGCGGATGGTCTACAAGTATCCGCAGGCCGCGTTTCCCTACGAGGAGCTGATCGAGCGGAACGCGGCGCGCGGGCTCGACGATCCCGAGTTCGAGCTGATCGAGACCGGCGTGTTCGACGCGCGCCGCTACTTCGACATCAGCATCGAATACGCGAAGGCCGCGCCGAACGACATCCTGATGCGCGTCACCGCGCACAACCGCGGCGACGAGGCTGCGCCCCTGCATCTCATCCCGCAGCTCTGGGCGCGCAACACCTGGGCCTGGCACGCGGGGCGACCGGAGGCCAAGCTCGACAGCGACCGCGACCACGAGATCCGTGCCGTGGTCGCCGACTTCCCCGCGATGCGGCTGCTGTGCGCCGGCGACCCCACTCTGCTGTTCTGCGACAACGACACCAACAGCAATCGCCTCTTCGCGACGAACCTGCGCGGCTTCTTCAAGGACGGCATCAACGACTGCATCGTCGACGGCCGCAGCGACGCCGTGAACCCGCTGCGCTTCGGCAGCAAGGCCGCGGCGCACTACGCCTTCGACATCCCGGCCGGCGGCAGCGCGACGGTGCGCGTGCGGCTGCGACCCGACGACGGGACCGTCGTGGACATGGACTTCGACGGCATCGTCGACCTCCGTCGTGCCGAGTGCGACGCGTTCTACGCGGCGCTGCAGAAGGACGTGAAAGGCGCCGACGAGCGCGCGGTCCAGCGCCAGGCCTTCGCCGGGCTGCTGTGGGGCAAGCAGTACTACGGCTACGACGTGCGGCGCTGGATCCACGGCGACCCGGCGATGCCGAAGCCGCCCGACGATCGCAAGACCATTCGCAACGGCGACTGGCGCCATCTCGTGCTGTCGGACGTGATCTCGATGCCCGACAACTGGGAGTACCCGTGGTTCGCGAGCTGGGACCTGGCCTTCCACTGCATCGCGTTCGCGCTGATCGATCCGGCCTTCGCGAAGGCGCAGCTGGTGCTGCTGCTGCAGGCCCGCTCGCAGCATCCGAACGGTGAGCTGCCGGCCTACGAATGGGATTTCGACGCGGCCAACCCGCCGACCCAGGCGTTCGCGGCGCTGCAGATCTACGAGATCGACAAGCACCAGAGCGGCACCGGAGACCTGGTGTTCCTCGAGCGCGTCTTCCACAAGCTCACGCTCAACTTCACGTGGTGGGTCAACCGCGAGGACATGGAAGGCCGCAACATCTTCCAGGGCGGCTTTCTCGGCCTGGACAACATCGCGCTGTTCGACCGCAGCGTGCCGATGGCCGACGGCGCGTACGTCGACCAGTCCGACGCGACCGCGTGGATGGCCATGTACGCACTCAACCTGATGCGCATCGCGATGGAGCTCGCGGTCCACGACTCGGTGTACGAGGACCTCGCGACGAAGTTCTTCGAGCATTTCCTGTACATCGCGGAGGCGGCCCACGGCCCCGACGGCGTGACCGGCTCGGGGCTGTGGGACGACACCGACGGCTTCTACTACGACGTGCTGCAGAAGCCGGGCGACGCGCCGCAGCCGCTGCGCGTGCGCTCGCTGGTCGGCCTGATCCCGCTGCTGGCCGTCGAGGTTCTGTCCGATGCGATGGTTCGGGAGCTGCCGCAGTTCGAGGAGCGCCTGCGCTGGTTCCTGTCGCAGCGTCCCGAGCTCGCGCGGCTGGTCTCTCGCTGGAGCGACAAGAACAAGCACGAGTACGCGCTGCTGTCGCTGATGCGTCGCGACCGCATGAACCGCGTGCTGTCGCGCATGCTCGACGAGGCCGAGTTCCTGTCGGCCTATGGCGTGCGCTCGGTGTCGCGCTATCACCTCGCGCATCCGTTCACGCTGCAGCAGCGCGACGCCTCGCGCTCGATCGCGTACGAACCGGGCGAGGGTCGCACGCGGCTCTATGGCGGCAACTCGAACTGGCGCGGCCCGATCTGGATGCCGATCAACTACATGCTGATCGAGTCGCTCTACAAGTTCCACGCGTACTACGGCGCGGGCCATCGCATCGAGTATCCGACCGGCTCTGGCGAGCTGAAGAGCCTGTTCGAGATCGCGCAGGCGCTGACCGAGCGGATCAAGCGGCTCTTCCTGAAGGACGGACAGGGTCGCCGCGCGATGCTCGGCGACAGCCCGATCGAGCAGGACGATCCGCACTTCCGCGACCTGCTGCTGTTCCCCGAGTACTTCCATGGCGACACCGGCAAGGGCCTCGGCGCCACGCACCAGACCGGCTGGACCGCGCTGATCGCGGTGCTGCTGCACCCGCGCGACGGCCTGATGCAGCAGGCCACGCTGGCGATGCCCGCCGACGGCAACGAATCCGACACAGGAGCCTCTGCATGAGCGACACGACCCCCGGCGTGCCGCCGGCCGCGATGACCGACATGACATCCCTGGGAATGCTTAAGCCCGCAGCCGAGGTCGCGCCGCGGCATCCGTACTATCCTTATCTCGCCGGCTAGCCGGCGCTGGTGACCGGCGCGAATTCGGGCATCGGCAAGGCCGTGGCGCTCGGGCGCGCGAAGGCGGGCGCCGACGTGATCGTCAACTACATGGTCGATCCGGAAGGCGCCGACGCGTGTGGCTCCCGTCCGACACCGCGCACTACGTCACCGGCGCGACGCTGTTCGTCGACGGCGGGATGACGCTCTATCCGGAGTTCTCGACGGGCGGGTAAGCCCGCGACGGTGCGCGCGCCTCACGACGGTGTAGGCGTTCGCCGCAATCGGGCAAGGTGGGACGAAGGGTGGGAACTGCCGCGATATCGCCGGCTCGGACTAGGCAGCTTTTCCAGAAAGGGAGCCCCCTCATGTCCGTCCGTCTCCGTTCCACCGTCCTCGTCCCCGCCGCACTCGCGTCGACGCTCTTCCTCGGCGCCTGCGCGACGCAGGGCAAGCCGCCGGTCGCCGACCTGGCCGTCGCGCGGAGCTCGGTCAGCCAGGCGGAAGCCGCCGGCGCGGCGCAACTCGCGCCAGTCGAGTTCCTGAACGCGCGCAACAAGCTCGCCAGCGCCGAGGCCGCGATGCGCGACGAGCGCTACAACGACGCTCGCGTCTTCACCGACGAAGCGGCCGCCGATGCCGACGTGGCCGAGCGCAAGGCGCGCGCCATGAAGGCGACCAATGCGGCCATGGAGTTGCAGCGCTCGAACGCGGTCCTCGGCAACGAGATCGACCGCAACACGACGCCGCGCTGACGCGCGCCTCGTCCGTCGTGCCTGACCGGCCCTCGCGGCCATTCATCGATCACCGGAGCCATCGCTCATGAAGACCTTCACCGCGCCGCGCGTCATCGCCGGCCTCTCCATCCTCGCCACCGCCCTGCTGGCCGCCTGCGCCGCGCCGATGGCCAATCCCAATCTCGATGCGGCCCGCGCGTCCTACGATCGCGCGGCGGCGGACCCGCTGGTCGCGCAGAGCGCACCGAAGGAACTGCAGCGGGCGCGGGCCGAACTGGCGCGCGCCGACAGCGCGTTCCAGGACAAGAAGGACGCCGCCACCGTGGACCACTTCGCCTATCTGGCGAGCCAGCGCACGCTGGTCGCGGTCGAGACCGGACGCATCGCGCGTGCCGAGCAGGCATCGACGGACGCGCAGTCGCAGCGCGAACGCATCGTGCTGGTGTCGCGCACGCGCGAAGCCGAGAAGGCCAAGAGCGACGCCGACGCGGCGCGCATGCAGGCCGATGCCGCGCGCATGCAGGCGGCCGCGTCGCAGCAGCGCGCCGGGGCGCTCGAGGACCAGCTCGCTGCGCTGCAGGCCAAGCAGACCGATCGCGGCATGGTGCTGACGCTCGGCGACGTGCTGTTCGACACCGGCAAGGCCACGCTGAAGTCCGGCGCGATGAAGACCATCGACGATCTGGCGACCTTCATGCAGCAGCACCCCGAGCGCAGGGTGCTCATCGAGGGCTACACCGACAGCGTCGGCAGCGACCAGACCAACCAGGAACTGTCGGAGCGGCGCGCCGACGCGGTCCGCGACGCGCTCACGCGCCGCGCCGTGCCGTTCGACCACGTGCAGGTGCACGGCCTGGGCGAACGCTATCCGGTCGCGAGCAACGACACCGGCTCGGGGCGCCGGCAGAATCGTCGCGTCGAGGTCGTGTTCTCCGACAACGGCGGGGCATTCAACTCGCCGCGCAGCTGAGCGAAGGCTCTACGGCAGTTTGTGCGGGGTGGGGCGACGGGCGGATGATGCGCGCCTGACCCACCCGCACGAGACCAGCCGATGGCCGGACCGACGATCGATTTCTGGCAACGGCGTTTCGAGGAGCAGACCGTCCCCTGGGACCGCGGCGAGCCGAGTCCGCAGCTGATGGCGTGGCTGCCGGAGATCCCGGCGGGTCGTTCGGTACTCGTGCCCGGATGCGGTTCCGGGTGGGAGGTGGCCGAGCTCGTGAGGGTCGGCGCGGTCGTGACCGGTATCGACTACACGCCGGCCGCCGTGTCCAGGGCCCGTGCGCTGCTCTCGCAGCGCGAGCTCTTCGCCGAGATCGTCCAGGCGGACGTGCTGCTGGTCGCCGCCGCATCCGGTCGACGCGATCTACGAGCAGACCTGCCTGTGCGCACTGCATCCGGATCACTGGGCACGCTACGCCGAGCAGTTGCACGCCTGGCTGAAGCCGGGCGGACGGCTGTATGCGATGTGGATGCAGAAGGAGAGGCCGGGGGCGGCCGAGGGCCTGATCGAGGGCCCGCCGTTCCACTGCGACATCAACGCGGTGCGGGCGCTGCTGCCGTCGATGCTGTGGGACTGGCCGAAGCCATCGTACCCGCGCACGGAGCATCCGAGCGGAGCGTTCGAACTGGGCGTGGTCCTGACACGACGATAACGACGGTCTGGCGCCTCTGCGGCACCCTCTTGCATTGTTCGACGAGGTTGAGCGATATTGCCCCTCGGTCCGCCGTGCCCGCGGCGGCCGCGGCCTCCAACGCGCCCCTCGCCGCGCAGTCGATCCCGGCCGTCCACTATCGCGAGAACGATCCGCAGTCGCGGCGATCGTCGATCGCACGACGGGCGCAGCCGCTCGGCGAAGCGCCGCGCCCCGGACGCGATGCGACCGACGCGGTTGGCCGGACCGCGCAGTTGGCCGAAAACGTCCGCTGGCTCGCCGTGGACCGGAGCCTTCGCTACCAGCGCGACACCGTCACGTACTGCAACGTGCATGCGGCCGATTTCTGCTATCTCGCCGGCGTCTATCTACCCAGGACGTGGTGGACCGGGTCGGCGTTGATGGCCATCGCGCGCGGCGAGCGGCCGCAGGCGTCGTACGGCACGACGATCCGCGAGATGCGGGCCGACGACCTTTACGCCTGGCTGACGGAGTTCGGGCCGGCTCGACCGCGAACGCGGGTGGCATCGGCCTGATCTGTGCCGACCGCGACGCCGAAGGCAAGCCCGGTCACATCACGGTCGTGGTCCCGGAAATCACGGGGCACGCGGCGAAGCGCGATGTCGACGGCCATGTCGTCCTGCCGCTGTAGAGCCAGGCCGGCGCGACGAATTTCCAGTACGGCGACGGCGGCCGGGCGTGGTGGAACGGTGCCGAGTTCAACGCACGCGGCTTCTTCGTCCACGACTGAGCGCGTTCGGAGCCTTTGCGCGATCGGGTCCTTCATCACTTCGTTCGCCCCGCAGTAGATGCACTTCACGCGGGCATCCGCAGACATCCGTGCGAGCGGGACGTCGGTCATGCACCCGTAGCCGGCGCCCGGCTACGGGATCGTTAGTTGCCCATCGATCAAGCGTTAACCTTCTCGTACAGCGTGACGACGCACGCGCCACCGAGACCCAGGTTGTGCTGCAGCCCGAGCCGCGCCCCATCCACCTGGCGCTTGTCGGCGCGGCCGCGCAGTTGCTGGACCAGCTCCGTGCATTGCGCGAGACCGGTCGCGCCGAGCGGATGGCCCTTCGATAGCAATCCACCCGACGGATTGGTCACGACCCGGCCGCCGTAGGTGTTGTCGCCGTCCTCGATGAACTTCTCGGCGCCGCCGGGCGGGCACAGCCCGAGCGCCTCGTAGCTCAGCAGCTCGTTCTGCGCGAAGCAGTCGTGCAGCTCCACGACGTCGATGTCGTCGGGACCGATGCCTGCCGCGGCATAGACCTGGTCGGCCGCCTGCTTCGCCATGCCGAATCCCACCACCTCGCGCATGTCGCGCGCGTCGAAGGCCGCGGGGTGGTCGGTCGTCATCGACTGGGCGCGGATGCGCACGCGCGCATCGAGTCCGTGCTGCTTCGCGTAGGCCTCCGAGCACACGACCGCGGCCGCGGCACCGCAGGTCGGCGGGCACGCCATCAGCCGCGTCATCACGCCGGGCCAGATCATCGGTGCGTTCATGACGTCGTCCTCAATGACGACGGTGCGGAACAACGCCAGCGGATTGTGGGCCGCGTGGCGGCTCGCCTTCGCGCGGATCTTCGCGAAGGTCTCGAGCTTCGTGCCGTATTGCGCCATGTGCGCGGCGCCGGCCCCGCCGAAATAGCGCAGCGTGAACGGCACGTCGGCCTGCACCAGTTCGTCGGTCACGGCGTTGAAGTGCTCGAACGGACTGGGACGATCTGCGAACTGCATGCCGAGGGCACCGGGGGTCATCTGCTCGAACCCGAGAGCCAGCACGCAATCGGCCGCGCCGCTCTCGACGGCCTGGCGGGCGAGATAGAGCGCGGTCGAGCCGGTCGCGCAGTTGTTGTTGACGTTGATGACCGGGATGCCGGTCATGCCCACGTCGTAGAGCACGCGCTGGCCGGCCGTGGAGTCGGCGTAGACGTAGCCGACATAGGCCTGCTCGACGTCGCTGTAGGCGAGGTCGGCATCGGCCAGCGCGAGGCGCACGGCGCTCGCGCCCATCGCCGGATAGGGCGCGCTGGCCCCGGGCTTGGTGAACGGGATCATGCCGACCCCGGCGACGACGACGGACTGTTTCATGCGGGCTCCTGGTGCACGGGACCGAACACGGCGGGACGCCGTTCGAGGAACGCGGTGACGCCCTCGCGCGCATCGGCGCCGCGCGCACGCTCCTCGAGCAGCCGCTTCTCCAGCGCGAGGTGATCGGCGAGCGTGCGACGGTCGGCGCCGTCGCACAGGGTCTTGATGACGCCGAGCGAGCCGGTGGAGGCGTTCGCGAGACGCATGCACAGCGCCTCGGCTTCGGGCAGCAGGCGATCGTCGGGGAAGACCGCGTCGACGATGCCGGCGGCGAGCAGGCGCGGCGCGTCGAGCGCGTCGTTGGTGAAGAAGAGCTGCTTGGCACGAGCCGTGCCGATGCGGCGCGCCAGGAAGTACGACGATCCCGCGTCCGGCGACAGCCCGAGCGCGACGTAGCCGGTACGCAGCTTCGCCGACGCGGCCGCGTACGCGAAGTCGCCGCACAGCGCGAGGCCGAGTCCCGCGCCGCCGAAGGAGCCGTTGACCGCGGTCACGACCGGCACCGGCAGCTCCGAGAGCCTGACGATCGCGGGATGCAGCGCGACGAGGATGTCGTCGATCAGCCCGTCGAAGCGGCTCATGTTCTGCCGGAACTCGCCGATATCGCCGCCGGCGCAGAACAGCCTGCCGCGTCCGGTCAGCAGCACGACGCGCGGCGACGCGGTCGCGATCTCGCTGACCGCCCGGGCGAACGCGAGGCTCGCCTTGAGCGTCATCGTGTTGGCCTCGGCGGGACGATCCAGCACGATGCGCGCGATGCCGTGGCGATCGATGCCCCAGGCGATGCCGTCGAAGGTCTGTTCCTGCATGGGTTCTCCTGGTGGCGCGCCGAGGTCGAACCCCGGTCGATGGTGCGCGGGCCGCGCATCACGGCACGATACCGCGACGCGGGTCAGCGCAGCGGATGCATCCAGAGCGACGCGCAGGCGAGCAGGACGAGCAGGTTCACGGCGATGCTCGCGCGAAACAGCCTGCGGAACGACCGCTTGGCCGTCTTGTGACGCCACAGCCGTTGCGCGAGCAGGGCGCCGGGCCAGCCGCCGATCAGGCCGACTCCCAGCAGCGTGCGTTCGCGAATGCGCCGGCGTGCATGCACGGCCCGGTGCTTGTCGAGGGCATACAGGACGAGACACAGGCACGAGGTCGTGACGTACAGCCACGCCACGCAGGAGGCGACGTGCCACTTCATGCGGATCGCGGTCGCGTCCCGGTTCCCGATCCGGGTCGCACGCCACATCGGCGCGAAGGATCGGTCGTCGCGCAGTCCGACCGCAGCGAGCCCGGCGAGGCCGCGCCCCTCATCCGTGTTCGGCGAGCCGGATCGGTTCGGGGATCCGGTAGCCGTAGCGCACGGCCGTCATCTCCGCCAGGATCGCCACCGCGATCTCCGGCGGCGTGCGCGCGCCGTTCTTCAGCCCGACCGGGCCGTGCATGCGTTCGATCTGCTCGGCCGAGACGTCGAACTCGAGCAGCCGCGCGCGACGCTTGCCCTGGTTGACCTTGGAGCCGATCGCGCCGACATAGAACGCGTCGCTGCGCAGCGCCTCCATCAGCGCGAGGTCGTCGAGCTTGGGATCGTGGGTCAGCGCGACGACGGCGGTGTGCGCGTCGGGCCGCATCGCGATGACGGCATCGTCGGGCATCTCGGTCGTCAGAGATGCGCCGTCGACGCGCCATTGCGCGGTGTATTCCTCGCGCGGATCGCAGACGATCACCGCGTAGTCGAGTGCCTGCGCCATCTGCGCGAGATAGAGCGTCATCTGACCCGCGCCGATGATCATCAGCCGCCAGCTCGGACCGTGCAGCGTCGACAGCGCGCGGTCGGTCATCGCCAGCGTCTCGCCGCGCCGGTCGTAGCCGTCGGCCTCCTCGATCGTCACCGCGCCGTCGTCCAGGTCGAGCGTGCGGCGCACGCGATGGCCGTTGCCGATCGCCGCGGCCAGCTCCTCGATCCGCGAGCGCGCGCCGATCGGTTCCATCACGAGCTCGATGGTGCCGCCGCATGGCAGCCCGAAGCGGTTGGCCTCCTCGGCGCTGATGCCGTAGGTGACGCGCTCGGGCTTGTGGATCGCGAGTCCCTGCCCGTCGGCGCCGCGGACCTTGGCGACGAGGTCGTCCTCGATGCAGCCGCCGGAGACCGATCCGGCGATGCTCGCCAGGCCCGCTTCGTCCTCGCCGATGGCGACGATGGCCCCGACCGGTCGCGGCGCCGAGCCCCAGGTGTGGACGATCGTGCCCATCGTCACGCGCCGGCCTTCGGCCCGCCAGGCGACGATGGTCTTCAGTACGTTGAGGTCGACGTTGTCCATGGGGTTCTGTATTGACGGGACCGGAGGCTACTGCGGGTTCGACGTCCGACAACTGCGCACAAACCCGGATGCACGGGCGCTTTGCAACGATGGGATCGCGTCGCATAATGCCCCGAAATTCCGACGCGGCTCGTCAGGCGTCGACTCAGAACATTCCCCCCAGGAGACCGCATGGCCACGTCGCTCTCGTTGCGCGTGAACGGCAAGGATGTCACCCGCGACATCGAACCGAACACGCTGCTCGTCACCTTCATCCGCGAGACGCTGCGGCTCACCGGCACCCATGTCGGATGCGACACCGCGCAGTGCGGCGCCTGCACCGTCCATCTCGACGGGCAGGCCATCAAGTCCTGCAACATGCTCGCGCTGCAGGCGGCCGGGCACGACGTCACCACCATCGAAGGCGTCGAGGCCGAGGACGGCACGATGCATCCGATGCAGGCCGCGTTCAAGGAATGCCACGGGCTGCAATGCGGCTACTGCACGCCCGGCATGGTGATGAGCGCGATCGACCTGGTGAAGAATCACGCCGAGAACGCGTCCGACGATCGCAGGATCCGCGAGGCGCTGGTGGGCAACTTCTGCCGCTGCACGGGGTACCAGAACATCGTCAAGGCGGTGCAGTTGGGGGCGCAGGGAATGCACTCCGCTCCATGAATGTCATCCCGGCGGCGGCCGGGACCTAATCTTTCCAAGACAACAAATTAGATCCCGGCCTTCGCCGGGATGACATAGTCAGAGAACACCCGGAGATGCTATGAACGCACGACAAGGTTTCATCGGCCAGTCGATCAAGCGCAAGGAAGACCAGCGCTTCCTGACCGGCCGCGGCCAGTACACCGACGACCTGACGCTGGCGCATCAGACCTACGCGATCTTCGTCCGCTCGCCGTACGCGCACGCCAAGATCGGCGCGATCGACACCGCCGCCGCGATGAAGTCGCCCGGCGTTCTCGGCATCTACACCGGCGCGGACTTCCGCGAGGTGGGCGGCCTGCCGTGCGGCTGGCTGATCAACAACATCGACGGCACGCCGATGAAGGAGCCGAAGCATCCGGTCCTGGCCGACGGCAAGGCGCTGTACGTCGGCGACCCGGTTGCGGTCGTGATCGCCGAGACGCTCGACCAGGCGCGCGCCGGCGCGGCGCTGGTCGACGTGGCGTACGAGGAGCAGACGCCGGTGGTCGACACGGCGACGGCCGCGGGCGCCGGCTCGTCCGTGCACGACGCGGCGGCGGACAACGTGTGCTACGTCTGGGGCTGCGGCGACAAGGCCTCGGTCGACGCCGCGATCGGCTCCGCGCCGCACGTCAGCAAGCTGTCGTTCCGCAACAACCGGCTGATCCCCAACGCGATCGAGCCGCGCGCGTGCAACGCGTCGTACAACCCGTCCGACGAGAGCTACACGCTGTACGTGTCGAACCAGAACCCGCACGTCGAGCGCCTGCTGATGTGCGCGTTCGTGCTCGGCATCCCCGAGCACAAGGTGCGGGTCGTCGCGCCCGACGTCGGTGGCGGCTTCGGTTCCAAGATCTTCCTCTACAACGAGGAGACCGCGCTGGTGTGGGCGAGCAAGAAGATCAAGCGGCCGATCAAGTGGACCGCCGACCGCAGCGAGGCCTTCCTCACCGACGCGCACGGGCGCGACCACGTGACCACGGTCGAGCTCGGCACCGAACAGGACGGCACCTTCCTCGCGATGCGCGTGACCACCACCGCGAACCTCGGCGCGTATCTCTCGACCTTCGCGTCGTGCGTGCCGACGATCCTGTACGCGACGCTGCTCGCGGGCCAGTACAAGACGCCGAAGATCTACGCCGAGGTGACCGGCGTGTTCACCAACACGGCGCCGGTCGACGCGTATCGCGGTGCCGGACGTCCCGAGGCCACCTACGTCGTCGAGCGCATCGTCGAGACCGCCGCGCACGACCTCGGGATGGACCCGGCCGCGATCCGCCGAAAGAACTTCATCACGACCTTCCCGTACCCCACGCCGGTCGGCCTGACCTACGACGTGGGCGACTACGAGGCGACCATGTCGCGCGCGATCGAGCTGGCCGACGTGGCGGGCTTCGCGGCGCGCCAGTCCGCGAGCGAGGCGAAGGGCATGAAGCGCGGCATCGGCTACTCGGCCTATATCGAAGCCTGCGGCCTCGCGCCGTCGAACATCGCGGGCGCGCTAGGCGCGCGGGCGGGCCTGTTCGAGGCCGGCGAGGTGCGCGTGCATCCGACCGGCAAGGTCACCGTCTTCACCGGCAGCCACAGCCACGGGCAGGGCCACGAGACGACCTTCTCGCAGGTGGTCGCCGACAAGCTGGGCATCCCCATCGAGGACGTCGACATCCAGCACGGCGACACCGGCAAGGTGCTGTTCGGCATGGGCACCTATGGCTCGCGCTCGCTCGCGGTCGGCGGCAGCGCGATCGCGAAGGCGGTCGACAAGGTGATCGCGAAGGGCAAGAAGATCGCGGCCCACCTGATGGAGGCGGCCGACACCGACGTCGAGTTCGAGAACGGCATCTTCAAGGTGGCCGGCACCGACAAGGCCGTGCCGTTCGCGTCGGTCTCGCTCGCGGCCTACGTGCCGCACAACTATCCGCTCGACAAGCTCGAGCCGGGCCTGAACGAGAACGCGTTCTATGACCCGACCAACTTCACGTACCCGTCGGGCACCTACATCTGCGAAGTGGAGATCGATCCGGCCACCGGTGTCACGCGCATCGACCGCTTCACCGCGTGCGACGACTTCGGCAACATCGTCAACCCGATGATCGTCGAGGGCCAGGTGCACGGCGGCCTCGCGCAGGGCATCGGCCAGGCGCTGCTCGAGCACGGTATCTACGACAACGAGTCGGGGCAGCTGCTGTCGGGCACGTACATGGACTACGCGATGCCGCGCGCCGACGACCTGCCGACCTTCAAGGTCGAGACCGTCAAGGGCACGCCGTGCTCGCACAACCCGCTCGGCGTGAAGGGTTGCGGCGAAGCGGGCGCGATCGGCTCGCCGCCGGCCGTCATCAACGCGATCTGCCACGCGCTCGGCGTGAAGGACATCGCGATGCCGGCGACGCCGAACACCGTATGGTCGGCGCTGCAGGCGCACTGACGAACGACGCGGCCCGAATGTCATCCCGGCGAAGGCCGGGACCCAATTTCCCGGAGTTCGAATGCAAGCTTTCACCTTCCAGCAACCCAAGACCGTCGCCGATGCCGTCAAGGCCTTCGGCGCCGGCAGCGAGATCAAGTACCTCGCCGGCGGCCAGTCGCTGCTGCCGTCGATGCGCCTCGGCCTCGCGTCGCCCGAGACGCTGGTCGACCTCGACCGCGTCGACGAGCTCAAGGGCATCACGGTGAGCGGCGACACCGTGACCATCGGCGCGATGACGCGCCATGCCGAGATCGCGGCTTCGGCCGACGTCAAGCGGCTGGTGCCGGGCCTCGCGCACCTGGCCGAGATGATCGGGGATCGCCAGGTCCGCAACCGCGGCACGATCGGCGGCAGCCTCGCGAACAACGATCCGGCCGCGTGCTATCCGTCGGCGGTCCTCGCCCTGGACGCCAGCCTGAAGACCAGCAAGCGGACGATCGAGGCGAAGGACTTCTTCAAGGGTCTCTACGAGACGGCGCTCGAACCCGACGAGCTGCTGGTGTCGATCACGTTCACGAAGCCCGAGAAGTCGGCGTACTACAAGTTCCGCCAGCAGGCGTCGCACTTCGCGCTGGTCGGGGTGTTCGTCGCGAAGGGGGCCCACGGCGCGCGCGTCGCGATCACCGGGGCGGGACCGGTCGTGTTCCGCATGAACGCGCTGGAGGCGAAGCTCGACGCGAATTGGGCGCCCGAGAGTTGCGACGGCGTGACGATGCCGGCCGATGGTCTCAACAGCGACCTGCATGCGACCGCTGAATATCGCGCGCACCTGATCCCGGTGCTGGCGAAGCGCGCGGTGGCCGAGGCCGCCTGATTTTCTCCCTCCCCCGCTGGGGGAGGGCCGGGGAGGGGGCGAGCGCAGCGAGCGTCGGTGCTGGCCTTCCGTCGCTCGCCTTCGGCGAGCCCCCTCCCCAACCCTCCCCCGGCGGAGGAGGGAGCCCACCGAGCCAGCCAACATGCGAACCCATATCCGCCGCCTGAATCGGAACGGCAACGATGTCGAAGCGAACGTTCGAGGCCCGGTCGGGTGCTCGGCCCGCATCGTGACGCTCATCTGCACACGCTGACGATGGCCGCCCTTCCCTCGTCCATCGACGCGGTCGTCGACGCGCTCGCGACGCAGGACTACGTCGCCGATCGTCGCCTCGCGACCGCGCTGTTCCTCGCGCTGAAGCTGCAGCGCCCGCTGCTCGTCGAAGGGGAGCCCGGCACCGGCAAGACGGAGTTGGCCAAGGCCGTCGCCGCGATGCTCGAACGCCCGCTGATCCGCCTGCAGTGCTACGAAGGGCTCGACCTTGCGGGCGCCGCCTACGAGTGGAACTACGCACGCCAGATGATCGAGATCCGCCTCGCGGAGCAGGGCAGCGCGGACGCGAAGGCCGGCCTGGCGACGGACCTGTTCTCCGACCGCTTCCTGATCGCGCGGCCGCTTCTTCAGGCGATCGACCCGAAGCAGCCGGTGCCGCCGGTGCTGCTGATCGACGAGCTCGATCGCGCCGACGAGCCGTTCGAGGCCTTCCTGCTCGAGGTGCTGTCGGACTACCAGATCACGATCCCCGAGACCGGCACGGTGAAGGCCGTGACGCCGCCGATCGTCATCGTCACGTCGAACCGCACGCGCGAGATCCACGATGCGATCAAGCGCCGCTGCCTGTATCACTGGGTCGGCTTTCCCGGTGCGGCGCGCGAGTACGACATCCTGCTGCGGCGCGTGCCGGGCATCGAGGGACGCCTGGCCAGCGAGATCGTCGCGTTCGTGCAGCGGCTGCGCGGGTCGGACCTGTTCAAGAAGCCGGGCATCGCCGAGACCGTCGAATGGTCACGCGCCCTGCTGCAGCTCGACGCGATCGTGCTCGACCCGGCGGTCGTCGACGACACGCTCGGCGTGCTGCTGAAGTACCAGGACGACATCGCGAAGGTCGCCGGCAGCGAGGCCGCGCGGCTGCTGCAGGAACTGCGCGACGCAACCGCAGCCGCCTGAGTCGTCGGCCCGCATGAACGAAGCGACGGGTCTGCCGGGTCACCTCGCGGAGAACGTGATGCACTTCGCGCGCGTGCTGCGCGGCGCCGGGCTGTCGCTCGGCAGCGACCGCATCCGCCTCGCGCTCGAGGCGCTGCCGATCGCGGGGCTCGAGTCGCGCGGCGACCTGCACGCGGCGCTGACGGCCTGCCTGGTCGACCGGCCCGAGCACCAGCTGTTGTTCGACCAGGCCTTCCACCTGTTCTGGCGCGATCCCGACCTGCGCGGCCGGATGATGGCGATGCTGTTGCCGCGGGTGCAGGGACGCGACAGCGGCCCGAAGCCCGCGCAGAACCGCCGCCTGGCTGCGGCGCTGTTCCCGAAGCAGTCCGATCGCCCGCCGCCGCCGGAGTACGAGGAGACGACGATCGAGGCCGCGCTGACGTTCTCGGATCGCGAGCGGCTCTTCAAGGCGGACTTCGACACGATGTCCGTCGACGAGTGGCGCGAGGCCAAGCGCGTCATCGCGACGATGCGCTTCAACCTCGAACGCATCGCGACGCGGCGCACCCGGCGCGCCACGCGCGGTCGCGTCGACTGGCGCCGCACAATGCAGGCGATGGCCCGCGACGGCGCGACGTCGTTGCGCCGTCGCGAACCGCGCACGCGGCCGGTGCCGCTGGTGATCATCGCGGACATCTCCGGCTCGATGAGCCGCTACTCGCGGATGCTGCTGCACTTCGCGCACGCGTTGTCGATGCAAGGGACCGGCGAGCGGCGGATCGCGGTGTTCGTCTTCGGCACGCGGCTGACGTCGATCACGCGTGCGCTGCGCGACCGCGATCCGGACCTCGCGGTGGCGTCGGTCGTCAAGGCCGTCGACGACTGGTCGGGCGGCACGCGCATCTCCGCCTGCCTCGCCGACTTCAACGCGAACTGGTCGCGCCGCGTGCTCGCGCAGAACGCGACGGTGCTGCTGATCACCGACGGGCTCGAGCACGGCGACGTGGCGCGGCTGTCGTTCGAGGCGGAGCGCCTGTCGAAGTCGTGCCGCCGCCTGGTCTGGCTCAACCCGCTGCTGCGCTACGCGGGCTTCGAGCCGCGCGCCGCGGGCGTGCGCGCGCTGCTGCCGCACGTCGACCGGTTCGTTCCGGCGCACAATCTCGACAGCCTCGCGGCGCTCGGTGCCGTGCTAGTGTCCTCAGGACATTAGGCGACGTCCGGCTGAGCCGGTCCATCCCCATCCCGCACCACGATCCACGAGGCCACGCATGCAACTCAAGGGCGAGCAGATCCTTCCGGTTTCCCAACAGGCCGCCTGGGAGGCATTGAACGACACCGACCTGCTCAAGGAGGCGATCCCCGGCTGCGAGTCGATCACGCAGTCGGCCGCGGAGCCCGACGCCGCCGGCGACATTGCGAGCGTGGTCGGTGTGTACGACCTGGTGATGGTCGCCGCGGTCGGGCCGGTGAAGGCCAAGTTCAAGGGCAAGCTGCAGCTGATGGACCTCGACCCGCCGAACGCGTACACGATCCGCTTCGAAGGCAGCGGCGGCATCGCCGGCTTCGGCAAGGGAACGGCGGCGGTCAAGCTGATGCCCGTCGAGGGCGAGACCACGCGCCTCGACTACGAGGCCAACGCCACGGTCGGCGGGAAGATCGCGCAGGTGGGTTCGCGGCTGGTCGACATGGCCGCGCGCAAGATCGCCGACAACTTCTTCGACAACTTCACCGAGGCGTTGAGGAAGCGGAAGGAAGCGCACTGACCTTCGTCAGGTGGTCGGCTGGCGGCGCTGCAGGTCCTGCAGCAGCCGCTGCACGATCAGGCGGATCAGGTAGAAGCCCAGCTTGGGATTCTGGAAATACAGCAGGTAGATCGCCTCGTCGGTCATCGTGTAGCAGAAGCACGCCGTCTCGCAGACGATCGTGGCCGTTCGCTTGCGGTCCTCGGTGAACAGGCCGATCTCCCCGATCAGGCTGCCGGCGCCGAGCTTCGTGCCCAGTTCGGCGATGTGGACCTTGCCCTTGCGGATGTAGATCAGCTCGTGCGCCGCGTCGCCCTTGGCGAACAGGGTCTCCCCGGCCTTGAAGGTCTTCTTCTTCATGTACGGCAGCAGCCAGTCCTTGACCGGCGTGTCGGCGCGGGCGCTCTCGAGCGCGGACAGCAGCCGCTGCAGGTCCCACAGCCGGTAGGCGTTGACGACCAGCAGCACCGCCTGCAGCGCGGTGACGATCCAGTCGTGGTGCAGCAGCGCGTGGGCCAGCAGGAAGCTGTTGGCCGCGAGCGCGAAGATGCGCAGCGGCACCATCCGCTTCATCAGGTTGCTGACCAGCGTCAGGCCGCCACCGATGGCGAGCAGGACCATCGTGGGTTCGAACCAGTTCATCGTGGAACTCCGGGGCTGTTGCTGCCGTGGCGGGAGGATGGCGCGACCGTGCGCCGGGCCGCTTGATAGCACAATTTGATAGCACAATTCGCGACGATCTTCGCCCTCTTTCGACAAGGGGCGGGCCTCCCCGAGTCGTCGCGGCTGAGCCACAATGGCGCTCTTCCGATTTTTCCTTCCCCACCCTGCCTCGCATGAGCGCGACGATCGAACAGCTCGAAGCCGCAATCGCCGCGCTGGAGACCCAGCGCGGACTCCTGGGCGACGCAGTCGTCGAGGCCGGCACCTCGCCGATGCGCGAGAAGCTCGCGCTGCTGCGCTCGCAGACCCGGGTCCGCAGCCAGCAACTCAAGGCGGTGTCGGTGCTGTTCATGGACATCGTCGGCTCGACGGCGATGAGCCGCGACCTCGACGCCGAGGACACCCACGTCATCGTCGACGGCGCGTTGGAGCGCTTCAGCGCGGTGGTCGTCGCGTGGAACGGGCGGGTGCTGCAGTACGCGGGCGACAGCCTGCTGGCGGCGTTCGGCGCCGACGAGGCCCACGAGGACGACGCGGAGAATTCGGTCCATGCCGGGCTCGCCATCGTCGACGAGGCGCGACGCATCGCCGATGAGATCGCCGCGACCTACAAGATCGCCGGCTTCAACGTGCGCGTAGGCATCAATACCGGCCCGGTGCTGCTCGGCGGCGGCGTCGAGGACGAGGGCAGCATCCGCGGCATCACGGTCAACATCGCCGCGCGGATGGAGCAGACCGCGCCGGACGGCGGGCTGCGGATCACGCACGACACCTACCGTCACGTGCGCGGCGTGTTCGACGTGACCGAGGAGCCGGCCATCCTCGTCAAGGGCATGGACGAGCCGCTGCGCAGCTACATCGTCCAGCGCGCCAAGCCGCGTGCCTTCCGGCTGGAGCGGCGCGGCGTCGAGGGCATCGAGTGCCGCATGGTCGGCCGCGATGCCGAGCTGCGGCGCCTGTCCGACGCCTTCGAGGACGTGATCGCCGACGAGACGCTGTCGCGCATCACGCTCGTCGGCGACGCCGGCATCGGCAAGAGCCGGCTGCTCGACGAGTTCAGCAACACGCTCGAACTGCAGGCGCGCGAGGTGTGGGTGTTCCAGGGCCGCGCGCAGACCCATGGCGAGATGCTGCCGTACGGCGTGGTCCGCGACATCTTCTTCTGGCGCTTCCAGATCGAGGACAGCGACGCGCCGGCCGAGGCGCGCCGCAAGTTCGTCGACGCGCTGAGGGCCACCTTCGGCGCGGCCACCGAGGAGCACGCGGCGCTGCTCGGGCAGCTGATCGGCCTCGACTTCAGCAGCAGTCCGTTCATCGCCGGCATCGTCGGCGACCCGAAGCAGATCCGCGACCGCGCGTTCCATTCGGCCTCGCAGTACTTCAAGGCGATCGCCGCCATCGACCCGGTGATGGTGCAGCTCGAGGACCTGCACTGGGCCGACGAGGGATCGCTCGACTTCGTCAACCACCTCGCGCAGGCCTGTCGCGACAGCCCGATCCTGATCGTCTGCGCGGCGCGGCCGGCGCTGCTCGAGCGGCGCCCGCTGTGGGGCAGCGGGCAGGGCAACCACGAGCGCATCGACCTCGCGCCGCTCGCGCGCCGCAGCAGCCGCGAACTGGCCGACGCGTTGCTGCAGAAGCTCGCGCAGCCCTACATCGCGCTGCGCGAGCTGATCACCGGCGGTGCCGAGGGCAACCCCTTCTACATGGAGGAGCTGACCAAGATGCTGATCGACGACGGCGTGATCGTCGTCGGCAGCGACGTCTGGCAGGTCATGCCGGAACGCCTCGCGCGCGTCCACGTGCCGCCCACGCTGGTGGGGGTGCTGCAGGCGCGCGTCGACGCGCTGCCGCCGGAGGAGAAGCTGGCGCTGCAGGTGGCGTCGGTCGTGGGCCACGTGTTCTGGGCCGATGCGCTCGCGGCGATCGACCCGCGGCTGGTCGACGCGCTGCCCGCGCTGATGGCGCGCGAACTGGTCTACGGCCGCGAGACCACTGCCTTCGAGGGCATCGGCGAATACGTCTTCAAGCACAACGTGCTGCACCAGGTGACCTACGAGAGCGTGCTCAAGCGCGACCGTCGCGAGCGTCACGGCCGCTGCGCCGAATGGCTGGTGGCGCAGACCGGCGAGCGGGTGTCGGAACATCTCGGACTGATCGCCAACCACTACGAGAAGGCCGGCGATCTCGCCCATGCCGCGCTGTACTTCAGGCGCGCAGCCGACGACGCGATCGAGTCGTACGCGAACGAGGCCGCGCTCGATCACCTCGCGCGCGCGCTCGCGTTGACCGCTCAAGACGATTTCGGCGGCCGCTTCGAGCTCGTTCGGTTGCGCATCGATGTTCTGTCCGCGATGGGAAAGCGCGACGAGCAGCGTGCTGCTGCCGAGGAGCTCGCCCTGCTGGCCGAGCGTCTCGACGACGACGGGCGGCGCGCGCTGGCCGCGGGCCGTCTCGCACGCCACGCGTTCTTCACCGCCGACTACCAGCGTGCCTGTGCCGAGGGGGAGCGCGGCGCCCGACTCGGCGCGGCGAGCGTCGACCGTTTCGCGGGCCTCGAGGCGCATTCATGCTGGGCGGACGCCCTGCGCATGCTGGGTCGCCACGATGAAGCGCTGGTCCAGGCGGAGAGGCTCGCCGCGCTGGCCGTGGAGCTGGGAGACGACACCGCCTACCTGCAGATCGTCTCGAGCCTCTGGGGGATCGCCGTCGACCGCGGGCAATACGGCGTTGCCCTCGAACACTTCCGGCGCGGTCTCGCCTTCTGGCGCGACCGTGGGGACCGGGCGCGCGAAGGCGCGGTGCTGGGTTCGATGGGAGATGTTCAGCGCTGCCTGGGCAACTTCCGTGAAGCGATCGATCTCGGCCACGCGGCGGCGAAGATCTACCGCGAGATCGGGATCACGGTCCAGGAAGCCCTTGCCCTGATCAACGTCGCGACGGCGCTCCGGCTCGACGGAAGAGCGACGGAGGCGCTGGAGCCGGCGACCGGCGGGCTGGAGATCGCACGGCGCGCCAACCATGCCGAACTGTGTGCGGCCGGTGCCATCGTGGCGGGCGACGTGCATCGGGCCATGGGCAACCTGCAGCCGGCAGCCGTCTCGTACCGGGACGCGCTGGGGCTCTATCGACGCGTCGGTCGCGAGATGATGGCGATCGAGTGCGGGGCGAAGTTGGCCGGCGTGGCGCTGGCCGCGGGAGACACCGACGACGCCGTCCGGTTGATCGAGGAGGTGACCGCCTACCTGGATGCGGGCGGGACGGTCGACGGAACGGAAGACCCGATCGGGATCTACCTGGCCTGCCACGAGGTCCTGCAAGGCGCCGGCCGGGCCGGCGGCGACGGCTACCTGGCCAGCGGTCGTGCGTTGCTGATGAGGCGCGCCGAGCCTCTGGGACACGACGATCGCGACGGCTTCCTGCGCCGCGTCCCGTCGCACCGCGCGCTGCTCGAGGCCTGCGAAGAGCAGGACACGCTGGCGACGACGACGGCGATCTGATGCGGCGGCAGGCGGCGCGTCAGTGCGCGGCGTCTGGACGCATGCCGTGCGCCGAATCGTCGGCGGCCCAGTTCTCTTCGGGCGCGACGGCGGCGCCCTTGGTCTGCGCGCTGGGGGACGGGGGCACGGGTTCCGTCTTCAGCACGGCGGCGTGTGCGGACAGCATCGGCTTCATCCGCGACTCGGCGACCGACGAATCGTGGAACAGCAGCACGATCAACGCGAGGAGACAGACGAGCATCACCGCCAGCAGGGCGACGATCTTGAGATCGGTGTTGGGGGTCGAATCGCGTTGTTCCATGGGGCACCTCGGGGGCTGGGTCGGGACCGGGATCGGCAGGCCCCGAGCATGGCGACGGCATGCCCACCGATCGCCCACGGATCTCGCACCCGGATCGACCGAGGAGACCACGGACATGGAGTTGCACGGATGCAGGGGTTGCGGATCGACGGCGGTCGAGGCGCTGCTCGAGATGGCGGGGATGCCGTACCGGCGCCAGGTGTTCGAGTGGGACGACCGCGACGCCTGGGATCGCCTGCGCGGCATCAACCCACTCGCGCAGGTGCCCACGCTGGGACGACGGGACCATCGTCACCGAGTCGGCGGCCATCGTCCTGTGGATCGCCGGCCGGCACCCGCACCTGCTGCCGGACGGGGAGAGTGAGCGAGCGCTGGACCGTCTCTCGGCGCTCGACGTGTACGTCGCGATGATCTCGCGCTGGCGCCCGGGTCGCGCCTGGCTGTCGGCCCACTGCCCGAAGGCGATGGCGTCGGTGCTCGTCACCGAACGCCATCCGGTGGTGGCTTCGGCATGGGCCCGCAACTTCGACTGACGCGCGGCGCGCTCAGCGCAGCAGGCGTCGCTGTCGCTCCGGTCGTCCGAGCGATCCTTCGAGGGCGGTCGCGGCCTGCAGCCCATCCTGCGCCGACGCGGTGACCGCGGGGCAGGTGCCGCCGCGGCTGTACGCGAGCGTCGCCGAGAGGCGCCCCTCGTCGCGGTCGCCGAGCGCGCGGCTGAAGTCGTCGGCGACGACACAGGTCGGCGCGAAGCCGGCCGTGTAGTCGCCGAAGCCCACGTTGTTCACGCCCTGGAACTGGATCGCGAAGTAGGCGTTGCCGCAGTTGTTGGTCTGGATGAAGCCGTAGGGCTTGCCGCAGGTGGTGCCGCCGATGCGGATCACCTGCACGAACGGCGCCAGGCCGTTGATCACCGACTCGCTCGCCGAGCAGGTGCCCGGCGCCGTGATGACGAACACGCGCGCGAGGTTCAGCGTCGGCAGCGCCTGGCCACCGGTCGACGCGTTGTAGAACGGGACGGTATTGGCCGGGTTGCTGGTCTTCTCGGGATGCATGTCGTTGAACAGCAGTTTCTCGAACGTGGCGTTGGCGGCAATCCGGTTGCCGCCGAGCATGTAGGCCAGCTCGCTCGCGATGTAGAGGAAGCCGCCGCCGTTGTAGCGCAGGTCGACCACGACATCGCTCACGCCCGCGGCCTGGAACCCGGTGATCGCGCTGACGAGCGCGGCCTCGGACGTCGCGATGTGGTCGTTGAACAGCAGGTACCCGACCTTGGCCGACAGCGGGTTGGCGGCGTCGGCCGGGATCACCTGCGCGAGCGGCACCGGATTCTCGACGACGTTGGTCGACGCCACCGTGATCGTGCGCGGGACGGTCCGGCCGGAGTCGAGGACCGTCATCGTCAGCGAGACGCCGACGCTCGAAGGAAACAGCAGCGCGTTGAGTGCGCTCGTCGAGTACGACGAGACCGCGGCACCGGCGACCGTCTGGATCTCGGCGCCGCGCGCGACGTTCTGCAGCGCCAGCGGACCGCCGGCATCGACGAAGCCGATGCGCAGCTTGTTGCTCGCGTCGAGCTTGAAGACGCCGCCGAAGCCGACGTCCTGCCCGGCATTGAAGAACGCGTCCGCGACCGACTGCGGCTCGACGAACGAGAAGCGGTCCTTCGACGGCACCAGCAGCGCGTAGAAGTAGGCCTCCGCCGTGGCGTAAGCGTTGGGATCGACGGGGACGATGTCGCGATAGAACAGGTAGACGTCGTTGAGATGCGCGAGCTCCCAGGCCTTCTCGCCGGGGATGGTGCAGACGTTGGCGAGCTGGTCGACGGTCGGGGGCGCCGTCGACGCGGCTGGCGGACTGCTCGACCCGCCACCCCCACCGCCGCCGCACGACGCGACCAAAAAGACCGGGACGATCCACCCCGACAGCGAGGCCAGGCGCAGGGTGCGCGGTCGACGTGCGGAGCGGAAGGCGAGCATGGGCATCAGGGGGCCGAGCACGGGCGGGACCGGCAGGATACGCCGGGCTCCGCGCCTTGCGGCGGCTCTTTGCAGCCTGTTGCAGCGTGGCTTGTCGCACATTGCTCTCGCCCTCGTCTCCTCCTACCATCGACAGGTCCGTCGAC
>Ga0209724_1000724_pt1 | contig 31338 bp, 21 predicted proteins | sample grotaG_FD_184143 | JGI IMG/M metagenome (GOLD analysis project Ga0209724, IMG submission 184143) | Glacier valley bacterial and archeal communities from Borup Fiord, Nunavut, Canada, to study Microbial Dark Matter (Phase II) -... | ecosystem: Environmental > Aquatic > Freshwater > Ice > Glacier ...
TTGCCGCCGTTGCCGCCGTTGCCGCCGTTGCCGCCGTTGCCGCCGTTGCCGCCGTTGCCGCCGTTGCCGCCGATGTGCGGCTGCTGCGGAATCGGCTGACCGTTCGCGTCGAGCATCGGCGGACCACCGCCGCCACCGCGCTTGCGACGACGACGCCGACGCTTGCGCTGACCATCGCCCGGACCGTTCGGGCCGTTCGGGCCGTTCGGGGCGCCGACGTTGTTGGTCGGTGCCCCCGGACCGCCGGCATTTTGCGGGCGAGGACCGCCGCCGCCGTTGGTACCGCCGCCGCCGTTGTCGAAGCGGCGTGGGCCACCTCCACCTCCACCGCTACCGCCAGAACGATTCGGACGATCCCAGCGGGTCTTCTTGCCGCCGCGGCGATTGTTCGTGATGCCCGCATCGTTCGGATTCGCCGAAGCGACAGGAGCCATCGCGATCCGCATCGGACCGCGGACGTATTCGACCACGGGGCCGCCGCCACCGCGGCGCGGTGCCGAGTCGCCGTTAGGACCACCGGTGGATAACACTGGCGTCGAGAACGCACTCTTCGGCGGTAGCATCGCGCGACGCTTACGTCGGCGACGTCGACGACGTCGACGCGCTTCGGCGGCGCTCGCCAAGGCCGGGTCTTCATCGGTCAGGGCAGGGCGTTGCTTCGAGACCTTCGGCATGCGCTTGCGCGCGAGCACCGTGACCTCGCCGGAGCCTTCGATGCCTTCTTCGGCGATCTCGGCAGCGGTCTTGTCGATGACTTCGTAGTCGTCGTCATCGTCATCGTCATCGTCATCGTCATCGTCATCGTCATCGTCATCGTCATCGTCATCGTCATCGTCATCGAGGTCATCAGTGTCGTCGGCGTCGACAGTGCTCTCGAGCGCTTCGCCATCTTCGAGATCGCCATCCTCGTCGTCGTCGTCATCATCGTCATTGTCGGCGTCGTTCGCGTCGCCGTCCTCGCGCTTCGGGACCGAAGGCGTCTTGTGATCCTCGTCGGCAGGCGCGAGCGCTGCTGGGACCACCGGGACGATCAGTTCAGCGCCGGGCTTACGACGCGTGAGCACCGTCGGCGCCGCGGGCGCCGGGACGACCGGCTCGGCGCCGGGCTTCGTTCGACGCAAGACGACGCCCGCGTGTGACGGCGACGCAAGCGGTCCTGAACCTGCGGCGACGACCGGCGCAGATTCCGGCTGATCGATCCGGACGACGCGCGCTTTGATCTCGCGCTTCGGTTTCACGAGCTCGGCGTGATCGTCGTCGAGCTCGCGGATGAACGACGCGCCGAACCGTGCGGCCACGGCCGCCGCTGCAGCGGCCGCATCCTTCGAACGCAGACAGTTATCGCAACGACCGCACTTCGGAGGCTCGGGCTCGCCGAGATATTCGAGGATGACGCGGTTGCGGCAGTCAGTTGCTTTGACGTACTGGAGCAGTGACTCGAGGCGTTGCCGATCTGCGATCCGTCGCGCTTCGTACGAGCGCGCGCGATCCATCACGAGCTCGTACTCGGGCGGCGGATCCGAGACGTAGTAGAGGCCGCCTTCTTTCTCGGTGATGAAGCCCTCGTCCTTGAGCAGCGAGAGCACGGTGCGCGTGCGCTGCGAGCCGACGCTCGCACCGAGCGCGATGTTCGCGACTGTCGGCGAGCTATCGTGTTCGGCTGGCGTGCCGATCGCCTTGGTGAAGACCTCCAGGGTCTTGAACACTTCGCGAACCTGGCGCTTCGTCGGATAGGTGCCGGAGAGGAAGTACTCCTGGATCGCGACGTCGTCGGGCGAGAACAGCAGCACGCAGCGCGCGGGCTTGCCGTCGCGACCACCGCGACCGGCCTCTTGCGCGTACGCTTCGAGCGAGCCCGGGACGTGATAGTGGAACACGTTGCGGACGTTCGACTTGTCGACGCCGAGCCCGAATGCGTTCGTCGCGACCATCACGAGGTCACTCGACGCCATGAACGCATTCTGCGAGTCGTCGCGCTCCTTCTTGTTCATCCGGCCGTGGTACCTGCCCACCGGCAAGCCATGGCGGGTGAGGGCTTCGTAGAGCTCTTCGACCTTCTTGACGGTCGCACAGTAAACGATGCTTGGTCGCGGCAGCTTCTTGAGCAGCGTGACCAGCGTCTTCATCTTCTCGCCCTCGTCGGAGGAGTTGATGACTTCGTAGTGGAGGTTCGGGCGATCGAACGTCGTCGTGACGATCGTCGCTTTCTCGATGCCGAGCTGGAACAGGATGTCGTCGCGAACGTGCGGCGGCGCGGTCGCTGTAGTCGCGAGCACGGGCGGATTGCCGACGTCGTCGATCGCCTTGCGCAGCGACAGGTACGCGGGCCGAAAATCGTGACCCCACTGCGAAACACAGTGCGCTTCGTCGACGACGAACCGCGACACACCAGCGCCACCACAGGCGTCGCGCAACCACACCCGGAAGTCCGGATCGGCCATGCGCTCCGGCGTGGTGAGCAGCAACTTGCCGCCCGGCGCCTGGATCATCGCGTTGACTTCGCGGCGCTGCTTGACCGTCAGCGTCGAATCGATCTTCGCCGCGGCAAGGCCCTTCGAGGCCATCTTGTCGAGCTGGTCCTTGATGAGCGCGATCAACGGGCTCACCACCACGGTCACGCCCGGTACGACGAGCGAGGTCAACTGGTAGAGCAGAGACTTGCCGCTGCCGGTCGGCATGACCGCGAGGAGATCTTCGCCTTCGAGGAGGTGATCGAACGCTTCGGCCTGGCCAGGCCGGAAGCTCTTGATGCCCAGGGTCTGCTGGGCGACCCCGAGCAGTGCACCGACCTTCTTCGAGAACTGGGCACCTTCGGGGGGAATCGAACCGTCCAAGCTGAAGGCCGACTTCGGACCTTTCATGACCTCGGGGACCACAGGGACCACAGCCGCGGGCGCGGGCGCGGTCTTGACGACTTTCACCGGAGCGGACTCCTTTGCCGGAGCGGACTCCTTTGCCGGAGCGGGCTCTTTCACGGGGGCGGGCTTCTTCACCGGAGCGGGCACGTTCACCGGATCTGACCTTGTGGCCGGCTTCTTGGGCACGACCTTCGCGGCAGCCCTCTCGGTCTTTGGGAGCGGCTTTTTGGCGGGCGCAGGCGCGCGACGAGACGTTGTCGCCTTGGATGCGGGAGCCGCCGCCTTTTTCTTCGGAGTAGTTTTTGTGGGTGGACGCTTGGTCAATGGACCACGTCTCCTCGCAGCGGGTCAGGGCGCGGGCTCTAGACCTAGAGCCTGCACCGACTTGATTCACACCATAGCACACGGTGCGTGTGCAAGGGCGTGTTACAGAATCCTGTATGGCGAGTGACAGGCCGGTCCGGGAAGCCGAAAACCGCCTCGAACACTTCAACGCGGACCGCGAGCGCCTGCTTGCCGAGGTCGAACGCCGGGTCGTGGATCGACGGGTCTCCGAGGCGCAGCAGGGTGGCGACGCGTCCCTCGAGTACGTCCTCAACGACGTCGCCTTCTCCGAAATCAAGCGTCTCGAAGCCGCCAAGCAGAAGCACGGTGCGCTTGACCGGTGGAAAGATCTCTCGCGCCGGCTGATGTCGATGAGCGACCGGGAAAAGGAATCCGAGCTCCACGAGCTGGTCCGCTACTACGGCCGGGATATCGTCGGAAACTTCGATCCGCGAGTCTACAAGTTCGCGACCGGGATCGGGCCATCGATGTTGAACACATTGTTCTCGCCGATGACTGCCGTTCGCCAGGGCTTCGGCGTGCTCCAGAACCTCGACCAGCGGATCCATCCCGATGGTGAGGTCGAGCTGGCGCACACGTGCGCCGAGCGCGGCACGTTGATCGTCACGCCGACGCACTCGTCGAACATGGATTCGCCCGCGATCGGGCTTGCCCTCCTGCGCGCGGGCCTGCCGCCGACCACGTACGGCGCTGGCAAGAATCTGTTCACGAACCCGTTCATCTCGTACTTCATGCGCAACCTCGGCGCGTATCGCGTCGATCGTCGGCTGCGCTTCGAGCTCTACAAAGACGTGCTCAAGGAGTACTCGACCGTGTTGCTCGAGCACGGCTATCACTCGCTGTTCTTCCCGGGCGGGACGCGTTGCCGATCGAACATCGTCGAGAAGCATCTCAAGCTTGGTCTGCTCGGTACCTCGGTCACGGCGTACAAGAACAATGTCCGCGACGGCATGCCGAACAAGCGCATCTACATCGTGCCAGCGACGATCAATTATCGCCTGACGCTCGAGGCCGAGACGCTGATCGACGACTACCTCGCCGAGACCGGCAAGAGTCGCTACATCATCACCGACGACGAATTCTCGCGCGTCGGCCGCATCGTCGAGTTCTTCCGCAAGATCCTCGCGCACGAGGGTTCGGTGGTCGTGCGCTTCGGTCGGCCCTTCGATCCGTTTGGCAACGACATCACCGACGAAGGCGACTCGATCGATCGCGCCGGTCGGCTCGTCGATCCCGCGAGCTTCGTGCGCGGCGCGAACGGCGAGGTCAGCGATGACGACCAGCGCGACGCCGAGTACACCCGTGCGCTCGGTCGCCGGCTCGCAGCGGTCTACCCGAAGCTCACGGTGTTTCACTCGACCCACCTCGTGGCGCGCGCGCTATTTGACGCGCTCGCGAAGCGCGCCGCTACGCGCGATGTCTATCGCTTGTTGCGCTACCCGCAGACCGAGATCCCGAAAGCCGAAGTGCTCGCGGCGATCGATCGGTTGCGCGCGCGGATCATCGAGCATCCGGGCTGGGGCGCTGAACATCCCGCGTACCTGAACCAAGCCACGAGCGACAAGCTCGCCGACGGCATCAAAGGCCTCTCGACGTTCCACACGCGCGTCGCGGTGCTCGATCACGGCGAGCAACTCGCGATCGGCGACCTGAAGCTCCTCTATTATTATTCGAATCGCATGGCTCATATTTCACCGGAGTCAGCGTCGTGAGTCGCGCAGACACCGTCGGCATCGTCGGCGGGGGTCGGTTCGGCACCGCGCTCGGATCAGTCCTGGCGCGCGCGAATCGCCGCGTCCTTCTCTGGTCGCGTGACGCGGCAGTCGTCGATTCGATCCAGACCAGGCGGACCTCGCCGCGGTTGCCCGATGCAGCGCTGCCCGCGTCGCTCACGGCGACGACCGATCCGCGCCTGCTCGCGGCCGAAGCGCGGTTCCTCGTGATGGCGGTAAGCTCGACGAACGTGCGCGAGCGCGCGCGCGAGCTCGGCAACTATCTCGACGGCAGCCACATCGTCGTCCACGCGGTCGGCGCGCTCGCAACACCGAACAACGAACGCGTCTCGGAAGTCGTCGGCGAAGGCCTGCCCACGTTAAAGATCGGTGTGCTCGCCGGACCCGCCTTGCCTGCGGATCTCGTCTCCGGCGAGTACGCGTCGATGGTGATCGCTTCGAACTTCGAAGAGGTCGTCGCTGAAGGTCGGCGCTTGCTGAATGCACCGCCGGTGCTGCGCGTGTACTCGTCCAAGGATCTCGCCGGCGTCGAGCTCGCCTCGGCACTCGCGGGTGCGTACACGCTCGCGCTCGGCTTGTGCGACGGGCTCGGGATGGGGGTCGGGCCGCGCGCCGTCCTCGTCACGCGCATCGTCGCCGAAGCCTCGCGGTTGTGCGTCGCCGCGTCGGGCAAGGAGCGCACCTTCGCGGGCCTCGCGGGCCTCGGCAACATGCTCGTGCGCGCGACCGAACGCTCGGCCGACTACGCGCTCGGCCGCCGGCTCGCCGACGGTGTCCTCACCGCGGATACGCAACGCACCGAAGGTGCCCGCGCAGCCGTCGCGGGTGCCGAGCTCGCGGAGACGCTGCGCGTGCGGATGCCGGTGCTCACCGGTGTGGCCGCGGTCATCAATGGCAAGCTCGACCCGCGCGAGGCCGCGCTATTGATCGGCGACACCGTCGCAATCGAGGAGTAACTGGTGTCGCTGCGGGTCGCGTGGTTGGTGCTCGCCGCGTGCACACCCGAGCACGCGACCGCACCGACCGCGGCTCCGACTGCCGGCATCTCGATCGCGCTCTACCGAGGCGCCACGTCCGGGACATCGTACGGCGTCGTCGACGATCGGCGTTGGGTCGAGCTCGAAAGTCACGAGCTCGTGCTCGATCACATCGAGACTGGCGCCTCGCTCGCATCGCTCGTGATCGAACCGCTCGACGGCCCTCCACTCGCGATCGAGCGCTGCGCTCGCGAAGCGCTGCCCCTCGGGCCCCTCGGGCCCGCACCCGCAGCGGCACCACCTCCACACGTGATTCGCGAGGAGCTGATCCGTGCCCGCCTCGCGGCGATTCGCGCCGCGGAGGGTGGGGGCATCGCACTGTCCACGCGGCAGGTCATCGAGCGGGACGCTCCGACCCCGACGAGCGCCATCGCGCCGGTCGTGCGCTGCACGGTGAGCGGCTCGCCGGGCAAGCGCCTCGTGCGCATCCTCTATGTCTCGCACTCGCTCGGGTACACCACCCAGCACGACCTCGCGATGACAACACCGGATCGCGCCGAGATCGCGACCCGGTTCACGTTCGTGACGCCGAACTGGCGCGAGCACGGCGACGTTGCCATGTACGACGGTGCGCCGGGTGACGAACGTCTACCGATCGAGCTCGCGCGCGGTCCGGTCACACTCGATGGCTCGACCGCGATCCTTGCGACCAAGCTTCGCGAAGTGACCGCGCATCTCGTGCGGATCTATGACGGAGCGGTCGCGACTCCCGAGACCGATGCTTCCGACGTCAGCTGGAATGCCGAATCGAGCCACCTCGTGTGGGTGTGGATCGAGCTCGCTCGCAGCACGCTGTCGCCGGGACCGATCCACGCCCGCATCGCACTGCCCGACGGAGCGGTGCGCGAGGTCGATCTGCCGGCGACGCTGCGGGCGCCGCAGCTCGGTGCCGGGCTTCGGTTGCCGCTATGGTCCGACGAAGCGCTGATCGGTATGCGACTGCGGCGCTCCGATTCCGAGGGCTCGTCGCAACTCACGGAGCGGGTGATGCTCTCGATCTCGAACCTCGGCGAGGTCGCGCGCGACGTCTGGGTCGAGGAGCACGCGCGCAAGGCCCAGCATCGCACGATCGATCACGCGTGGCCGAACCGGCCGCTCGTCAACGCTGTAGACGGCGGCGACGTCGTGCGCCAGAAGCTCGAGGTCAAGCCGCACGCGATCGTACGCGCGGGCTACACCGTCACGTACGAGTTCTGAGGCTACTGGGCGAACGTGATCGCGAACGTGTAGTTGTTGCGGTTGACCGGCGAGCCTGGCAGCACCTCGAACACGTAGTCCGCGCCGGGCGTGAGCGCGGGGCAGGCTGGCGACACCGCCGGGCAGATCAGCGTCTCCGTCGCGCTGAAGTTGCGCGACTGACCGACAACAACCTGCATCGAGTTGTAGAGCTTGAGATCGAGGTCGCCGCCGGGCATGCCGTTCGGCAACAGGCCATCGCCGAGCACGATCGTGGTCTTGGTCGTGCCGAGCGGGACGGTGAACTTGTAGTAGTCGTCGTCTTCTGTGAGGCCGGCGGCTGGCGGACAGATCGCTGCAGGCCCCATGTCAGCCGTCGGGTCGATCGTCGCGGCGGTATCGATCGTGTCATTCGGCTCGAGGTAATCGCACTCGGCTTTCGTGTACGGGCCATCGAGCGCGGCGTCGTGAACACCGGCCTTGTCCGAGAAGTCGAGGATGACCGAACAGCCGCCCATCAACGAGCACACCACGAGCAACAACTCCCGAGCCATTCCGCCAAAGTTATCGTTCGCGCGGGAAGATCGTCAAGTATTCTGGCGCACTTAGCTCATGGGTCCGGCTTGACGCGATTCGGTGCCAACGGTAGGGTCCCCGCGGCTCATGTACCTACAGGACCTCATCTTCACGCTCCAGAAATTCTGGGCGGACCGAGGCTGCGTGATCGAGCAGCCGGTCGATGTCGAAGTCGGCGCCGGTACGTTTCATCCCGCGACGTTTCTCCGCGTGCTCGGTCCCGAGCCGTGGAATGCGGCGTTCGCTCAGTTCTGTCGTCGTCCGTCGGATGGTCGCTACGGCGACAACCCGAACCGCGCCGGCGCGTACTACCAGTTTCAAGTCGGCCTCAAGCCCTCGCCACTCCACGTCCAGGATCTCTATCTCGATTCACTGCGCGCGATCGGGCTCGATCCGGCTGTCCACGACATTCGCTTTGTCGAGGACGATTGGGAATCCCCGACGCTCGGCGCGTGGGGGCTCGGTTGGGAAGTCTGGTGCGACGGTATGGAGGTGACGCAGTTCACCTACTTCCAGCAGGCCGGCGGCATCGATCTCATGCCCGTCACCGCGGAGCTCACGTACGGCGTCGAGCGTCTCGCGATGTACCTCCAGAACGTGCCGAGCATGTACGAGGTCAAGTGGGACAAGAACACCACGTACGGCCAGATCCGCCATCCGTGGGAGGTCGAGTACTCGACGTACCAGTTCGAGGAGATGAGCGCGGACAATGCGTTCCGCATGTTCGATCAGTACGAGGCGGAGTGTCAGCGCTTGCTCGCGCGCACCAAGGACGGCGCGCCGGCACCGCTCGTTCTGCCAGCGTACGAGTTCTGCATGAAATCGAGCCACCAGTTCAACTCGCTCGACGCGCGCGGCGCGATCAGCGTGACCGAGCGTGCTCGCTACATCCAGCGCGTTCGCAACATGGCGAAGGCCTGCGCGATCCAGTACGTGCAATCGCGCGCACGCCTCGGCTTCCCGCTGCTGCCCGAGACGATCGGCGCGACTGCCCAGGCTGCCTTCAACGCCGCGATGAACAAGGATACGGATGCGAATCGCGCGGTGAACGCGGCAGCGCTCGCCGCGGCGCGCGCCGTGGTGCCGTTCGCGCAGGAGCTGCCCAATGTCCGCTAGCGATCTGCTTTTCGAGATCGGCTGCGAAGAGATTCCGGCGAAGATGCTTTCGAACGCGCTCGCCGCATTTCCGGCCCAGGTCAAAGCCAAGCTCGATGCCGCACGCATCGCCCACGGCGCGATCGAGGTGTTCGGTACGCCTCGCCGCATCGCGGTGATCGTTCAGGGCGTCACCGACCGGCAACCGGATCTCGACGAGCAGGTCGTCGGACCGCCGGTGGGCGCTGCGTTCGCACCCGACGGTACGCTCACGAAAGCCGGCCAGGGCTTTGCCGCGAAGAACGGTGTCGATGCCGCGGCGATCGTGAAGCAAGAAGTCGCCGGCAAGAAGGGCACGTACGCGGTCGCGCAGCGTCACGTCACGGGTGCTGCCACGCGGTCGCTGCTTCCCGCGATCTTTGCCGAGCTCGCCGACGGCATCGTTTGGCCGAAGCAGATGAAGTGGGGCTGGAGCGAAAAGACGTTCGTTCGCCCGGTCCAGTGGGTCGTCGCGCTGTTCGGTGGCGAAGTCGTCCCGTTCGAGTGGGCAGGGCAGACCGCGGGGCGCAAGACGGGTGGTCATCGCTTCCTGTCGCCCGGCATGCACGATGTCAAGGACGCTGCTTCCTACGTCGCGATCCTGCGCGACCTCTACGTGATCGTCGATCTCACCGAGCGCACGCGACGCGTGCGCGAAGAGCTCGCGCGCCTCGCCAAGGAGAACAACCTCGTGATGCGCCCCGACGAAGCGCTGGTCGGTGAAGTCATTCACCTCGGCGAGTACCCGGTCGGCATCACCGGCAGCTTCCGCCCGGAATTCCTCGAAGTGCCCGAGGAGATGATCGTGACCGCGATGCGGTCGCATCAGCGCTACTTCGCGTTCGAAGACTCGGCAGGCAAGCTCGCGAACAAGTTCGCGACGCTGTCCGCGACGATCGTCAAAGATCCGAAGGTCGTCGCCGAGGGCAACGAGAAGGTGCTCGCATCGCGGCTCTCCGATGCGCGGTTCTTCTTCGGCGAAGATCGCAAGCAAACGTTCGACGCGTGGAACCACACGCTCGATGGCGTCGTATTTCAGGCCAAGCTCGGCGACAAGGCCAAGACGATCGGTGACAAGACCCGTCGGCTCGTCGAGATCGTCAAGGCCGCTGGCGGTTCGCCGGCAGCCCTGACCGCTGCGAAGTACTGCAAGGCCGACCTCGCGAGCAAAGCGGTCGGCGAGTTCCCCGAGCTCCAAGGCACGATGGGGCGCCACTACGCGAACCACCACGGCCTCGGCGCCGCGGTCGGTGATGCGATCGAACAGCACTGGTGGCCGAAGGGCCAAGGTGCCGAGCTGCCAAAGACGGTCGACGCGGCCCTCGTCGCGCTAGCCGACAAGATGGACACCATCGTCGGCTGCTTTGCGGTTGGACTCGAGCCAAGTGGCTCGGCAGATCCGTTCGGCCTTCGCCGTGCCGCGATCGGGATCTGGCAGATCCTGCTTTCGTCTCGGGCGGGGGCGCTGTCCTGGCTGGTACTGTTCCAGACCTCACGCGATGTGCTCGCGAAGCACGGCGTGAAGCTCGTGGATCCCACGAAGCTCGAGGAGTACTTCCGCCAGCGCCTGCAAGGCATCCTGGTCGACGGCGGCGTGCCCGTCCAGGATGCGAGCGCGGCACTCGCGCAGGGCTTTGCCGATCCGATCGATGCCCGCGCCCGCGCCCAGGCGATCTCGAAGATCAGCAAGGAAGCGCGCGAGGTGTTCAAGCGAGTCGCGAACATCCTCGATGACGCGCGTGCGAAGAACATCATCGTGACGACCACGGTCGATCCGTCACTGTTCGCCAGTGACAACCCGGTCGAGAAGAACCTCCACGATGGCGTCGTCGCCGCGCAGGTCCGGGAAGCCGGCGCACGCACATCGGCCGATTACCAAGCGGTCTTCGAATCGCTCGAACAGCTCCGCCCCGTCGTCGCCGCGTTCTTCGACAAGGGTGGCGTGATGGTGATGGATCCGGATCCGAAGCTACGCGACAACCGGCTGGGCCTGCTCAGCTTCATGATCAGTCCGTACGCAGAGATCGCAGACTTCCGGAAGCTTGGAGGAACCCAGTGAACTTCGTCAAAGCATTCGGCGGTGGCACCGCTGAAGGTCGTGCAAAGGACAAAGCGCTGCTCGGTGGCAAGGGCGCGAACCTCGCCGAGATGGCCTCGCTCGGCTTGCCCGTGCCACCCGGCTTCACGATCACGACCGAGGTCTGTCGCTACGTGATGGCGCACGGCGACGGCACGTATCCTGATGGCCTCGTCGCCGAAACCCAGACCGCGCTCGCGACGGTCGAAGAGCTCGCCAAGACGAAGTTCGGCGACGCCACGAACCCGCTGCTCGTCAGCGTGCGCTCCGGGGCACCGGCCTCGATGCCGGGCATGATGGACACGATCCTCAACCTCGGGCTCAACGACATCACGGTCGACGCGCTCGCGAAGCAGAGCGGCAACCCGCGCTTCGCGTGGGATTGCTATCGCCGGTTCGTCGCGATGTACGGTGAAGTCGTGCTCGGCGTGGTCGCCGAATCCGAGGATGCCGAGCAACCGTTCGATCAGGTGCTCGATCAGATCAAGGCGAAGTACAAAGCCAACCGCGACCAGGACCTCACCGAGGCCGCGCTGCGCGAGACCGTCGCCGCATTCAAGCAACTCGTGCTCGATCGCACGAAGACGGCGTTCCCCGACGACGTGAAGGCGCAGCTGTGGGGCGCGATCGGCGCCGTGTTCCGGTCGTGGAACAACCCGCGCGCCGACGTCTATCGCAAGATGCAGAACATCCCGGCCTCGATGGGCACGGCGGTGAACGTGCAGGCGATGGTGTTCGGCAACCTCGGTGATGATTGCGCCACCGGCGTCGCGTTCACGCGCAACCCGGCGACCGGCACGGCCGAGCTGTACGGCGAGTTCCTCGTCAACGCGCAAGGCGAAGATGTCGTCGCCGGCATTCGCACACCAGAGCACATCAGCGAGCTCGCGAAGAAGCTGCCCGCCGCTCACGCCGAGCTCGTGCGAGTCGCGAAGCTCCTCGAAGATCACTTCAAGGACATGCAGGACCTCGAGTTCACGATCATGAAGAATCAGCTCTTCATGCTCCAGACCCGCAGCGGCAAGCGAACCGGCATCGCGATGGTGAAGGTCGCGGTCGATCTCGTCGCCGAGGGCACGCTCACCGAAAAAGAAGCGGTGATGCGCATCGATGCGGCAAAGCTCGATGAAGTGCTGCACCCGACGATCGATCCGAAGGCGCGGCCGCAGTCGATCGCCAAGGGCTTGCCGGCGTCGCCGGGCGCGGCGATCGGTCGCGTCGTGTTCACCGCGAACGCCGCCGAGGAGTGGCACAACCGCGGTGAAGAAGTGCTGCTCGTGCGCACCGAGACCTCGCCGGAAGACATCCACGGCATGAAGGCCGCCGCCGGGACGCTGACCGCTCGCGGCGGCATGACCTCGCATGCGGCCGTCGTCGCGCGAGGCATGGGCAAGTGCTGCATCACCGCCTGCACGACGCTGCGCGTCGACGCGGCGAAGAAGACCGCTTCGTTTGTCGGTGGTGGCAAGGAGCACAAGCTCAAAGAAGGCGACGTGCTCACGCTCGATGGCTCGACGGGCGAAGTGTTCGTCGGCCCGTTGCCGCTTGTCCCGGCCCAGCTCGGCAAAGAGCTCGGCACGCTGATGCAATGGGTCGACAAGTTCCGCAAGCTCAAGGTCCGCACGAACGCGGATACTCCGACCGATGCGAAGACCGCGCGCAGCTTCGGCGCCGAGGGCATTGGTCTGTGCCGTACCGAGCACATGTTTTTTCAGCCGGAGCGCCTGCTCGCGGTGCGCCAGATGATCGTCGCGGCCGATGAAGCGGGTCGCCGCGCAGCGCTCGCGAAGATCTTGCCCATGCAGCGCGATGACTTCGCGGAGCTGTTCCGCGTGATGGATGGCCTGCCGGTCACCATTCGCCTGCTCGATCCGCCGCTCCACGAGTTCTTGCCGCACAGCGAAGCCGAGATCGCGGAAGTCGCGAAAGAGATCGGTGTGCCGGCCGGTGTGATCGCGCAGAAGGTCAGCGAGCTGACCGAAGCGAACCCGATGCTCGGTCATCGCGGTTGCCGGCTCGCAATCACGTATCCCGAGATCTACGAGATCCAGACCCAGGCGATCGCCGAGGCCGCGAAGCTCGTGTCTGGCGAGGGAGTCAAGGTCCATCCCGAGATCATGATCCCGCTCGTGATGGTGCCCGAGGAGCTGCGTCGGCTCCGCGAGCTCGTCGCAAAGACCTTCGATGCCGCGGAGACCGGCGTCGCGTACACGATCGGCACGATGATCGAGCTCCCGCGCGCATGCATCGTCGCTGACAAGATCGCCGAGCACGCCGATTTCTTCTCGTTCGGCACGAACGATTTGACCCAGACCACCTTCGGCCTCTCGCGCGATGACGCCGGCCGGTTCCTGCCGGCCTACGTCGACGGGGGCGTATTGGCCGTCGACCCGTTCGTCGCGCTCGATCGCGATGGCGTCGGCGCGCTGATCGAGCTCGGCGTCCGCGGTGGCCGCACCACGAAGCCCGGCCTCAAGGTCGGCATCTGTGGCGAGCACGGCGGTGAGCCCAGCTCTGTAGAGTTTTGCCACAGCGCTGGCTTCGACTACGTGTCGTGTTCCCCGTTCCGGGTGCCGATCGCCCGCGTCGCGGCAGCCAAGGCCGCCCTGGCAGAGAGCAAATCGTGATCAATCTGGCTGCTGGCAAAGCAACTGTTTCCATTCGGAGCGCGTCCAAGACTCCGGTGACGAAACTCGGTCTGGCTTGCTTGGCGCTCGCGGCTTGTACAGCCTCCGCTGAAGAGGTTCGACCGCCCGAGACCCAGCTCTTCTTCCCGACGGGCATCGGTGTGTCGCCCGACGAGTCGAGGCTGTTCGTCACGAACGCGAACTCGGAGCTCCGGTACGACTCGGGGTCGATCAACGTGATGGATCTCGCACTCACGGACTCGATCGCCGCCGCATGGACCTCCTCGAGTAAGACCGTGCCGAGCGGATGCCACGGGGATACCGATCGCACCGAGACCCTGATCTGCGACGAAGCGCAGTTCATGTTGCCTAACAGCGGTGCTCGGATCGGTAACTTCGCGACCCAGCTCGGAGTCCAGGACACGAGCAGCACGGGCGATGGTCACGTTCGTCTGATTATTCCCACCCGCGGTGACCCGTCGGTCACGTGGATCGATTGGGATGGCGCGAAGCTGTCGTGCAACTCCAACGATCAAGGCTTCGAGCTATGTGACGACGCGCACCGGTTGTCGTACGTCCACAACAACCCGGACGTCGCGTACCTGCCGGAAGAGCCATACGACGTGTTCGTCGATTCGCCGGGCGAGTTCGCCCTCGTCACGCACTTGTCGTCCGGCTACGTTACGTTGATCAACACGCCGGCCGTCGGTAATGCCTCGGTCGCGGATGTCGCGGTCGGGATCTTCGCCGCCGATCCGCTGACCGGCCTGCAAGGCTCGACCGGCGTCGCGGGCCACGCGACGCCGAGTGGTCTCGACACGGTCTATGTCGGTAGCCGCACCGAAGATCGGATCCAGATGTTCACGGTCGGTCGACCGCCGAACCTCGTCGATCCGTACCTCGTCGCGGGTGCCTACTTCTTCCTCGACTCGGTCGGCGGTAACGCCGGCGGCTCGTCGGATACCCGCGGGATGAAGTTCTCGGCGGACGGCAAGAAGATGTACCTGCTCAACCGCAACCCACCGTCGCTCCAGGTCGTCGACACCTCGCTGAACACTGGCGGGTTCCCGAAGAACAAGGTCATGGCAGCCACCGATATCTGTCGCCAGGCTTCGACGCTCACCGTGCTCGATTCCGGCGATGGCGAGAAGGTCTACCTGACCTGTTTCTCGGACGGCTCGATGTACATCGTCGATCCGAGCGGCCAAGCCTCGGTGGCCGACATCGTCACCGTCGGCCGTGGTCCGTACTCGATCGCGGCCTCCGCCGTTCACAAGAAGATCTATGTGACGAATTTCCTCGAAGACACGATCGCCGTGATCGATGTCGCGCCGGGCTCACCGACCCGCAATCGAGTCGTGCTGCGTATCGGCGAGGTCAAACCGCCATGAAGTCCCGGATCGCCCTGTCAGCTCTCCTCGCGTCGGTCGTCTCGTGCAGCTCGACCGATAACACCATTCTGGGTCAGCTCAACCTGGACCGCCCGGTCGATATCGCGTTCGCGTGTTACGGCGGCTTGCGCCTCACGGGCGGTGGTGCGGCCGTCGATGACCTCACGGCACAACCGATCGTCACGAGCGCGATGCCGCTCGAGGCGTGCGATATCCGCTCGCAGGGCCATCCGTCGACCTCGGCGGCACCCGTGCCTCCTGGCCAAGAGCTGCTCAGCGCCGCGAACAATCCCGGCTTGTCGTCGTATTACGGCTTCATCCTCCAATCGGAGCCAGGCACCGTCGCGATTGCTCAGTGGGCCACCAAGCCGCCCAATCAATTCGCGGGCGGCGATGTCACGGTGCTCGACACCGATCCGTTGTTGCCGGGTAAAAATTCGATCGCGGTCGGCAAAAATCCGGTCGCGATCGCGACGGATACGATCGGCTGCTTCGAAGTGACCGCGAACGCGGGCTCGTGCGACATCACCACCATCGACATCAACTCCGCGATCTCGGTCGCGTCGGATAGCGCCGTTGCGGTCGCGAATGGCAAGCGAGTCCTCATCAATCGGATCGCGGTGAAGAACGCGGCCGGGCAGATCATCAGGGCCAAGGCCGCCGCGATGGTCGGCGAGCCCCCTAGCGGCACGATCGGTAACGCATGCCCGGCGACCCCGACGGGTCTCATGTACATCGCCTATCCGGGCTGTCATCTCGTCGCGGGCGTCGATGTCTCGACCGGCACGATCGTCAACGGCATCCAGTACGATGCGAGCGGCGTCGCTTCGATCGTCGATGGTAACGTCACGTGCCCCGACGAGTGCGGTGGCAATGTGGTCACCGCCGGGACGCGGCCGATCGCGCTCGATCTCCAGCTCGATGCGCGGACCGCGCGCCGCACGCTCGCGATCGGCTCGGTGAGCTCGAACGTCGTCACGATCGTCGACCTCGACCTCTCCGACAAGCCGACGTCGACGTCGAGCGTCGTGCTCGAGCAGAACAAGACCGGTGACCTCGGAGTCACGTCGGTCAAGGTGTCGCCCACGATCGGGATGGGCGGCTCGGAAGGCATGATCAACGATGACTCGGCGCTCGGTGGCCAGTTTCAGTTTCTCTACGCCATCTCGACCGACAACACGATCCGCGTCGCGAACATCCTCAACGTCGTCAACAAGGAGTGCGACACACAGATCGATCCTCGCTTCCTCCAGCACGATCAAAACGTCGCGCAGCTGTCGTGCTTGCCTCTCGGCGATCCCACGTTGCCGCGGCGCGCGGGTGCGCGTGGCCCGGGCATCCAGCTCGTCGGCGATTCCAACCCGACGTCGATCGACATCTTCCGGGTCCCGGGCGTCGACACCGACACCCGCATCCCGGGCACGCCGCAGCGCATGATCGGGTACTTCGGCATCATCACCGCGTCGAGCGGCGCGACGTACGTGCTCAACGTCGACAACGACGATGGCCCGGGCGTCTACGACTACATCGAGCCGATGGACCCGATCGCCTCGGCCATTCCGCTCGACATCGCGCACCAGCTCCGCGACGCCGTGCCCGATCGCGGCGCACGAGCCCAGGCTGCCGATACGGCGGGGACGGAACAACCGATCTGTGACACCGACGGACTCGACCCCGCCGGCGCCTCCGCGCCGGGTCAGAGCACGCGATACACCGGCACCACGACCCGGACATTGCCGACCTCGACGTTCGCGACCGAGAAGGTCGCTGCGTTGCCGAACCTCCGCCAGGTCAAGTGCGTCGGCACCGACGAGCCCGAGCCTAATGGTAAGCCGGTGAGCGAGCTATCGTTCGCCGCCGATGTCACCACGCGCTCGCAGGTGTTCCCCGATCTGTTCGGGTTGCCGTACTACGACGAGACCTGGACGCTCACGTATGAAGGCTCGCTGTCGATCGATACGAGTGCGAGCGCGAACGATGGCCCGGCGATCCGGACCAGCCAGATGTACATCGACGCCGATGGCCTGCGCCTCCTCGATCAGACGCACCCGTTCTGCGACGCCGGCGTCGAACCGTACGACATCGTCCAGCTCCGCGGCTGCGATTCGACGCTCGGCAACACGGACTGCCCGATCGGCTACACCTGCTTCGTCCATCCGGCGAGCCAGGTCGCGAAGCTCGGCGCGTGCATGCTCGTGAATGAAGCCGATCGACTCGCGGTCGCGTGCAAGGAGTTCCTGACCTCGCAGCGCCAGTACACGGTCAGCCGCACCACCGGCGGCGAGCTCAAGCTGTTGCCGCGCAAGCACGTGCTGCTCACCACGCCGGTTGATGGTTGCACCGACGACAATCAGTGCCAGACGCTCGCCAACTACCGGCTCCAGAATATCGACTCGGCGAATCCGCTCGGCAGCACGACGGCGCCCGACACCCACGCATACGCGTGCGCCGTCGACACGGCGCGCGCGCCCGAGCTCGCCGCGGATGGCGCGAGCGCGATGAAGCGGTGCATCGAGACCTGCTCGGTGGACAGCGATTGCGATACCGGCACGGTCTGCGACAATGGCATCTGCATGGAAGGCGTCATTCCGCCGCAAGCATGCGTGAACGCACCGCAGCGCTACGAGCTGCGCGCGAGCGAGGCGTTCGCCGTGGTCGGATCTCACAGCGGCTACCGCCATCAGATCATCGAAGATGCGGGCGGTAACTGCGTGAAGAACCCGAAAGCGAGCATGTACGACATCGGTCGGATTCCGCTTCGCGCCGCGGCCTGCGATCCGGCCGCGGATCCGTACACGGGCAAGCACGCGGACGGCACGTTCGACCCGAACCCGTGCGAGACCACGGTCGATCAGTATGAAGAGCAGAACAACTACGTTGCCGGCACCTGCACGGCGGCTTCACCGGCGCAGATTCCCGTGACGCGGAGCGCGGATGCGATCCGCTATCGCGGTCGCGGCCTCACGCTGACGATGGTCAACCCGACCTATCCCGGCGATCTGACCTGCATCGGCGACCGCGGTGGTAACCTCGGCAAGATTCCGGTCGTGCCGAAGCTCTATCAGGCCGCAGTTCGCGTGGTCTCCGGCTTCGCACCACTGCTGGTCTCGACCGGCGCGGCGTATCCGGTCAAGGTCACCCGCGGCCCCGGCGAGAGCATCTGGATCATGGACGCCGGCGATTACCTCTCGACCTCGGTCAGCGTCGCCTCGACGCGAGGCAAGGTCTTCCGGGTCGAGTCGGGTGCGCTCACGGTCTTGAACACGCTCGAGTAGTAGCCGTTTTCTTGCCGTGGCGATCCCGGGGGCAGAAGCTCGGGGTATGTCGCGCGAGGAAGGGCTCTACAAGGACAAGATCGAGGTCAGCCTCGACGGTCGTCAGATCTTCTACTTATTCTTCGGCGGCTCCGTCATCGTGGGGCTCGTGTTCGTGCTCGGCGTGATGGTCGGCCGGCGAGTGGAATCACGGGGTCACGTCGAGCGCGCGCAGACCCAGGCCGCGGTCGATCCGCTGGCTGCCCTCGACCGGCTCGAAGGCGGCGGTGGCCTGTCGTTCCAGGGCGCACTGCGCGGCAGCGGCGATGCGCAGACCAGCGACGTCGAGAAGTCGATCGGCGAGATGGCGAAGGCGAAGGAGCCTGCGAGTAAGAAGCCCACGGCACCGAGCGCGGTCGCGGTCGCGGTCGCGGACGTCAAAAAAGCGGAAGAGCCCAAGGCCGAGAAGAAGGCCGACGAGCCCAAGGTCGAGAAGAAGGCCGAAGAACCGAGGTCCGAGAAGAAGTCCGAGGACAAGAAGGTCGACGACAAGAAGGTCAAGTCGGACGACAGCGACAAGAAGAGCTCGGACAAGGAATTCCTCGCGAAGCTCCAAAAGAAGTCGGCGGACAAGAAGTCGGACGATAAGCCGATCGAGAAGAAGGCGAAGTACACGCTCCAGCTCTCGTCGTTCCAGGACAGAGGCGAAGCCGATGCGTATCTCGCGACCGTGAAATCGAACGGCTTCTCGCCGTACATCACGGAAGCCGAAATCGACGGCAAGACCTATTATCGGATTCGCCTGGGCAATTACCGCTCGGTCGATGCGGCGAACGATGCCAAAGCGGACGTGGAGAAGGCGACGAAGAAGTCCGCGTCCGTGATGAAGCTCTAGCGTGAGAGCGCCGTGGGCGACCCCTGGTCAGCACCGTCTCCGAGCTGCGTGCTAGTCAGAGCGCCGGCACGTCGGCGAGCCATGCCGACTGCGTGCCGTAGAGCACGAGCACGAGGCCCGCGCCGTGCGGCCAAGGACGAGGCCGTTCGGTCGGCGCGACGAAGCTGACCGCGGTCGCGCCATGGATGCGCGCCTCGAGCAGCGCCGGTGCGAGCGCGCCCTCGACGATCGCGATGCGATGAAACCGCGCCGCGAGCTCGGTCTCGATCTCGGCATCCGTGCGGCCTTCACGCGCCGAACGATGCGCGCCGGCGTGCGGCGTCGTCGGCCCGCTGCCGACGAGGCGAACCTCGCGTGGTCGCGCACCATCGAGAAGATCGGTGACCGGTTGCGCGAGCCTGACCTTGCCACCCTTGCGATCGATCGACGCGAGCGCACCGAGCTGACCCTGACCGAGCGGTTCGGTCCAATCCGCGAGCAAGCGCGACAAGCGCGCGATCGAGAGCGCGGGCTCGCCGACGAGGTGGGTCGCATAGAGCGCCACGAGCATGCGTCGCGCGACGAGGCTCAGGCCGAGCCGGTGCGCGAGGTCTCCGAGCTCGGTATCGAACGTGACGAGCGGCGCTTCAGGATCGGCGCCACGTGCCAGCTCGCCGCCGTACACGGCGAGCGCCTCGCGCCAGATCGAGCGCTCCTGAGGTTGAGCGGTGGGCGGTGGCGTGGTGGCCGAGATGAACGTCGGCGGCTTCGCGGTCACGGCCGTGGTCGAGACGATGACCGCGGGCGCAATTACCGTCCCCGCGGCGGCCGCGGTGTTACTCGCGACCATCGCGGAGGCGGCATCGCGCATCGCGCGGAGCTTGTCGGCAGCTGTCGCGAGCACGGGCTCCGAAGCCACCTCGGCCTCGACGACGTGGGGGGCGCCGACACCGCCGATAGCGACCCTCCATGGTTCGGCGGCGCCGGCCGCGAGGCCGAGCAAGCTGATGTCCTCGCCGATCACGAGTTGTGCGAGGGCGTCCTCGGAGCCGGGCGGCCATTGCGGCGCATCGATGGCCACCAGGCTGTGCGCGTAGCAGTGCAATCGCACCAGGCCTTTGCGCGTGACCAAGACGACGAGCGGCGAGAGCGGATTCGAGATGACGCGATCGACCGGCGCGCCGATGTAATGGCGGAATGGGCGGCCATCGGAGAGCCGGTAGATAAAGACCTCGTCGCTGTGCGGGCGCGTGACCCAGAGGTGCCCGGCCGCGGCACCGATCGTGCGATGTGGTGGCGGGAGTTCGAGGGCGAGCTTGCGGAGCGGGCGACCGGAGACCGCATCCCACACCTCGAGCTTCTTGCCCTGACCCACGACGAGCTGGTTGCGCTCGATGCCGACGACAAACTCGATCGTCCCACCCTGCAGATCGACCGAGTGCGACGCGAGGCCACGGCCATTCGCGCGCACGATCGCGACCTGCTTGCTGTCGGTGGAGACCATCACGAGCCGACCCGCGGCGATCGCGGCGATCCGCGCAGACGTGGCGAGATCGATGCGTGCGGTGGTCTCGAGCTCGGGCGGATAGTGGAGCTGGACGCGCGTCGCGCTGCCGTTGCGCGTCGCGGTGACGAGCACGTTCGGCGGACCATTGATGATCGCTAGGTCTGCGTCGTCGGTCTCGAGCTCGATCGCGGCGACCGCTGGCAGCGCACCACCCGCGAGTAACGAGACGGAACGACCCTGGCGCGTGACCGCCCACTGGCCATCGGGGCTCGTCGCCAGTTCCGTTGTCATCGAGTCACTTCTTGTAGCCGCGGATGATCTTGACGAGACCATTCAGCTCGTCGGGATCGGTCGCGAGGTTCGGATTGCCCGGCATCATCGCGCTCTTGCCGACAGCTGCGCCGCCTTTGACGATGATGTCCTTGATCTGATCGTCGGTGACGCTCGCCTGCCAGGCGGGGTCGGTATAGTTGCGCGGCTTGACTGGCAAGCTCGCCGCGACCGGTCCGTTACCGTCTCCATTCGGGCCGTGGCAGGTCTGGCATAGCTGACCGAACAGCGCCGCGGCGCGCTCGTCACCGGTCATCGTGGTGCCGGTCATCGTGGTGCCGGTCATCGTGCCGGTCATCGTGGTGCCGGTCATCGTGGTGCCGGTGCCGCTGGCAGGCTTGCCTGGCTGAGCCTTCGGGCCCGATTCGGGCTTTGCACCCGGCACGCCCGAGGATGGGGGAGGCGGCTCGTTGTTCTTGCCGCACGCGAAACCGAGGACGAGGACAGAAAACAACAGGCCGCGCATCTGGCTACGATAGTACACGGCGGAGGGCCTAGGGATCCTTGCGCGTCCACGCGCGATCGAGTGACGTGCCCTTGACCGTCAGGTGAAGCTCGTAGGTCGAGGCTGCGCTATCGCAATCGAGGTTGCCGACCGCGCGCACGGTCGCGCCCTGACCATCTTGATCGGGCAGGTACTCGTACCCGTAGCGATACGGATCGTCGATCGAGAACGCGAGGTCCTTCCATCCCTGCGCGGCCCAGGTCACCGGATCGGGCTGGCACTGGCCACCTTGCTCGCAGCACGACACCGGCGGCGTCAGTGGCGCCGCGACGCTCGGCACGCGGCCGGTCACCGCGACGTGTTGCTCGACCTTGTCCGCGATCACGCCAAGCAGCTCTTCGGCCTCGCGCGCGCGAATCTTCGCGTTGCACGATCGCTTTGCGACGGGGCAGGTCGCCAGCGCGCAAAACGCGAGGAGCGCGAGGATGTAGCGAACGCGGCGCATGCCGCGCGGGGTATACCAGAGCCCTACGGCAGTGGTTGCAAGATCGCGGTCGGGACCACGCCGGTCAGCGCCTCCAGGAATGCGAGGAGCTCACTGCGTTCCTGCGCGCTCAGGGTGAGCTTCACGAGCTCGGTCTTCGGATGGTCTTTGGTGTAGTGGTCGAGCGCTGCGTCGAGCGTTCGCGCCCGACCATCGCTGAACAACGCAGTGCGTGTAGCGACACCGCGCAGGCTGCGCGTCGCGGTCGGCGTGGGCAAGCCGGTGTCGTGAACGCGGCCGTCGGTATAGAGCGGCGGCGTATGGCAGGTGCCGCAGCGCGCTTTGCCGATGAACAGGCGATAGCCGTTCGCGACCGGATCTTTCGAGGTGGCGGCGTTGCGCTCCTGATGATCCCACGGCGAGCTCGCGTCATATCGGGTGAGCACGAACCCGACGAGCGCCTTCGTGACCGCTTCGTCGCGCGGACCGCCGATGCGCTCGAGGTGGGCGCGATAAGCGGGCACCTCCGAGATCGCATTCGCGGCGCTCGCGAGATCGTGCCCCATCTCCTTGGTAAAATGCTCGGGGAAGGCCGCGATCGCGCGCGGATTCCACGCGAGATTCTCGAGCTGTGGCGGCGTGCGACGATCGCGTCGATCGCTCTGCAGTTCGCTCGAGCCAATTGCGGGCACCGGTACGCCGTTGTAGCGGTTCGCAATGTCATGGCAGCTCGCGCACTGGGTGCGTGGGAATTTGGCGAGCCGCGGATCGCGAAACAGGAGCTCGCCGAAGGCGACCTGCTCCGGCGTCACCGCTTCGAGCACGCCGGCCGGCGCGGGCGGCAACCCGAGTGGCACCTCGGGCAGTGCCGGTGCGGGCGGCAGCGTCGCAATTCCGGCCTCGGCGGCGGGCAGCAGCTGGCGGCCGCCATCTCGCGGATTCTCATTCGCACCGCTTGGATTCGAAGGTTCGACCGGTTTCTTCTGCTCGCTCTTCGGACATGCCACGAGTGCGAGCAACAGCAGCGCGAATTTCACGCGGCGAGCTTACCCCACGCGGGCACAGCGTCGAGCACGCGCAGGACATTGCCGCCGAGGATCTTCGCGAGCACGCGATCGGAGATGCCGCGACGTGACAAGGCGACCGTGAGATTCGGCATCGCGGCGATATCTTCGAGCCCGATCGGCGGCACGACGAAGCCATCGAAGTCGCTTCCGAGGGCGGCGACATCTTCGCCCGCGACATCGATCACGTGCGCGATGTGATCGACGACTGCATCGATCGAGGCCGAGCCGAGATACTTGCGCGAGAAGATGATGCCGATGCAACCACCTTTGTTCGCGACCGCGCGGATCTGGTCGTCGTCGATGTTGCGCCAGTGCTCGTGCACGCCGAGCACGCCGGTGTGCGAGACCATCGGCGGCACGGTCGCGAGCTCGAGCGCATCCATGAAGCCGCGGCGATTGATGTGTGCGAGATCGACGATCACGCCGCAGCGCTCGCACTCGCGCACGACGTCGCGACCGAACGCGGTCAGGCCCTCGTGCGGATCGGAGCCGCGGCCTTTCGCCGGGCGGCCGATCGCATTCTTCGAGAAGTGGAGCAAACCGAGGTAGCGCACGCCGCGACGAGAGAACGCTTCGATCGGATCGAGCTTGCTCTCGAGCGCCTGGCCGCCTTCGATGCCGCCGAGCGCGGACAGCAATCCCACGGCCTTCGCGGCACGGACATCTGCGCCGGTACGCGACCAGGTGAGCTGCTCGGGATGCTTGCCCATCGCGACGTCGAGCGCATCGAGCTGGCGGTTCACCGAGCGCGTGCAGCCGCGCTCCGGTAACGGGTTCGTCCAGAAGCTGAAGAACTGACCCGCCATCCCACCATCGCGCATCCGCGGCAGATCGACGTGACCGATCAAGTTCGCGACGCTAGGCATCGGTCGTTCGTGACGTGCCGCGAGGTCGTAGCCGAGCTTGTCCATCAACTTCGCGGTGTCCGCGTGGAGATCCATCACGAAGATCTCGTCGTGAAACGCGCGAGCCTCGTCGAGCGTGAGCGCCATCGCAGTACTGTGCACGTCCCGACCTACTCGGTACAAGCTGCGGCGTTCGGGCGTTGCACACCTCGCTCGCAAGTGAGCGAAATGTTTCACGGTCTACGTGGCACGCATCTGGCTCTAGAGACCCGCATGCACCTTCGCACATCCCTGCTCGGCTCGCTGTTCTTCGCCATCGCCTGCACCGCCTGTACAGGTGCCGGCACATCCGCGACCGCGCAGATGATCACGTGCTCGACGGATCCAGGCACGGGCGTCATCACCCAGTGCGAGCCCGGCAGCGGTAGCGGTGGTGCGAACGAGTGCCACGACATGGACGAAGACGGCGATGGCGACCCGCACGATGTCGCCGGTGACAACGGATCCGACGGCAGCGATCATCACGGCGGCGGCGATAACTTCGTCGCGCCCGACGGTAGCGGCGTCGATGACGGTGCCACCGATAGCGATCACGATGGCATCCCCGATTCCGAGGATTGCGACACGCACCCCGGCGAGGACAGCAATCCAAATAGCGAGCTGCCGTACGAGATTCGCCCGGCGCTCGGCGCGACCACGCAACCGATCCGCGATGCGTTCGCCGAGCAAAGCGGCGTGCAGCCCGCGTCGATCGATGCAGTCACGATGGACGGCGGCACGTGGCGGCTCGCCGAGCTCCGGGCTGGCACCGCGTTCCTCGTCACCGAGGACGATTGCAACCACGCGGGCAACCGCGACATCGGCCGAGATCGCGTGATCGTGACCTGGCGCGATATGGCGAATGCCGCGACCCAAGTCGATCACCTCGACATCCGATACTGCAAAAACAAGTAGCTGCGCTGCTGTGTGGGATGACCGCGTGTGGCGACTTGCTTCGCTCCGACGTGATGTTCAGCGCTTGATGAAACGATCACGCGCGACTTCGAGCACTGCAAGCGCGGCATCGACGCGATTGAACGGCGGCATCACGTACGCCCCGGCGACGCGATGCTTGACCGCGGCGAGGGCTTCCTGCGCGATCTTGATGCCTTCTGCGCGAGCCGCGGGACCACTGCCGACCTTGCCCATGCGCTCGCGAAACTCCGCGGGGATGCCCATGCCCGGCACTTCGTTGTGCAGGAACTCGGCATTGCGATGCGAGGCCAGTGGCAAGATGCCAACCATCACGGGCAGACCGAGCGGCTTTACATCCTCGAGGAAGCGCTCGAGCGTGCGCGGGTCGTAGACCGGCTGAGTCATCACGAGCTCGGCGCCCGCGGCCTTCTTCTCCTCGAGCCGGCGCAGCTCGCGCTCGCGATCGTGCGCTCCAGGTTCGGCGCCAGTCGCGAGCACGAACGAGGTTGGCTCGCATTCCTTGCCGGCCGGGTCCACGCCCGCGTTGAGCCCGGCGGCGATGCGCAGGAGGCCAATCGAGTCGACATCGTAGACCGGCGTCGAGAACGGGTAGTCGCCCATCTTCGGCGGATCACCCGTGATGATGACGAGGTTACGAAGGCCGAGGCCTTGTGCGCCGAGCAGGTGCGCGACGAGCCCGAGGAAGCTCCGATCGCGCGAGCACACGTGGAGGATCGGCTCGCCCTGGGTCTTCATCGCGATCTGCGCGCAGACCGCGACGTTCGCCATGCGTGCCGAGGCACGCGGGCCATCGGCGATGTTCACGATGTCGACGCCACCGGCGACGAGCTGGTTGACCTGGTCGAGCGTCTTCTGCGTATCGAGCCCGGCGGGCGAGGTCAGCTCAACCGAGACCGCGAATTCGCCGGCCGCGATCCGCGCTCCGAGCTTGCTGCGCCCCGCGAGCGGATGCTTCGCGGGCGCGGCAGGCGCGGGCTTCGTGATGATCTCGATCGTGGTGCGGTCGGTCTTCTGCGTATCGAGCTTGACCGTCTCGCCGCGCAGCATGCGGACCGCGCCGAGCATCGCGCGCGTGTGGTCCGGCGTGGTGCCGCAGCAACCGCCGACCATGCGCACGCCGCTCTTCAACATCCGGCGTGCGAACACGCCGAAGTGCTCGGGGTTGGCGACATACAGCGTGCGGCCTTCGACGGAGGCGGGGAGGCCGGCGTTCGGCTGTGCGATCACCGGCTTGCCGCGACCGACCATGCCAGTGACAACTTGATAGAGCTCGCTAGGCCCGAGCCCGCAGTTGCCACCGACGACGTCGGCGCCCGCGGCGATCAAGCGATCCGCGATCTCGGCGGGGCCGAGACCACCGTCGGAGCGACCCTGGCCGTCGAACGTCATCATGGCGAACACCGGCACCTTGGGGCCGCGTTCGCGCGCGACATCGATCGCTTCTTCCATCTCGAGGATCGACGAAAACGTCTCGAGCGCGATCGCATCGGCGCCCGCGAGCACGAGCGTGTCGATCTGCTCGGCGAGCGCGAACCGCGCGAGCTTGCGCTCGATGCGGGTGGCGATGCCGAAGTTCACGCCCGTCGGGCCGACCGCACCGGCCACGTACGCGCGATCGCCGGCTGCCGCGCGTGCGAGCGCGATGCCCGCGCGATTGATCGCCTGGATCTGATCGGCGAGCCCATGGCGCGCGAGCGAGATCCGGTTCGCACCGAACGTGTTGGTCTCGATCACGTTCGCGCCGGCCGCGACATAGTCCTCGTGGACCTTGCGCACGAGCTCGGGTTGCGCGGTGTTGAGCTCGTCGTAGCTGCGCGTGTGGAGCACGCCGCGCTCGTACAGGAGCGAGCCCATCGCGCCGTCGAGCAGCAGGGGGCCGGCCTCGATTTCCTCAGCCAGTGGTTTAGCGGGACCTGTCGTCATGCGCGTTTCTTGTTCGCCATGCCCATTGCATCGAGCGAACGGCGGACGGCCCGTAGTGCATCGCCGCGGCCGATCTGCGCGAGGTGGCCACCATCGAACCACATCACGTCACGATCCCAGTGGTTCGCGAGCATCTCGGCCTGCGCGGGACCGGTGATCCGATCGCCACGGCCCGCGATCACGAACCGGTGGTCGCGCGGGATCCGCGGCTCGCGCGTGAGTGGCGAGTGGACCGCGAACGCATCGATCAAGAGATCCTGCGTGACCCCATCCTTGACCGCTCGGCGACGCTGTGGCGAGTCGTCGTTCGCGCTCCACATCAGGTGACCGAAAGACACCGCCGGAATCATCGCCACCGCGAAATCAACGCCGCCGACATCGCCCACGCCGGCCGTGCTCGCCCACAGCGCGGCCGTGTAGCCGCCGAGGCTCATGCCCATCACGCCGACATGCTCGGAGCCGTGCGCGCGCAGGAACATCGCGAGCGCGCGCAGATCGTGGATCGCGTGACCGAACGCTTCGTTCATGCGCAGAGGATTCGGCGACAGGAACAGCGCGCTCGAGCGGACCTTGCCGTGCTCGGCCGACACCCGCGCGCCGTGATACGGCAGCTGGAACGAGCAGACATCAAAGCCGTGCTTGAGCCAGTAGTCCGCGACGAACGTGCGCGCGCTGACCCAGTGATTGCCACCGGCGAGGCCGTGGATAAAGATGATCGTCGGCCGGCTTTTTTCTGCGCCTGCACGCGCCCGGCTCGTCCACCACCGCACGTGGGCAATCTGGTTCTCGCGGTGCGAGAGGTAGAAATCGCGCGCGGCTGGATGAAACGGCTGGTAGTCGGTGGAGTACGCGAGGTCAACGACGTGCGTGCCGAACGGGCCTTCGCCGATCGGCGTGAGCTTGACATCCGGCATCGCCGGCGTCGGGAAGAACCGGCTGGGCGTGCCGAGCGTGCCGTCGTTGTAGACGCGCGCTTGATCGATCAGCTCGACTCGCAGGTCACGCATGTCGTCGGGCGTCCCGCGCGGCGCCATCTGGCTCTGCATGAACCGCGCGACGCCGCGATCGATCGCAGCTGTGGCGGCCGCCGTTGCACGCGTCAGGACCGACCGCATGGCTGCAACGTAGCGTATTTCGGATCCTCCTGCGACTGAATGGAAATCGCGCTATGACGTCGAAATGGCGATGAAAAGAGCGCTGATCGCGATCCTCGTGGCAGGATCTGCCAGCCTGGCGAGCGCCGATACGTTCGGCGGGTTTTCGAGCATCGATGCCCCCTACCTGGTCAACCAGGATCGCGTGTGCGTGCCGCTCGAGGTGGCGAACGCCACAGCAGCCGGGGCGCCGAAATGCGAGAAGGCCGCCGCCGATGACATCGCGAAGCTAACGATCAAAGCCGGCGTGAGCCAGAGCGGCGCGAAGGCGACGTACGCCGCGACCGCCGCGGCACGCACGCTGACCGTCACGAAGAGTGGCTCGCCCGCCGTGGCGTGGACCGCGCCCGACCCGATCGGCAAGGTCGTCGACGTGTTCGCGAGCACGTACGAAGATCGCGTCGCGGTCACTTACACCACACGCCAGCTCGGTAAGGAGGTCACGAGCGTGATCGCGTTCGTTATCGTGAAGACCACCGGCCGCGATCTGAACGCGGTGCAAAAGCCTACGACACCGACGACACCGACGACACCGGCGACACCGACGACCGCTCCACCTGCCGATCCGGCGGTGACCAAGGCCGTCGACGCGGCGACCAAAGCGCCGAAGGCCAAGGCGTTCGTCGCGTGGCAGGCGGTGCTCACGGCCGATCCGGCGCACAGCGAGGCCCGCTATCGGATCGCTGCGATCGAGGTCGGTGCGAAGCAGTCCGCCGATGCGGTCACGACGCTCGAGCAGCTCGCGAAGAGCACCCGCGGCGATGCGATCGAATGGCTCGTCGAGGCGCGCCGCGATCCCGCGTTCGCCAGCGTCCGTGCGGATGCGAAGTTCCGTGCCGCGGTCGGACTCGATCGGCCTGTCGCAACTTCATACGAGCGGCTGATGGGGTTTGGTGGTCAATGGGAACAGGCTGGCACGAGTTGCGACGCCCCCGAGATCCGCTTGCTGCTCAGGCGTGACCGCAGCGTCAAGCTCAACGTCAAGATCAGCTGCAATGGCCGGGTCGACGACATCCCGTTCAAGGGGACTTGGCGGATCGACGATGCCGACCATGTCACACTGGTGCTGCCTACGAGGGGCCAGGCACCGACCGTCAAGGACGAGGCGGGGTGCGTCTGGAAGAAGCACGGCGAAGAAGACGCATTGCACTGCGTCGTCGGCAAGGACCTCGAATTCGCGGTTTTGCCCACACGTAGATAGTCCGGGTCGGCCATGAACGGATTCGTGTCGGCGGGCACTAAGTGAGTGGACCCACGCTATGCTCGCCCGTGTGAAGCGCGAAACTGGCCCGACGACCACGCTCGATCCGGTCGACGAAGCCGACCTGATCCGGCGGTGCCGTGCGGATGAACGCGCGGCGCAGGACGAGCTCTATCACCGCTTCCGCCGCCAGGTCGCTGGCAACATCTATCGCGTGCTCGGCGATCGGTCGGACCTCGAAGATCTCGTCCAAGAAGTGTTCGTGATCGCGTTCCGCGGGCTCGAGCGGTTCCGTGGTGACGCGCGGCTGTCGACGTGGATCTATCGGATCTGCGTCAACGTCGCGCTCGGACGGATCCGCACGCGGAAACGCCGGCCCGCAGCGATCGGGGTCGCGGATCTCGATTCGGCCGCCGCGGATCCGAGCCTGATCGAACGTCCGGAGACGCCGGAGCGCACGCTCGAACGTCGTCGCGATCAAGCGCGGGTCTACGAAGTGCTCGAGCTGCTCGCACCCAAGAAACGCGTCGTGCTCTACCTCCACGAGATCGAGGGGCTCGACCTCAAGGAGATCGCGTACCTCGTCGATTCAAATCCCGTCACCGTGCGGACCCGGTTGTTCTACGCGCGTCGCGAGTTCTACAAGATCATCGCGGGCGAGAGCGTGAGTCCGGAGGCGGGGGCCAGCGATGAGTAAGCACGTCGAACCACACCGCTGGGCTGACCTGATGCGTGGTGATGTTTCCCCGGCGGAAAGCGCCGCGATGGAGCGCCACGCGACGACGTGCATGCGGTGCGACAAGGCACGCGTCCGGATCCAGCGCGTGTCGGATACGTTCCCCGTGCTGCGCGAGCGCGGGGCGCCCGAGCTCGGCTGGGATGGCGTCCGTGCGCGCATTCATTGGTCGGTCTCCAAGGCGAAACGCGAGAGCGGCGAGCACGCCCCGATCAAGCCGCGCTCGTGGTTGCCGGCCTTCGTCGCCGCGACCACGGCCGTCGCTGCCGGATCGATCGGCGTCTACTGGTACACGCATGTGTCGACACCGTCCGGCGCTCCGACTGCGGTGGTGGCGCACGCTCCGGAGGTCAAGGTAGCTCGCCACCCCGCCCGCCTCACCGCCCTCGTCAGCCGCCTCGCGGGTGACGTGATGATCGATGGCGTCCGCGCCGAGGAGCCGAGCACGCTGTTCGCGAAGCCGCTTGGCGTGGGCACCGTGCTCGCGACCGGCGAGGGTCGGGTCGACGTCCAGTTCGGCGAATCCTCCGCGTTCGGGCTCGGTCCGCGGTCTACGCTGGAGTTTCGCGCGTTCGATGCCGAGACGATCGAGCTCGTCGTCGATGGTGCGGTCGACCTCGAGGTCGCGCCGCGCGCGAACAATCAGCGCTTTCTGATCACGGCCGGCGATCGCACGATCGAAGTTCGCGGTACGCGCTTCACCGTGAAGCACGATGCGGAAGGCACGCTGGTATCGTGTCAGCACGGACTCGTCGCGGTACGCGAGGCTGCCGTCGCCGGCGAGCTCGAAGTCGCGACCGCGCGCAAAGCGTTCGTCCCCGCGCACGCGACCGTACAGCCGAAGGCGGTGCCGCTCACCGCCGAAGAGCTCACCGCGCTCGCGACGGCAACGCCGTGGTCGACACCCGGTTGGAATGCTGATCTTGCGATGCACTCGGCGCCGCTCGAGATCTCTGCGCCGGTAGGCGCCCCGCGGCGCGACATGCGGGTCGATGGCATCGAGCTCGGCGTCGCGCCGTTCGTGATGCGGGTGATGCCCGGTCGCCACACCGTCGAAGCCACGGATTTCACCGGGCGGTTCCGCCGCGCCGGTTGGGTCGATGTCTCGGCACGGGGTCCCGGTTCGCCGACGTCGCATTTCGACGCTCCGCTCGAAGAACCGCCGGCTTCATCCACCACGGCCGTCACCGTGCGCAAGCAGCAGCTCGCTGCGGGCATCGATCACACGCGGCTGCAGCAGTGCACACGCCGGCTCGCGAAGTCGGGGCTGACCGACACGTTCGTCCAGATCGAGATCACGGTCGACGGAGCAGGCGCGGTCAACGTGCTCAACATTGTCGATACCGATCTGCCGTCGGATACCGCTGCGTGCGTGCACGATGCGCTCGCCGACGTTCACTTCGCGGCGGGCCAACCGGCCAGCTGGCGCGAGAAGCTCACGCTCTAGCTTGCGAGCGCACTCGGAGCGTTCTAGAAGCGGATTCCGGCGTACGCGTCGAGCGAGCGGACCTCGCCATCGTTCTGCGACGACGAAGCCTGGAGGTCGGGACCGCAGCACGGCACCGTCGCGTAGTACACGATCGGCGTCG
>Ga0209724_1000725_pt1 | contig 31331 bp, 25 predicted proteins | sample grotaG_FD_184143 | JGI IMG/M metagenome (GOLD analysis project Ga0209724, IMG submission 184143) | Glacier valley bacterial and archeal communities from Borup Fiord, Nunavut, Canada, to study Microbial Dark Matter (Phase II) -... | ecosystem: Environmental > Aquatic > Freshwater > Ice > Glacier ...
CATCACCACGCCGGTTACTACGAGCAATGTCGTTCACGCGGCCACCAGCATTACGTCGGTAAGCTGGTCACCTGCGCCCTTCCCGACCTATACGCCGACGCCAGTACCGACTCTTGGTCCATCGCCCACGCTTCCGCCGAGTGCCACCACTGGTCCATCACCCACGACTGCGCCGAGCGCAACGACTGTGCCGAGTGCCACCACGACGTTGACGCCGAGCGCCAGTCCGACTGCACCACCAGCACTAAATCTAGTTGTCACGGTTGATAATCCATACCCGGTTCCGTCTCTGAACGGCACTGTGGTTACCTTTAGTGTCACATTAACCAACACATCGAATGTGCTCACTTTGAACAACATCAATGTACTTATGTCAGTGATGCCACTCTTGGCAAATCCTCCAATTCCGCCTACGATGCTAACGCTGCTTCAGCCTATACCCACTTCACTAGCGCCAGGTGCTTCGCTAACCGCTCGTTTCACTTACCCGGTTCAACCACTGTCAGGTGCTCCTGGAGCGTTACTTCCTTGTAGCTTAACTCCTATGGCTTCCGCCGCCGGAACTTGGTTTAATGGATCAACTTCGATCGGCTCTGCGTACATAGTACCTTTCACTTACACTGGCCTCACTGTGCAGCAGCTCAGCGTAAGTCAAAGCCCATCAAGCAGTGCTACCAGCGTCGCAGTCGGTAGCATCGTGACACTAACAGACATAGTGTACAATAACGGCTGTTTGCCTGTGACTGTGACTGTGACTGATATCAAGGGTGATACATTTACACGGGTTCCTGATGCTGGAATCCCTGTTGGTACAAATCCGCCGATTTTGCCAAACACCACAGCTACATTTACGACAATGCGTACCATCACTACTGCTGATCAAGCAACCCCACGGATTGATTTCTTTGCAGTTGCAACAGGTAATACAGCAGGGAATCCCCCAAATACGCCGCTTTCCCCTGTTTCGGCACCTGCCGAATCAGTTACACTGCTATTTCCGTCTATAACGCCAACAGCAGCTGCGTTATTCAGCATCACCAAGACGGCCAACGTAACCAGCGTGACACCGGGGCAAGACATCACGTTTACCATCACGATCACCAATACCAGCGGCTCAACGCTCACGGGGATTACGCTGACCGATAACGTGCCGACCGACACCATGACTGTCAAAACGGCGGCCAGCGATGTTGGCTCAGCGACCAACAGCGGTAACAATATCACGGGTATCGTGACGCTCACTACGGGTCAGGTGGCGCACATCACGATCACCGCAACGGTACTGGCGACGGTCAAATCGCCAACCATTATCACGAACGCGGCAACGGCTAGCATCAATGGCGCGAACTCGCTTTCGGCCAGCGTGAATGTGCCGCTCGCCACCACTTCAGGCGGCACGGGTGGCACTGCCGGAGTGCTGCCCACCACGGGCGGCGGTTCGCCGGATGTGCAATCGCTGTTCGGCCTGTTCGGGTTGGTGGCTGCGGGCGTCGTCGCGCTGAGCGCCTTTGGAGTGCTGCGCCGCGTCCGTCGTTAGCTGAACCATCTCGTTTTCCGCACAGGGGCACGGTACTTACAAGAGGTACTGTGCCCCTTTTTTTAACCATATTTTCCGTAGTAGTACGTATCGAGTGAGGGTTTTGAACATGTTTGATAAATTAGCCGGAATCGACGCCCGCTATCAGGAATTGGATCGGCTGTTGGGCGACTCCGCCGTGGTCAATGGCGATTATGGGCGGGTCACTGAATATGCGCAGGAACGCTCGCAGATTGAGCCGATCGTGGAAGGCTACCGCAATTATAAGCGGGTGAGCGATGAGCTGAACGGCGCGCGCGCGATGGTCGAGTCCGAGACGAACGACGAAATGCGCGAAATGGCCGGGCAAGAGGTGGCCGAGCTTGAACAGCAGTTGGCGACGCTTGAGCAAACGCTCACGACGCTGCTGGTGCCCAAAGACCCGCGCGACGACAAAAACGTGATCGTCGAAATCCGGGCGGGCACGGGTGGCGATGAAGCGGGTCTGTTCGCGGCTGATCTGCTGCGCATGTACTTACGCTATGCCGAAGCGCACCGCTGGAAAAGCGAAATCGTGTCGCAAAGTGAATCGGGCATTGGCGGCTTTAAGGAAGTGATCTTTGAAGTGCGCGGGCGCGGTGCGTTTTCGCGGCTCAAGTATGAAAGCGGCGTCCACCGTGTACAGCGCGTGCCGCTCACCGAATCGCAAGGGCGCATTCACACATCGACTACTACCGTCGCGGTGCTGGCCGAAGTGGAAGACGTAGACATTAAAATTGAAGAAAAAGACCTCAAAATCGACGTGTACCGTTCACAAGGCGCGGGCGGCCAATCCGTCAATACGACCGACTCGGCAGTTCGCATCACACATTTGCCGACGGGCTTGGTGGTGGCCGTTCAGGATGAGCGTAAGCAGTTACAAAATCGCGTCAAGGCGATGAACATTTTGCGCGCCCGTCTATACGAACTGGAATTGGCGCGGGTGCAATCCGAACAGGACGCCTCACGCCGTACGCAAGTCGGTTCGGGCGAACGCAGCGAAAAGATTCGCACGTACAATTATCCGCAAAACCGCGTGACCGATCACCGCGTGGGCGTGACGATGTACAACTTACCCGCCGTGATGGATGGCGATCTGGACACGTTCATTGATGAGCTGACCTTGCAGGATCAGGCAGGCAAGTTGCAAGCGAGCGGCGGTGATGATCAGGATGAGGCGGCTTAATTCGGGACTGAGGCGCGCTTCATGTTCACGGTAGCCGATGCGCTGACCGACGCGATCCGTCGGCTGATGAGCGTCACCCGTTCGCCGCGAATGGATGCGCAGTTGATTTTGGCGCATACGCTCAGCGTGCCGCGCGAGACACTGATCGCCCATTCAGAGCGGGCGCTATCCCCATTGGAAGCTACCACTTTCGATAAGCTGCTGACCTTGCGCGCCCACGGAATGCCGATCGCCTACATCTTTGGGCAGCGCGCTTTCATGGATCGCAGCTTTCGGGTTACATCGCATGTGCTGATCCCGCGCCCCGAAACTGAACAGCTCGTGACGCTGGCGGTCGATTGGGCACACGGATTGAGTGTGCCGCGCGTGATCGATGTGGGCACGGGCAGCGGCGTTATCGCGCTGAGCATCGCAGCAATGCTGCCAAACGCCCGCGTGGTCGCTACCGATGTTTCAGCGGCGGCGCTGATCGTGGCACAGGATAATTATCGCGATGTTCAGGATCAACCGGACGCGCCGCAAAACGTGACGTTCGTGCAATCCGATTTGTTGGCGGCATTCGGCACGGGCACATTTGATCTGATCGCGGCGAATTTGCCGTACATCGCGACGGGCGAACTGGATATTCTGGAGGTAGCACACTTTGAGCCGCATGTGGCGCTGGACGGCGGATCAGATGGCCTTGTGTTGATCCGCCGCCTGTTGATCGATGCACCGCGCGTGCTCACATCGCCCGGCCTGCTGCTGCTCGAACATGGCGCAGATCAGGGCGCGGCAGTGTTGGCATTAGCGCAAAGTGCGTTCCCGAACGGTCAAGCGGCGCTGCTGAAAGATGACGCCGGACTGGATCGCGTGGTACGGGTGAGCGTGTAAACTTGCCTTAGCTTTCTTGCGGACCCGCCACGGCCAACACGTAAGCGTTCGGGTTGAGGTACTTTTGCGCCGCCGCCAGCACTTCATCCGCTGTGATCGCGTTGATCAGGTCGGCGTAAGTGCGCAGATAGTCTAGCCCCAGGTGGTATGTTTCCATGTTCATGATCGATCCGGCCACGCCTTCGTTGCTCTCCAGAGTGAGCGGCAGCCGTCCGGTGAAATTCGCTTTGTTGTCGTTCAGATCATCTTCGCTGACAGGTTCGCGCGTGATCCGCTCCACTTCGCGTAAGATGCTGTCGGTCGCAAGCTGAACGTTGGTCGGGTTGACGCCTGCCGACGCTTGCCACGGGCCGGGGCCATGTCCACCTGTCAGACGGCTGCCCGCATAATAGGCCAGCCCCTGATCTTCGCGAACGGTCTTACCGAGCCGCCCCATCATGCCGAACACGCCCAGGATGCTGTTCGCCAGATTTGCCGCCTGAAAGTCCGCCGCCAAACGCGATGGCCCCACCCATCCGAGCACAACATCCGACTGCGTTTTGCCCGCCACGGCGTCGAACTGCTTACGCGCTTCGGGCAGGGCTGGCACATCGGGCAGGGCGGGTTGATCGGGCTGCGCTGGATTTTGCCAATCGCCAAGTGCTGCTTTGACTTGCGCGATCGCCTCTGACGTTTTGACCGCGCCGACGATCACGATGATCATACCTTTTGGGCCGTAATGGAGGGCGTGAAAATCGCGTAAGCGGTCGATGCTCAAGCCGCCGATCGTCTCCAGATAGCCGGAGGTGCTGCGGCTGTATGGGTGACCTTCCGGGTATGTCAGTTTGCGGAACGCTTCACCAGCGACGGAGCGCGTATCCTGTGCGCGAATTTTCAAGCCCGTGACGATTTCGCCGCGCAGCCGCTCAACTTGATCGACCGGAAAGGCAGGTGTGCGCATCGCGTCGGACAGCACATCCAGCAGCGTAGACAGGTCTTCCGCCAGACTTTTGCCGCCAAAGCTGGTACTGTGAACGCCGCCGCCAAAGCCCAGACTCGCGCCGATGCTTTCCAGCGTTTCATGCAGCACATCGAACTCGCGATGCTGAGTGCCGCGCATCAGTGACGCCGCGACCATACCCGCCAGCCCCGCCGTTTGATCCGTCTCGAACACACTGCCCACCGTCAAAGAGCCGCTGATCACGACCGATTGCGTGGTGAAATTTTCGCGCGCCAGTACCACGATCCCGTTCGGCAGCACTTCGCGTGCGATGTCGTCCGAGCCGGGGAGCGCGTTTCGCTGTGGATTATTCGTCATCGTCGCCATCCATATCATCTATATCATCCTGCTCACCGCTCGGCACGAACCAACCGACCGTACGTTGTGACGGCGCAAGGTATTTCTGTGCGACTTCGTGCAAATCTTCCAACGTGACTTCATTCAGGCGGCGCTCAAAATCCAGAAACCATTCGTAGCCGCCCGCGATGTGTTCAAAGTAGGCCAACCAGAAGGCTTGTCCGGTGACCGTCTCGGTGCTATACGCGAACAATGCGCGCGCCTGTTTACGCGCCTTATCGAGTTCAGCCTGCGTAATATCGCCATTGCGCAGCTTATCGATTTCCGCGAATAAGGCGCTTTCGACTTCCTGTAACGTGCGCCCATCGCGAACCGTGGCGTCAATGCCGTACAGGTACGGATCGATCGTCGGGTTCAAGCCCGCCCCTGCGCCCGCCGCCAATTCGGATTTGACCAGCGCGCGATACAAGCGCGTCGTTTTGTTGCCGACGCCACCGCCGCCAAAGCCGCCCGGCCCGCCAAACACGCTGTCGAGCATATACAGCTTCATCCAATCGGGATCGGTGGCGGCAGGTGCGCGATATACCACGGACAGGTACTGCGCCGGGCCGGGGCGCTCGACAATGATACGGCGCTCACCCGTTTGGGGTGGCTCTGGTCGGACGAACACAGGCGGCACCGTTCCGGCTGGAATACCGCCGAACAAAGCTTCAAGCTGTGCCAGCATCGCCGCCGAGTCAAAATCACCCACTGCCGAAGCGATCGCGTTGCCCGGCACGTAGTACGTTTTGTAGTGGCCGAACAAATCATCGCGCGTCATCGTTTCGAGATCGGCCATATCGCCAATGATCTCGTGGTGATAGCCGTGTACGCGGAAGGCGGCGGCTTGCACTTCTTCACCGAGCCAGAACTGCGGCGAATTCTCCGAGCCTTGCCGCTCCGAAATGATTACCGTGCGCTCTGATTCGACTTCATCGGCATCGAACTGCGCATTGCTCATGCGATCGGCTTCAGCGCGCAAGCCCAACCCGATCCGATCGGCGGGCATCGTTTCGTAATAGGCGGTGTAATCGATCGACGTTTGGGCATTCCAACTACCACCCTCACGATCGATCGCCTTATCGAGATAACCCGCCGGAAACTCCTCAGTACCTTTGAACATCATATGCTCGACCCAATGCGAAATGCCGGTTTTGCCGGTGGGTTCGTTGCGGCTGCCCACGCGGTACAGCACCCACCAGCTAATCACGGGCGCGTTGTGAACTTCTTTGAGCAGCACCGTCAAGCCATTGCTGAGGACGTGCCGCGTAACATCATTTTCCATTTTGAATTCCATCAATCTCGCTGTCTATGATCTGTGAATGTCCGTTGCCTTTGTAACCGCGTCCCACGCCAAGATATGTGAAGCCGAGCGAGCGCATCAGTTCCGGGTCGTACAGGTTGCGACCATCGACCATGATCGGCTGTTTCATCGCGTCGCGCATCCGTGTCATGTCAAGCTGTTTGAACTCGTTCCAGGGCGTCGCGATCACCAGTGCATCGCAGCCGCGCGCCAGATCATACGAGTCCTCTGCCAGATGAATGTATGGCACAGTACGCATCACATTTTCCATTGCCACCGGATCGTAACCACGCACAATCGCGCCGTGCTGATTCAGAATTTCCGCGATGTACATGGCAGGCGACTCGCGCAGATCGTCGGTGTTCTCTTTGAACGCCAAGCCCAGGCTGCCTATTACCTTGCCGTTCAGGTCACCGAGCAATTCTTGCAGCTTTTCAACAATCCGCACGCGCTGATCGGTGTTGATCTCCATAACGGTATTGAGCAGTTCCGGGTGTTTGCCGTTGATGTCCGCCATGTGAGCAAGCGCCTTAACGTCTTTTGGAAAACAGCTGCCCCCGTATCCTACGCCAGCCTCTAAGAAACTATGACCAATACGCTTATCGTAACCCATGCCTTGCGCCACTTCTTTCACGTCTGCGCCGAGCACCTCGCAAATATTGGCGATTTCGTTGATGAAGCTGATGCGCGTCGCCAGGAAAGCGTTTGAGGCGTACTTGATCATTTCGGCGGTGCGCAAATCGGTCACCATGATCGGCGCACGTAACGGCAGATACAACTGCGCCACGGAATGCGCGGCATCCCGATCGGTCGAGCCGAGCACAGTGCGATCGGGGTTCTGAAAGTCGCGAATGGCTGAGCCTTCACGCAAAAACTCAGGGCAGCTTACTACCGAAAATGGAATCGGCTTTGGCTGGTTTTCGCTGATGATTTGCGATACCAGATCGCCAGTGCCGATCGGAACGGTCGATTTGTTGATCACGATCAGCGGGTGATCCATCGTCTTTGCGATCGTTTGAGCCGCCGCTCGTATGTATTGCAAATCCGCTTCGCCATCTTCACCTTCGGGCGTGCCGACGCAGATAAACACGAATTCAGCATCTTTCAGCCCCTCAGCGTAGGAGGTGCTGAACGAAAGCCGTTCCGCCTTGATATTGCGTTCCGCGACTTCTTTCAGCCCCGGCTCATAAATCGGCATGACGCCTTTACGCAGGTTCTCGACGCGCTCTTTGCTGATATCGACGGCGCATACTTTGTTGCCCATATCGGCAAAGCAAGTTCCGGTGGTCAGACCGACGTAGCCCACGCCGATCACGCAGATGTTTTTCATGTTGATGTTGTCCTTTTGCTAGTTTGCTAGTTCGCTGATTTGTCTGGTGGGTCGATTATAGAGAAGTTGAGCATTTTATGATACCACGGTGAGTGCTTGCATCCGCGCCTGAATGCGCTTTTGATCGGCGGCACTGTACAGCTCGAACTGCTGCGGCGGCTGAGCATAATCGATGATGCGTCGCAAAGTGGGGATGCTCGCGAACGTGGTGTTATAGACCGCTCCCAGATCGAAAGCAATCAGCTTTTCTGCCTCATCTAACGGAATATCGAATTTTGGAATGCGCCTGTCCACCCCGAAACGGTACACGCGCAAATGCCCTTCGCTAGCTGATGGACGCGGATCGTTGATGGCGATCGAATAGGCGTATGAGCGCTTTTGAGTTGGATAAAGTTGCCACTTTCGGACGCGCCCAAACATGGGTGGCTGCTGCTGATGCAAGTAATCGATCTCAATCAGTGGCAGCCCACTGAGCAGCGCGGCATTACGCTTATCGCGGTACTGTTCATAACCGAGTCCGGGCGGCTTATTGGTTGGCGACAGCAGTTCGATCCGCGTGACAGGACGCCCCAAATCACTGTCCGGCTCGATTTTGTAGATCACCGCCGCCACCAATCCCGGATCGGGCAAATCCATTGTGTCAATGAGCGGCTCAACGTCTAATATGTCCGTGTCGTCGTCCTCATCCACATCGATTTCAAGTTCGACTTCTTCTAAGACGGCAGTTGCCGTTCCACCGCCCGATCCTGACTCTGGTCTTGGGCGTGCGGCGGGTTCACTGAAAATGCTGACATCCGGCACTGGATAGCGCGGACGCCCGACCGGGTTATCAGCGGGATTGCCGTCACTATCCAGCGGATACTGCCGAACTTGCAAAGCGTACTCGGCACGCGCTTCATAGCCGTTGGGCAGAACGCCATTAAGCGCCAACATTATTTGCACAACGTGAATAGAGTGAAAACTTATCCATTCAGCGCTCTTGTTTTGCATATAGCTGTTAGCGTGCGCGTTGATACCCCGATAAGGGTTGTGCGGTAGAAAGATGCTCATGGTGATGCAACCGCCTTTACACTTGCACTGTGATCACTTGCGTTGTGATCGGCCATCGCGCGCGCAGCTACATTACGCCCCAACTCAATCGCGTAATTGGTGCCGCGATCCCACGGGTACACCTGACTCATGCTGGCAAGATACAAACCCGCCAAGGGTGTGTGCATGTCCGGAATGTTCTGCGAATGGTTCAGCAGTGGCACAGGCTGCGCATAGGGTGCGCGGAACACCCATTTTTTGCGAATCCAATCGGGCTTGAATGCCGGGTTGAAGCGTGGCAGTGTGGCGATGAAGCGATCGGCTAATTCGTCGTCGCTCAACGTGAAATACTCATGATCCGCCGGGACGTAATCGCCCATGTAGATCAGCTTGTCACCGTTGTAATGCGCCGAATCAAGGAAGTTTGTGTGCTCGACCAACGCCAGAAATGGATACTCGCTCTTTGATTTGTCAGGGCTGGTCGCGGGCAGATTCAACCAGTACGTACCGTCGGTGAGCAGTGATTGTTTGAGCGCGAGCACCACGCATACCGCGCCGATGCTGCGCAAGCCGCGCAATTTATCAGCATAGGCGCGCATGGTGGGTGGGCTGACCGGATCGCTCAACTCTGGCACCAGTTTCAGCGTCAGCGCGGGCGATGAGGTGCTGATCACAATATCAAACGGCTCGCTATGGCCGTCAGTGGTAGTCACTTTCAAACATGCACCATCGCGGTTGATCTGCTGCACAGGCGTATTCAAGCGCAGCGCAGCGCCTTTCGCTTGCACTTTTTCGGCGAAGGTATCCATGAAGCGCTGAAAGCCGCCTACAAACGTGCCGAGTTTGGTGCTCCGCGCGTGCAGACGCGCCCACATCCAGGCCATGTTGACGTTCTTATATTCGCTGCCGAATTTGCCGATCAACAGTGGACGCCACAATAAATTGTACGTTTCGCTGCGCATCCAGCGCGATAGCCAGGCGTCAGCGGTGATCTTTTCGAGCGGCTGCCAATTGTTGGTCAAGCGCAGAAAGATAGTGGCAAAACCAAACGGCACTTTGGCGAACAGCGACAAATACGGAAACAACAGCGCGGGCAGTGCGCCATCCAACTGAACGTTTTTATCACCCACCCGATAGGATGTTTTAGGGCGCAGGAACATCACCTGATCGCGCACGCCCAATTCATCAGCCAAGGCTAGCAGCGCATGATCCGAGGTGAACCAGTGGTGATAAAACTTTTCGAGTTCCCACTCCCAACCCGTATCGCTGAAGCCCGCCGCTAACCCGCCAACGCGCTCGCCCGCTTCATAAATAGTGACGGTATGCCCGGCCTTCGCCAGATCGAGCGCAGCGGCCAAGCCCGCCGGGCCAGCCCCAATCACCGCTGCGCGCATCAGGCGATCCCTTCTGCAACCGCAGCAGGTTCGGCCAGCTCAACTTTTTGTTCGGTCTGCACCACTTCGCTCGCTTCACCAAATGACTTCCACGACAATCCCTGTCGCGCCAAAAAGAAAAAGCCGAGCAGCGTAATGGGCAGCCACAATGCCGCGTGTAGCACCAGCGTATAGCCCGCCGCCGAGTTGTGTTCCGCGCCGAACGCTTCCAATACGCGGATGCCCGGCCCATCGAAAGTGCCGATATAACCCGGCGCGCCCGGCAGCGTGGTTGCCAGGTTGACCACTGCCGTCATGAGCATCAGCACAAAGAAAGTGACCTGTGCATTCGGCCCTAAATTGAAGGCTTGCAGCACGAACCAGTATTTAGTGGTTTCGGTGAGCCAGATGAACACCGACGATACCAGCGTCATAGCGAGATCACGCGGACTACGCAATGACTCCAGCCCTTCCATGAAGTGATCGGCCACCCGCAAAACCGAGGTATGCAGGCGCGGTGGCAGGATATGTTCGATCAGCCACTGATAGGTTCGGCGTGCCAGCACGGGGCGCGTTGCCATGAACAGGAACACTGCCAGCGCGCTGAAAAACGCAATCGTCCCGGCAACGATCATAGTGCGCAGCCAATCTTGCTCGATGTGCGCAAAGGGCAGCGCAATGAACACGAAGATCAGCATCACCAGACCGTCGAAGATACGCTCAACGACAATGGTAGCGAGGCTTGCCGTCACCTTGACGCGCTCGTTGCGATACAGCACATAGGCGCGGATCACTTCGCCCGCGCGGAAGGGGTACACATTGTTCCCCATATAGCCGATCACGACGATCGGGAACAGCCGCCGCAGCGGAATGTCTTTCATCGGGCGCAGCAAATAATGCCAGCGCCAGGTGCGTCCCCATACCGCCAGAAAGTAGATCGCGATGCCTGGAATTAACCACAAAAAGTTGGCATGGGTGATTTTGTCCAGCACATCAGAGACGCTCAAGCCGTTCAAGCCGATGGCGAGGAAAATGATACTGACGGCGAGGCCGACGACAAGTGTGAGCAAACGTTTCATAAATTGAGAGTTCTCGTGCTTCGGGCGGATGCCCCGATTAAACGATCCTATTCTAGCGTTTGGCGCGGTGTGTAGCAAGATACACGCGCAGCCGCCAAATGTCTCAGTCAGCGTTCGCTCAATCTGTTGCTGGATTTCTCAGTGACTGTGCAGCACTGCTGGGTATGACGGTTTACGCGTGACTCGATCCGCCATAACGGTTGTAAGCGATCAATGCGGCAGCGACGACCGCAACAGACAGGCCGAAGAACAACGTATCGGTCGCGTTATGCCATTCCGTCAGGTGTTCCACAAAGGTGATCGCCATGACCAGAATGATCACACTGCTCACTTTGCTTTTGAGATCGTCAAGCGTGTGAATGATCAACCATTCCGGCAGCGCTAAATCGCCAATGAACAATTCATACAAGCCAACCGCGAAAATATACAGCACTGACGCGATCAGAAACGTATCCATCAATCCGATAAACGCTACCGACAGCGGCTGATTTTTATCGAAGCGTGTCAGAAAATCGATAATGAGCATTGCGGTTTGGATCGCTCCATAAAGGAACGCCAATATTGACGCGATCAGGGACGCTAACACGCCAATTAGTGCAAGATATTTGGTTTGCTCAAGAATACGTTTCACGATAAGTCTCCATCTCAAGAAGTTATGCTGACTTACCCTGGCTTGTCGGCCAGGGTTGACACCAATTAAAGTTCGCCGTATTCTGTTTGAGCGTTGTGGCTTCAGCCCTACGCCTCAGGCTTCATCGTAGTGCTGTATTAGCTTGCGCTGCATGTGGCATCCTGAGCGCTGTATTGATCGACGCCAAAACTGAGCGATGGTGCGCCGCCATTCAGTTCGGCGGGCGTCGGCTGCTTTTGGGTCACCACTGTAATTGCGGGCTGCCCACAGCCGCCTTCATTGCGTAGCGGCGTATAATTCGACGGGATCGGCTTGCCTTCATAGGTGAATGTCCAGACATAATTACCCGTGACGGCAGGTGCTTTGAGCGTCGTGTGCGCGCATTCGGTCGCATCAAAAGTGCCCGATCCGCTCGTCCATTCGCTACCGCTAACGTCTTTGGCGGCGTAGCTGAACGAACTGCCGACCTTGCCGCAAAAGCTCAGATCGACTGGCAAACCAACGCCTGCACCCGCTGGAATTTCAGCTTGAAACGGCAAATCCAGACCGGCGGTTGGCGTCGCTTTCGGATCGGCATTCAGGCCATTTTTCAGAAATTCGGACAGCGGCACTTGTGACCCATCCGGCGGCGCAAGATTGATATACAGGAAACGTCCAACGGGCGGCTGATAGCTTTTTCCTTGCGTGAACGCATCGATATAAGCGTAGGCTTGATCGGCCAGAAACTTGTTACCGACGTGCCCCTGACCTAACGTAATGACGGTTGAATGGGTGATAGCCAGATCATTCAGCTTGTGATCGAACGCCAGAAACTCATGCAATGAGAAAAACGCATCATGCGTGCCACGCCCAATGACGAGCGTTTTACCCTTGAGTCGATCGGCCATCCCGATCGGGCTGTGCGCATCAATCGTGGCAACATCCTGCGAACCGAATAAAATATCGAGATGCGTGCCGGGGCCATTCGGGCTGCCATACTGGTACGCATTCGGGTCGTGCGTAGCGCCTTCACCGATGTAACCGAGATTGGGATAAGTCAGCACGCTTTGCTGGCTGATCGTGCCGTACGCAGTGGGCGGAATATCCGCGAACACGGCAAGCACTGTATAGTTCAAATTCAGCGGATTGATCGCCCACATGAGCGCCGTGCCACCGCCACGGCTGCCACCCACGGTGATCGCACGCTGCGGATCGCCGCCATTCTGCGCAATGAAATCGAAGAACACGCCCACTGATTTATAGGTATGATCGTCAACGCCCTGGCTTTCCGTGCCGCCAGCGTTGCTATACGCCGCAATGAGTCCGCTGTGCCCCGCTGCTGAGCCGATCGATACCGCGCTGATCAATTCAGTGCCGGAACCTTTCCACAGCCGAGCATTATTGCTGGTGCCCGCTCCGTTGCCGCTGAGCACTACCGGCACTTTGTTCGCGCGCTTCCAGTTAGGCGGCAGCACGATCGTGTAGGTTGCGCCCTGGATCGCCACGTTGTTGATCACCTGGATCGCGTTCTGGCCTTCTTTGGCATCTTCCCAACGGTTGAGCGATACGAATATCACGCCCTTTTGCGCCATTTGTGCGATCAGTGCATCGCGTTCGACAGCCGAAACCGACGTCGGATCGGTTCCCATGTTGCTGTAATCGCCGTAGCCAATCGGCGGGAAAAGGCGCAGTGCGGGCGCGGGCGCGGTATCGCCTTTAGCCGGATAATTGGTCGTGATCACACCGCTCTCTTGCTGCGCACGTGCTGATCCGGCAGCCGTCGCGCATAACAAAATAAGCACACTCAAACTCAATTTGAGCAGCCGTTTGGTGGTAAACATATTCGATCACCTCTACTCTATTTTATTCTATCTGCCACTCGCGCAAAATAGCGGAGAGCAGCACTGCGCGCCGTTCCATGCTTGGGATGAGGCATTGTTCGGTCAGTGCGTGTGCCCCTTCGCCATGCGCGCCGAGTCCATCCAGGGTTGGAACGCCGATCGCTGCTGTAATGTTACCATCACTGCCGCCGCCGCTGCCATCTTCGCTGAGCGGAAGGCCATGTCGTGCCGCAATGCTGCGCGCTTGCTCAAAAGAGCGAACCATCGTCGCGTCATGCTCCATGGGTGGCCGTGCCGAGTCCACCTGTACGCTGATCGATGCACCGGGCAGCACGGGGATCAATGATCTGATCACCTGCTCGACCCGCTCGGCCTCGGCACGCATAGTAAAGCGAACATCCACGCGCAGCGTTGCCAGATCGGGAATCACGTTGACCGCGCCGCCGCCGTTGATCACGGTCACGCTGACGGAAGTACCACGATCGAGCGCGTTGAGTTCAGTCAGGCGCAGCGTTTGATGGGCGGCTTCAACCACCGCGTTGATTCCCTTTTCGGGCGCGTTACCCGCATGTGAGGAGCGCCCCTTGATGGTGAGCGTATAATGTGCAACGCCCTTCCGCCACGTTTTCAGCCCTTCATCTTTGGCAGCGAACTCCATCACCAGCGCTAGCCCGCACTGTCTGGCGACCTGTTCGATCACATCCCACGAATGGCTGCTGCCCGTTTCCTCGTCGCTGGTGAATAATGCCCATACAGGCCGATCGGGAAACTGCGCCGTCTCGCGTAAGGTGCGGATCACAGTCAGCACCAGCGCAATGCTCGCCTTCATATCATAAGTGCCGGGGCCGATCAACTTGTCGCCCTCAACGTGAACGGGGCGTTCCGCCAACGTACCGAGCGGCCATACGGTATCCATGTGCATCATAAATAAGATCGGCTTGCCGGGTCGATCGGCGTTCCATTTCGCCAGTAAAATATCACCAACTGCCTCACGCGGGATGCGTTCAACCTGTGCGCCAAGCCTGATTAATTGGCTTTCGATGAATGTGCCCAATTGATCGACATGCGCTTTGCTTTTGGTAGGCGTTTCATAGTTCGCAAGTTCAGTCGTTAGCGCGACAATCGCGTGTACGTCGTAATGAGTTGACAGGTCGCTCACAAGCAATCTCCACAGACGGTAAAAAAGGTTTGTCTATCATAGCGTGCGCTTGCCGGAGCGCAATCGGCAAGCCGTTCAGATTCAGGGCGATTGCAAAGTCAGCCGTCTGACGCAGCCAGGCAGCCAGCACGATTTATCACCCGATACGGCACACCATATCGGGAATTTCTAATTTTTAGCGGAACGCGGAACGATGAAACTAGCGGGGGTTGCCGTTCGCCGCGCGTCTCTGGGCAAGTTATCAGGCTTAAGCGAGCGTCAGCATCACCTGCCGAATTTCATAGCTCGACGCAACGTGATTCCAACTGATTGTTGGCATTTGTTTCATTTGCAGCGTATCCAGAGCCAGTAAGCGTTGCAGAAAAATATCGGTTTCCTGAATAGCCACATAAGCGCCGGGGCAGCGGTGATGCCCATCCCCAAAACTCATCACCATTTCGGGAACATGCTCTCCGTGAAGCGTGCGGCCTGGGCAAATCGCCAGTGGTGCATCACCCACAATGCCTGGATCGGCATTCGTGGCGTGCAGGTGGATGTCTATCAAATCGCCCTGCTGAATGACGACTGACGCGCCCTGGCTTTGCAGCGGGATGTCGGCAGTTGCCCGTCGCTGGAGGTGACTGACGACGGGTTCCAGACGTAGAATTTCGTATAGAATGGCATAGCGTTCTGCTTCAGCGGCGATCAAATAGCGTTGGCGCAGTGCTGAATTTTCTATAAGATGCCAGGCCGACAGGCTGATAAATTCGCGCGTCGTTACCATTCCGGCAGCAGCATAGGTAACACATTCCGTGACGATTTCACGGTCATTATAGTTCAGCCCGATCAGGTGCGAGATTACATCTTCGCGTGCAGCGCGTTTACGGGTCTGGATGGCTGGCTGAACATCCAGAAAGTAAAACGCGATCACCGTTATTGTTTGATGCAAATCATTGAGGCGTCCGCGCAGGCTGTTTTTTGCAGTTGCTGGAGGTTGTTCAAAAAACGCATTCAGACGTCGATCCATGCCCGGCAGCCGATGTTCCGTCAAACCGACGACCTGGCTGGCAACCGCAACCGCCAATTTAAGGCTGAGTTGGCTCAGATCGGCGTGCCCGGTACGCTTGAACTCCGCGATGAGCTGATCGGCAAACGTTTCCATGAACTGCCTGTATTCAACCGTCACCGTTTTAGGCGCGAAGTAACGTGCTGTTTGCTTGCGCTGCTGCTGATGGGCTTTGCCTTCCTGGTACAAAATGGGCACATTCATCGTAATAGTCGCTTTTGCAACTTCATCTGCCCCGAATCCAGCTTGTCGGGTATCGGTACTGCGCAATACGCTGCGCGCTTCTTCAAAACCGCGCACATGCCAGACGCCTTGTCCGTCACGCTCCAACGGGACTGTGCTCGTTTCAGGATGCGAAGCTGTCTTTTGCTGCGAATAAGCGCCGTGATCAACCGGACATCCGGCAATCTGTTTGGAGACAGCTTGTTCAGAGGCAATCGGCTGAACGGTGTCGAATACACTCGCCGTGTTATTTTCACTATAGGGCTGAACAACATCAGTCATGAGCCATTTTCCTATCGCCAAGCATGTGATAAATACTTATACATTGTGTAACATCCATTCGTTATGATACACTATATATCATATAATATCAAGTGGCTAGAAAATGCAGTGCGCTCATATAGCGAGCAAACCATATTTTTACCCTTTTAGCTCATCAGGTAGTATGCTTTGAAAATGAAAATGATGATTGACTCACACGATCGACCTCAAGATCGGCGCGTTCGACGGACGCAAAAACTATTGGCGACAGCCCTGATCGAACTGACACTTGAAAAGGGCTACGAAATTGTGACAGTGCGCGATATTACCGACCGCGCCGACGTGGGCTATGCAACCTTCTTTCGTCATTATCACGACAAAGCCGATTTGCTCCAGGATGTTGTAGAGGTGGTGTTCGAGGCACTAACAACGCGCTTTTTTCTAGCGCATCCAAGCGAAGACCCTGCCGTTGTAGGCGTAATTCTTTTTGAATATGTGCAAGAGCATAGTGAAATTGTGCGGGTCTTAGTTCAGAGTCCTTCATTAATCAAACAATTAGTTGAGATTGTAGTGCCCCAGATGCAGCGAGAGCAAAAACCGCAGCCGGACAGCATCATACCCTTCGAGATCGCGGCCAATCACGTCATCACGGCTACTATATCGCTCATTCAATGGTGGTTAGCGCATGGTATGCCTTATTCACCCGAACGCATGGGCACTGTTTATCTTGAGCTGATTGCCAAGCCGACGAATACGGCCACTTTCACTGCCTGATTAGAACATGCCCAAGAAGCCTGTCACGGCTAGCGCTCAAACGTGCTGATCAATTAAGATTGGGTTTCCATCAGGATCAACAATCATAAAACTGGCTGGCCCGTTTGTATGTTCATCAGCCTCAGTTTGAAATTTTACGTCCTGCGCTTTTAATGCTCGCTGAAGGTCACGCACATCGGTGAAAGAATCGAGCGTGTTGGCATTTTGATCCCAACCTGGATTAAAGGTCAACGTGTTTTTCTCGAACATGCCCTGAAACAACCCGATGACGTGATCGCCATTTTTCATAATGAGCCAATGTTGTGCTGCATTACCACCAAAAATGCTGAAGCCTAATTTCTCGTAAAAGGATTTCGACGCTTCTATATCTTTGACACTCAAACTTACCGAAAATGCACCAAGTTTCATATTTTCCTCTTGAGTCACTTACAAAAACACAACAGCAATTATCAATAGGATGATACCACGATTGTCAGCCATGGAAGGTCACTAATGCCAGGGCTATATCATTTTTCGTGCTGGTCACGCTGTGAAGTATGTCAATTCATCACACACAGCGAGACCAGCATCGTTCAAGGTGAGCAGTTCCGCAGGCAAGCCGCGCAAAGTCTCCGCGAACTCGATCTGCTTATTTCCCCACCAGAATGGCGACCGAATAGCTGTTCATTTCCAGTTCATTTTGAATGCTCAGGCGCGGCTCGTAGCCCGGCCAATACACTTCGCTCGGCTCGCTGCCCGTATTGGCGAACATGTGCCACTGCATATTGTCAGGCGACAGTGGCAGTTTGAACACATGCGGCTCAGCGTCCATGTTCATCGCGACATAAATGTGATCGTCATTCGCCAATCCGCCCTTGGCATAGCCGCCGCCCAACAAAAAAGCCAGTGTTTTGCTTTCGGCTGACCAGTCCGGTTGATCGGGTTCGAGGCCGTGCCAGCAAATGTCCGCGTAGTGCTTTTCCAGATAATCTTCGCCACGCAAAAAGTAGCCATTGCGCAAAACCGGGTGTCGGTTGCGGAAGGCGATGCACGCTTTGGCAAACTGGAAAATATCGGCATTATCGCGTGGCAGCGTCCAGTTGAACCAATTTGTTTCGTTGTCCTGACAATACGTATTGTTATTGCCCAACTGTGTGCGCCCGGCCTCATCGCCCATCAGCAGCATTGGCGTCCCCTGGCTGAGCAGCAGCAGTGCCAGTGCATTTTTGATGCGTCGGTGGCGTAATGCGGTGATCGCCGGATCATCGGTTGCGCCTTCTGCGCCAGAGTTCCAACTGTTGTTGCCGTTGGAGCCGTTGTCGCCCGCTTCATAGTTCGATTCGTTATGCTTGTCGTTGTACGACACCAAATCCATCAGCGTAAAGCCGTCGTGCGCTGTGATAAAGTTGATCGTCGCCAATGGCCCGCGCGCCGGATACAGGTTGGGCGAGGCCATGAGCGCTTGCGATACGTCGGTGGTCATGCCAACATCACCTTTGATGAACTTGCGCAGTACGTCGCGATAGTGACCGTTCCATTCTGACCAGCGCTTGTAATCCGGGAAGCTGCCCAGGTGGTACAAACCTTCGGCGTCCCACGGTTCAGCGATCAGTTTGGTTTTGCCGAGCACCGGATCGAAGGCCATCATGCGCAGCAGCGGCGGATCGCTGAGCGGTGTGCCGTCCACATCGCGCGTCATGATCGAGGCCAGATCGAAGCGAAAGCCGTCAACGTGATATTCAGCGACCCAATAGCGCAAACTGTCGATGATAAAGCTGCGCACCGTCGGATGATTACAATTGAAGGTATTACCCGTGCCGCTGAAATTATAGAAAAAGCCGTCCGGCATCAGGATGTAGTACGTGCTGCTGTCAATGCCCTTGAACGAAATTGTCGGTCCCTTTTCGTTGCCTTCGGCGGTGTGATTGAACACCACGTCAAGGATCACTTCAATGCCCGCTTCATGCAGTGCTTTGATCAGCGTTTTGAGTTCGATCATCTCAGCGCCCGGCACTTTCGCCGCTGAATAGCCCGCTTTCGGCGCAAAAAATGACACCTGACTGTAGCCCCAATAGTTGAACAGTTTTTCGCCAGTTTCGGTATTGGTACGCACATTCTCAAATTCATCGAACTCGAAAATGGGCATAAGTTCGACACAATTCACACCCAACTCACGCAAATAAGGGATTCGTTCGCGGATCGCGTCAAAGGTGCCGCGATGCCGCACGCCGGATGAAGGATGCTGCGTGAAGCCGCGTACATGCATCTCATACATAATGGTGTCCTCGATCGGCAAATCCAACGGACGATCGAGTCCCCAATAAAAAGACGAATCAACCACGCGCGCCCGATGCTGATAAGGGTTGGCGCGATCGGGTTCGACGCCCCACTCCACGCGACCACCGACGGAGCGCGCATAGGGGTCAAGCAAAATCGCGTCGGGGTTGAAATAATGGCCGTCTTCGTTGACGTGCGAACCGTCGATCCGAAAGCCATACTCGATCGTGTTGGCGTTCAGGCCGAGCACGATGATCGGAAATACGGACCCGATCTGATATTCCGCCGGAATCGGGATTTCGACCATTGGCGTCGAGCTGCCACGCTCGAACAACACCAGCGTGCAGGAAGTCGCGTGATATGAATAGATCGAAAAGTTGATCCCGCCGGATACGACCGTCGCCCCAAAGGGGAGCGGGTTGCCAGGACAGAGATCAAAGCCCTGATAGTGATGGGTGGGTTGCAGGCTTTGCAGTTGTGCGATGATCTGCGACTGCGCGTTAGATGCTGTGTTAGTGGCCGTATTCATTCGATGTCCTTTCCAGGTCAAAGATCATAACCGATAACCGTAAAGTATGTGATTGCTTCAAAGGCACGGACTGCTTTTTGCTGTAATGCTCTGTAGAAAAGTCAATCGGTGAACCCTCACAATACCTGAATGTTATAGCACAACGCCGCTGGTTATGTTTTCACACTGCGTTAAAGTCAAAACACAAAAGGGGAAAGACGGTATGAACCGCGTTTGGCAGCCAACGTTAGGGGCACTCCGCCTCGATCAAGATAAATATCAGTTTCGTGTATGGGCACCCAATGCTACGCGCGTCGATCTGGAATTACAAACGCCACAAGCGCGCTCAGTACCGATGGTGAGTGCAAAGCGCGGTTACTTTGAAGCGACGGTTGAGGGCGTAGCATCTGACGCACGCTACACTTACCGGCTTGACGGCGGCGACCCACGCCCTGATCCGGTGTCGCGTTATCAGCCGGAGGGTGTACATGGCCCTTCACAGCTTGTTGATGCGCAGTTTGAATGGCACGATGCGCACTGGTCAGGTTTAGCGCTTGCCGATTACATCATTTATGAGCTGCATGTCGGCACTTTCACACCTGAAGGTACGCTTGATGCGATCATCGGACAGCTAGACGACTTGCGCGAGTTGGGGGTAACGGCGATTGAATTGATGCCGCTGGCGCAGTTCCCCGGCACGCGCAATTGGGGCTACGATGGCGTCGATTTGTTCGCCGTGCAAAACTCGTATGGCGGCGTGCTCGGCCTTAAGCGATTAGTCGACGCCTGTCACCAGCGTGGGTTGGCCGTGCTGATCGATGTGGTTTACAACCATTTTGGCCCCGAAGGCAACTATTGGCGGGAATTCGGCGCGTACTTCAACGAACGCTACCATTCGGCATGGGGCGCGGCGATCAATTTTGATGGCCCGGCCAGCGATGAAGTCCGCAAATTTTTCATCGAAAACGCGCTGTATTGGATCAACGACTGCCATATAGACGCGCTGCGCTTGGATGCAACCGACGCCTATATCGATTTTTCAGCGTATCCGTTCATTGAAGAACTGGCCGACGCGGTACGGCACAGTGCGCGACAATTGCATCGGCAGTGTTTCGTCATGGCTGAAAACGATCGCAACGACGCGCGTCTGACTCGTCCGGTTGAGCAAGGTGGTTACGGTGTTGATGCGCAGTGGGTAGATGATTTTCACCACGCGCTGCATACCGTCCTGACCCATGAGCAGGCGGGTTATTATCAGGATTACGGTGAGGTACGCCAGCTTGCCAGGGCACTGCGCGACGGATTTGTTTACACCGGCGATTATTCCGATTTCCGCAAAACGCGGCGCGGATCGTCTACGCGCCAGACTCCGGCGTGGCGTTTTGTGGTGACTTCGCAAAATCACGATCAGGTCGGCAATCGTTTGTTAGGCGAACGGCTCAGCCATTTGATCTCGTTCGAGGGCGCGAAAGTGGCGGCGAGTCTGGTGCTGCTGTCACCGTACATTCCGCTGCTGTTCATGGGCGAAGACTATGCGGAAACAGCGCCCTTTCTATATTTCACCGATCACAGTGATCCCGATCTGATAGAGAAAGTTCGCAAGGGACGGCGTGATGAGTTCGCGGCTTTTCATGGCGAAGGTGAAGCGCCTGATCCGGGAGCTGAGGAGACGCTCATAAAATCGCGCCTTGATCACAGCTTGAAGCAGCAAGGCAAGCACAAAGTCATGCGCAGTGTCTATCAGGAATTGATCCGCCTGCGAACGACGTTACCCGCGCTCACCGACCTGAGCAAAGAGCATATGGAAGTGAGCGTTTACGAGAAGCCGCACTGGATTTTGATGCGGCGTTGGCATCGTGAGCATGAAGTAGTCGTCCTGTTCAGCGTCGGTCATGAGCCTTACGAGTTGAGTTTGCCGATCGGTAAAGGGCACTGGCGCAAGCAGTTCGATACGAGCGATCCGCGCTGGCAATCCGAACCGAACGCCGCCACCGATGGTAACGATAGTGTGGCGGGCGGTGTATCGCTGCCGGATACGTTCGACTCGGACGGCGAATTATCAGTGACGATTGCGCCTTTGACAGTGGTGCTTTTTGAAAAAGAGGCGTGAGCAGCAGCTATCAAAAGCTATCAGATCGACTGTATGGGGCAGCTTGCGAGACATTGGCAGCCCTTTGTGAGTATCATCACAAATAGGGTCTGTACAAAGTTTTGAGCGGGGATCATGCTTTATGATAGGTACTTTGCGCGCTACTGGCATCACCGGACTTGGCGTTTATCTGCCTGAACGGGTCGTCACTAATCAGGAGTTGATCGATTCAGGGGTTGATACAACCGACGAATGGATTTACAGCAAGATCGGCATTCGTGAGCGCCGTGTGGCAGCGCCCGGTCAGGCCACTTCCGATCTGGCGATTGAAGCTGCCCGTCGTGCGCTGGATGATGCACACCTCAGCGCCGCTGATCTGGATCTGATCATCGTAACCAGTATGAATTTTGATTATAAAACGCCCGCCACCGCTGCTATCGTGCAAAACGCGATCGGCGCACGGTGCGGCGCGTTCGATATTGGATCGGCGTGCAGCGGCTTTGTGTACGCGTGCGCGGTCGCCAGCAAGTTCGTTCAGGACGGTATGATGAACGCGGTACTGGTGATCAGCGCCGAGCACAATTCATCGCTGATCAGCCCACAGGATCGGACGGCCAGCGTATACTTTGGCGATGGCGCAGGCGCGGCAGTGATTCAACCCGTTCGTGATGGCTATGGCTTTTTATCATTCGATCTGGGCGCTGATGGCAGCGGTCAAAATGCGATCATCGTGCCCGCTGGTGGCAGTCGGCTGCCAACAAGCGAGGCGACCGTCAAAATTGTTGAAGAGAAGCACGGCGTGATTCGCAATAAGCATCATTTCGCGATGGATGGGCGCGCCGTCTATGACTTCGTGCAGCACACGCTGCCGCTGACTTTGGAGCGCGCCGCACAATCAGCAGGCAAAACGCTGGATCAAATCGATTATTTCGTGCTGCATCAAGCGAACCGTTGGATGGTGGGCGATACGCTGAGCGGGATGGGTGTGCCACTCGACAAGACGTATTTCAACGTTGATCGCTATGGCAATATGGCGTCCGCCTCAGTCCCCGTGGCGCTCAAGGAAGCGCGCGATGCAGGCTGCATTCACGAGGGGCAAATCGTTGCGTTGTCCGGCTTTGGGGCGGGGCTGGCATGGGGCACGGCGATCATGAAATGGTCCGATCACGCGCTGTAACAGGAGCGAAGATCAGGACGCTTCATCCTGACCTGCGCACGATTGCGTTTTACAGTGAACCGCGAGCATCATACGGACCGTCGTCGCATCGAAGCCGCGCTGATTGAGTGCCTGACTGAGCACATCGTTTGTTTCCGCGCCATTCTGCGCAACCCCATCAAGTGCTGTCAAACGGCGGCAGTCCAGACAAAAAACATGCGCGCTGGCGTCTTGTTCTTCATGCCATGCGTACAGCCGGGTATCCTCACCGGGGAGTTCATCGATGAGCTGCGCCTGAACGAATACCGCCAGGTTGCGATAGACCGTCGAAAGGCTGCACTCCAAGCCCTGCTGCTGTGCCCGATCGCGCAGCGACTCGACCGAAAAGGGGCGCGAACTATCGATCACGAGCCGCAGCAGTATCTCGCGCGGGCGAGTCATGCGCATTCCGGCCTGATGAACCTGTTGGGCGGCTTCTTCAAAAGAGATCATGTTTAGCTCGCTTTGGAAACGTTACCAGCAGGCGACACGCGCAAAATCTTCGCCAGTTCAATCCCGATTACCTGTTCCTGACCATTGAGCGACAGGCGCAGCGGGCCATTAAACGGCGCACGGCTGATCAGCTTGATCGGCTGTTCCGGTACCAGGCGCAGTGTTGCCAGATATTGCAGGATTTCGGGATCGTGCGTATTGACGCGGCTTACCTGCAAAGTGGCAGGCGCTTCCACATCACTCAGCGGCTCGTCGTGAATCTCCGGCATGATGCCCTCTGCGGTCGGGATCGGCTCACCGTGCGGACAGCGTTTGGGGTAGCCTGCCATTTTTTCCATCTGCGCGGCTACTTTTTCGCTGATCACCGCGCCCATTGCGTCAGCTTCGTCATGCACCTCATGCCAGCCGAAACCCATCACTTTGACCATGAAAATCTCGGCCAATCGATGCCGCCGGATACTCATGAGCGCCTGATGCTCTCCGAGCGGAGTCAGACGCATCCCCTTATACGGCTCGTGCTCGATCCAGCCGCGCTTTTTGAGCCGCTGCACGACCGCCGCGACCGCTGGCGCTGTGACATTCATTCGTTCAGCAAGTGCCGATGTGGTGATATACGGATCGTTACCCTGATAGTGTACGATGCGGTACGCTTCAGCGAGATACTCCTGCATGACTGTGCCGTTCAAGCAAACTTACTCCACCTGCGCTTGCCAAATGCAAACCCATTGCAACGCACAGGATTACCGCCAACACTTATAAATCTATGTTCATTATAGGACTATTGAGAATGATTTGCAATAAGCAACTGTTCAGGCACGTCTGTAATGCTTCAATCTGGCCGTTGACCCGTTCGTTGGTAGGCAAGCGCCTGAGTGTGCAGCGTCAGAATATCCTTGAGCACGATCTGCCGATTTTGCTCATGCGCACGCTGAAACATGCTGCCTACTGAAAATAAATAATGCGTCCCTGCCACTACGCGCACCTGATTAACGTCGAAAGCCAGTTCTTGCAACAAGTCGATCATAGCCGTCAGACCGACCAGCCGATCGCGGTGGGCGAGCACTACTCGCATCAGTTCCCAACGGTGCGGCTGCGGATGATCGGTGATCGTGCCCATGGCGGCAAAGGTACGCGCCGTCACGCCTTTGGGCGTCGTGTCATAAATGCGCGCGTGCTCAGCTTTGACGAGCGCCGTTGCACCTTCAGCCAACACGTCCAATATGTTCGGTGAAACGACCTGATCTATGACTTCCAGCGCGTGAATGCGTCCGACAAGCCCAATGCCCAGGCCAAGCGCTGTGTAAAAAGTACGGTGCGTTTCATCGTGAATGAGCAGTGCCGGTGCCAGTGCAGTGCGTGTCATTTCACCCAACCGCCAGCGCGCTTCATCGATGAAGAACAACGCCGCACCGCCCATCGAATGCCCTATCCAGTTCACCGTTTTAGCCTGAAGTGCGCCGAGCGGTCGCCGTAAATTGAGCAGATCGAACCAGCGTTCGGCAGCGCGCATCGCCGCATTCGGTCCACACAAGGCCAAAGCGGGCATCGGGTGAAGAAACTGAGTCGCGCCAAAGCCGTTGTGATCGACCACCAGCGCGACGATACGCGGGTTGCTTGTGACGACCATTTCCGGCAGCGCTTCCCAGATCGCATGGCTGCCCGTCCAACCGTGGATGAAGACGGCGTAACCATCGGCACTGCTGATCTTTTCAGGCAGATCAGCATCAGATGTGGCGGCTTCATCCGACCAGATCAGATGCCACGAATAATCGCGCAGGCCGCTGTCCAGCAGAAAACTATTCACGGCTTCACGATCGAGTAAACCGCGTCCCGCCAATTCGCGAAGGGAGTAACTCGCGCGCTGCGTATGTGACAATAGGCCATCGGCACGCTCAGTGCAGCCTTTTACCCATTCAATCGCGCTTGTTGCAGAACTCACAGGATTCATGTAGAAGCCACCTTTTTCAGCACTTGGAGCGGCGATGCAAAACTTCAACAAATTCAGGTTAGGTGCTATAGTTTAACCGTGAACCAACAGGAAAAATAGTGAGCGCTGTGATGATATAATGCAATCCTCTGCAACACCCGCGCGGCAAACGGGCTTACAACTGCCCACGGCGCGCCCATTGGTCACTTACGCATTCTTAGCGGCGATTGGGATCGTATTCGTCGCCATTTATTATTTTCAGCAAACGGCAGACGACCCGAACATCAACCCGATCTTCGACTTCGGCGTGATCGATTATACGCGCGTGCTTGTTTACGGTGAATGGTATCGGTTGTTCACCGCCATGTTCATCCACCTGAGCATCGCGCATATTTTCTTCAACGCGTGGGCGCTGTACATGTTCGGGCGTACAGTGGAAGGCGTCTTTGGGCACGTTCGCTTTGCGCTGGTGTATTTATTGGGTGGTCTGTGCGGCTCACTTGCCAGCCTGATTATCGGGCGCGGCGCATCAGCGGGTGCATCCGGCGCGATCTTTGCGATTCTGGCTGCTGAGATGGTCTTTCTGTACTGGCATCGCGAACTTTTGGGCGAACGAGCAGGCCGTGCGCTCCGCGAACTGCTCATTATCGGCGGCCTCAATCTGGGGTTGGGCATTCTGAGCAACGTCAGCCCTTCCAACAGCTTTGGCGTGATCGACAATTGGGCGCATATCGGCGGCTTCATCGGTGGATTGCTGGTTTCACTCATGATTGCGCCGCGCTTCGCCATTCAGCGCGATCTCGATACGCTCAAAGTAGTCGATGAAAGGCCGCTCAGCACACGCTGGCCGCTGGCCGCGATCTTTGCCTTAGCCCTGATCGGGATTGCGCTGCTGGCAGCACGGTCGCTTCCTCGTCCGGTGTGAGCTGCGTATTGTTGATAGTGAAGGAATCTAAGAAATCTGAAGCCAGCATTTGTGTCAGAAGCAGGAGAAATTTTATATGAAAATCGGGATCGTTGGAGCCGGGTCAATGGGACATGCACACGCGCCTGCCTGGATTGAACTTAAATCGCAAGGTGCGGAATTAGTCGGGATTCTTGCCAATCACATGGACAGCACAGTAAACACACTCGCTGAACAGCACGGCGCACAGGTCTACAGCACTTACGAAGAGCTGCTGGCTGCTGTTGATATTATTGATCTGTGTGTGCCGACAGACTTACATCACGCGATGGTCGTACAGGCGGCTGAGGCTGGCAAACAGATCGTGTGCGAGAAACCGATTGCGCTCACCGTCGCGGAGGGTCGTGCCATGATCAAGGCGTGCCATGCGGCGGGCGTGCGTTTGTTCATCGCGATGGTCGTGCGCTTTGTTCCACAATATGCGATCGCGCAGCAAACGGTCGCTGCCGGACAGATTGGCACGCCCGCCGTGATTCGGCTGACGCGCGCCGCTTATCAACCGCGCAAAGCGACCGATAACTGGTTTGTTGACGAACAGCGTTCAGGCGGCATGATCCTGGATTTGATGATCCACGATTTTGATTATGCGCGCTGGATTGGGGGTAACGTAGTACGCGTATTTGCTAAATCAGTACGCGCGAGCCGCCCGGATGCCCCGGACGATTACGCGCTGGTCACGCTGCGCTTCGCCAACAACGCAATTGCCCATATCGAGGGCGGGTGGGCATATCCGGCTGGCATTTTCCGCACATCGTTCGACATCGCGGGCACTGAAGGGGTGTTGGAATGGACTTCGGATACTGCCGAAACGGTACAATCGTTTCTGGTCAACGCTCCATTGCAAGCCGCAGCAGAAGTTGGGCTGCCCACCGCGCTCTCAGCCGAAAGCCCTTTTACCACTGAACTTCGGCATTTTTATGAGGCGCTGATCCATGACAAACCCTTTTCAGTGACCGCCGAAGATGCGTTAGCCGCCTTGCAAATCGCGTCAGCCGCCCGCGAATCACTTCAGACTGGCCGAAGTGTTACGATTGATCAGGAGGCGCTCTGATGCGGATCGGGATTATGAGTTTCGCCCATATTCATGCTGAAAGCTACGTTCAGAATTTACGGCAAGCGCCGGATGTGGACTTGATCGGCTTCTCGGACACCGACGCCGAGCGCGGCCAGCACTTCGCGGAAGTGTTCAACCTGCGCTGGTTTCCGACCCATCAGGCGCTGTTGGCCGAACGTCCCGAAGGCGTCGTAATTTGCTCGGAGAACAGCCGCCGCCGTGAGCTGGTCGAAATGGCTGCCGCTGCTGGTTCGCATATTCTGTGTGAAAAGCCCATCGAAGTGACCCTGAGGGATGCACAGGCCATGCGTGACATCTGTGCGGCGAATCATGTTCGATTTATGACCGCCTTTCCGACCCGCTTTGCGCCGTCGCTGCTTTCCGTCAAGGCTATGCTGGCACGTAATGAATTGGGGCGCTTATACGCTGCAAACGGGATCAATCACAGCGAAATTCCACGTGAGCACCGTGCCTGGTTTGCGCAAAAGGCATTGGCGGGCGGTGGCGCGGTGATGGATCATACCGTCCACCTGGTTGATATTCTGCGCTGGCTGCTCGGCTGTGAAGTGAGCGAAGTCTACGCGGAAGTCGATAATCTGTTTTATCCGGGCGAAGTCGATGTCGATACGGCGGGCATTGTGCTGCTCACCTTTGAAAATGGCGTTTTCGCCAGCATCGATTGCAGTTGGAGTCGTCCGACCAGCTATCCGCGTTGGGGTCATTTCAAGATGGACTTGCTCGGTGAAAATGGTTTTGTGACCGTGGATGCGCTCGCTCAACACCTCACCCTTTACTCAAAACGCGCCACGCGCCATCCGCAGTGGATCAATTGGGGGCCGGACAGCAATCAGGGAATGATCAACGAGTTCGTCGCCAGCATCCGTGAACAACGCGAACCGCTCATCACCTGGCGCGATGGCTACGAAGCACTGCGCGTTGCCCTCGCCTGTTACGACTCGGCGCACAGCGGCCAACCCGTCCGTCTCGAACATGGCTGAGTCAGATGAATTAAATCCAGGTAAGCCGTATGTTCCGCGTTCGGCCATTTATCGGATTGCGCTGCTGCAATTTGTGACATTTGCCGGACGCGGTATTGTGTATCCGTTCATCAGCCTGTATCTGATTTCGATCGGCTTTTCAGGAACGCAGATCGGCTTGCTCACCAGTGTCAGCGCTTTGGCACAGCTCAGCGCCGCGCCGCTCTTGCACGCCCTGGCTGATCGCTATGGCCGTCAGCGGCGGCTGTATTATGGTCTGGTCATCGGGAATATTGCCGCGTGCCTGGGGGCGGTGCTCATCCCTGGTAGTCAGCTTTGGCTGAGCACTATGATCGTCCTGCGCGATGCGAGTGATATGCCAAGTGTCACCTTGCTTTCGCAGCTGACGATCACCTGGCTTCAACAACAGCGGCGGCAGATTTTCGGTCAGATACGCGCGTGGGGTTCGTTCGGTTGGGCGGTCACCACTGTGCTCGCCGGACGGATTGCGGCTGTCGCTGGTTATCCGCCATTATTTGTGTTGTCCGCGCTTGCGAACCTGATCCTGTTACCACAGCTCACTATATTGCCCAGGCAAACGGCGCAACCGCACGAACGAAGCGCTGCGCTATCGTCACGGCCACGCGGACTGTACATTTTGCTGGCAAGCGTCTTTTTGTACTATGTAGGTGCGTCAGCCTTCAGCGCGTTTTCCTCGATATACTTCAAGCGCACGTTAGGCGCTAGCGACGAATTGATCGGCCTCACATCGTCACTAGCCGCACTTTCTGAAATTCCAGCCATGCTGCTGATCGACAGGGTGCTGCGCCGTGTTGATATTCGTGCTACGCTCATGGTGGGCATTTGCGGATTGGGCGCATTGTGGTTCGGGTCTTCGCAGTTGACAGGTACTACCCTTTTGATCCCGTTGATGCTCATGCGCGGCACGTTTTTCACTTTGCAGATTATCTCGATCACGCTGCTCGTTTCGCGTATCAGTCATGCGTCCAATGTCGCCACGAATCAGGTACTGACGCAAGTTACCATTCCTGGCCTGGCTATTTTGTTGACTGGATCGCTCAACGGCTGGCTGTTCGATCACATCGGCGCACGCGCTCTGTTTCAATTGGCAGCACTGTTAGCGGTGTTATCTACGGGATTGCTCATCGTTGCCCGCAAAGCGCTGGCGAGCCGCCCGACAGAAGCGCTATCAGACGCGGCCTGAACTTACTTCAATGCGCCGCGTGTCAGCCCTTGAATGAACTGGCGCGAAAAAATCATATAGAATGCCAGTACCGGGATCATCGCCAGAGTGAGCGCGGCCAAAAGTGCCGTCCAATCCGTTTTATATTGTCCGGCGAACGATGACAAGCCGGACGTCACTGTTAAAACATCGGGCGTGACCGTCAGCGGAAACCACAGATCATTCCAGATCGGAATCATGTTGAAGACCAGTACCGTTGCCAGTGCCGGACGAATGAGCGGCAAAACGAGCATGAACAGGATGCGGTACTCGCTTGCGCCATCGACGCGCGCGGCGTCTTTCAAATCATGCGGTACGGATCGCATGAATTCCGACATGATAAACACTGCAATCGGTAGGCCGGATGCGGCGTAAATGAGGATCAGCGCCACGGGTGAATTATAAATCCCCAACGTGGAAGTAAGCCGAATCAAGCTGACTGTGCCTAGTCGGATCGGAATCATGATCCCTAGCGCCATGTACAGCCCTAAAAAGCGGTTGCCGCGAAAGCTGTACTCCGACAGCGCATAGGATAGCATCGCGCCCGCCATCAGGATCAAGAACAGCGCACCGGAAGTGATGAGCAGGCTGTTTCCAGCATAGGTGAGCACCTCGGCGCGCGCGAATACCTGCTGATAACCTTTCAATGAACTGATATTCGTCAGCGAAAAGCCATTTTGAAACGAAAACCAGATCGGCGGCTGATAAGGGACGCGGAACAAATCCTTGCGATCTTTGAAAGAGTTGAGCAAGATAAGGAGCATAGGCGCTAAGGCAAGCGCAGAATAAGTCAGCAGAATACCATGCGAGATAATGCTGTTGAAGTGGCGGCTTAAAAAGTTCGGCGCGCGGCGTGCCTTGATCGCAGCGCTTGGTTGCAGATTTAAGTGTATTTCAGCCATATCGTTAATCTCGCTTGTTCATTTGGCTTGTTCATTCGAGGATTGCTTTAATTGCGGATGAGGCGACGCTGAAGGACGAACAGATAAAGGAGCACGCCCGTCAGGATGATCAGAAACATACTGGTTGCGATAGTCGCGCCCATGCCAAGATTGGGCACCTGACCCAAATTACCGAACATCGTCCGATAGAAGAATGTGGCAAGTAAATCGGTTCGATAATCTGGCCCGGCCTGTGTGCCTTGCATCACGAATATATTTTCAAAGGTGCTGAAGTTGCCAACAAACGTCAAAATCGTGACGATGCCGACGGTCGGCAGGATGAGCGGAAACTTGATCCGCCAGAACGCACTCCACGGTGATGCACCATCGACGCGGGCGGCTTCGGTCAAATCTTCGTCAATGCTGAGCAGTGCCGCCAAAAACAGGATCATCGGCAGCCCTACGTATTGCCAGACGCCGACCAACGCGACCACAATAAGCGATAAGTTAGGCGAACCAAGCCAGCCCTCTTTCGGGATGAGTCCGCCAAGCCCGATGCTCTTGAAAATATCATTGATGATGCCCCACAAGGGGTTGAGCATCAATGTCCAAATCCAGCCGATGATGACGATCGACAGCGTGGTTGGTGCAAATAAGATCGTTCGATAAATGGCTGCACCGCGCAGCCGTCCGCTTGCCAGCAGCGTTGCCAGCAGCAGTGCGACCGGGTTTTGCACGAGCATAAAAACAGCAAAAAATTCGATGTTGTGAAGCAGTGCGCCCCAAAACCGTACGCTGTATTGCGAGTCGGTCAGCAGCGTTTTGAACT
>Ga0209724_1000726_pt1 | contig 31329 bp, 32 predicted proteins | sample grotaG_FD_184143 | JGI IMG/M metagenome (GOLD analysis project Ga0209724, IMG submission 184143) | Glacier valley bacterial and archeal communities from Borup Fiord, Nunavut, Canada, to study Microbial Dark Matter (Phase II) -... | ecosystem: Environmental > Aquatic > Freshwater > Ice > Glacier ...
CCAATACGAAAGACGATTTAAGTGCATCTTTTAATGTTTGTCCTTTCATTTTCAATTTTTGTTTAATGTAAATATAACGATTAGTGAATATTCAATGGGTACAAAGAAAGTGATTTTTTTTATATTGGCATACCTCATGTCAAATTTTAGTCACAATTTTTGTACTTTTTTTATAAAGATATATATATCTATTTTATGTTATTTTTTTTGAGCTGCAGCAGCATTGATCGCCTTCGTTAAATCTCTTATTGCCTTATCTGCATTAGGGTCGGCAGGATCAATTTTCTTAATTTCAGTGTATATTTGACGTGCTTCACCATAGTTCTTTTCTTTATAGGCAATTATGGCCTGTGATTGCAGTGAACGGATCTGCCATTCTTTGTTAGCAGGATCGAGCTCAAACAGTTTTTTATACCACTCTTTAGCTGCAGGAAACAAATTCTTTTGAAGGTTATAGTATCCCAGGTAAGTGTATGCTTCAGATAGTTCTTTTGCATATTTTGTTGGATCTACACTGGCCTTTTCAACAAGTGCTTCAAATTTAGGATGTGCCAATCCCAGTTCATTGGTCGGATCCATGCTGGAAGCTGTCCTTGCAATATAGACATATGCCTGCATATTGTCGGGTTGATTTACGGCGACCAGGTTAAATATGCTGTCCGCTTTTGTAAATTCTGCCAATTGATAATACGCTTTGCCAATTAACATCAAATCATTTTTATCCGATTTCCCTTTTCTGTTTTTTATATTTAACCACGTAATTGCTTCCTTGTACATACGTGAATAGTAATAATTCAACGCTATTTCCGATACCAGGTTAACATTGTTTGAATCTGCGGCATAAGCTTTTTTGTAGATGTCAAAAGCCTTGATTAACATCACCGAATCATTTTTTGCACTCTTAAAAAGTATTTGGCTGTAATAGAGGTAATCTCTTGGAATAATACTTTCCGGATTGGCGTTTTTAAAGAAGGTCTCGATATACATCTTTCCTTTTTCAAGTTCCGGCGGTCTTTTATCATAACAGCAATAAGCTGCAAGGCGGTTCAAATAATTACGTGATTTATCGACCGCTAAAACCTCTTCAAGGGTTTCTAATGCCGTGGCATAATCTTTTGCTCTGAAAAGTGCATTTGCGTATTGAATTTTTGTAGGAATGTTATCGCCTGACAAATCGAGGAATTTACGAAAATTGGTCTTCGCAAGTCCGAACTGACCGGCCATTGTATATAACTCACCAAGTTGACGATAAACCGGAGCGAAGGTAGAATCAATATCACGGGCCTCTTCAAAGTAAGGGCGGGCTGCATTTAAATTTGGGGCGCGCATGTAAATATCACCAATTTTAATTTTTGGCAATGGCGATTTGGGATCAAAATAGAGTGATCGGTTATAACTTGCAAGTGCATTTTTAGCATCGTTCTGCATGATGTACACATTACCCATAGCAAGGTAAATCGCTGGATTATTAGGATCAATTTCCTGAGCTCTTGTAAGATAATTGATTGCCTTATTAAACCTGTTTACTGAACCCAGAAGTTGAGATGTTCCTAATTTGGTAAGTATACGCGCATCTCTGGGTGACATGAATTTTAATTTTACCGGTAGTGCGGCTTCTGCTAAGGAAAAATATTTATCTGCAGCAACTGTATCACTCTTAAGGAAAAGAACGATTGAACCTAAACCAACATTATTTATTTGGTTTGTTGGATCTTGTGAAATACCTTTTTTAAATAACTGATCAGCTTTGGTGGCCATCTCTTTCAACGAATTCGATAGCGTATCAGACAGATACTCTTTGATAACCGTTTCGCCGTAATAATAATATACATCACCATTTGCTGGCTCTTTCTTTAATAAAGCCTCGAAAGCTTGTCCGGCATTTTCATATTGCTCACTTGCAGCAAGCTTTAAGGCAGCAGTTAACTCAGGGCCAAACGCAGATACAGGAGGGGCATTAGAATCAGATTTTTTTCTCTGGCTAAATCCCGTAACTGTAATCAGCGAGAACAGTACTATAAGTATGAGTCTCATTTTAAATAAATATTTAGTTACAATAATTTCTAATTTATCTTAATCTCTACAAGCTTGTCTTGATCTCTACAAGTCTTACCGGCTGCGATGCCGGCAACATTCCCATTCTCAAGATGATTCTTTGTCCTGAATCTCCGGCAATAAATGAAGTTAAGCCTGTACCAAGTCCCGAAAAGGTTTCCCGGTTAATCGTATATACCTCTCGTGTAAAGGGGTACATTTGATTTGCTATATAGGCTGGATGCGGTGAATAGAAGTCGGAACCATCTGAATCGAATTCGGAGGTTATCGAAACCACCTTTATTTTAGTCAGAAACGAATGACTGATTGAGTCAGTCGGATCGCTAACCCAGTTCACACTTATGATGCCCATTGCACCTGGATTCTTCTCGACAAAACTTACAACTTCAGCATTTTTATTCGCAGAAAAACAATTACTTGGTAACGAACCTGTTATTCCAAATTTGTTCATAATGGTTTTCACATTGTTCGACCCTGGGTTATCAAATACAACCTGAATATCGCCTGATTTAGATTTTGGATTGATTTGATCCCATTTAGTGGTTTTGCCTGCAAAAATATCTTTGATTGTGTTATACCTTATTAATGAATCAGGATTCGATTTATTAACGATGAAAGCAAGCGCATCGTATGCAATTTTTGTAGTTCTGGCAATGATCGCTTTTCCACGGAGATAGGCAACTTCATTGTCTGTCAGTTTGGTACTTGAAATAATTACATTGATTGAGTCTGCCAGCAATAATTTCAATATGCTGTCTCCTGATAAATAGATCGGTGTAACCTTGGCATCTTTGTAGATGGACTGGAATGTCGAAAGTTCAGCCTCCGCCATCAATTGGTACGATTCATCAACTGCAATCTTGATGGTCCCCCGTGTTGGCGTTTCATCAGTAAATTTTTTCGGGGTCATTTTACATGAAAACATGCAAATAGTTGCCACAATTAATAGTAAGCCAGCTGTTGATTTTAAAAGATTCATTGCTTATCCTCCTTATTTTTGAATTTACTGAATATTTTCACTGCGCGATAAAATCCGTAAGTAATAATAACTCCCGCAAAAATCATGCGGTAATATTTAGGTTGATAGTCTAACGATGGTGATAATAAAATGTAAACCCCTAAAGCAATGATGAGGACTACAATCATTATTCCAAAAACTAACATCAAATGTACTAAATATTCTTTTTTCATCATTTCGGTTCAACTTCCAACTTCACGGCATTGATATGACTAATTGTTTTTTGACGCCGTAAAACTATTAAAAAAAATAGTACAAAACCAACAACTAATGAAAATGTTTATTTTTAAAACGAAAATAATGAAGTTGATTCAATGATGCTGAAAAACAATATGCTGTAGCCGTTTAAATATTGACAGGAGTTTAAGCACCCATTAAAAATGTTAAGTATGATGAGTTTCGTAATAATGTGTTGTCTTAAATTATATTGTCGGAAAAGAGGTAAGAAGTCCTTGTTTTTTGCCGTAATTATTAACTTTGCGGTTGGCAGATTTGAAAAAACCAACTGCTAAATATATATTGTTGTAATATTTTGAAAAAATGGAAGCAAAGGAACGTATTTATTTGATTTTTAGGTTTTTTATGGTTTTGATTTATTTGGCGTTGGGCGTGATGATATTGTTTTTCGACACATTGCCGTTCGCTATCAGCAATACCGGTAAAGCCTTAATTGGAATTGTATTTTTGCTTTATGGTGTCTTCAGAATCTATACCATCTTTAAATCTTTCATGGCGAAAGATGATGAAGATTAGTTATGATTTTTTTTCTTCCTTTTGATTACCTGTGATTGTAAGTCCTAAAAAGCATTATTATGACTGAAAAAGAAAAAATGTTAGCCGGAAAGATTTACGATTGCGGTGATACTGAATTGATGAATCGTTGGCATAAGGTGAAACAACTCCTTCATGAATACAATCAAACGAATACAACAAATGGTGAAAAGCTAAGCGAAATTTTGGGTGATCTTTTAGGCTCAAAGGGTGATTCTTTATGGATTACAGCTCCGTTTTATTGCGATTATGGTGAGAATATTCACATCGGTGATAATTGCGAAATAAATGCCAATTGCGTATTCCTTGATTGCAACAATATTAGAATTGGTTCCAATGCCCTTATCGGTCCGAGTGTGCAGATTTACACTGTTTTTCATCCGGTTAAAGCTGAGGACCGGCTTCCGAAAATAGAGAATGAAGCATTTCCTTTCTGTAAATCGTTGACAGCTCCGGTAACAATAGGCAACAATGTTTGGATTTGCGGAGGTGCAATCATTTTACCTGGTGTTACGATTGGTAACAATGTAACAATAGGAGCAGGGTCGGTCGTAACGAAGGACATTCCGGATAACGTATTAGCGTTTGGTAATCCGTGCAGCGTGATCCGGGAATTTTAAAGGAAAGCAGCAGAAAAAGTATTTGCCTGAAAGCAAAACCTAATGATATGCAGGTTTATACTACCTTTGTAAGCAAATGTATCAATCTTTATTCCTGTAAGCAGGATGCCAGAAAATGAAGTTGTCCTTGCTGGTGAAAAGATCTTTTTGATAGAAATTTTGACAAAATATGATCAGAATCCGAAAAATATCCAATCCGTATCTCGAGGTAAATATTCGGAAGATGGAGAAGGTGAAGGAGATTATCAAGGCCCAGATTCCTCTTCTTGCCGATAAAAAGATCGAGGAAATCGAAGATCAGATGATCGATCCGCTCAAATATAAATACCAGACAACCTTGTTTATTGCTGAAGATATCAATGACGCAGTAAGAGGATTTGCCCTGATGTTGTACATGTCGGACCTTGGATTTTGCTTTCTTGATTACATCGCGGTTTCGCCCGAAAAGACTTCGTCAGGTTTGGGAGGTGCATTATATGAAAGAATTAGGGAAGAGGCGGAATCGCTGGATGCCTTTGGAATTCTCTTCGAATGTTTACCCGATGACCCCGACCTTTGTGGCGATGATGCGTTGTTGTTAAAACAAAATCAACAGCGGCTCGCTTTTTACGAACGTTTCGGGGCAAGACCTGTTGCGAATACAAGCTACGAAACAACCGTTGACCCTGAGGATGATTCTCCGCCATACCTTGTTTTTGACGGACTTAGCAAACGTAATAGTATTCCAAACGTCAGGGCTCGTGAGATTGTGAAGGCTATCTTGGACAGAAAATATGGCGACTATTGTCCCAAATCATATATTCAAATGGTGATCGATAGTATTCAGGATGACCCGGTCATTCTCCGGCCACCAAAGTACACGCGCAAGAAAGATCTCCGTTTGTACAAGAAACCGCTCAACGAAAAGAATAAGATTGTATTGATTGTGAATGACAAGCATATTATTCATCACATCAAGGAAAGAGGCTATGTGGAATCGCCCGTACGTGTAAAGAGTATACAAAAAGAGCTCGATAAGTCGGGCCTTTTCCGATATGGAAAGGTCAGGGAGTATCCCGATAAATTTATTCTGGAGGTTCACGACCGTCATTACTTTAACTATTTCAGAAAAGTCTGCCAGAATTTGCCAAAGGGTAAATCGGTTTATCCTTATGTCTTTCCACTGCGCAATCCTGCACGACCACCGAAAGACCTGTCGGTAAAAGCCGGCTATTATTGCTTCGATACGTTTACACCTCTGAATCAGAACGCTTTTCTGGCTGCACGCGGAGGAGTTAATTGTACATTGACAGCTACAGACGAGATTGTTGCGGGCCGTAAGATTGCTTATGTGCTGACACGGCCGCCAGGACATCATACCGAACGATCGGTGTTTGGAGGTTTTTGCTATTTTAACAATTGTGCTATCGCTGCAAACCGGTTTAGTAAATTGGGGAAAGTGGCTATTTTGGATATCGATTTTCACCACGGCAATGGCCAGCAGCAAATATTCTACCATCGCGACGATGTTTTGACCGTCTCAATTCATGGGCATCCCTCGTTTGCATATCCTTATTTTACAGGTTTTGTTGATGAAAAAGGGGAAGATCAGGGCCTGGGGTTCAATGTGAATTTCCCATTACCCGAAAAAATCTCTTTCGATTACTATATAAAAACGCTTGGCAAAGCGCTGAAATTAATCCAGGATTTCAAACCGGAATACCTTGTTGTCGCTTTGGGACTCGACACTGCCAAAGGCGATCCGACGGGAACATGGGATTTTACCCAGATTAATTTTCAAACTACAGGTAAGTTAATTGGAGACTTAAGAATTCCGACACTGATTGTGCAGGAGGGTGGATACAAAAGTCAATCCTTAGGATCGAACGCACGGGCATTTTTCACGGGACTCTATCAGGCATTTAACAAACAATAAACATCTCACGTGTAGAGACAAGGCATTTGTAGAGACAAGGCATGCCTTGTCTCTACAAATGCCTTGTCTCTACACATCTGTCTTCTCCAGCAGTTTCTCGATGTCTTTTAACTTGCCAAACAGAACGATCTGGTCACCCAACTGTAGTCGTTGATTGGCTGATGGCAAACCAAGCGATTTTTTCTTTAGCTGTGAATGTCCAAATATTGATTTTGTCTCTTCTGTTTTGATAATCGTAAGAACCAGCAGGGAATGTCTGTTGGTAAAGTCGACTTCACTCAGAAGCATACCATCATATTGGTCGGGCAAACGGGCTTCGATAATCTTATATTCATCTGTGACATCAAAGGAATTGCTGAGCCCCGAAAACAGGATGCTATCTGCAAACCGCGAAGCGGCATCATATTCGGGCTGAAGGATCAGATCGACGCCAAGTGCTTCGATCACTTTGTGATGCAGTGGGTTTATGGCCCGGCTCACAATCTTTTTGACGCCAGCCTGTTTCAGCAGCGCCGTCACCATGATAGATGCCCCAAAGTCTTCTCCAATTGCTACAACGGCATAATCGCACTCTTTTAAAGGAAGTGTTGAGAGTGCCTGTTCATTGGTGCTGTCGAGGCAGATCGTCTGAGTTACCACATCTTTATAAATTTCAACCTTCTCCTTTTTTTCGTCAATGCCAATCACTTCATGGCCCAGCGAGGTGAGCCTGACAGCAAGTGATGAGCCAAAATTACCGAGACCAATAATGATGAATTTCATACCTTTATAATTTGTCTTTTAATTGATCATGATATCTTCTGAAGGATAATTATACTCGTAGTTCCGCATTCTTCTGAACAGACCCACCAAAATAGTGAGTGTCCCAACACGTCCGAGGAACATCGCAACAATCAGTACCCATTTGCCTGCCAACGACAACTGTGCCGTGATGCCCAGCGACAATCCAACAGTGCCGAACGCTGAAATCACTTCAAAGATTATTTTGGAGAGATCTAATTGCCCATCTGTAATGGTAAGCATCAGCACCGACATTCCAATTACGAGGAACGACAGAAAGATCACCGAAAAGGCCCGTCTTCCCGATTCGTTGGTCAGTTCGCGCCCAAAAACCTCCGTCCGGTCTTTCCCTTTTGCCATGCTCACAAAGTTCAGTATCGCCACTGCGAATGTGGTGGTCTTGATTCCGCCTCCCGTTGAAGCGGGTGAAGCTCCAACCCACATCAGGAAGAAATAGACCAAAATAGTTGCAGGTGCCAGCATCGACATATCAACTGTATTAAATCCGGCAGTTCTTGTAGTGACCGACCCGAAAAAAGCACCGGCCACTTTGCCACCCAACGAAAGCCCTTTTAAGGAATGATCGTATTCTGAAAACATAAAGAACACAAATCCGCCTACCAACAGAAGCAGCGTTGTGATTACGACCATACGCGTATTTGCATTGATAATCTTAGGTGTATGAACATATTTTGATCCCCGGATGAACTGGTTATACTTATTCTTAAAAAAATGGTTTAACAGGCGATAATAGTTGAAAACGATGGGAAATCCCAGTCCTCCTAAAATAATTAATGCCCCGATTGTGTAATGAAGGTTGTAATTATTCCGGAAGCCGGGTTCGTACAGGTTTCCGGAAAGCGTTGAAAAACCGGCATTGCAAAAGGCTGAAATTGCGTGAAAAACCGAAAAGGCGAGGATTGACAGATCGCCGGTGAACATTGTCGGATCGATAGTCGAATAAATAATAATAGCTCCGATCGCTTCGATGGAGAACGTGAGCGCTATGATCTTTAAAAGTGTATTAAAGATTTCGCCCAGTTTCTCCTCATTAATCAGGTCTTTCAGCAGAAATTCGTTGCCGAAAGTTGCCCCACCTTTAAAAAAGTATCCAAAAAAGCTTGTAAACGTCATAATGCCAAGGCCACCTATCTGGATAAGGACAATGATAAAAGTCTGGCCCAACGGGGTAAAATAGGTAGCTGTATCAACCACAATCAGCCCCGTAACACAAACTGCACTTGTCGAAGTGAAGAAGGCATCCGTAAAACCTATTCCTGTGTAGGTTGCGTTTGGCAACAGCAACAATCCGGTTCCAAAAGCAATGATAAAAATGAAACTGAAGGCAAAAAGAAGCCCCGGATTCGTATTGCGGTTATTAAAGTTAAGCGTGCTGGTGGAGATTTCAACAATCAATGCAAGGATCAGCACTGTATGAACTGCGAGATTTCGGGTAAGAAGGCTGTAAAGGCCTGCTTGCGACCAATCGATATGTGTATACCCCATCCGGGCATCAAGAATCAGCAGCAGAATAGGGATAATGACCAATTCGGCAATCCGATATTTGAATTGTTTATCCTCCCATTTTTTTACAGACACCCCGGCCATTGCACTAAAAGCAATAATCCAGAGGATTACATTGAATAAATGCTGTATGACAAGCAATTCATCAGGTACATGTGTGAACCCGATGTGATAAATGAATATCAGAAACCCTGCAAGCGCTGCCAGAACTCCGATGGCATCCAGGAATCCAAGGAATCGCTTGCGTAAACGGTTGAAAGATTCTGCAAATCTGATTGTATTGATATCTAAAGACATTAAATCTTCGAATGAGATAAGTTCACAACACAAAGTAAGCGATAATTATCAAAGAAAAATTGTTGGCAATTTGTGACTGTTTTTTCTGAATTGGTCGACAGCAATGACGCTGAATTGAGAAAATACCTCGATGCTAACGTGATGCTTCATAATAGTACGGCTTATGAAAACGACATACCTCCTGTTTGTACATGAACTAAATGAAATATTCATTTGTTATTGGTTCAATAAAGATTCATATAAAATGCCGCAAGATTATATACCTGTATTAATTCAGACGTTTGTTGTTCTGGGCTTCGTGATTACCACGATGCTACTATCGCATTTTCTTGGTCCTAAAAGATCTTCACGTGCCAAACTTGAAAATTTTGAGTGTGGCATCGAAGGAATGGGAAACGCCAGAAGTCCGTTCTCGGTTAAATATTTCCTGATCGCGATTCTTTTTGTACTGTTTGATGTGGAAGTAATTTTTATGTACCCGTGGGCAGTCAACTTCAAGGAACTGGGTAAAGACGGTTTTATCGACATGCTTTTATTTATGATACTTCTTCTTGCGGGTTTTATTTATATCATTCTGAAGGGCGCTTTAAAATGGGACAAGCGTTAATGTATGTTGTAAATACTCTACTATGTCTGAAAATCAAAAACAAATAGATAAACCAACCGTAGCCGAAACACCTGATGGCGTTTCAGGCCAGGGATTTTTTGCCACCTCGTTCGAAAAAGCAGTCGGACTGGCACGGAAAAATTCGCTGTGGCCATTGCCATTTGCGACATCATGCTGTGGTATTGAATTTATGGCCACCATGGGAGCTCATTACGACCTTGCACGATTTGGTTCAGAGCGGTTAAGCTTTTCGCCACGCCAGAGTGACCTGTTGATGGTGATGGGAACCGTTGCGAAGAAAATGGGTCCGGTTTTGCGCGAAGTCTATATTCAGATGGCAGAACCTAAATGGGTGATTGCTGTTGGTGCATGTGCCTCAAGCGGAGGTATTTTCGATACATACAGCGTTATGCAGGGAATTGACCGCGTAATCCCCGTCGATGTATATGTCCCGGGGTGTCCGCCGCGTCCTGAACAGATTATTGACGGCCTGATGAAAATACAGGAATTGGCCGGTAATGAATCGCTCAGGCGGAGACATTCGCAGGAATATGAGGATTTAATGAAAAAATACGATATTGAATAACGTGCAGAAGGGTTTTGATTCACCCGAAATAGTTGTGCGAATAGTTCGAACCATATAAAATATAATTTAGTGTTCCCAATCATTACAGAGAGAAACCTGTTAGTTGTTACGAAGCTTATTGACAAGTTCGGTGAAGCTATTGAAAGTCATGAACTTTTGAAAGACATGCTTTGTATCACGGTTCCGAAAGAGGTTATCCACGAGGTACTGCTTTTCCTTCGCGATGAAAAGGAGATGCAATTCAACTTTTTAACAACGTTGTGCGGAATGCATTACCCCGAAAAAGAACAACTTGGCGTCGTGTATCACCTGCATAGTTTCGTGAACAACCACAGGATCAGGATTAAAACATCGACTGATATTAAGAACCCTGTAATCGCTACAGCAACTACAATCTGGCCTTCGGCGAACTGGATGGAGCGTGAAACGTACGATTTCTACGGAATACTTTTCGAAGGTCATCCGAACCTGGTACGCATCCTGAATATGGATGATATGACCGACTTTCCGATGCGAAAAGATTTTCCGCTCGAAGACCAGACCCGTGAGGATAAGGATGATTCGATGTTCGGGAGGTGAGTTTCTGAAATAGTTACTTAACAGCAGAGCGGTTAAATATGAATAGCCCCGGGTTTTAACCCGGGGATTAAATAGCAGAATAATGTTTCCGGTCGATCTGCAAATAGTTGATCGAAGATGAAAGCTTCTATCGACCGGAAAAATCAGTTGTCAGGGAAACAGGTTCCCTTATTGATTTTGAAATAGAAAACACAGTTTTACAGATATACAGTATACCATAAATGGCAATAGACTTTGATACTGATTATTGGGACAAAGATGTAGTCAGATCGGAAGAACCGAAAGAGTACAATACCCTGAATGTAGGCCCCACCCATCCTGCAACACATGGCGTATTCCAAAATGTGATGCTGATGGATGGTGAGTTTATTGTAAGTACTGAACAGACAATTGGCTACATTCACCGAGCGTTCGAGAAAATTGCTGAGCACAGGCCTTTTTACCAGATCACTCCGCTTACCGACAGGTTGAATTACTGTTCATCCCCGATCAATAACATGGGGTGGCACATGACCGTCGAGAAATTATTGGGCATCGAAACGCCCAAACGGGTCGATTACCTTCGCATTGTAATTATGGAGCTTGCCCGCATTGCCGATCACATCATTTGCAACAGCGTAATCGGTGTCGATAGCGGTGCACTGACCGGGTTCACCTATATTTTTCAGGACAGGGAATATATTTACGAGATCTACGAAGAGATCTGCGGGGCACGGCTCACCACGAATATGGGAAGAATTGGAGGGTTCGAACGCAATTTCAGCGACAAAGCCTGGATGAAAATCCGCCATTTCCTGAAAACATTTCCTGCACATCTTAAAGAATTCGAGACGTTGCTTGCAAGGAACCGTATTTTTATGGATCGCACCATCAATGTCGGTCCATTCCCTGCCGACCGTGCGCTTGCCTATGGATTTACGGGTCCGAATCTGCGCGCCTGCGGTGTCGATTACGATGTCAGGGTTATGAATCCCTATTGTTCTTACGAAGAGTTCGACTTTATTGTCCCGATCGGCCAGAATGGCGATACATACGACCGGTTCATGGTCCGGCAGGAAGAGATGAAACAAAGTATGCACATCATCGAACAGGCAATCGCCAAACTCGATAAAATGGAGGATAAGGAGACTTATTATGCAAGCGATCCGCGCTTTGTACTTCCTCCAAAAGAGAAAGTCTACAACAACATGGAGGCACTGATCTGGCATTTCAAAATCGTGATGGGCGAAACCGACATTCCGGTGGGTGAAGTTTACCATTGTGTTGAAGCCGCTAACGGAGAACTTGGCTTTTACCTCGTGAGCGATGGCGGACGCACCCCTTCGAGACTCCATTTCCGCCGTCCGTGTTTTATCTTTTACCAGGCCTATCCCGAAATGGTAAAAGGGACTATGTTATCCGACGCGATTCTCACAATGAGTTCAATGAATGTGATTGCCGGTGAATTGGATGCGTGACCAAATGCAAATAAGGAATGAAAAGATGTATTTGATAATGTGACAATTTGACGATTCGACAATTTGAAGAAGATTATATCTGAAGGTTTGAAGTATTTGTAATGAATAAAGTCAAATTGGGGAGATTACCCTGAAAGGGTTTAGTCTGAATAACCCCGGGTAAGGGAACGAAGTGAACGCAACCCGGGGTAGGAATGGCCAAAATGCTGGAGGCGTATCTGGTTAGTTTAATTGAAATGCAACCGTTGTATGCGCCGCAAATTGAATCCTTTGCCAGTCCTTAGGAACAACACTGGCTGAGGTGATTAAAAAAGGAATATATTAAAGACAAATGGAGGATAAGAATAACATAACAGCATTTAATACCGAAACGTTGGCGCTTGTAAACCGGATTATCAAACGATATCCGCAAGGGAGGCAAAAATCGGCTTTGCTTCCGGTATTACATATTGCCCAATCGGAAAATAACGGATGGCTCAGTTCCGAAATAATGGACTACGTCGCCACCTTGCTCGATATTCAACCCATCGAAGTTTACGAGGTCGCCTCTTTTTATTCGATGTTCAATTTACAGCCTGTTGGGAATTGTGTCATTGAAGTTTGCCAGACAGGGCCATGCTGGCTGAAAGGCGCTGAAGAAATTGTGGCGCACTACGAAGCACGACTTGGCATTAAAGTTGGTGAAACGACCGCTGATGGCAAGTTTACGCTCAAAACCGTTGAATGCCTTGCCGCATGTGGAAACGGCCCTGTTCTCCAGGTTGGAACAGAATACCACGAGCATCTTACAATACAAAAAGCAGATCAGCTGCTTGATAAATGGCAGGCTGAGAATAAAATATCGCATACAAATCCTTACCTGTAACGATGGCAAAGCAGATATTACTGAATAATATTGAAGTACCCGGTCTTGCCAGTTTCGAGGTTTACCGTCGACTGGGCGGATATTCGGCTGTTGAAAAAGCATTAAAGAACTTTACGCCCGATCAGGTCACCGAAGAAGTGAAGAAATCGGGATTGAAGGGTCGGGGAGGAGCTGGTTTCCCTGCGGGGATGAAATGGGGATTCATTGATAAGAAAAATGAAACCAGGTACTTTGTCTGCAATTACGACGAAAGCGAACCTGGAACCTTTAAAGACAGGTATCTTGGCCAGATGAATCCGCATCAACTGATAGAAGGGATGATACTTGGCTCGTATGCTTTGGGCGCCAGGTCATCATACATCTACATTCGTGGTGAGTTGTTTTATGTGTTAAAAATTTTAGAGAAGGCCATTGATGAAGCTTATCGTAACGGTTTCCTTGGTGAGAATATCCTTGGAAGTGGTTATTCGCTCGACCTGTATGTTCATCCCGGTGCCGGCGCCTATATCTGCGGTGAAGAAACCGCCTTGCTTGAATCGCTCGAAGGAAAACGTGGAAATCCGCGCATCAAACCCCCATTTCCTGCGATTGTCGGGTTATACGGTTGCCCTACTGTCGTGAATAATGTTGAAACAATAGCCGCACTGCCCTGGATCATGAACAACGGTGGCGATGCTTATGCTGCCATCGGCATTGGAAACAGCAAAGGGACCAAACTCATTTCGGCATGTGGTCATATTAACAAACCGGGTGTTTACGAAATTGAACTTGGATTGCCAGTCGAAGAATTTATTTACAGTGATAAATATTGTGGAGGTATCCGGAATGGCAATAAACTGAAAGCGGTAGTTGCCGGTGGTTCCTCTGTTCCGATTTTACCCGCCCACTTGATCCTTAAAACAGCAAAAGGTGAACCACGCCTGATGAGTTATGAATCATTATCGGAAGGAGGTTTCGAGACGGGAACGATGCTTGGCTCCGGCGGATTTATTGTGATGGACGATACAACCTGCATCGTTAAAAACCTTTTGACCTTTTCGAGGTTTTATCATCATGAATCGTGCGGGCAATGCAGCCCCTGCCGTGAAGGAACCGGTTGGATTGAAAAGATATTAACCAGGATTGAGAATGGCCACGGAACAATGAAAGACATTGATCTGTTGGTAAATATTGCAAGACATGTTGAAGGAAATACAATCTGCCCGCTTGGCGATGCCGCGGCCTGGCCGGTTGCGAGTGCCATCCGTCATTTCCGCGATGAATTTGAAGAACACGTAAAACTGCAAAGATGTCCCTTATCAAAGTAACCATCGATAATATTGAGGTTGAAGTCGAACCCGGAACAACAATCCTGAATGCTGCACGGCAAATTGGTGGCAGTGTGGTTCCACCTGCCATGTGTTACTATTCGAAACTCGAAGGTAGTGGCGGCTATTGCAGGACCTGTCTCGTAAAAGTAGCGCAAGGCTCCGCCAAGGATCCTCGTCCGATGCCCAAGCTTGTTCCTTCGTGCCGGACACTGGTTCAGGAGGGTATGGTTGTTCAGAATACGACCTCACCCGAGGTAATGGAAAACAGGGCAGCGATTACTGAATTTTTGTTGATTAACCATCCGCTTGATTGTCCGGTTTGTGATCAGGCCGGTGAATGTCACCTTCAGGATCTCTCGTACGCACATGGACTCGAAGAGACGGAGACCGTTGAAGAACGCCGTACTTTTGCACCGATTGACATTGGCGACAAGATTAAACTCCATATGAACCGGTGCATTCTTTGTTACCGTTGTGTGAAGGTGGCCGATCAGCTGACTGATCATCGCGATCATGGTGTATTGGGTCGTGGCGACCATTCCGAAATAAGCACCCATATTCTGAAAGCAATTGACAATGATTTCTCCGGGAACATGATTGATGTTTGTCCGGTAGGAGCACTAACGGACAAAACGTTCAGGTTTAAAAGTCGTGTATGGTTTACAAGACCATTCGATGCTCACCGCGATTGTCCAACATGCAGCGGCAAGACAGCCATCTGGATGAAAGGAGATGAGATTCTTCGTGTAACAGGGCGAAAAGATAAATATGGCGAACTGGAAGAATTTATCTGTAACGATTGCCGGTTTGACCATAAGGAATTAAAAGACTGGATTGTTGAAGGTCCCCGAATGATTGAACGCCATTCGGTCATTTCGCAAAACCATTACGAAAAATAACAATTTGATATGGATTGGACATTACTGATATATAAGACCATATTTCTGTTTCTGATTTTACTGATCACCCTTTTGGTGGCCATGTATTCGACTTATGGCGAACGAAAAGTGGCTGCCTTTATGCAGGACCGTCGGGGACCAAACCGTGCCGGTCCTTTCGGCTTGTTACAGCCCTTGGCCGATGGTCTTAAGATGTTTATGAAAGAGGAGATCATTCCGCTGACAGCAAACAGATCCCTCTTTATACTTGGACCTTCAATTGCCATGACGACTGCGTTGCTTACGGGTGTTGTAATTCCCTGGGGAGCGACAATTACCATCGGCGGACGTGAATTTTCGATGCAGATTGCCGATCTGAACATTGGTATCCTCTATGTTTTCGCGATGGTATCTATTGGCGTTTATGGCATTATGATCGGAGGCTGGGCATCGAATAATAAATACGCGTTGTACGGTGCTATCCGGGCAGCTTCGCAGATGATCAGCTATGAGTTGGCGATGGGAATGTCGATTGTGGCGCTTGTTCTTACAACTGGTTCGCTGAGTTTACATGAAATTGTCGAACAACAGCATGGTATGCACTGGAATATATTCTATCAGCCTTTGGGTTTCCTGATCTTTTTAACGTGTGCATTTGCTGAAACAAACCGGGCTCCTTTCGACCTTCCCGAATGTGAAACAGAATTGATTGGAGGATATCATACTGAATACAGTTCGATGAAACTGGGTTTTTACCTGTTCGCTGAATACGTCAACATGTTTATTTCATCAGCGGTGATCGCGACATTGTATTTTGGAGGATACAATATGCCCTTTATTGACGATATCGGTCTTTCGGCGAATATCGTTACGATACTTGGGACCTTCTTTTTCTTCCTGAAAATATTCGGTTTTATCTTCCTGTTTATGTGGATACGGTGGACACTTCCACGTTTTCGCTACGATCAGCTGATGAACCTTGGTTGGAAAGGATTGATTCCATTATCGATCTTCAATATCCTTGCTACAGGAGTCTATTATTACTTTACAGAACTCAAATAACCCGAAATTACCATGCAATCATTAACGAACAGATCAAAAGTGGTTTCGGATAAAAAGATGACGTTCCTTGAAAGGATCTATATCCCTGCTATTCTGAAAGGGATGTCGATCACACTAAGGCATTTTTTTAAGAAGAAGACCACAATCAGTTATCCGGAACAAAAGCGGGAATTCAGCCAGGTCTATCGGGGTCAGCATGTTTTAAAACGCGATGATGAAGGACGTGAACGTTGTACGGCTTGTGGTTTGTGCGCAGTGGCATGTCCGGCAGAGGCCATTACAATGGTTGCTGCTGAACGTAAGCCCGGTGAAGAGCATTTGTACCGCGAAGAGAAGTATGCTTCCATCTATGAAATCAATATGTTGCGCTGCATATTCTGCGGCGATTGCGAAGAGGCGTGTCCAAAAGAAGCGATCTTCCTTACCGACCGCATTGTTGCATCTGAATATAAACGTGCACCGTTTGTATATGGGAAAGATATACTGGTCGAGCCACTTGATCTGAATCTGCGGATTGATGTTTCGGCCAGGCAAACTGATAGTTTACTTAAGTTCAAGCAAAACAAACGTTTCGCTCACAATAAATAACCATTGGAAAACATACAATTTTAATTAAAAATTATGGTCTTCTTATTCTACATGCTTTCGGCAATAATGATCATAAGTGCATTGTTAATCGTTTTCAACAGGAACCCGATTAATAATGTGATTTTTCTGATCGTTTGTTTTATTGCAATGGCCGGGCATTATATATTGCTCAATGCGCAGTTCCTTGCAGTCGTACATATCATTGTTTACACTGGTGCGATCATGGTTTTGTTCCTGTTCGTAATCATGTTGCTGAATCTTAACAAGGCGATCATTCCGCATAAATCGAGGGCGACCCGTATTTCAGCAGTAATAACCGGAGGGATCTTCTTCCTGGTTTTGATCGCTGCAACCCGCCTGACAATTGAAATACATCCACGTTATGCTTTTACAAGTGACATCGGATTGGTGAAGGAGGTTGGGAAGACCTTGTTTCATGAGTTTTTGTTGCCTTTTGAAATGTCATCGGCCTTGTTTATTTCGGCAATGGTAGGTGCAATTATGTTTGGAAAGAAAGACGTTTAGGAGTTATAAAGAGTTATAAGTGATGAATTTAAAAATATAAGTTATGAGTAAGAATCCAAGTGTTTTAAAGGTAAAGAGTTTCAGGTTCGCGATTCGCATAATAAGACTTTATCAGTATTTGACAGATTCTAAAAAGGAGTATGTTCTTAGCAAACAACTGCTGAGAAGCGGAACGGCGATTGGTGCTTTGGTTCGTGAAGCACAAAACGCTGAAAGCAAAAAGGATTTCGTTCATAAATTAGGAATTTCACAGAAAGAATGTGATGAGTCAATGTACTGGTTAGAACTAATGATAGAAACAGAATATCTGAATGAAAAGGAATTTGATGCGATATATGCTGATGCAACTGAATTATTAAAAATGTTACGCAGTGCCATCATTACTGCGAAGAAAAGCCTCTCATAACTTATAATTTATCACTCATAACTATGAAAGAAATATCCTCCGCCATTCAACTTATCCCGCTCGATAACTATATCATGTTGAGCGTGGCGCTTTTCAGCATTGGACTGATGGGTGTGTTGTTCCGGCGAAATATAATCGTTGTCCTGATGTGTCTTGAACTCATGTTCAACTCTGTAAACCTTCTGATTACGGCGTTTTCTGCTTATCATTCCGACCCTTCAGGACAGGTTTTTGTCTTTTTTATCATGATTGTGGCAGCGGCTGAAGTTGCTGTCGGACTTTCGATTGTTGTAATGATGAAACGCAATGTTGAATCGGTAGATATTAACCTTTTGAACCGTTTAAGATGGTAGAACAAGTTCCTTATATCAATATGGCCTGGCTTGTACCGGCATTGCCCTTGTTAGGCTTTCTGATAACGGGGATGGGTTACAAGCGTTTAAAGCATAACCAGGCGGGCATTATCGCCAGCACATTGGTTGCATTGTCATTCCTTGTTTCGGTCGCCTTGTATTTCGTGCTTCAGTCGGCGGGGAAGGATTCGGCAACGGTAACCCTTTTTAACTGGATGGCAATCGGGAATATGAACATCCCTTTTGCACTTCTGATCGATCACTTGTCGCTTACGATGATGTTAATCATCACCGGTGTCGGGGCGCTTATTCACATTTATTCCATCGGATATATGCACGGCGACGATCGTGTCAATTCGTTCTTCGCCCAGATGAATTTATTTACTTTCAGTATGTTGCTGCTGGTAATGGGTGCCAATTACCTCGTGCTTTTCATCGGTTGGGAAGGTGTTGGTTTGTGCTCGTATCTGCTGATCGGTTTTTGGTTCAAAAATCCGGCTTTTAATTATGCAGCGCGTAAGGCATTCGTGATGAACAGGATTGGTGACCTCGGTTTTATCCTGGGAATCATTCTTCTGTTCTTTACTTTTAAGTCGGTCACTTTCTCTGATGTTTTCTCCCAGGCCGCAATGCTTCAACCGGGTGCGCCAATGATTACTTTGATCACCTTATTTCTGTTGATTGGAGCAGTCGGTAAGAGTGCACAAATACCACTCTTTACCTGGCTCCCCGATGCAATGGCGGGTCCGACTCCGGTTTCTGCCCTTATCCACGCTGCCACGATGGTAACCGCCGGTATTTACATGATTGCCCGCTCAAGTATCCTCTATAATCTTGCTCCGATCACCCTTAATATCATCATTGTTATCGGACTGGCCACTGCTTTGATGGCCGCCATAATAGGTTTAAAGCAAAATGACATTAAAAAGGTGCTGGCATACTCCACTGTTTCCCAATTGGGATATATGTTTATCGCTTTGGGACTTGGCGCTTATTCGACAGCCGTATTTCATGTTACGACACATGCTTTCTTCAAAGCTTTATTGTTTCTTGGAGCAGGAAGCGTGATCCACGCGATGGGCGGCGAACAGGATATCCGCAAGATGGGCGGACTCAGAAAGAAGATGCCGCTCACTTATTTCACATTTCTTGCGGCGACATTGGCGATCAGCGGAATTCCTCCGTTCTCGGGCTTCTTCAGCAAAGATCTGATCCTTAGCAAAGCCTTTGAGCAAAACATGATCGTATACGTACTGGCGCTTGGCGGGGCATTGATTACCTGTTTTTATATGTTCCGGTTATTGTACCTTGTATTCTTTGGTGAACAGCGCCTTGCGGGCGCTCATCCGCACGAATCACCAGGGGTTATGACAATTCCATTGGTAATACTGAGTGTTTTATCTGTATTTGGCGGTTTTCTCGATATTCCTTCCCTCTTTGGCGGAGATTCGAACTTCACTCATTTCCTGCAAACCGCTGTTTTCTCAAAAGTATCTGAAAAGATGGCTCTTTCAACTGAAATTGGGTTAATTCTCATCCCTTTAATACTTTTGGGTATCGTTATTTGGTTTGCATATCAGACTTTTGTGAAGAAAGGGTTGGTACCTGCGGGCGATGAAAAACCAATGCCATCTTTCGGACGATTGGTCTATAACAAGTTCTACATCGACGAAATCTATGCAACGCTGTTCGAAAAGCCATTCGGATACTTATCGGATTTCTTTTTCAATAAAGTTGAAAATACAGTTCTTGATCCGGTTGTGGATGGAGTAGGTACTGCCACTTCGAGGCTTGGAACCCTCGTGCGAAGATTACAACCCGGCAATATGAGTTTCTACCTCTTTGCAATGGTTGCCGGAATCCTTGTATTCATTGTTTTCATCCTGATAATCTGAGACTATGATATTACTGATTATACTATTAATACCTTTTGTTACAGGTTTTTTGCTCCTGCTGTTCAGAAATGCTTCAACCTTAAAATCAGTCGCGCTGGTTGCTGCACTTGCTAACCTGCTGATCACATTATCGCTGTTCTTTGCCGCTTCTGCCTCCAATTATTCGATAGACTGGATCGATTTCCTGGGTACAAAATTTGCCCTGGGATATGATGGCATTAGCCTGATTATGCTTTTGCTGACCAATCTGCTTTTCCCTTTTATTATTCTGGCCGGATTTAAACGCGAACAGCAACAGGTTTCGGTACTTTATGCACTGATACTGTTTACGCAGTCGGCGCTTATCGGAGTTTTCCTTGCGCAGAACGCTTTTCTGTTCTACGTTTTCTGGGAACTTGCGTTGATTCCGATCTATTTCATATTGCTTCTCTGGGGCGGCGAGGGCAGGAGGGCGATCACCTTCAAATTTTTCATTTATACGTTGACAGGTAGCTTATTTCTGTTGTTTGGGATCATCTATTTATACCATCTGACGCCTGGCGTGCATACTACTGATTTTTCAGCATTCAATCAATTAAAGATTCCGGTACAAAGCCAGATCTGGTTATTCTGGATTCTTTTCGTCGCCTTTGCAATCAAGATGCCGTTGTTCCCTTTTCATACCTGGCAGCCTTCGACTTATACGATGGCCCCGACTCAGGGTGTGATGATCTTAGCTGGTGTAATGACGAAGATGGGTGTTTACGGTGCGTTGCGGTTTCTTTTCCCGGTTGTTCCCCAGGGTGTTCTTTACTGGCAAAATACGGTGATTGTTTTAAGCCTGATTGGCGTAATTTATGCTTCCGTGATTGCATTCAGGCAGACAGACCTGAAAAAATTGATTGCTTTTTCGTCGATGGCACATATTTCGCTGATAGTGGCGGCCATGTTTGTATTGAATTACTATGCTTTACAGGGTTTGCTGATCCAGGCGCTTAGTCATGGTGTCACGATTGTAGCCCTTTTCTATATGGTCAGTCTTATTGAAGAAAGAACCGGTACCCTCGATCTATCATTAATGGGCGGAATAAAACTGAAAGCTCCCAATATGGCGATTCTTCTGTTATTGGTCGTTCTGGGATCAATTGCGCTACCGTTGACCGCTGGTTTTGTCGGTGAGTTTTTGATGATAACAGGTCTTTTCGAACAGTCGATCTGGTTTGCTGTTTTTGGCGGAATGACGATGATACTTGGCGCCATCTATATGTTGTATGCTTATCAACGTGTGATGCTTGGCGAATTGAAGGCGGGGTATGAAACGGTAACTGATGTCCATACACTTGATTATCTGATCCTGGTTCCATTGATTCTATTAATTTTTGGGATCGGAATTTATCCGCAACCTGTCTTTAATATCGTTGAAGCCGCTGTCAGTGCCATGCAGAAATTATTAATTCCTGTGAGTGATGTTGTAACAACTTTAGCACATTGAACCATCCTATTAGAAACATTTTGAATACCGTGAGCAAATGAGCGCATTAATTTTTTTGACAGTTCTTGGAATCATCATTCTGTACGTTGGATTGACTAAAAACAGGAAGATCTTAGCGCCTGCAGCGATTGCCGGGTTATTGATCACGTTGTATCTTTCGTTCAAAGATTGGGGGCATGGTTCGAAGTATTTCCATGATATGATCATCTTCGATAATTTTTCGATTGCGTTCAATATCTCAATGATCATCATCACGATTCTTATCTTCCTGTTCGGAATCGATTATTACAAAAAGATGGAGCTGCATGTTGCAGAACAATATGCGCTGATGATCTTTGCATTAACGGGCGCCTTCCTGATGACCTCGTTTTCGAACCTGATTATGCTTTTCCTTGGCATCGAAATTCTGTCAATTCCCCTTTATATTCTGGCGGGCGGTAAGAAAGCATCCTATCGGTCGAACGAATCCTCGTTTAAGTATTTTATGCTGGGATCGTTTGCGACTGCTTTCTTTTTATTCGGGATAGCCCTCATATATGGCGCTTCTGCCACCTTTTATTTACCGGAGATCAAAATTTATATTGCGCAATTCAATGGAAATCTGCCGCCTATGGTGCTGGTGGGACTTCTGTTTATTCTAATTGGCGTTGCTTTTAAAGTCGCGGCTGCCCCGTTCCATTTTTGGGTACCCGATGTTTACGAAGGTGCCCCTACACTTGTAACGGCTTTTATGGCTACAGTCGTTAAGACGGCAGGTTTTGCCGCATTTTTTCGCTTGCTGAGCATGGGTTTGCTCCCTTTGCCGGGACCGCTCGAAAAGGCGTTGTGGGTGATGACCGGACTTTCATTATTAATCGGGAATCTTGGCGCATTACGACAAACCAACTTCAAACGACTGCTTGCTTATTCATCGATTGCACACAGCGGCTTTATTATGCTCGCGATGCTTTCGCAGCACGAAACATCGGCCTCGACGATATTGTATTACACGTTTGTTTATTCACTCGCATCCGTCCCTTTATTTATAATTTTCATCCTCGTGAAACGCGCCTCCACGGGACTTGAGACGCTGCATATCTTCCAGGGTCTGTTTAAGCAGAAACCATGGATAGCGGTTTTCACAACGCTCTTTCTGATGTCGCTTGCAGGAATTCCGCTTACGGCAGGATTCCTTGCCAAATACCAGGTATTTGTTCTTTCGATCAGTCAGGGATACCTCGCGATCTCAATTTTTGCCATTTTAACGGCTGTAATCGGAATCTATTATTATTTCTTCGTCGTTCGAGAAGTCTTTACTGAAACAACAGAATCGAATCCCATTATCGTCAGTAAATTGAATGCCGCTGTGATTATCGTTTGCGGTATTGCAACGGTTGTTTTAGGGATCTTCGTCCTGCATTTGCCGATCTAAATCATATTTGGAAGGAATGAATTTGTAACGTAAAGGCATTGCTTTGTCTCTGTCATCTTGCAATTAAAATATTTTGAATGCCTTCAGAATATTATTTCATCGGAAATACTATTTTTGCGTCTTAACAATTAAATTTTGAAACGATGATTTTACTGGCACTTTCAGGAGGACACATTATGATTTTGGTGGCGGCGCTATTACTGTTCTTTGGCGGCAGTAAGATCCCCGAACTAATGGGTGGCCTTGGAAAAGGAATGAAAGACTTTAAAAAAGCCATAAAAGACGACGACGAACCATCGGTGGAGTCTCCAAAACAGACACCTGATGCAAGTAATAAAAGAGAACCGCTGAAAGAATAGATCTGTCAGTTGTTCTCACAAAAGAGTCCATCTCAACTTTATTTTTGGGATGGACTCTTTTGTGCTTATAAAATACTCATAAACAAATTATTCCGGCAAGCTATTGTCATTGTATCCCTTGTGTTACGAACGCAATGTTTCCGTTAAAAAGCATATTTCTGTCTTAACGAATAAAAATGTTTTCCCGATTGCTTTTGATAAAAACATGCCCTATCTTTACAGTAATTCCAGCTTTTCCAAACATTGGTTTTATAAAACGCAGAATTGTTTAACCACTTAAAACCTTTTGAAAATGTACATCTATTTATCCACTACTCCCGAAGCATTGATTGCTTCGATGCTTCCACCAAAAGACTTTGGAACGTACTTCTCAACAGGGACAAAGAAGATGAATAAAGGCCAGGCGATCTTCTTTGAAGTCGATCTTGCTCAGATTGAAAATCTGATCGATATGGATGGTCTGAACCGGCGTTGCGTTGCCAAACCTGACGGCAGCCCGAAAAACTCGGTCTATCTTTCAGTTTACAAGGTGTTGGAGATGGTACCATTGTCGGCGCTCAAGAGTTTATATCTTACCACTGATAACGGTCATACGCTTGAGCTGAAAAAAACACCTTACGATGCCACCTATGAAGTTAAAGGAAGAATGCATCTTTACCAGGAGTTATGTCCTGTAACCCCTTTAATCGCCAGCGATTTATTACCCTCTGCATTTATGAAGCAGCTAACGGATGGCTCAATTCCCATTGTTCTACCAAAACTGTTCTTTTGTGAGCTGAAAATCGGAGATCTTGCTACCAATCCGCTGAAAGGTTCGGTTGATTATCTGCCATTTGCAAATGTCGGACATCTGCGCGACTGTCTTGAAGTTTTAAGCGGTGAATATGAGAAACGGATGAAAACCGTTAACCGTGTTTTCTCTGGCTCACTTTTGTACCGGACGATTGAAAGTGGATTCTATGTTGGTTCGAAGGATGAAATTATTTTTTATCCCTATCCAACGCTTGCGGAACTCGAAAGTATTAACTATCAATTTTTCAGATCAATCTGAGAAAATTTCTTTTAAAATGGATGTGAAAATTTGTTTGATAACCGGAGCCAATTCTGGTATAGGGAAATCTGCGGCCATTCAGCTTGCTCAGCAAGGACATAAAGTTATTATTGGGTGCAGAAGCCAGCAAAGAGGAGAACGTGCATTGGATGAAATTAAGTCCAGGTGTTCTTCTGCAAATGTTGAGCTTCTGATCGTCGATCTGTCATCACAGACTTCTATCCGTTTGCTTTCTGATCATTTACATAAAAGCGTTGAAAGACTGGATGTTTTAATTCACAATGCTGCCGATTTTGACTTAAGCAGAAAGGAACCAGTCTATTCAGAAGATAATATTGAGACAGTTTGGGCGACCAATCATTTAGGCCCCGTTTTCCTGACCTACCTGCTTTTAGATCTTTTAAAGAAGAGTGATCAGGCACGGATAATTACTATTGCATCAAAGGGACTATTGTCTTTTCCATTCTTAAAAATCGATTTTGATGACCCGGAATTTAAAAACAGAAAGTTCAGTGTTACGCGTGCTTATTATCAATCGAAGCTTGCACAAGTGATGTATACTTATTGGTTATCTGAAGAACTGAAAGATACAAGTATTACAGTCAACTGCATAAGGGTTACGAATGTGGAGCTTGATTTATCAAGGTATCCGAACTTATCGAAATTGATGATCTTTCTTTATTCAATAAAACGTAAATTTTCGATTTCACCTGATGATATGGCAAGGACATACGTTTATCTGGCTACTGCAAATGAATTGCAGAAAGTTACGGGAAAATATTTTAATGAAAAGAATCAGGCAGTAACTTCTTCAGGTTTTAGCAAATGCGAGGAAAACATTAAAAAATTAATGATTTTAACATTGAAGTATTTTCATTTTTGAAATCCGAATGAATTTTACTGGTTGCGCTAAGAACTTTTGGTTACGATTGAAAGTAATTCATTCCTACCTGAAGTGTGTTTGCCAAGGCTAATCTTCAGGTGAAAACTTTGTGTTGTCATTAAAGATTATCTTTTAAAACAGTCACTAATGTCTTCATTCGTTTTTAATTCGGAAAAATTAAATATCTTTGCCTCCTGAGTTTTTTGAGTATTTAATATAATTCAATACAGATAATTAAACCGTTTATCCAATGCAGAATAGAGGACTGATTCGGCTTTTAGCCATTGCGTTAGCCTTAGTATGTTTTTACCAGCTTTATTTCACCTTTAAGACCTACAAGGTTGAGAGAGATGCAAAAGCTTATGGTATGACACAGGCAAAACTGAAAAATGTAGGCGCAACATCATTGCAAATAGAGGCGCTTGCTCCGAAGCTGGAGGCGTTATACCTTGACTCGATTGCAAGCCAACCCGTTTACAATTTCTTCGGTTTGCGCAAATACACTTACCGCGAAGTGGGCGAATACGCCATTCCTCTGGGTCTTGACTTAAAGGGGGGTATGAACGTCACCCTCGAAATTTCGGTTGTTGATCTTGTAAGGGTAATGTCGGGCAACAGTACCGATTCAACTTTTATTGCGGCAATGAAACTGGCGCAACAAAACCAGAAAGACAGCCAGGATGACTTTGTCTCCCTGTTTGGCAAAGCATTCGAAACGGTTGATCCTAATGCAAAACTTGCAGCTATCTTTAATACGCTTGATTTACGCGATAAAGTAAACTTCAACTCTTCCAATTCCGATGTGTTGAAGGTGATCCGTACCGAAACCAATGCGGCCATCGATAATTCTTTCGAGATTCTTCGTACTCGTATCGACCGTTTTGGTGTTGCACAGCCAAATATTCAGCAGCTGCAAACGAAAGAACGTATCCTTATTGAACTTCCGGGCGTATTAGATCCGAAACGAGTAAGAAAGCTGTTGCAGGGAACTGCAAATCTTGAATTCTGGGAAACACACGAAAACAACGAAGTATATCCATTTCTACTTGAAGCCAATACACGGCTTCGTGAGATTAAAGCATTGACAACTGCCGGTCTTTCCAGTGTTAAAGATTCTTCCACGCTTGTGAGCGCTGCTGATTCTACAAAAGCAAGTGATCTGTTGGCCGAAATTAAAAAGCAGGGTAAAGATTCACTCGCAGCAGGTACGGCAGATGATATTGCAAAGAACTTTCCGCTTTTCGCTGTTTTATCACCAAATACATCACGTGATGGTCAGATTGGCCGTGGTCCGATAGTTGGCTATGCGCATAGCAAAGATACTGCTGCTGTAAGTGAATACCTGAATATGCAGCAGATCAAGTCTCTTTTTCCAAGGACGATGTTATTCCGTTGGTCTGCACAGCCTACCGAAAAGGAAGGTAATTTCTATCAGTTGATTGCTTTAAAAGTAACCAACCGCGATGGCAAGGCGCCTCTTGACGGTGATGCTGTTGTTGATGCACGACAGGGCTTCGGTCAGAATCAGGCTACAAGTGTAGTTGATATGAATATGAATAACGAGGGCGCTAAAATCTGGCAGCGCATGACCCGCGAAAATGTGGGTAAAAGTGTTGCCGTAGTTCTCGATAACTATGTGCAGTCTTTCCCGGTTGTTCAAGGTGAAATTCCTAACGGACGTACTGAGATTTCAGGAAACTTCACAGTTGAAGAGGCAAAGGACCTTGCAAACATGTTGAAATCGGGTAAGATGCCTGCCTCAGCACGTATTGTTCAGGAAGAAATCGTAGGGCCGACACTTGGTCAGGAGTCGATTCAAAGCGGTATGTTCTCATTCGTTGCCGCCTTTATGCTTGTTCTTCTTTATATGTTCTTTTTCTACAGTAAAGATGCCGGTTATGCTGCAAATGTGGCGTTGATTGTCAACCTGTTCTTCCTGATTGGTATTCTTGCCTGCCTTGGTGCAGTACTTACTTTACCGGGTATCGCGGGTATTGTCCTCACAATGGGTATGGCTGTTGATGCGAACGTTTTGATTTACGAACGTATTGAAGAAGAGGTACGGGCTGGAAAAGGGATACGGCTTGCAATTCACGATGGTTTTAGTAATGCCTATTCAGCTATTATCGACGGCCAGGTAACGACATTGCTTACTGGTATTGTACTCTATATGTTTGGTTCAGGACCAATCAAAGGTTTTGCTACCACCTTGATTATTGGTATTATCACATCGCTTTTCACTTCGATATTTATTACACGTCTGATCTTCGAACGCTGGTTGGATAAAAATAAGAAGATCACTTTTGTAACCAGTTATTCTGCCGAATGGTTACGTCATACTGCCGTACCATTTATTCAGAGCCGTAAGATTTTTTACTACATCTCTGGTACATTGATTCTTATTTCGATCTTTGCATTGACTTTTAAAGGATTGAATTATTCAATTGACTTCAAGGGTGGACGTACTTATGTGGTTCGTTTTGATAAGGATGTTCAGGTTGAGTCAATTGCTAACGCATTAGCTCCTTCGTTTGGTGGTACCGCTCCCGAAGTTAAAACTTACGGAGGTAATAACCAGGTTCGTATTACAACCGATTTTAAGGTTGATGAAGAAGGGGAGTCTATCGATTCCGAAATTGAAGGATTGCTCTATAACGGATTAAAACCTTTCATAGGTGATAATGTTACAGAAGAGAAATATCAGTCGACTTACCAGATGAGTTCACAAAAGGTTGGGGCTACGATCTCTGATGATATTAAAAAGGATGCAATCATGGCCGTTATATTTGCCTTGTTGATTATCTTCGTTTACATCGCACTTCGGTTCCGCAACTGGGCCATGGGTCTTGGAGGTTTGGTGTCGCTGGCACATGATGCGATTATCTTGCTTGGGACTTACGCGTTGTTGGATGGTTATCTGTCATTCTCGCTTTCGGTCGACCAGTCGTTTATTGCGGCTATCCTGACAGTACTGGGATATTCGATCAATGACACGGTAATCGTTTATGACAGGGTTCGTGAGTACCTTCACCTGCATCCAAAACAAAACACGGTTAAAACTTATAACGATGCAATGAACAGTACGCTACGTCGTACATTTAGTACTTCGCTGACGACATTGATTGTTTTGGTTGCTATCTTTATGTTTGGAGGAACCTCTATTAAGGGATTCATCTTCGCAATGATGTTTGGTATTTTTATCGGTACTTATTCCTCGGTTTTCGTAGCAACACCAATTGCTTATGATTCTTTATCGAAGAAAAAAAGGATTGAAGAGGAAAAGAAATAATTTCTTATCATATTTAAAGAACCCGGGACTGATAAAGTTCCGGGTTTTTTATTGGTATTTAAATTTCCCCAATTATCTTTGACCGCCACAAAATGCAATAACCATGTTTGAATTTTTTCAGTCGCTTGCCGATTGGTACTTGAACCATATCAACTATTATACCATCACTTTATTGATGGCCGTTGAAAGTTCGTTTGTGCCACTACCATCCGAAATAGTTATACCACCCGCAATTTGGAAGGCGGCTTCCGGTGAATTGAGTATGTACCTGGTGGTGGTTTTTGCCACGCTGGGTGCGATCATTGGCGCCATGTTCAATTATTTACTGGCAAGATGGCTGGGGAGGGCAATTGTCCACAGTTTGGCTGAGTCGAAAGTTGGTAAGATGTTTTTGTTGAACCAACGCAAAATTGAACATGCGGAGGCTTACTTTATTCGTAATGGCCGAAGCTCAACTTTCGTCGGACGATTAGTCCCAGGTATAAGGCATTTAATTTCAATACCGGCTGGTCTTGCAAAGATGAATATAGGTCAGTTTATTCTCTACACCGCGCTTGGCTCAGGGTTATGGCATATCATTCTTGCCGCATTGAGTTATTCATTATACACACAACAAGAGTTGCTCAAAAGATATATGAATCAAGTCTCGTTTGCATTGCTTGCTGCGGGCATCCTTTTTTTCGTTTACCTGACGATTAAAACTCTAAAGAAAAATTGAATTTAATTACCCATCTTTGGCAGGCAGAATTTGAACCATTGGTTTGCAACTTTTGCAGAAATGTTTTGTTAAGATGAAGAAGCATATAAATCGTAAAAGTTTGAAATAAGATTCGTTTTAAGGGATATTCACTATGATTCGATTGTTTTTATTCATATTGTTACTCTGCACAAGCAATGTTAGTTGGACTGCGAATGAGCATTTGAATCCATCTGCAGAAGTTTCTTTTTGTAACCAATCCGAACCTTCCTTTCAATTCACCTTGTGCAATCGACAGGAAATCGGCGATGGAGTTCTGTCATCTTCTACGAATGAATCAAATATTTTTCCTGACGTTAAAAAGAATCTTTTTTCAGATTACCAGATCATTGATGAAATAAAAAGCAATGGCTTCTATTTCGCTGACGCCGACTTGCTTTTTTTAATTCGGAAAGACAATATTTTTCTTTCGATACTAAGAATTTAGGATCTCCTCCTATAAGAATTGGATTGGAAAACTCTCATTTTATCAATCCTGATATTCAATTTTTATTTTTTGCTTTCGTGCCTTGAAACTATTTATAGATACCTCTGTGTTTATAATGTTCTGTTTTTAAGCATTGTTAGCCAATTTAAATTCTTAAAAATCAAATTCCATGATGTTGTTAATTGCGCCCGCTGCTGAAATATCTTACCCTGATCTTCTGATGAAGGGCGGATGGGTAATGATTCCATTGTTCATATTGTCAATTATTTCTGTTTATATTTTTGGAGAGCGATATTTTTATTTAAGAAACCATAAGAAGGTTGAGCCTGCTTTTTTTGAAAAGTTAAAAGAACTAATTAAAGGTGGTAAAATTGATATTGCTTTGGCGTTGTGTGCATCGACCAATAGTTCGGAATCCCGTATTCTCACGAAAGGGATTCAAAACTTAGGCAAACCGTTGCGTGAAATTCGTGAAGAAATGGAAAGCGAAGGTAGGCTGGAAGTTTATAATTACGAAGGGAACATGTATTTTCTGGGTGTGATCGCCGGTGTAGCCCCGATGATGGGTTTTATCGGTACAATTTCTGGGGTCATAAAAATCTTTTACAATATTTCGCTTGCCGATAATATCAGCATTTCGTTGATTTCAGGTGGGCTGTATGAAAAATTGATTACTTCTGGAGTTGGTCTCGCCATCGGAATTATTGCTTATGTGTCCTACCATTATTTAAACCATAAGGTAAATAAACTGGTACAGAAATGGGAGTATCAAAGTGTAAGGTTTATTGATTTAATTAATAGTACCTCGAAATGAATTTCAGGAGTGAAAGGAAACAGACTTTTGAGATATTCTCAAATTCGTTTAGCGATATCATGTTCTTTCTGATGCTTTTCTTTTTGATTGCATCAACAATGATAACGCCAGGAACCATCAAGTTATTGCTTCCCCAGGCAAATCAGACGCAATCGATGAATAAACCTCCCAAGGAAATAGCGATTTCGATCACTAAAGATTTGAAATATTACATTGATAATAAGCAGGTGCAATTTGTTGAAATTGAACCAATCTTGCGTAATATTAAAAAAGAAAGTAATGATGTGCATGCAATTGTTCGATGTGACAATGTAATTGCTGTTCAGTCGTTGGTCGATGTCCTGCAAATAGGAAGTAAGGTTGAACTGAAAATGGTTTTAGCTACAACCAGAAAAGAAGTTGGGATTAAAGGACGATGATTGGGATCAGTAAATTTTAATACTTGCTACGATCGAACTCATGTCGTATGATATTGATGATATAGCAGATTCAATATCTTAGGACATAAATCGTGGATCGAAAATAGCCATTCGTTGTTCAAAATTGTATCTTTGTCAAAAAGCAAATCAATATGGAACATATAGTACTCTTTCTCAGTGGTGGTGAAATAATGGTTGTGGTTTTTTTTGCGTTGCTATTCTTTGGTGCGGATGCTATTCCAGGATTAGCGCGCACTGTAGGAAAGGGAATGCGCGAATTTAATAAAGCCACTTCCGATCTTAAAAGTGAATTTGAAAATCACACCGCTGATATTAAGCAGGATTTTAACAAGTTGA
>Ga0209724_1000727_pt1 | contig 31319 bp, 29 predicted proteins | sample grotaG_FD_184143 | JGI IMG/M metagenome (GOLD analysis project Ga0209724, IMG submission 184143) | Glacier valley bacterial and archeal communities from Borup Fiord, Nunavut, Canada, to study Microbial Dark Matter (Phase II) -... | ecosystem: Environmental > Aquatic > Freshwater > Ice > Glacier ...
AGTCGATCGCTTCTCCAATCAAACCCTTAAAAAAACTTGATTTTGCGAGACGCATACAGACACATTTGCAGCAAAATTAAGCCCTCACGCACATGAGCGATATTCGAGGTTCCGTAAGTGCGAGGCTGATAGCGCACAGGCACATCGACCATGTGCAAACTCAACTTGGTAGCCCCAAACAGGAGATCGAAATCTCCGAAAGGGTCGAAGTCCCCAAAATAGCTGCGTCCGGTAGCGATTTTTTCGTAGTCTTCACGCCGCAAAACCTTGGTGCCGCACAGCGTATCTTTGAGCGGTTGCCCCAACAGAAACGAAAACGCCAGACTAAAGAATTTATTTGCCCAATTATTTAGCCAGGGCATTGCTTGACCCGATCGGGGATAAACCAACCGAGAGCCATTGGCAAATTCTCCGCGACCAGAGGCGATCACCTCAAAAAAGTGGGGCAGATCTTCGGGCTGAACGGTCAAATCTGCATCTAGAATCATCAAAATATCGCCCGTTGCGTGTTCAAACCCCAATCGCACGGCATCGGCTTTTCCCTTCCCTGACTGCTGGAAGGCTTTAAGCGTGAAGCGATCGTGTCCTTGATGCACGACTCGCTGAATCTCTGCCCAGGTGTGATCGTGAGAATGCCCTTCGACAAAAATCACTTCAGTGTGTCTGCCGAGCGAGGGTAAGCGCTCGATCGCACCTTGAATATTGCCTGCTTCGTTACGAGCGGGAATAATTACCGAGCAGGTAGAAGCATTCACATTTGCAGGACGATCGGGTCTAGCGACGATGTAATTTGTGAGACAGAAGTGATTGATTCCGGGCAGGTGGGCAACGATGCGGTTGAGCAAAAACGCCAGTCCGGGAATCGGCTTAGGCAGAAGGAACCGCCGCCCCGATCGTACGGGCAAGTACCCTGTAATCTTCAGCAAATTCTGAACGTCGGTCATTGAGAGCCAGCTTTGAGGCGGCTGCGGACGGCGCTGACCCAGGCGATTTGCCAAGTGTAGAAGGGGTTGCCACAAAAAATTGTGAAACGTCAGAATTAGCCGCGTTCGCGGGTGACAAAAAACCTGTAGCTGCTGCAAAACCTGCTGGATGTCTCCCAAATGACCCAACACGCCCGACAGCACAATGAAATCAAAGGGGATCTCATCACCAAACTCCTTTGAAGCCAGCGTTTCAGCATCCAGGCAATAGAACTGTAGATGAGGATAGTTTGATTGGGCAATCGCGATCGCTGGTTGAGAGAAATCAATGCCGACTCCGACAGCGGGATTTAACGCCGCCAGCAGATTGCCCGTGCCGCAGCCGACTTCTAACACGCGACTGCCGGGGGGAATTAAAAATTGATGGAGACGATCGAGATCCTGGTAGTAGTATTTATTGCGACGACTCCAGCGATCGAGATCGGGTGCAATCTGCTCAAAATAAGTTCGCACTTGCTCTTTAAATGCATCTTTAACGAGCGGAGTCGGCAGTTTGGTCGTAGGTTGAGTCACAGGCGCGATTCTAGAAGAGGATGCCGAGAGAAGCACTCAATCTTCTCATAGTTTCTTGGCGAGTCCTTTGATCGCAGCCCGATCGTGACTTCGCATTAATAAACTCTTATGTCTCTAGTCAGAATCGCAAATTTATCATAAGTTGATTCTGTTCGGCTCGCTGGGCTGATTCCTAAAAGGCTAGAAAACCAATCTTGTTTTTAGGATTGCAGCGTTAAAAAACCTACATTCTGGTGGGTGTAAACACAATGACGATAAAAAAATCTTCAGTCGGTAGCCTCGTTCTCCTCATAGGTGCAGTGTCTCAGCCTTTAACCGCCTCTTTCAATTCAGTGTCGGCGCAGTCGGTTAACTTTGCGCTTCCCAATTCGGTGCCCCAAGGAACGGCAATTCGGATTGATGGCTCAACTAGCATGGCAACCCTCAGCAAGTCCTTAAAGCAGCGCTTTGAGCAGCAATATCCCGGCACTCAGGTCAGCGTCGAGACGAGCGGCACTTCGGCGGGTCTGCAAGCTTTGCTCAATGGAAAGGCAGATTTGGCGGCGATCGGTCGTCCGCTCACGGCTCAAGAAACAGCAGAGGGATTCATCGCCGTGCCTGTTGGACGAGACAAAATCGCGATCGTCGTGGGCGCAAAAAATCCATTATCAAAAAGTTTAGATATCAACCAGTTCGCCAAAATATTTCGAGGTGAAATCAAGAACTGGTCACAGGTTGGAGGAACCGCAGGCGCAATTCGGGTCGTCGATCGTCCTGCCGTCAACGATACGCGTCAGGCGTTTCAGAAATATCCAGCGTTTAAAGATGCCCCGTTTGAAACAGGTGCCACTGCCGTCAAGCTCAACGATGAAAGCGCGGCGGCGGTGATCCAAAAATTGGGAACGGATGGCATTAGTTATCTTCCAGCCAATCAGGTGCGCGGTCAGGCTGGGGTGAAAGCCGTCTCCATGCAGGGAACGGCTCCGACCAATCCTAAATACCCCTTTTCGCAGCCGTTATCTTACGTTTATAAAGGGGCACCGACTCCTGCGGTTCAGGCATTTTTGGGCTATGCGACTGCAAAAGCAGGACAGGACGCGATTAAAGCCTCTGGCGTTGAAGCGATCGCCCTCACAACTGCTGCAAAAGCGGTGCAAACCTCAAAAGCGACGAATGGGAAGGTAAACCCGTCTGTTAATACGACGGCGAATGGTTCTGTTAACGCTGGAGGAAAAGCTACAAAAAGCCTTCCCGGAAGCAAGGCGGCTTCGCTCAATGCTCCATCCAGTCAAACGGGTGAGAATCTCAACAATCAAACCGCCCTCGCGCCTTCTTCGGGGGCAACGGCTGAGGCTGCGCCTGAAAGAGGGTTTTCTTGGTGGTGGCTGCTGCCCATCGGTTCGCTGGCTGCGCTTGTTTGGATGTTGAGCAAAGGGAGATCGCGTCCGTCTCCTCAAGCTTACAATCCACCTCCGGGATATGAAGACGATTTCCCTGGAGGGTTTGATCCTCATCAATCTGATCAGGATTTAGCAGGAACTCGATCGCAGTTTGATTCTCCTTTAGATGGAGCAGGAGCCTATTTAGACCACGATCGAGATACGACAGGTCTTGACGCTGAGACAGATCAAAACCTGGGATCGCCAAACTTTTTAGAAAGCGCCGCTAATCCCACGAGCGAGGCAGCCACGACAGCAGGCTCACCACTGGCGACAGGTGCGGCGATCGCAGGAGGAGCAGGTGCCGCCGCGTGGTCATTTTTATCAGGAAATCGCAGTCAATCAGCCCCGTCTCTGAATGGGGAACCAGCGGCTCCGGTCAGTGAGTTAGACTGTCTCCCGGTCGAGACTGAGGGGCAAATTAGCATTCTGCCGCGCAGCGCTGAATGGGCGACCCTGCGATGGACTGTGCCGCGATCGCTGAGAGCCGATGTCCCGCGTCAAGGAGGAGAGCATCTCGTGGTAAGGCTCTATGATGTCACCGGGCTTGACCTGGCTACCCAAACCCCCGATCGCTTTGAGCAGTTTGACTGCAACGAGCTGGCTTTGAGCTGCAATGTGCCAATCTCGGCAAGCGATCGCACGTATATCGCTGAGATTGGCTATTTGAGCGCGGGCGATCGCTGGACACGGTTTGCTCGATCGACTCCGGTTTTTATCCCTTCAACAGAACGAATGGGCTAGAGCAGAACTCCCCGGTATCTCTGAAGAAATCGGGGATCTGACAATGGCTGAAGATTGTTTGCGTCTAAACAATCGATGTGTTATCTTAGTTCTAGAAAGTACGAATTCAAACATTCAAAGTTCAAACAAATCGTACCGTGAATTTTTAGGAGGCAATGATGATCACGATTCGTAAGGCAAACGATCGGGGACACGCCAATCACGGTTGGCTAGACTCTTATCACACCTTTTCTTTCGCCGACTATTACGACCCGACGTTCATGGGTTTTCGTGACCTGCGGGTGATTAACGAAGACTGGGTAGCCGCTAAACAAGGCTTTGGCAAGCATCCTCACCGCGACATGGAGATTATTACTTATGTGTTAGACGGTGCGCTAGAACATCGTGACAGCATGGGCAACAGTGCCGTGATGCGTCCGGGAGACGTGCAGCGCATGACCGCTGGAACCGGAGTCACCCACAGCGAGTCTAACCACTCCGATCGAGACCCCGTTCATCTGCTGCAAATCTGGATTTTGCCCGACACAAAAAACCTAGAGCCTGGATATGAGCAAAAAGCCTATTTAGAATCAGAAAAACGCGGAAAGCTTCGCCTGATTGCGTCTCACAACGGTCGCGATGGCTCAGTCACGGTTCATCAAGATCTCAATCTCTACGCCACGATCTTAGGAAATGGTGAGCAGGTGAATCTTGCGGTGAACGGCGATCGCCACGTTTGGGTTCAGGTTGCTCGTGGCTCGATCGTGCTAAACGGTCAACGTCTAAACCAAGGCGATGCAGCAGCCGTCAGCCAAGAAGACGTGCTTGATTTGACAGGCGAAGAAGACGCTGAAGTGCTGCTGTTCGACCTTGCTTAACGATGTCAGCGAAACTATGAGGTTTGAGTGATGAGGTTTAACTCAGAAACGCCTACACTCAAAACTCAAAATTCAAACCTACTTCAGGAGACTGCAATGGCACTAGGAATGATGGTCGAAGGCAAATGGACGACCGATTGGACAGAGCGCGACGAAAAAGGGCAATTTAATCGAATGCCGACTCATTTTCGCGATCGCGTCACCGCCGATGGATCAAGTGGCTTTAAAGCGGAAGCCGGACGCTATCACCTCTATATCTCGCTGGCGTGTCCTTGGGCGCACCGGACTTTGATTATGCGCCAACTGAAGGGGCTGGATGACGCGATCGGGCTGTCGATCGTCGATGCCGTTTTGAGTGACAAAGGCTGGATGTTTTCTGAAGAACCGGGGGCAATTCCTGATTCGGTGAATCACGCTCACTATTTGCAGGAGATTTATCTCAAAGCTGACCCAAAATACACTGGACGTATTACGGTGCCTGTGCTGTGGGACAAAGAAAAACAGACGATCGTCAACAACGAATCTCGTGAAATTATTCGGATGTTCGATCTGGAGTTTGGCACGATCGCAAAGTCCGATATCGATTTATATCCTCAAAACTTACGCGAAACGATTGATCAGACGATTGACGCAATCTATATGCCGATTAACAACGGAGTCTATCGGTCTGGCTTTGCAACGTCTCAAGCAGCGTATGAAACAGCCGTGACAGAACTGTTTGAGAATCTCGATCGCTGGGAAACCGTTTTAGGAATGCAGCGATATCTGTGTGGCGATCGCTTAACCGAAGCCGATATCTGTCTGTTTACAACGCTGGTGCGATTCGATTCGGTCTATCACGGTCATTTCAAATGCAATCTCAAACGCATTGCTGATTATCCTAATCTTTGGAACTATCTCAAAGATTTATATCAACATCCAGCGATTAGAGAAACCTGTAATTTAGATCATATCAAGCGACACTATTACATGAGTCAGACGCAGATTAATCCTAATCAGATTGTGCCGAAAGGTCCGTTGATTGATTTTGATGAGGGGCACGATCGCGATCGGTTTTGATGGTTGTTTGGGTGCGATCGTCGGGAAGAGAGACGTTCTGGTAGAACGTCTCTACGGGTTAATCTCGCCACAGCACGATTCCGCCTAATAGACCGGATACGTTGGGGACAATTTTGACGTTGGGTGGCAACTCGATCGTGACTTTGTTAGTGTTGCCGCCGCCAATGTAGAGACGATCGTAGTTGAATAGATTTTTGAGAGACGCGATCGCTTTCTCTAAGCGGCGATTCCATTTCTTCTGTCCGACGCGATCTAAGGCGGCTCGTCCTAACTGCTGTTCATAGGTTTCTTCGTTGCGAAACTCGTGATGTCCCATTTCTAAGTTGGACACCAGTTTCCCGTTGAGAAACAAAGCAGATCCAAAGCCAGTACCGAGCGTGATCACCAGTTCAACCCCTTGCCCCGAAATCGCGCCCATTCCCTGCATATCGGCATCATTGACCACTCGGACAGGTCTGCCTAAGCGATCACTCAAAGCTTTTGCAAAATCGAACCCAATCCAAGTAGGGTCAAGATTCACGGCGGTTTCGGTAACGCCCGCACGGACTACGCCTGGAAACCCCGCCGAAGCTCGATCGAACTCTCCCTGCTGGTTGGCAAGAGACACGATCGCGTTAATCACCAAATCAGGGTTAGCGGGTTGAGGAGTCTCGACGCGGTTGCGCTCTGTTTGAGGCTGCCCCGATTCGTCTAGCACCAGGGTCTTAATGCCGCTTCCGCCAATGTCGATCGCTAAGGTTCTCATCATCTGTCGTTTGTCGTTCGTCGTTGCTTTTTGTCACTGCTTTTATTGTGCAACTGACAGGTGACAATTGACTCGATTTAGTCAAACCAGCCAATATCTTGATCTGAGAAGCCATTTGACATCGGTCCGTTCGGGAAAACCGGATGAGCCAGCGTCGCCGCCTGCTGTCTGCGAAAACTATCTTCTCGACTCTCAGCCGCAGGTTTTGCTGGGGCAGGTTGCACCGTGAGCTGTGCCGATTTTGCCTTGGTTTCGAGTTCTGCTTTTAGGGTTTGCTGTGCCTGTTTAAGGGTTTTGTTTTCGTCAATTAAGGCTTGATTAGACTCAGCTAATTTCAGCGCTTCTTTCTGGGTCTTATCTAGCTCAGACTGAATTTTAGTTGCCTTCTCTAGGCTGACTTGCAGTTTTTGAACCAGTGAAGTTTGTTCATCAAGCTGCGATCGTAGCTCTTCAACACTTTTCTGCAAATGCTGCTCTTTCTGACTGGACTGATCCAACGACTCTTTGAGCGCTGTCACACTGGCTTCTAAGGCTGAAACGGCAGGGTCTTCTTTGGGCGCAGCGTCGGGTTTAGATTCGGCGACCACCTCGACTTCAACAGTCTCTGCCCATTCATCTTTCTCTAAATCGGTTGCTTCAACGCTCCTAGCATCTTCGGGCAACAGTTTCCCCTCTACAGCAGGAGCTTGGGGCTTTTTGCGGGGAGTTGTCTTGCGGGAATTAGCGGGGGGCTGCCTTCTGACCATAACCTTCTCCTAGACGATTACCCGATTGGGGATCGAGGCAAACGCCTCTGTCGTGACTATACCGTGTTGGCTCACCCAAAACGTCGATTTGTTACGGTTCGTTTGCCAATGTCTGTCGAAAGTGAGAGCAGCCCATCGGCAAGTCAAACATGTGTAACTCAAATTCACGCGCCAAGTCTTCACAGACTTTAATGCCGCGTACGCTATTGCCGTGAGAGTCCAATGGTGGCGAGAAAACTGCGATGCCTACCTGGTTGGGAACCACTGCGATGATGCCACCTGAGACTCCACTCTTGGCAGGAATTCCGACTTTATACGCCCACTCGCCCGCAAAGTTATACATTCCACACGTATACATCACCGACAACACATCTCGAATGTAGTGAGACGGAATCGCTCGATCGCCCGTGATCGGATTCACGCCTTTGTTGGCTAAGGTTGCCGCCATCACGGCTAGATCGCGACAGTTGACCATCAGCGAACATTGCTGAAAATAGAGATCCAGCGCTTCGTCGATGTTCTCGTCGATCATGCCAAAGTGCCGCATCAAGTGTGCCATTGCTCGATTGCGGTGCCCCGTCGATCGCTCCGACATAAACACCGACATATCGATATAGACATCCCGCCCGATATAGCGACGAAACATATCGAGCATTTGGTTTAAGCGCTCGGTGGCTCCGGTGCCCTTGATCAAACTGGTGGTGGCGATCGCGCCTGCATTCACCATCGGGTTATCGGGTCGCTTTGACGATTCATCCAGTCGAATCAGGGAGTTAAACGGGTCGCCTGTCGGCTCAACGCCTACTTTAGACAGCACTTTGTCGCGCCCGTGTTCTGCCAGCGCCATGCCATAGACAAATACCTTCGAGATCGACTGAATCGTGAATAGCTGATGCGCATCTCCCACTTCAAAGATCCGCCCGTCTACGGTGACGACACAAATACTAAAGCAGTTGGGATCGACCTTCGCCAATTCAGGAATATAACTGGCAAGAGTGCCGTCGGTTAAAGGCTTATATTTGAGATAGAGATCGTTGAGAAACGACTGAAAGGGGTGTTCTAAATCTCCCATGCTGGTGGCTATGTGCGGATGAATGAGTCAACTCTAAGCGAACTGCCGCTAAAATAAACAATACTGTTCAAGGAACCGACCGATCGTATGGATACTGTAGAACTAAAGCGCGACGTTGAAGGGTTATCTAATCGCCTGGGTAAAACTCAGGAGTATCTTTGACGTTCCTGCTTTGACCGCAAAAATTCAAGATTTAGAGCAAGTCGCTGCACAACCCGAACTGTGGGAAGACCAAACAAAAGCTCAACAGATTTTGCAAGAACTCAATGACTATAAATCGCACCTTCAGCAGTTTGAGCAGTGGCGGTCGTCTCTCGCAGATTCTCAGGCGATTTTAGAATTGCTGGAGCTAGAGATGGACGACTCGCTGCTGGAAGAAGGACAGCAAAAAACTCATCAACTCAAGCAAGAACTTGACCAGTGGGAGCTTCAGCAGATGCTGTCAGGCACCTACGACACCAAGGGAGCGATTCTTACGATTAATGCGGGGGCTGGGGGCACCGATGCTCAAGATTGGGCAGAGATGCTGCTGAGAATGTATACGCGCTGGGGGGAAGCTCACGGCTATAAAGTGCATCTCACCGACGAGTCAGAGGGCGACGAAGCGGGGATTAAGTCCGCCACGCTAGAGATTGATGGCAAATATGCCTACGGATATCTTAAGGTCGAAAAGGGCACCCATCGCCTCGTGCGAATTTCGCCCTTTAACGCCAACGACAAGCGACAAACGAGCTTCGCTGGGGTGGAAGTGATGCCGATGATCGACACGTCGGTTAAGTTAGACATTCCCGATAAAGACTTAGAGATTACGACTTCTCGTGCGGGTGGCAAAGGAGGGCAAAACGTCAACAAAGTCGAGACCGCCGTGAGAATTACGCACCTGCCGACCGGAATTGCGGTGAGATGCACCGAGGAACGATCGCAGCTTCAAAACAAGGAAAAAGCCCTGGTGATTCTCAAAGCCAAACTGCTGATCATCGCTCAAGAGCAGAAAGCAAAAGAAGTCGCTGACATTCGAGGCGACATTGTTGAAGCGGCTTGGGGCAACCAGATTCGCAACTATGTGTTTCACCCTTATCAAATGGTGAAGGATCTCCGCACCGGGGTAGAAACGACTGCGATTCAAGATGTCATGAATGGCGAACTAGACGGCTTCATCGAAGCGTGTTTGCGGCAAGACAACCAGCTTGTTGAAGCTTAGAAAGGCATTACTGAATCGAAGCGATTGACCCTTTGTGTGCACGCGGTAGCTCCTGCGCGCGAGGGAAGCTAGGAATCTTGTTCCCTCTCCTGCGGGAGCGGGCTAGGGTGAGGGCAAATTTCTTGGTTCATGCCCGAATTTAGCAACGCCGCTCAGATTCAGTCAACGAATCGAGAAAAGCTCTTCACCAGAGGATGGATGAATCCCGATCGCCCGATCGAGTTCCTGCTTTGTGATTCCCTGTTTCATTGCCAATGCGAATCCTTGTAAGATTTCTGCTGCATGATCGCCGACGATGTGAATGCCAATCACTCGATCGTCCTCTCCGTTGACAATGAGCTTAATTAAAGCTTTTTCATTTTGACCGCTCAAGCTGTGAAATAACGGCTGAAACTCGCTTTGATAACAGCGAACAGCATCGCCTAGTTGAGTCTGCGCCTGTTGCTCTGTCACTCCCACAGAGGCGGCTTCGGGGCGACAGCAGATCGCCGATGGCACGCTGTCATAGTCCACTGTCCAGGCGTAGTCACCAAAAGTCGTGTCAGCAAACGCCCGACCTTCTGATAGTGCAACCGGAGTTAATTGTTTGCGATCGGTGCAGTCTCCAACAGCAAAGATATTGGGTTGACTGGTGCGACTGTGAGCATCGACCGCGATCGCACGCTGATCGATTTCAACGCCGACCTGTTCTAAGCCGAGATTTTCTAGATTGGGAGTGCGTCCGATCGCGCACAGCACTAAATCAACCGTGATATCTGCGGAGTCGCCTGACAAAATTAGCTGCAATCCTCGATCGGTCTGAATAATTTCTTCGGCGGTGGTGTTGCAGGCAACTTGGATGCCTCGGTCAGTGAATCCTTTATGAATAGCAGTGCTAATGGCGGGATCAAATCCATTTAGGATGCAGTGTTCGTGGCTCATTAAAAATACGTCTGTCCCGAAGGCATGGAGCGCACTTGCAAACTCAACGCCGATATATCCACCGCCAATAATGGCAATTTTTTTAGGCAACTGTGGGAGGTGAAACATCTCTTTAGACGTAACCGCGTGTTCGATGCCGGGAATGTCGGGCTTGCTGGCGTGACCTCCCACAGCAATCAAGATGTGATCGGCAGTGATTTTTTGCTCACCGACTTCTAAGGTGTGGACATCAATGAATCGTGCTCGATCGTGAATCAGATGAATTCCTAATTTAGTCAACGATCGCTCATGAGATTGTCGAAACCCCTCGATCGTCTGATCTCTCGCCCTGACAAATTTTGTCCAACTAAAGTGAGGCTGTTCTCCGCTCCAGCCATAGCCTTTAGAGGCTTCTGCTAAGTGACCAAAATCAGCCGCATACACCATCAGTTTTTTGGGAATGCAACCCATGTTTGCACAGGTGCCGCCGAGGTGATTGGCTTCAGCGATCGCGACTCGTGCGCCATAGTGTGCAGCTTGTTTTGCGGCTGCCAAGCCCCCCGGACCTGCCCCAATCACAAATAAATCATAGTCATAGGTCATGGCGGACTGATTGTAGAGTGCTCATCTTTTGTGACTCTAGAAAGTGAGTGTTATTCATGACACCTACCTAGAGGAGGAGACGATCGATGAAGAGCGATCGACATTCACAATCAAAGGATAGAGGTGAGCGATCGCACAATTCAATATCTTTAAAGCTGTAAAAACAAAAGATTTGCAGACGATGACTGAGACATTTAAGAAGGGCGATCGGGTTGAGTGGAATAGTTCTGGTAACATGGTCGAAGGCATTGTTAAGAAAAAATTGACTGAGCCTACTGAGTTGAAAGGACATCACTTTGATGCTTCAACAGAGAATCCTGAGTATCTGGTCGAGAGCGACAAGACGGGCAAAGAAGCCATTCATAAGCCCGAATCGCTCAAGAAAATCGAGGAATGATGACACCCAAACTAGGACTCGTCTGCATCACAGCATCTAAGGCAGTCCGTTATCGAACCGTAACGCGCAAGCGACTCTTGCAGTTTGACTCCTTAGAACAAGAGCGAATGCTGCGAGAACTCTACGCTGATAACTTGCGGCGTTTGGGCGGGGCGATCGAGTTCTGCAACCTCAACAATATTCGACTCTATCGCCTCAGTTCTGCGCTGTTTCCATTTGCTGATGATGTGATTGGTGAGCGAATCTTAGCGGAATTTGAGGAAGCAATGGGATTAGTCGGCGATCGGGCAATCCAGCTAAACATCCGGTTAGTGCTGCATCCCGATCAGTTTGTAGTATTGAGTTCCGATCGCCCTGACGTGATCGACAACAGCATCAAAATTCTCAAAACTCACGCCCGAATCCTCGATTTTTTGAGACTCCCTCAATCACCGTGGGCATTGATGAATATTCACGGCGGCAAGGGCGATCGAGCGGAGCGATTGATTCGCGTGATTCAAGAATTGCCTGACAATGTACGATCGCGGCTGACGCTAGAAAATGATGAATATACCTACAGCAGCCAGGATATTTTTGCCGTGTGTCAGTCAGCAAACGTGCCAATGTTATTTGATGCCCACCATCATGTGATTCACGAACAGGTAAACACTTATGAAGATCCTACCGTTGCAGAAATGCTAGAAGCGGCGCGATCGACGTGGGCGACTCCAGAATGGCAGGTAGTGCATATCTCAAATGGGGCAGAAACCTTTAGCAATCAGCGTCACAGTGATTATATTACAGCGATGCCGAGTGCTTATCGTCATGCCCCTTGGATCGAGGTAGAAGCCAGGCAAAAAGAATTGGCAATCAAAAAATTACAAGACGAATGGTTATTTACGAACGTGAACGAGCTGACTCCTGTGATTTGTGAAGCTGCATCACCGATCGCGCAACAAATAGATGAAACGGCTCTAACTGAAGACAGTTCTAAATTGGTAAAGCAGAATACACTCAGATGAAAACTAGAATACCTGAACTCTACCTTTAGATTGATCGATCTATCTCTTGAGTAGATGGAATTCACTAAAAATGTAAATCAATATGTAAGTGAAAATACAAATCGAAATCACAATCCATGCAAGGTAGCTTAGTTGCATTTCCAGAAACCGCACGGGTGATTCCTAGAACCCTAGAAACTCAGCTAAAACACAATCCCTATTACACGGCTGAAGATGCGTTTATCAAACTCATCGAAGTCGAGGATTTAGATCGCAATCTACAGGCTCATTCGTCCACGGTTGACCTCTTTGAAAATGCGCTCACTTCTGCATTAGAAGAAGCCTATCAAACGCTGTCATCGGAGGCGGCTCATCGCTTTGTTCAGCGAGTGCTTTACCGTATTAATCGGCTTAATCTCTTTTGGTACGATGACCTGCGACACTACACCAACGAGCGATCGCTCTACCTGCATCAAGTTCGCGATCGGATTGAAACCGCTTGGCAAACGTGGGAATTATCAAAACTCAATGTCGATCAGTATCAATCGTTGGATGCAAAGCAGGCATTGCTCGATCGCTTTGCCGCTGATCTTGACCCATCGCTCTCGATCGACGCTGACTATATGCGTGAGCAGATGACGTTTGAGGGCTATCGTTATTTGCTGGCAATCACGTCATTTGACGGGCTGATCGAAGCCAGTCGCCTGTCTCGCATTTTGGGAGGCGCAGCCAATGAAGTGCAAGCCACTCTGACCAAAGTGCTGCTCGAAGAATATGGCAACGGTCGCCTGTCTCGCAAGCATTCCACGTTCTTTGCCCAAATGTTGACTGAACTCGGACTCAGCACTCAACCAGAGGCATATTTTGAGCTAGTGCCTTGGGAAGTGTTGGCTAGCATCAACCATAACTTCTTGTTGACCGAGTGCAAGCGTCATTTTCTGCGCTATAACGGCGGACTTGCCTACTTTGAAGTCGCTGGACCTTCGGCTTATCGTACCTACTTGGCAGCCGCAAAACGCTTGCAGCTTTCAGATGGAGCAATGGGCTATTGGGATCTGCATATCAAAGAAGACGAGCGACACGGACGCTGGATGATCGAAAGCGTCACACTGCCTCTCGTTAAGATGTATCCCGATCAGGCTTGGCAAATCTTGTTGGGCTATGACCAGGAAAAACTGATGGGCGATCGAGCCAGTGCAGCCGCAGTAAAGATTATCCGTCAGGGTGAACAAACCGCCCATCTGCCCGTCATTTCAGTACCTTAGCCTCTGAAGGGCAAACAATCTACTTGCCCTTCGCCAAACTTTCCCCGTTAATAACTCCATCATTAAAGTGAGGTCATTACCTTGACTGAAACATTATTGCGCTCTTCTGGATCTTCGCAATCCTTCTCCGAGAAGGAAGTCTTCTTTTGTCCTGAAGAATCTCATTTCTATTCCCATTGTTTAGAGCGTTTAGTACTTAATCAGTGCAGCAATTCTGATCTGGTTGTAGAGTTTGGCTGCGGTGATGGAACTCCGGTTATTAACTCTTTGACTAGAGTAAGTTTTGACGGCAGGATTCATGGCTACGAACTGAATCCGTCAGCGTGTCAAATTGCGCAGTCTAGAATCGCTCACCATGACATAAGCCATCAATACTCGGTTCGCAATCAGTCGTTCTTTGATACATTCCAATCGGATGCTCAATATCTAATTGCCAATCCACCTTACATTCCTGCGCCTGATGACAACATTGCAATGCCGTTGCTGCACGGTGGAGTCGATGGTGCAACGATTACAAATCGACTGCTTTCGCTAGACTATCCGAATGTGATGCTGCTAGTGTCTAGTTATTCTAATCCAGTCAGTACGATCGCTCATGCACTTGCCAATGACTACAGCGTTGCTGATTTCATGATTACACCGCTAAAATTTGGTTACTACAGTTCTGAACCCAAAGTCAAAAATCACATTTCTGAGCTACGCAAAAGCCGTAAAGCTTTTTACTCTGGAAACATCTACTTCTTGGCAGGCGTTCTGTTCAAGAAGCGTGATGTTTCTGACCTAAATTTATCGACTGAGCTGATCCGAGTCATGACATCTCTATGACATCTACGTCATAAATTTGGCGTTCGTAGGTAGTGAATAAACTCATTACCTATTTCTCATATTTAAATGTCGTTAAGGTGTGTGAAATGGCAACGGTCGATATTCTCATTCTTACTTACAATCACCCTTCAGCGTTGGCGATATACGATCGCGAGTCTTATTTCCCAAACCTGTCGCGACTTTCGCCTGATCAGACCGAAGACTTTGATGCTGGCTCGATCGCTGAGGTGCAGTCTGTTTTGCGAGTCTTGCGATCGCATGATCACCCGATCGAAATTCACAAGCATTTACCGCGTCAGGGCATGGCAGAGCATCGCCAATTTCTCTTAGATCAAGTGACGGCTCCCTATGCTCTATTTCTAGATGACGATTTAATTTTAGAATCTTATGTCGTGCAGCAAACGTTGACCGCAATTTAAGAAGAAAGCTGTGGTTTAATTCCATCAGGCGTTTATCACCAAGAATTAGAAACAACGATTCACGATCGCACCATTAACGCCCCTGTCGTGTTGTCTCTTCTCCCAAGTTGACCAACGAATCTACCCGATGCCGTAGAGACGTTTCGGTGAAACGTCTCGCCAATTCAGCCACGACCGATCGCACTCAAAAATCAAGAACGACCCTGCAAAACAAGGGGCTTAAGCCCCTTGTCTTCTATCATCTAATCACCTGAGTTAAAACCCGCTGAAGTTATAGCCAACACCTAACAAGATTCCAACAGCGGCTTCTCCAGTCACGGTGGCATTCACTGCTGCGGTTGCCGTAAACTGTGAGCTGATGGGCACGTCAACGCCACCCGTCAGCAGCAGAGCAACATCGCCACCCCCTCCGGTCGAAATCGCCGCTCCAACCCCGACATAAGGGGCGGCTGTAAAGCCCAGTGTATTAGTCGGACCTGCCCCAAACGAGAAGTCGTAGGTGATAGGAAGCAAAATCGTCACGTTATCGCTAAACAGGATCGAAGGACGCACTGAATAGGAGGGTCGTAAGCCAATCTTACTAATCAGCGCAAAGCTACTTTGACCCAGTTGGGTGTCGCCACTTCCAATGCCAATGTTGCCACCAACACCAAAATAACTCGACCCCGATCGTGTCGCCCGACCCGGAGAAACTAGGGGTTGAGAGATCGTTGAGTCAGGAGTGGTTGGGGTTGTCTGAGTTGGAGTAGTTGGGGTAGTCGGTTGGATCTGAGGAGTGGTCTGCGTCTCTGCCGGGGTTTGGACAGGCTGTGGAGAGGTCTGGATTTGAATGGGCGCACCCGATGGAGACGACTGAGAACTTCCATAAGGGCTGGTGGTCGCAGGACCTACCTCTTGTTGAGCCGTGATCGTTCCAGATGGGGTAGAAGATGCAACGTTGACATCAGCAGGAGTCTTAACAGCTTGAGACGATCGTAGACTCGATAACTCAACCGCAGCGGTGGTCACTTCACCCGGAACAGGCTTGACTACGCGATTAGCGACATCGGGCACGATCGACATCGATCTAGCGAGATTAGCCGAACCTTGAATGCTCGTTTTTTGCAAACTGACCGGAGCACTGACAGGACTTTCTGCAAGATGTGCATCGCTAGAATCTTCTGCGTGTGCCTTCAAGTTTCCTGCAAAAACGGCTAGGCAGACAAAACTGAGAGGCAAGAAGACGCGCTTGAACCGAAACAAATTAAAATTCATGGCTTATTGATTGCATATAAGACGTGGGTTCTTTAGACGACTGAAAAATCCTGACACTTCTTCAGTACGCCTTTAGAGCATAAGAACGATCGCCCTTTAACTCCTCTCTCTAAAGAAGGAATATTTGCAACGTGAGAGGGTAAAGAACTAGAATTCTCTATTGTCGTAAGCGGGTGGCAAAGTTTTGCGATCGGGTCGGTGATAGCGTCCGCGCTTTGAGAATGGCAGCCCCTAAAAAGGCATAAGACAAAATTCCCACGAGCGCCAAAATAAAAGGACTCACAGAACCCATCGCATTCCACAACGCGTGTAAGCTGGCAGCCGATAAATAGCCGATTCCTAAAATAATTCCGCTTTGTCTGGGGTTTAAGACGCTCAACCCGATGAAGTAGCCAAAATAGCCGCTATACGCCATGTGTCCTGCGATCGAGCCTAACAGACGAGGAATGAGCAGTTGCAGCCCCATTAGCTGTTTCGGTCCATCGCCGATTTGCAAGGTCGTGTTTTGAATGATATCTGGCACATATTGCCCCAGAGTTTCTAAAAGCGTAAAGCCAACTGCCGAGGCAGTTCCTAAAAGAATGCCGTCCAACGGTTCTAAAATGCCGATGCGCTCTTTCCACGGAGTCGGGAGCAGTCGTCCTAACCAATAAAATCCCAACAGAGGAAGGGCTTTGAGTAGCTCCTCCATCAGTCCGGCTCCAAAAAACATCCGAATTAGCAGCACTACAAAATTCATCGGCTCCCCTGCTTCGGGCACTTGCCCCGGCAGAAGTTGTCGAAACAGCACAATGAAGAGGGGCAACACCGGACTTTGCAACAGCAGCACCGTGGTTAACCCCGCCGTAAGCAACACCCACCAGGGCTTATGTTTGCCGCACAGTTGATAGACAAAATAGTAAGCAGCGAGGGCAATATAAGTCGCCAATAAAAGATTGAATAAAACAGAGTTTCCGATCGCCACAAACAACCCAACGACAAAGCCGACGGTGATCATGCCTGGAGCGAGGTAGGCTTTTTGCCTCAAATCCAGCCCCGATGAGGCGATCGGAAAAAGCTGGGTAAACGTGACAGAATTTCTAAGCGGTCGTGAACGTGGAATCGGCTCGATCGCCTCTAAAGAGCTGCTGACTGCGGAGGGTGAAGGGTTTGTCTCCCGACAATAATCAAATACGAATTCTGGACCGTTTTGCCCCAAAGACACGCGATCGCCTGCTTTTAAGACTCTACATCCGCGCAGGCGTTTGCCATTGAGATAGGTGCCGTTTGAGCTATTGAGGTCGCACACCCACCACGTTGGTTGCCCATCTACCAGTGTGGACGTGGGACGAATCTCAATATGACGACGCGAAACCGAGCCATAGATAAGCGGGTCGAGAACAATTTGGCACCGAGGATCACGCCCGATCGCGACAATTTGTTCAGTAGAAAGCGGATAAGTTGGCTGTTTCTGTTTAGAAAGGCTTCCGTTGGACAGTTGCCGCAAGGAAGCGATCGCAAGGGATTCACCCGTCATGGGTCACGGATTCCAGCAAATGTCATCAGCCGGGGGCATCCGGTAGAGGTGTTAGGCGATAGGTAGCATTAAGAACCATTCTATACTTAACACTGAGCACTCCTGATTAAATTGTGGACTGTGAACAGTGAATTTTGCATTAAGAATTCGCCGTTCAGTCGCTATTTCTGATTTGCTTTTGTGTCTAACACTGCTGTGTAGAAAAAGACTGCTGTGAGTGGAACGCTAACTGCGAGAATGACACCAGTCAGGGTTCCGCCTAGCTGAGGGCTACCAGAAGACAGTTCAAACACAGAACCGACAGCAGCGATCGCGGCAACGCACGATCCTCCTAAAAACACACCACTTTTTGGAGTCACAAAATTTTCGCCTTTAATCAATAATATTAAGCTTAAGCTTTGAATGTCCAGTGAATCATTCAAAGCTCAAAATTCAAGCAATCGGTTTAACAGCGTGAGATGAGAACCCTCGCTTTGTGAGTTCTTGAGTGAGGGCGAGTTTGTTTTCGACACGATCGACAAACAGCACCCCGTTTAAGTGATCAATCTCGTGCTGAATGGCGCGGGACAGTAGCCCTGCTGCACTGAGAGTTTGCGGACGACCATGCTCATCTTTAAACGACACCTCGATCGCTTCGGGTCGCGTCACGTCTAGATAGACTCCCGGAATGCTGAGACAGCCTTCTTGCCCGACCTCAAGGTCACGGCTCGATTTTTTAATCATCGGGTTAATCAAAATCAGAGGCGGAGCCGCCGCATTTTCAGGGTCGCAATCTATGACGATAAGCTGCTTGTTAATTGCCACTTGGGGCGCTGCTAACCCAATTCCATCTTCGCTATACATGGTTTGCAGCATCTCCCGCACCATCTGCCGAATCTCAGCATCAATCTTTGAGACGCGCTTGGCAGGCTGACGCAACACGCGATCGCCGAGTTGATAAATCTCTAGGGGGGGCTTCGCTAACTTTTTCTTCTCAACCAAAACTTCAGAAGTCATGGACTTAATTTCTCACCGTTATGATAAAGGTCGAACTGATTCCGCTTTAAGTCTATCTTAACGAATGGCGACTCCCTCAAGGGTTAAAATTTTTGCGTCTCCGGTGATCCAGATTTTTTGTGGAGCTTTGTCAACTTAGTGATAAAAGAGAACGGAGACGACCAAACTTTAGGACTAACGCGTGTTTCGTTTTCTGACAAAGCTAGATTATTTGCTGAGAGAAACGCTGCTCGGTTTGCGTCGCGGCGGCTGGATGAATTGGGCAGCCATCAGCACGGTGACGGTGCTGCTGTTTTTGTTTGGCACTGGCTTGCAGACTTCTTGGCAGCTAGAAGGATTGCTCAATCAGGTGGGCAGTCAGCTAGAGGTTTCGGCTTATCTAGAAACCGGGGTGGATGGGGCAATGCTCAAACCTGTGATTGAAAGGTTCCCAGAAGCGGAGGTGGTTAAGAGCATTTCTAAAGAAGAAGCTTGGGCAAGTTTGGTCAAGGATCTCGGCATTTCTGATCTTAAAGACGCGTCTCGACAGCTTGAAGGAAATCCTCTAGTAGACGAATTAAAGGTGAGGGCGAAATCTTCAGCATCGGTTCCAATTTTGGCGAAAAAGCTGAAAGACTTGCAGGGGGTTGAAGACGTGCAATATGTAGACGAAGCGGTAAAGCGGATTGGTCAACTCGATCGAGGGTTAAACTGGCTAAGCTTGATGATCACGGGATTGTTGACAGTGACGACGATCGCCGTCATCAGCACTACCATTCGTCTGATTGTGATGGCGCGTCGTCGCGAAATCGAAGTGATGCAGCTCGTAGGCGCAACCTCAAGCTGGATTTATTTCCCATTTATTTTGCAGGGCATTGTGTTTGGTGTCGTCGGCGCGACGATCGCCTGGGGCTTGATTCGGGCAGTCGGACAGTTTTTGCAAACCTTGCTGGCACAGCAGCCAGAGTTTATACAATTCTTAGCAGCAGAGGGGTCACTTCGTCCGATCAACTCGATCGCGCTGCCGCTGATCTTGCTAGGATTTGGTGGCTCGGTCGGTCTATTAGGAAGTCTTCTTGCAGTCCGTCGGTTTGCAACTCGCTAATTCAACCCTTATGAAATCGCAATGGGACTGTTTTCTACAAAATTTAGGAGAGTGGCAGGGTTCGTTTACGCAACTCTCGCAGCGAGGAGAAGTTCTCAATGATACGCCGTCTTTTTTGTCTTTAGAAGGGCTAGACAACAATCAGAAGGTGCGTCTGACGCTGCGCCGTGACGGAAAACCAGAGGTCGTGCTGGAGTATGAAACGATTGGCGGCGGACTTAAGTTTTGTGAAAATGGGTCATTTTCGCAAGGGGCAATACAGTTTGCGCCCTATACCCAATTTGGGGCAGAGTTGGCTTTGCTGCATGGCGATCGTCGTCTTCGCTTGGTGCAGTTGTTTAACAAAGAGAGCCAGTTTGAGCAGTTAACGCTAATTCGAGAGCGACGCGTGGGAACGGATGCGCCAGAGCGGTTGCCGTTGACGATCGAGGATCTGATCGGTGAGTGGCGCGGTGAGGCGGTGACGATTTATCCTGACTGGCGATCGCCGGACGCGTATCAAACGTCTCTAAAACTGCAACATCAAGGAAGCGATCGACTGGTGCAGGAGTTGTCCATTGGAGGAGAGAAAGTCTTGACTTCAACGGCGACGATTCAGGGTTCGGTGCTGTCGTTTGATGGAGTTCAGGTGCTGCTGTTGCCCGATGGGGCTTCTTCGACGTGCCCAGTGCAGATCCGATCGGGTCAACCGTTGTTTTTAGAGGTGGGTTGGCTGCTTCAACCCGATTTGCGTCAACGTCTGATTCGTCGCTATAGCGATAAAGGAGAATGGGTGAGTTTGACGCTGGTGACGGAAAGGAAAACCTCTGTCAGTTAAATCTCACTGTATAAGTAGATAGACTTAATTGAACACAAAATGCTGGAGATGCCCTCACTCCAACCCTCTCCTGTGGGAGAGGGAGCCAGAGTCCGGTTCCCTGTCTCCCTGGGGAGAAGGGTTAGGAGATGAGGGTCTTCAGTGAGAGAAAATTATATGACTAACTCTGGCGAAATCCTCAAATTGCAACTTTACCCTCGATCGACAGAAGCCGTATCGACTGAAGTTCCGATCGAGACGTTGGAATCGCTCAAGAAGGTTGCAGGTAGTCGAGAGATGTCTGTAGAAGCGCTGATGAGGCTTTACATTGGGCGAGGACTGCGGCACTGACACAGATTTAAGAATTCGTAGGAGCGTGCAGAAAACGCCCCGACTAAACGCATTAACGAATTGTCCCATTGTAAAGAACAGTTGTCTTAAAATCGGCTTTGTCTACTCGCACTTCGCTCTCTACAAACGGAGTGTCAGAACCGGGAGCGCTGCCTTTAAAGGTGAAGAGCCAAAAATCACCTTTATCTACATAAGGAGATTGGGCAGCAGATCCGTGCATCGATCGCTCAGCCCGATAAACACCTATCCCACCGTTGGCAGCTTCGCCCGCTTGACGAGCTAGATTTTTGGCGCGGCTGAGTGCCTCAATCTCTTTGACCCTAGCTTGAACGGTCGGATCGGTGAACTGAGCACGCGCGATCGGACTCACGACAAACGGAAACCCCAGCAGCGTTAATAACATGAAATATCGCATGGTTGAAAACCCTAGGAGAAGCGGCAATGGCTGAACAAACGGCTAGTTAATTCGGCGTTGCTGAACCTAGCTATGAATTGTCAGATTCGCCCTCACCCTAGCCCTCTCCCAAAAGGAGAGGGGACAGGATTTCTGGCTCCCTTCTCCTTGGGGAGAAGGGTTGGCGAGGGCTTCGCCCCACTTCGTGAGGAGGGCATTTCATACTTGCATTCAGCAATGCCATTAACTCTACATAGCAACCGTATTTCTAGCTACTATGAATGCAGTTCGCATCGCGATCGCTTCATGCTTCTAAAAAGATAGTTTTCTCAAAATAATTAAAGAATAGTTTCTACCAGAATGTTTGCAAACAAATGATGAATCAGGCTCTTACTGTGATCAATGAAGAACGAGAACCCATTCACACGCCAGGTTCCATTCAGCCACATGGTCTGTTATGCGTCCTTTCAGAATTAGACTTTCGCATTACGCAGGTGAGCCTCAATGCTAAAGACATTTTCGGAATTACGCCCGAAAACCTGCTCGATCGCCCGCTAGCAGATTTTATTGAGGGCGATCGCATTGCTGAGATTAGAGCCTGCCTCGATCCCGACTCTGAGCAAACCAATCCGATCAATCTTTCGGTCACAGTAGACGAGGGTTCTACCCAGTTTTTTAATGGCATTGTTCACCGGGCGATCAGTGGTGAAATTGTATTAGAACTGGAGCTGATCGCAGCGACGGCTAAACGCGACTTTACCCAGTCTTATCGCCACCTCAAAGACACGCTGGCAAAAATTCAGGTCACAAAAACGCTGTCTGAACTGTGCGACCTGATCGTTAAAGAAGTGCGACAGATTACGGGGTTCGATCGGGTCATGGTCTATCGCTTTAATGAAACTGGCGATGGCACGGTGATTGCGGAAGACAGGAAACCCAATTTAGAGCCTTTTTTAGGACTGTATTATCCCGACACAGACATTCCGCAACGGGCAAAGCACCTTTATTTGCTCAACTGGCTGCGGTTGCTGCCCGATGTCAACCATCCGCCCAGTCTGCTCACAGGTTTGCCCGGAACTGAGCCTGCTGATCTCGATATGAGCCATTGCGTGTTGCGGAGTCTGTCACCCTGCCACATCCAGTATTTGCAGAATATGGGAGTCGGAGCTTCGATGAGCATCTCCCTGATCCAGGAGCAACGGCTGTGGGGGATGATTACCTGCCATCACAACACGCCCAAATTTGTGCCTTACGAAATCCGCACGATTTGCGAGTTTCTCGGTCAACTGATGTCTACCGAGCTATCGGTGAAGGAAGCCACTCAAAACCTTGACTACAAACTCCGGCTCAAAGCCACCGAGGTGCGGTTTGTCAATCGCCTGACGAATGCGACCGATTTTTTGCAGGCACTGGAAGACTCTCCTGACGATTTGCTTGCCCTCACAGGCGCACAGGGCGCGGCGGTGTGTGAAGGAGATCGCATCGCCCTGATTGGCAGCACTCCTGACAAAGAAGAGGTGATTGATCTGTTGGGGTGGTTGCCCGATCGCTTTGAGAACGACCTATTTGTGACCGACTCTCTGCCCAGCCTCTACCCAAATGCCAAAGCCTATAAAAAGGTCGCGAGTGGGTTACTGGCGATGGCAATTTCAAGAACCCAACATCGCTATGTGCTGTGGTTTCGTCCCGAATTTTTGCAAACGGTGACCTGGGCAGGCAACCCTGACAACCCCACACGGATTGAAGCCGATGGCAGTGTGACGATTTCTCCGCGCCAATCGTTTGCAGCTTGGCAAGAAACCGTTCGCCTCAAGTCTCTTAACTGGTTGCAGTGCGAAATTGAAGTGGCGATCGAGCTACGGAGTTTAATCGTAGACGTGATTTTGGCTCAGACAGACGAAATGGCAAGAGTCAATCTAGAACTGACCCGCAGCAACATTGAGCTAGATTCTTTTGCTTATATTGCGTCCCACGATCTCAAAGAGCCACTGAGAGGGATTCATAACTACTCTAATTTCTTGATGGAAGACTATGCTGACGTGTTGCCCGAAGACGGCGTTACCAAGCTGCAAACGGTGGTGCGTCTGACTCAGCGCATGGACGATTTGATTAGCTCGCTGATGCACTATTCTCAGCTAGGACGATCTGAAGTGGTGCGGCAGTCTGTGGATCTGAATGTCTTGGTGCAGCAGACGATCGCTACGCTCAAAATTAGTCATCCCCAACACCAGATCGAGTTTCGTCTACCCCAACCGCTGCCGACAATTTGCTGCGATCGCTCTCAGATGAGCGAGTTATTTACTAACCTGATCGGCAACGCGATTAAATATAACGACAACGCTGAGAAATGGGTTGAGATTGGCTTTGTCGAATCAAAACCAGTGCGGAATGGCACCCAGATTTCTCATACGCTCTACATCCGCGACAACAGCATTGGCATTCCCCCTGAGCACCTTGAGCGAATTTTTGAAATCTTTAAGCGACTCCATCCGCAAGATCAATATGGTGGGGGCACTGGGGTGGGCTTAACGATCGTCCGCAAAATTGTGGAGCGGCATGAGGGGAAAATTTGGGTAGAATCTACGCTGGGTGAGGGCAGTACGTTTTATTTCACCTTGTCGGAGGCGGTGAAACCATGATTGCACCTTCAGTCATCTCCAATGTGCAACCCCTATTGCTGGTCGTTGAAGACAGCAACGAGGATTTTGAAACATTCCAGCGTTTCTTGCGCCAGTCTCCTTTGGCTATTCCTGTCTACCGATGTCTGAATGGCGACCAGGCTTTAGCGTTTCTCTACCACACCGATCGCTATACTGATCCTGAAAGTGCTCCCCGCCCTGGGCTAATTTTGCTCGACCTAAACTTGCCGGGAACCGATGGACGAGAGGTGCTGCGCCAAATCAAACAGGATGACGCTCTAAAATCGGTGCCCGTGGTCATCTTTACCACGTCGAATAACCCGAAAGACATCGAAGCCTGCTATCGGCAAGGGGTGAATGGCTATATGATCAAGCCAATGGATTTTAAACTGTTAAAGCGAAGCATCCAGACATTACTAGATTTTTGGTTTGATGTCGCAATCCTTCCTAGAAATTCTCTATAAAAAATCAAAGATGTCTCTAACTCAACGCACCGCTCTGATTGTGGATGATAACCCCGAAGACCGTGAGATGTATCGACGGTATCTGCTGAGAGATCAGGAGTATCAGTATACGATCGTGACCGCAGGCTTAGGGCAAGAGGGGCTAGCGTTAAGTCAGCAGTACCAGCCAGATATTGTGTTGCTAGACTACCAGATGCCAGATCTCAATGGTCTAGAGTTTCTCGCCCAATTAAAAGCCCAGACTCAGCACGTCTTGCCTGTGATTATGGTGACCGGGAGAGGCGGCGAAGCGATCGCAGTTCAATCAATCAAACTAGGGGCACTAGACTATGTGGTGAAAGAGCAAATCACCCCAGAGAATCTGCGATTGACGGTGAATGGAGCGATTGAAATTGCGCGGTTACGGATCCAACTACAGCAGCAGCTTGAATTAGAACAAGCAGCGCGGGCTGAAGCTGAAAAAGCTAATCGCGTCAAAGACGAGTTTCTGGCAGTCCTTTCGCATGAGTTGCGATCGCCCCTCAATCCCATTCTGGGCTGGGCAAAGCTCTTACAAAACGGCAAACTCGACGAAGCCAAGACGACCTATGCGTTGTCAACGATCGAGCGCAATGCCAATCTGCAAGCTGAACTGATTGAAGACTTGCTCGATGTCTCGCGGATTCTGCAAGGTAAGCTCAATCTCAACCTTCGTCCAGTTAATTTGGCAGCAACGATTCGAGCCGCGATCGAAACCGTGCAAATGGTAGCCGAAGCGAAGTCGATCGAGATAGAAACAAACCTGGCAGATGAAATAGGACAGGTTTTGGGTGATGCGACTCGCTTGCAGCAGGTGATCTGGAATCTGCTCTCGAACGCGATCAAATTTACGCCTCAAGGCGGTCGAGTCACCGTGCAGGTAGAGTCAGTGGGCGATCAGGCACAAATCACCGTTGTTGATCGGGGCAAGGGCATTTCGGCTGACTTTCTGCCCTATGTCTTTGAGCATTTTCGCCAAGCAGATGTTTCGACGACGCGTCGATTTGGCGGGTTGGGGCTAGGTCTGGCGATCGTCCGGCAAATCATTGAGTTGCATGGCGGCACAGTGAGGGCGGAGAGTCGCGGTGAAGGACTGGGCGCTACATTTACGGTTAGTCTGCCGCTCATACCCACGCAGTCAGCGGTCAAACTAGACACTAATTTATCAACGCGATCGCCTAATCTGAGGGGGGTTCGAGTTCTAGCAGTGGACGATGAAGCCGACTCCCAGGAACTCATCGCGTTTGTCCTAGATCAGGCAGGTGCAAGCGTGATCACAGCCACAACGGCAGGCGAAGCCTTTGCTGCGTTCACCCAATCCCAGGCAGATATTCTATTGAGCGATATTAGAATGCCGGAGATGGATGGTTATATGCTAGTGCAGCAGATTCGAGCGTTACCGCCAGAGCAAGGGGGACAAATTCCGGCGATCGCCCTGACTGCCTATGCTGGAGAAGTTGACCAACAACAAGCACTATCTTCAGGTTTTCAGATACATCTGTCAAAACCGATCGACCCAGAGCAGCTTGTCAACGCAATTAGCGCTTTATATAACTCTAAAGAAACCGTGGAATTTACACAGACGGTCTAAGCTGAATCTTATCGAAGCGATCGACAATCACATCCGCGTTGGCTAGCTGATTTGGGTGAGTGCCTCCCCAAGTGACACCGATCGCGCCGATCGCGCCGCCTTGTTTTGCCAGTTCGATGTCAGCGCTAGAGTCTCCGATCACCAGAGTTGCGGCAGGAGACACGCTTAATTCGCGGCAAGCTAGATGCAGCAGTCGTCGATCGGGTTTGCTGAGTCCGTTACGGCTTCCCATTTGCAACTGAAAGTAAGCCGCAAGATCATGAAATTCGACAAAATCACGCACATTTTCTTCGGTGTCAGCCGAGAGAATGCCGACTTTGAGATCCGACCTTGCCAGGGATTGAAGCAACGGCAGTGCGCCATTAAAGAGTGGAGTCAGTTTGGCTTTTGGGGGGAGCGCTCGATCGGCATTCAGCAGTGCTGTGTGAGCGATCGTCTTTGCCTCGATCCAGTCGCGCCCTGTAGCGGCAATACAAGCAGCCGTCGCGATTTCGTCTTCTTGGCGAGTTGCAACTGCAATCAACCCGACGGGATTGACTCGTCCATCGACTAGCCCGAATGTCTTTAACAGAGACTCTTTGACTCCGGGCACTTGAGCCTCGACCAAGCTCGATCGTGCCAACACCAACGCGTGTAAAAAATCATGGCAGTCAGCTAACGTTCCATCTTTGTCAAAGAGGACAGCTTCAACGGCTTGAAACGTTTTTGTACCACAGTAAATTGTTGCCATACACGCCTCAATGATTTCTGCCTAATAAAAAAGAGGGATGGCTCCCTCTTTAAATAACTCAGTTGGTTTGGCTGCGATTATTCGTCGATCGCCGGAACCAATTCAGGAGCCGCGACTGCTTCCTCTTCTTCAGGAGCCGCCGTTTCCTCTTCAGAAGCAACTGCCTCCACTTCTTCAGGAGCGACTGCTTCCACCTCTTCAGGAGCAGCTGCTTCCACTTCTTCAGGAGCAACTGCTTCTTCTTCAGCAGAAGGAATTTCGATTTCCTCCTCGATCGCGTCTGCAACGGCTGCTGGAGCAGCACCCTGCTGATTGATCTGCATCTGCTCACGATACTTCGCTGCCATTTCTTCAGCTTTCTCGTAAACCACTTCAGGGTTCTTCACCATGTCGCCCGGTTCAGGCTCTAGCTGCTTGGTTGAGAGCGAAATCCGACCGCGCTCGGCATCAAGGTCAATGATCATCACCTTCACTTCGTCGTTGACGTTAAAGACGCTGTGAGGAGTGTCGATGTGGTCGTGAGAAATCTCTGAGATGTGCAGCAGACCGCTCACGCCGCCGATGTCGATAAATGCACCATAAGGCTTGATGCCGCGCACTGTGCCGATGACGACTTCGCCCACTTCTAGGCGGTTCATCTTGCGCTCAACCAGAGCACGACGATGACTGAGAACCAGACGGTTCCGCTCTTCATCAACTTCCAAAAACTTCAGAGGCAACTCTTCGCCCACTAATTCTTCTTTAGGCTTGCGAGTGCTGATGTGAGAACCGGGAATAAACCCGCGCAAACCTTCGATTCGCACCAGTGCGCCGCCTCGGTTGGTGGCAAACACAAGCGATCGCACTGTTGCATCTTCAGCTTGAAGCTGACGCACCCGCTCCCAAGCGCGCATATATTCAATGCGGCGAATCGAAAGCGTCAACTGACCGTCTTCATTCTCATCTGCCAAGATGAAGAACTCGCGTGTTTCGTTTGACTGCAACACTTCTTCAGGGTTGTCAATACGGTTGATTGACATTTCCTGAATGGGAATGTAGGCAGCAGTTTTAGCACCGATGTCGATCAGAGCGCCTCTTGGCTCTAGACTAAATACCGTCCCAGCGACGACATCACCAGGGCTGAAGTGGTAGTCATATTTGTCGAGCAGCGCTGCAAAATCTTCGTGAGTAAAGCCGACATCCATCGTTAAAGTGTTCTGATTGACCATGCTAATAGTTTCCCAGTGGTATCTCCGTAAGGGTTCGCCTCCTGTCGATGCGTATGCACAACGTTGTTGTGTGCAGCCTACACCTTCACCTCTCCACCATTGTAAGAGATTTGCCTTAGACAAGTTAAGAGTTCAGAAGCCTTATCATAACGCAACCGGGTTCTCTCTTCACACTTGATATTCTAGATATTTTGAGTGGGTTTTGCCCCTAGATCTCTTGCCTAGACAACTTACGGAAACCGATGAATTTGTCTGGGTTTAGAAGGATTGAGCATAATTTTTCTAGCTCTGCTGTCTTACGAGATCGCTCCACAATTACAGTTCTAGCTAAAATTGTCGGATTAAAGTCAGTATCGATGTAAGTTTTGCATGAAGTCGATCGTAGATTTACCCAGGTTTCTCAGGAGGCGGCTTATACTCAATGCGTCCGTAGTCGTCAAATGTGATCTACACAGTTGATGCAACCAGCCTCATTTATAGCTTGATACACTAATGCTGTTTGATTGTTGCGATGGGTTTCTATGAAACAGATCTTACTCATTGGCAGTTCTGGACAACTCGGACGCGAACTTCAGCAAACGTTGCCTTCAGACGCGTTGGTGAGTGTGGCGCGAGATACGCTCGATTTATCTCAGCCCGATCGGATTCGTCAACTCATTTTAGAGATTCATCCCCATGTGATCATCAATGCGGCTGCCTATACTGCCGTTGACAAAGCTGAAACCGAGACAGAACTCGCTTATGCAATTAACGCGATCGCGCCTGCAATCATGGCTAAAGCCGCTAATCATATTGGGGCTACCTTGATCCACATTTCGACAGACTATGTGTTTAACGGACGCAAAGGAACCTTTTATCAAGAAGATGACGACCCGAATCCATTAAATGTCTATGGCGCGTCTAAGCTTGCAGGTGAAGAAAATATTCGGCAAGGCTGCGATCGACACCTCATTCTCAGAACCTCGTGGGTTTATGGTGTGCACGGTAAAGGCAATTTTGTCAAAACGATGCTGAGAGTCGGGGCAGACCGACCAGAGGTGCGGGTCGTTGCGGATCAAGTGGGCACTCCGACCTCGGCACGGTCGATCGCGGAGGTGATCACGCAGTTAATTCCCTCCTTAGAAACTTCGGAGGCGACAGGCACCTATCACTTTACGCAAAGCGGGGTGGCTAGCTGGTACGATTTTGCCGTGGCGATCTTTGAGGAAGCGAGGCGGCTCGACTTCCCGTTAGAGGTTGAGCGAGTTGCTCCGATCGCCACCGCTGATTATCCCACCCCAGCACAGCGTCCGCTCTATTCGGTGCTGTCTACACAGAAACTCTCGACGTGGATGGCGACCTCGTTTCCTCACTGGCGGCAAGAACTCCGGCAAATGCTGCGAGATCTCAAAGAATCGGCTTGAATCGTTCGCAACTCCATGCAGTTTTTTTGAGACATTATGAAAGCACTCATTCTCAGCGGCGGCAAAGGCACTCGGCTTCGACCCTTGACTTACACAGGGGCAAAGCAACTGGTGCCCGTGGCAAATAAGCCGATTCTTTGGTATGGCATCGAAGCGATCGTCGCAACGGGCATCACCGACATTGGCATCGTGATCAGCCCCGAAACGGGCGCAGAAGTGCAGTCACAAACGGGCAATGGCGATCGCTTTGGGGCAACCATTACTTATATCGTGCAAGACCAACCTGCTGGGCTGGCTCATGCGGTCAAGATTGCCCGTCCATTTTTGGGTGATGCCTCGTTTGTGATGTTTTTAGGCGACAACCTGATTCAAGATAACTTGTGTCAGTTTTTGGCAGACTTTGAGGCGAGGGCGGCGGCAGCGCTGATTTTATTACGTCCGGTGCAAAACCCGTCAGCGTTTGGGGTTGCCACGGTAGATGATCAAGGGCAAGTGCTAAAACTGGTTGAGAAGCCCAAAGAGCCGCAGTCAAATTTGGCGCTAGTGGGAATCTACTTCTTTTCAAATCTGATTCAGAAAGCGATCGACGAGATTCAGCCCTCTGCCCGTGGAGAATTGGAAATCACTGACGCAATTCAGCAGTTGATTGATCAACGTCAGTCAGTTGAGGCGCGTCAGCTTACAGGCTGGTGGCTCGACACTGGGAAAAAAGATGATCTGTTAGAAGCCAATCGGATTATTTTAGACACTTGTTTAGAATCGGATGGGCTGGGGCATCTGCACAAAACGAGCAAAGTAATCGGGCGGGTGCAGATTGGGGCGCGATCGCAGGTGATTAACTGCACGATTCGCGGTCCGGTGACGATCGGAGACGATTGCTATTTAGAAAACTGTTTTATCGGACCTTACAGCAGCATTGGCGATCGAGTCACTTTGATCGAAGCCGATTTAGAACACAGTGTCATTTTGCAAGAGACTAAAATTACTGGAATTCATCAGCGCATTGTCGATAGCGTGATTGGACAACGAGTGCAGTTGACGAATGCGCTGCATCGCCCCAAAGCGCTGAGATTTATGATTGGAGACGATTGCCAAATCGAGGTGACATGACATTAAATCAACGAGTTCCTAAACGAATTTTGATCACAGGTGGCGCAGGGTTTATTGGATCAAATTTTGTGCATTCCTGGTTCAATAACTATCCGGGCGATCGCATCGTTATTTTGGATGCCCTCACCTATGCAGGCAATCTGGCAAACCTGAGTGATTTAAAGGAGCAGGAAACGGTTCGCTTTGTGCAGGGCGACATTGGCGATCGGGCATTAGTCGATTCAGTATTGCAGACAGAAGAGATTGACACCGTGGCGCATTTTGCCGCAGAGTCTCACGTCGATCGTTCCATCACCGATCCCGATTGCTTTGTTCGCACTAATGTAAATGGGACGTTTGCGTTATTAGAATCATTCCGTCAGCATTGGCAACAGCGATCGCGTCCTGTTAGAGATCGATTCCTACACGTTTCGACTGATGAGGTCTACGGCAGTTTAGAACCGGACGATCCAGCCTTCACTGAGACAACAGCGTATGCACCCAATAGCCCATATTCTGCGTCAAAAGCAGGCAGCGATCACCTTGTTCGGGCATATCATCACACCTATGGGTTGCCGACGCTGACCACGAATTGTTCCAACAACTACGGCGCATTTCACTATCCAGAAAAGTTGATTCCTCTGACCTGCATCAACATCTTGATGGGCAAACCGTTGCCCGTGTATGGAGATGGGCAAAATGTCCGAGATTGGCTCTACGTGGGCGATCACTGTCGGGCACTAGATATTGTCATTCATCAAGGAAAACCAGGGGAAACGTATAATATTGGCGGCAACAACGAGGTCAAGAATATCGATTTAGTTCATCTACTGTGTGACTTGATGGATGAATTGTCACCCGATCTTCCGGTGCGTCCGAGTCGAGAGTTAATCACCTTTGTCACCGATCGACCGGGGCACGATCGCCGCTATGCGATCGATGCGACTAAAATCAAACGCGAGTTGGGATGGATGCCCACCGAAACGATTTCAACAGGACTCCGAAAAACCGTGGAATGGTATCTCACTCATGAGGATTGGTGGCAACCGCTTCGATAGG
>Ga0209724_1000728_pt1 | contig 31302 bp, 30 predicted proteins | sample grotaG_FD_184143 | JGI IMG/M metagenome (GOLD analysis project Ga0209724, IMG submission 184143) | Glacier valley bacterial and archeal communities from Borup Fiord, Nunavut, Canada, to study Microbial Dark Matter (Phase II) -... | ecosystem: Environmental > Aquatic > Freshwater > Ice > Glacier ...
GGCGTTACGGGATCATGGGGCGACTGAGCGCAGCAGTGCATCGATCACCACTTTCAGCGCTTCCGTAAGCAATGGATCGTGTACGTGACCGTTCTCGTCCAACTTGGTACGCACCAACGGTACCATCAATTGAGCGCCTTCGACAATGACGGCAGACAGTGCCGTCAAGGTCAGCACCAGTGAACTGTGCGCCCGTGCGCCGCCGCTTGCAGTGGGCGAAGCGCTCAACGTGGCGACCGGCTTCGCGACGAACTCACCCGAAGAAACTGTCCAGTCGAGCGCATTTTTGAGCGATCCCGGCATCCCATAAGCGTACTCAGGCGTGCTGATCAGTACCGCGTCGGCGCTCTGTAAGGCTTTACGCCACTGCTGCACTGCATTAGGCGGATCGTCGCCATCCAAATCCGGGCTGAAATGCGGCAGGTCGGCCAATCCGCCGTAAAGGTCAATCTGCACCTCGACAGGTGCCAACGCCGCTGCCGCGCGAATAAGGTTCGTGTTGGTTGAACTGGCTTTCAAACTGCCAGACACGCCTAGAATTTTCATTTGCGCCTCAATATAAGCTCATCCAATCTGTTTGTCGCTAGAAATCCTTGACCGCTGGAATGATCTCACGAACGAATGTATCCAGCGGCGTGATCGTTTCAACATCGGGCATGTTGAAAATGGCGTGTTGAACGCCTAGATCAGCAAGCTCACGCAGATGAGCAATGACCGCCGTGGGAGTTGTCTTAGATAATGTGACCGTCTCTAACGTCGTTTTTTCGATCTGCTCGTAAGGACGGCCAAGGTCGTCGCAATGTTGCTTCAGGACGGCCAATTTCTCGCGTAGGACGTCAGTACCCATTTGCGCAAACAGGTTACACGCATCGCCATATTGCGCCACAAAGCGAAGCGTCTTCTTTTCGCCCACGCCGCCGATCAGGATGGGTGGATGCGGTTGGCTGAGCGGCTGTGGATGGTTCAGCGTTTCGTTCAGGTGATAATGTTTGCCGTCGAATGGCGCAATCTGTTCTGCCCACATCTGATGGGCGATTTGCAGTGTTTCCTCAAGCTGCTCAAAGCGCTCTTTGGTTTCGGGGTAAGGTACGCCCAGACCACGCGCTTCACGTTCGTACCAGGCCGCGCCGATCCCCAGATAGGCACGCCCGCCGGACAGCACATCCAAGGTTGAGACGGTTTTTATCAGAAGGCCCGGATACCGATAGATAACGCCTGTCACCATCGCACCCAGTTTGACACGTTCGGTAGCGGCGGCCAGATAGCTGAGCGTGCTGTATGACTCCAGCATGTTGAGTTCTGCCGAACCCATCATTTCCATTTGAAAGAAGTGATCCATAACCCATAAACTGTAGAACCCGCCTGCATCGGCAGTTTGGGCAATGCGCTTGAGCGTTGCCCCTATTTGGGCAGTTCCACCCGCGAAGTTGAAAAAAGGTAATTGTAAGCCGATCCGCATAATCAGTTCCCTTTTGTTGTCGTCATCTGCAAAATCAAACACTCTCTCACGCCTGTTTATAGCACACGATGCGCTCATAAACCTTAACATGGCCGAGGCTGTGCATTTATTTTTGTGCTTTTTGGTCAACAATTTGAGCAGGCTATTCATGCTTAGAAAGTTTTAGTGCTCTAAACCGCTTTGTCTGCATTGCCTCAAGCAAATTGTGCGCAATTTCGTGTTGCGAAGCATAAGCACCCCACACCAATCGAACATATTCATTAGCGGAACGCGCTCAATGATACGTTTTTTCTACCCCTCTGATCGTTGACCCGTCGTGTAAACCAATTTGGTAGGCGTTTGCTGAGAAAATCATTTCAAGCCTGACGACACATGCCGATCGCCATGAAAAATGGTAAGATAGGCTTAGTTAACATGGTTTTATTGTCATGACTTTTGCGAATCCGCTTGCGCTTGTACTACTGTTGGTGATCCCGTATTTTCTCTGGCTCGGACGGCCACGCCTGGCCTATCGGCGGCGGCGTGACCTTGCCAGTTTGATCGCGCGTATCGTGATCGTGCTCTCGCTGATTTTGGCGTTGGCGGGGGTACAAGTAGTGCGCGCCGCCGATAAATTGGCCGTTGTCTTTTTATTGGATGCTTCCGACAGCATCGATCAAACCGCACGCACGCAAGCCGAAGCGTATATCCGCGACGCGCTGAGTCATATGTCACCGGAAGACCGCGCCGCTTTGATCGTGTTCGGCCAAAACGCGCTGGTCGAGCGTCCGTTGTCGGCGTCTAAAGAATTGGGCGTGATCAGCTCTGCGCCGATCCGCCTGAATACCAACATCGCGGGTGCTGTTCGATTGGCGCTGGCCTTGTTTCCAGCGGACGCCGCGCGCCGAATCGTCTTGCTGAGTGACGGCGATCAAACCGTGGATAATGCGCTCAATGCCGCGCAGCTCGCCGTGGCCGCCAATGTGCAGATCGATACGGTCGCGCTGCCTCGACATACCGGCGCAGATATGGCCGTGACCGATGTGCGTGCGCCGAGCAAGGTCAACACCGGCGAACAATTCGATCTCGGCGTGACCGTTCAGAGCCAAAGCGATGCTACCGCCAACCTGACCGTATTGGCGGGCGGCGCGGTTGTGACGCAAAAGGTCGTGCAGCTCAAAACCGGCGCTAACAATTTCGTGTTCACGCTGTCTGTGACCACGCAAGGCTTCGACGATTTCCGCGTGCGCGTCGATCCGTTGACCGCCGACACGTTCTATCAGAACAATGAGCTGTCCGGCTTTACGGAAGTGACCGGGCCGCCGCATGTGCTGCTGGTCAGTTCGACACCGGATGAAATCGGCGCGCTGCTGCCTGCATTGCAAACGAGCGGCCTGCAAGTCGATATTGTCGCGCCGGGCGATATGCCTACTGCGATCGCCGCGCTGGCTGGCTACAAATCGGTCATTCTGGCGAATGTGTCGGCTACGGTGCTCACGACACAACGCATGAAAATTTTGCAAAGCTATGTGCGCGATTTGGGCGGCGGGTTGGTCACCATCGGCGGACCGAACAGCTACGGCGTGGGCGGCTACTATCAGACGCCGCTTGAGGAGACGCTGCCTGTTGAGATGCGCATCAAAGATCAGAAGCGCGTGCCAAAGCTGACGATGGTATACGTGATCGACCGATCAGGCAGCATGGAAGAAATCGGACCGAGTCAGGTCACCAATCTGGAGCTGGCAAAAGAAGCCTCACGCCGCTCGATCAACTTTTTGTATGCGCAGGATCGCGCGGGCGTGCTCTCATTCGATAGCAACCCGGAATGGCTCGTGCCGATCCAGTACGTGACCAATCAAGCCGCGATGGATAATCAGATCGGCACGCTGCGCCCCGGTGGTGGCACGGATATTTACGCTGCCGTCAAAGAGATCATGGCAACGCTGCCGAGTGACCCATCCACGCTCAAACACGTCATTTTGCTGACTGACGGCGGCGCTGATCCGACCGGCATTGTGGATATGGTCGCGCAAATGAATCAGCAGTTCGGGATCACAGTAACCACGGTTGGCATCGGGAGTCAAGTGCCGCCGTTCATGGCTGATATCGCCAAAGCGGGAAAGGGCATTTACTACAATCTGGTAGATTTGCAAACGATCCCGCAGATTTTCGCTGCCGAAACGGTGCTGGCGACTCGTTCGTACATCGTCGAGAAGCCATTTGTGGCGTCTTTCACTGCTGATACGCCGATGCTCAACGGGATCAACGGCTTGCCGCAGCTGCTCGGCTATGTTGCCGTGACCGCCAAAGATACCGCGACCGTTTCGCTCAAAGTTCCCGGCTACGATGATCCGCTGCTGGCGTCGTGGCAATACGGACTCGGCAAAGCAGTCGCGTTCATGTCCGACGCCAGCGGACGTTGGGCAAAGAACTGGACATCCTGGGATCAATTCGGGCGCTTTTGGAGTCAGGTGGTGCATTACACCGTCAGCGACAGCGGCGTCGGCAATAAGCTGGAGTCGCATATTGAGCAGCGCGGCGATCAATCGGTGCTGGTCGTTGATGCGCGCGATGCGCAAGGCGGCTTCCTGAATAGTCTGACGTTGCAAGCCTCAGTGGTTGATCCGCAGCTGGGCGCGCAGTTGATCACGCTGCAACAGGTCGCGCCGGGCCGTTACGAAACGCCCGTCGATCCACAAAAAGAGGGGGCGTACTTCATACGGGTGGGCGGCAGCAACCCGAACGACACAACTTCGGCGGCGGCGCAAACGCTCGGTTGGGTGCTCAGTTATTCGCCTGAATATCGGCTGCACAACACAAATTTTCGTTTGCTGGACGATCTGGCACAGCTTACGGGCGGCCAAACGGTGATTGAGCACGCCGATAAAGTGTTCGTGCACGATTTACACGCTGAGCAAGCGGCGACTCCACTGTGGCCGTATTTGTTGCTATTGGCGGCACTGCTGCTGCCCTTTGATATTGCGATTCGCCGCTTGATCCTGACGCGCTCCGATTTGCAGAAGGCGAGCGCCTGGACCACTGCGAAACTTGGTATTCAAGCGCGCCCGGTGCTCGTACCTGTGACAGCGCCGCGCATGACGCGCCTCATGGACGCCAAAGAGCGCGCCGGATCGATCAACACGGTGACTGGCGGCACAGTGACTGGCAGCGCGGTAACGAATACAACAACCAATACTGCGCCACCCATCACGCCGATTGATGCTATTCCGACGCCGAGCAGCGCGGCCAGCCTGACGCCACCCGTACCACCAGCTTCCAACACGTCTGGAAAGCCAACGGGTACGCGGTCGGTGGCAGATAACACGCTTGCTTCGCGGCTGCTGGAACAACGCCGCAAAAATCGGGGCGACTGATGCGCATTTTCGTTTTCAAACATCAGTTGATACTCGTGTTGCTCGTGCTGCTTACAGCGGGATGCAACGGTTCGGCGCTGACCATTAACAGCAATTTGAGTAACAACTCGACTCAGCAGGCGGCCATGTTCCCAACCGTAGTAGGGGGCAGCCCGCTGCCGACCTTCAGCGGTCAGATCGATGTGACGGGCATTGCGCTGCTGTACACCCCTGTGCCAGTCCCGACGACAGCGCCCGACGCGTCCACCGGATGGGTCGCCTTTGCGAACGGCATGGCCTACCGACAGCTTGGCTTCACGGGCAGCAGCGGTGCGGTAAGTCTATTCGTCACGCGCATTAATCCACAAAACGCCGCCTTTCGCGTTTATTACACGGCTGGTCAACTGCACACGATCGATGAATGGCGCGGTGCTTTGCCGGATGCCAAAGTGATCATCAACGGCGGCTATTTTGATACCTCAAATAATGCGCTAGGGCTGATCTTCAGTGACAAAGCGGCCTACGGATCGCCGTCCACTCGCAGCGACAGCGGTTTGTTCCAGGTGAGCGGGGGGACGGCGCGCATACGTTCGTTGTGGTTGGAACCGTTACAAAGCGGCGAAAGCTACGATCAAGCGCTGCAAAATTTCCCGATCCTGATGGCGCAAGGGCAAGCTGCGCCGATCAACCCGGATTTGGCTGGCAGTGCAGCACGGCGCAGCGTGATCGCCACCGACAACGCGGGGAACGTCTTGCTGATCGCGACCGCACAAGGCACCTGTACGCTGTCCGACCTGATAGCGTGGTTGGCGGCGTCCGGGCTGGATATCAACATGGCGCTCAACCTGGATGGCGGCGGATCGACGGCGCTTTCGCTGGCAGCGGGCGGTGCGAGTCAGGGCGTGGGCGGCTTGAAGCCGATCCCCGATGTGATCGCGGTCTATGCACAGTAGTCCTATACACGGTAGTCGATGATCTGATGGCGCTCATCCCGATTATTGCGGCGATCGTCCTGGTGGTTTGGCGAGCGCGACAGCTTGAGCCACAAGGGATCGCGCCGCTGACTTCACTGCGTGCGTTTGCAGCGGCGATGGTCTTCGCTTTGCATTTCAGCGAGAACTATCGCGCCGATCATCCAGATAATATACTGACCTACTTTTTAAGCGGCGGTTATGAAGGCGTGAGCGTGTTTTTTGTGCTGTCCGGTTTTTTGCTCACGCTTGCCATGCTCCGTGATTTGAAAGCAAGCGCATTCAATCTGCGCCAATACTTTGTACGCCGCGCCGCACGTATTTATCCTTTGTATTATGCACTGCTTGCTGCAACCTTTTTGTTGGCACCGCAAACTGTGCATTGGCAACATGTGCTAATGATACAAGGATTTTTTCCAGAAACTGTACTTGAGGGTATACCAACGTCATGGACATTGACTGTAGAAGAATGTTTTTATGTATTGTTGCCTATTATAATCTGGACATGCTTAAAAGCTCCTTGGCATGAAGCCGTCACGCTGGTGGGATGGGGAGTCAGCTTGTTTTTGATAGGATTGCTGTTAATAGAACTGCGTATTCCTGGTTTCCTTATATCGGTACAATATACTTGGATACTTACGATTTTTGGCCGTTTTCCGATCTTTGCGGTTGGCATAATATGCGCATTTTTATATAAGCAGCATAAGCAATGGCCGCTTGCATTGTTAATTTGTTTTACACTTCTGTTTTTTGCAGCAGTATATGAAACCACGTCAGTCGAAAATACGCGCCCAAATTTTCGATTAGCAGAAGATATGGTCATCGGTTTAGCGGCAGGCGGCATGATCCTTGGTCTTGCCAGCGATAATTGGTTGACGCGCTTTTTAGGCAATCGTTACTTTGTGTATCTTGGCCTGATTAGCTACGCGTTGTACCTTCTCCAATTGACACCCCTCATGGCCTGGATACCGAATCTTGTACACAGCTTGCCTGACCTCATTGCTGCTTATGCGGTTGCGACGCTGCTCTCGATGGCCTGTTACGAATTCGTCGAACGACCTGCGCGCGTTGCTATCTTACGACGATTCGGGCAAAAGCAAAAAGGCCATATTACCAATTTGCAGCAGCCCGCCATTTAATTATGCGATTCATTATCAAGCCTCTCCCTGAATCTTTCCGATTCGGGAGAGGCTTAGCGTTATCTGTGCGCTACTTCGTTTCGCGGCGGGTGGCAGCTTCCATCAGCGCTTCGATGCGTGGCACCATATCCGCCGGGTTGGGGTGAATGCCTTCCAGCAGCATCGCGGACTCGTATAACTGTTCGGCCACGTCGTCCAGCAGCACGGTATCAGTGAGATCGGCCATGTTGCGAATCAATGGGTGGCGGCGGTTGACTTCCAGAATACGCTTTTGCGCTTCAAACGGCTTATCCAACATCCGATAAACGCGCTCCATATCAGCACCCATTCCCTTATCCGCCGTGACCAGCCGCACCGGGCTTTCCGTCAGCAGTTTCGATTCGCGGACATCGCTCACCCGATCGTTGAGCACTGCTTTGAAGCGGCTGATCAGCGTGCCGATCGCGTCATCGTTGAGCGCTTCACCTTGCTCCGCAGCGGGTGCATCCGGCAAATCCAACTCCGCATCGGCACCATTGCGCAGGTTCACGCCGTCGAATTCGGTGACGCTGCCGATCATGAAGCTGTCGATCGTTTCGGTCAGGTACAGCACTTCAATCCCGCGCGCCTTGAAAATATCAAGGTGCGGACTGCGCGCTGCCGACTTCAAGTCTTCGCCAAACACATAATAGATTTCCTTTTGACCGTCTACCATGCGCGCTTTGTAATCGGCCAGCGATACCCATGCTTCCGAGTCGCGTGAGGTGTGAAAGCGCAGCAGTTTGCTCAGCCGCTCGCGATTAGCAAAATCGGTCGCAATGCCTTCCTTGATCAGCCGCCCGAACTCAATCCAGAATTCGACATATTTGGGTGCGTCCTTTTCAGCCAGCGACTCCAGTTCACCGATCACTTTGCCGCTGAGCGTGGTCTTGAGGCGCGCCATGACGCGGTTAGCTTGCACCGTCTCGCGCGAGATGTTGAGCGGCAAATCTTCCGAATCAACCACGCCTTCCACAAAGCGCATCCAGGCGGGCAGCAAATCTTTGGCGTGTTCCTGGATCAGCACTTTGCGCGCGTACAAACGCGGCCCATTGTCGGCGCTTTCCGTATTGAACAGCCCGCGATCGGCTTTTGAGGGCACGAACAGCAAGCTGTAGAACTGTACGGGCGCTTCCGCGATGACGTGAATATGCGCCAATGGCGGAACGCTGTCATAGCTCAACTGCTGATAAAATTCGGTATACTCCTGCTCGGTCACTTCACGCGGCGTGCGACGCCACAGTGCGGTTTGCTGGTTGGCAACCTTATCGCCTACGTAGATCGGAAACGGGATGTAGTTGCTGTGCTTTTTGATGATCGATTCAAGCCGATAGCTCGGCAGAAATTCGGTCGCATCGTCTTTGAGTTTCAGCGTGATTTCAGTGCCGCGCGTCGTTTTTTCGGCGGGTTCGATGGTATACGCATTACCGCCGTCGGATACCCATGTCCACGCCTGATCGTCGAGCCGATACGAGCGTGATGTGACGCTCACCTGATCGGCCACCATGAACACCGAATAAAAGCCGACGCCAAATTGTCCGATAATATCGCTAGAATTGCTGCCCTTCTCTTTGAGCGTATTCAAAAATGAGAGCGCACCGGAATGAGCGATCGTGCCCAGGTTTTCGATCATCTCATCGTGATTCATGCCGATCCCGGTGTCCGTTATGGTGATCGTCTTGTTCGCTTCATCGGCGCTGATGCGGATGGCGAGTTCAGTATCCGGGTCAAGCACATCTTTGTTGGTGAGCATCTCGAACTGAGCGCGGTGGATGGCGTCGGACGCATTCGAGATCAATTCACGCAGGAAAATCTCGCGATCGGTGTATAGTGAGTGAACTAAAATATTGAGCAACTGCTGAATTTCAGCGCGAAACTCGTATTGTTGTGTTTGCGTTTGCATAAGCTATTCCTTGGATACAGCATGTATGATGGTTATGGTAGCGCCGATTTGCAAGAAAAACGCAAGAAGCCCGTTAAAAAGTTATTGGCAGGCGCGTATCTGGCGGGTAAGGTCAACTCAGCGGATTGCCGCTATAATTGCGCGTTATCCGCAGCATTGCTTTAACAGGATATTTCAACGTGGACGCAGCTCATCCGGTTCGGCGCATCTCGCGCACAGCAGCACTCTTGATAGTGATCGCCGCTGCTGCCATTTTCGGCGTGTGGGTACTCGGCACGCCTGCTGGCATCAAGGGCAAAGCGGATGCGATCGGTTACGCGATCTGTCATCGCATCGCCAGCCACTCGTTTCTGATCAACGGCGATCCTATGCCGTTGTGCGCACGCTGTACTGGAATCTATCTGGGCGTGGTCAGTGGGCTGGCGATCATGTTTGCCAGCGGACGCCGCAAAGTATGCCAGTTGCCAGCGCGCCCCGTCATGCTGATTTTGGTGCTGTTCGTGGTACTCATGGCGATCGACGGCCTGAACAGCTACATCACGTTGATTCCGGGTTGGGCGGGTGCATATACGCCGCATAATGCGCTGCGCCTGTTGACCGGCATTTATTGCGGCTTTGCGGTGATCAGTTTCATTTTTCCGGTGTTCAACGGCGTGGTGTGGGAGCAACCGACCGACGCGCGCAGCATCAACAGCTTGCGTGAACTGGCCGGGATGTGCGCCGTTGTCGGGTTTGTGGCGTTGTTAGTGCTGAGTGAGCGGCCAACGTTCCTGCTCATTCTGGGCTTGATCAGCACCTTAGGCGTTGTTGCCATGTTGACGATGATCGGCAGCGTGTTATTTCTGTCGGTGCTGCGCATGGAGAACACGATTCGTGCCTGGCGCGGGTTGGCCGTACCGCTGGCGGCGGGCGTATTCGTGACGTTCATCGAAATCGGCGGGATCGACGCGATCCGGCTGTTCCTGACGGGCACCTGGGCTGGCTTTCGGCTCGGCTGATTGAGGCAGATCATTGAATTACACGATTAGGGGCGCTGGCGTTTGACCGATATAACCAAGACACAGACCATTTTCAGCAAACGAATCGGGGCAAGTCGGCTGGTGCAAGCCGCTAACCGATCAGTGTTCATCCGTGAAAGCGGCCAGGGCGATACGCTGTTGATGCTGCCCGGCGCGTTTTTGTCAAACCGTGCCTGGCTGCGTTTCGCGCCACTGGTACATGATCGGCTGCACACGGTTGCCGTCGATCTGATCGGGGTGGGCAGCACCACGCGCGCCCGTGCTCCGCGTGATCTGGCGCTGACTGCACAGGCGGCAATGATCTGCGGGCTGCTGGACACACTGAAAATCGAGCGCGCGCATGTAATTGGTGCGTCATATGGTGGCAACGTAGCGCTGACGTTCGCTGGGCTGTATCCCGATCGAGTGCGATCGGTGGTCGCGCTGGATGCGCCCATCATGACACCTAATCATCAATGGATGCACAGTGTGCGCCCTGGCCTGGAAGCGCTGAATTTTGGGCGTCTTGGCTTTTGGGCAATGGTCAAGAGCAGTTTGATCGCGCGTTCGTGGTCCAGTAATCTTTTGGGGCGACGTAAGCAAACCGCACCGGAAGATAAAAAGCACACCGTTTTTGAGTGTTATTACGATCCTCATGCGCGTTATCGCGGTTGGTGGTCACTGCTGCGCGCCCCGATCGATGATCCGCTGCGACCGTTGGCGGCCATCAAAGTGCCGATCTTATTTTTGCAAGGCAGTGACTCGCCGCTGCATGGTCAGCTCGACCGGATGCGCGAAATATTCCTGCATGTGCAGCCGAACGTCCGTTGGGAGAGCGTGCCGTTTGCGCAGCACGACATTGCTATTCAGCTTCCGGCATTGGTCGCCGATACCGCGCATAAATTCTGGGACACCGTGAAGTAGAACCCCAACGCTAAAGAGACCAAAACTTCAACACCGCGTCTTGCTCCCTTCCCCTGTAATCGGGGGAAGGGTGGGGGTTAGGGGTCAACCAGGAAGGGCTGCGGGTTTGCGCCTCCCGCATACGTCGCGACATCGCATAAACGCGTGAGCACCACGATCCCGCCCACCGTGTAATCCAGACAGCGCAGCACCACTCGCTCCGCACGCGGATCGCTCACCGGATAACGCAGCGGCGCGCCGATCGAGTCGGATAGCCACAGCCCGCCATTGGGCGCAGCGTTTGCCAGCGCGTGATCGGGTGGCAGTGTCAGCGTATTCACGCCCGCCAACAGCACATTGCGCGCTTGCGCAGCGGCGTCTAATCGCACATTCCAATCGCTCGGCGTCCAGCCCGGCGGCGCGGACTCATCTTCGCACAACCACTGCGCTTCTAAACTCAGATCATCGCGCCGCCAGCGCATCTCCAGATCAGGCCCAAACGCGCGCCCCACTTGCCAGCGCACATCAGGTAATTTGCCAGCCAGATAATCCGTCAGCCGTACCAACAGCACGCGCGTTTCGCTCTCCAGATAAAGGTACGGCAGCCGTTCCGCATGACGTTCGAGCACGCGCCGTAAATCGAACATCTCAGGCGCAGCCAGCATTACGCTCGGCGTCACAAGGCCGCACGCACGCGATCTTGCCATGCAGCGATCTGTCGGTCGATCAACTCGTGTACGCTCACGCCACCGCCGAAAAATAGATCGAGCTGGCCGAACTGCGCATCATATTCAAACTCAGTCGGCAGATCGGGTGTATCGCTGCGATCGGGGTAGCGGCAGCCATACGGATTCGCTGCGCCCAAAAATTGACCCACCCCATGCAGCCGATCGTACAGCGGATCGTCGTTGATCACGTTTGGCGCACCGAAATAACTGATCGCCGCCGCTTCATAGGCCACCTGTACACGCCCCATGCCCGCGCTGTGCCCCGCGCCAAGTGTCACCTGTCCGCTGTTCAGATGTACAGCGATCAAACTGATCAGGCCGATTTGCCAGCGCTCAAAATTGCGTAAGCTGAGCGTGCCATAGAATGATTCGTTCATGACCGCTTCATACGAATCAGTGGGCAATTCGTGCAACGAAAGTTCGTTGATCGGCTCGATCGGGTAGGCATCGGTCAGGCTCAACAAACTGCCAAAGGCGCGGCTGCCAAAGATGCGGCACACGCTGCACAGCGCCCGATACAACGTCGCGCCATCCGCTGCCGTCCGCACTGACTCGCGCGCGCTGCATGGCTCGGCCTGTGAGCAGCAGTCCAGCCCCGCCGCCTGCACGATCTGCTCAGCCGCGCGCCGCAAAGCACCTTTGAGCGTTGTGCCCGGAACGTACGCAGTCGGCACATTTTCGCGCGGGTGCAGATAGCGTACGAATAATCCATTTTCGCCGGAAGCAATTGCGAGCGGCGTGATCGGTGTCAGCCGGATTTCGAGTTGTAAGGCGTTGCGGATCGTGCGGTGCATGGCGTGCTCATAATGGGCTTACTGACTGCGTATCATTCGGCGTTGATCATATCAGAGAATGCCGCAATGCGCGCGTCCGCGTCCTTTTCAGTAAGGAGCGTTGGCGCACTGCTCAAAAACGCGTCGATCAGGTTGGCGGCATCGATCGTGCGACAATTCCACCAATCCATTTCCAGCACGCCGCGCCCAAAGCCGCGTGATTGATCTGCGCCGAGTCCGATCATGCCTTTTTGAAAAGCGCGCAAGCCGAGCAAGATCAAACCCTGTTCGGCAAAGGTAGCGTTCTCCACGAACAGCCGAAAGCGGAAGCGCACACCGGCGGGTAATGCCTCACGGGTGTACGCGCTGTTCTCAAGCAGCGTGCCGGTATCACGCCGGATCGTCACGCCGCCGCGCGTCACGAAGGAGCGATCCCAACTGTCAGGGATCAAGGGCAGATCGTTTACCCGTACCCGTCCGGCGATCCACGATGCGCCGAACACGCGACAGGCCAGACACGTACAGCCGACGATCACGCGATCCAGGTGTGGGCGTACCAGCGGATCGGCTTGCCAGCTTGCCACGATTGCGTCCGTGAGGCAGCCCTGATAATGGGCATCCGCGGCGCTTTTATCGACCGAATCGCAGCACAAACTCACCCGCCGAACGATCGGCAAAGGCAGTCCGTTTGCGCCGCTCACCTGCAAATGATACAAAGTGGCGCGCGCTTCCGAGTCCAGACTGCGCAAGAGCGACTCGACAGTGGCGCGCAAAACGCCGCGAAAGGTGGACGCCGGAATCCACGGCAAACCGTTCGTATCCAGCGCCAGCCCACCTTGCCCATTACTTTCTGTGCCACCAATGCGCAGCGGCGTTTGCGTCACATATTCGCCCACCAATTCCAGCCGCGACCACGGCGTTTTAGGGATGCTGTTCATAACGGCGCAAGCTCCAGATGAAACGGATCGCACACTGTCAGGCGGCTGCACGCACGGTCAAGGCCGAGTCCGTTAGTTTCCAGGTAGGTAAGCGCCTGCTCTAACGCCGCCCGATCTTCATCCGGTGGCACCCGATACAATGCCGTTCCGCTGACCGTGTGCGCCGCTCCGATCGGCATTCCGGTAGCAGTGTTACGCCCTTCGCTGAGCGTGTGCATCAGCCATTGGCGGATCACGCTGACCCGGCGTAGCGCCCGAATATCAGCGAGCGGCGCGGGTTGTTTGTCGTAGTTGGTTTGCATCAGGAAGTCCACTATAAAATACCAGCAGCCCTCATCGGACGCGATCAACGTTTCATCGATCGACGTGTAAAAACGTCGTTCGGCGCGCAAAACGCGGTTGAACTCGTTGATCCGATCGTGCAAGGTCAGCCCAAGAATGGGACGCGCTGCCAATTCAACGCGCACTGCCCCCATGCCGCGCGTACGCCGTCCGCCGATCAACACGCCTTCTGCCAGGACGCTGCGCAATAACGTATCCAGCGCATCGGGCACATCAAGCCTTGCGCAATAATAAGCCGATCGCGTTAATAATGTGCCATCCTGCGCAAAGACATCTGCAACATTTGCGCCGCGCCACCGTTCGCGACTCAGCGGGCGATGTTCGGTGCGCGTTGGCGTCATGGCGATCGGTTCAGCGATTGCGAAATCATGCGCACTGCGCCGAATCAACAAGCCTTCACAGGCGACTAACGGCGCACCACAGACTGCGCAGTGCATCTCGAATGGCAGCGGCAAACGCGCCAGGTGATCCCAAGTTTGCTCGAAAGTCCAGCCACGAATCGCCACATCCAGCACGCCGTGTGCGCCGTTCGTCTTGAAGCCCGGATGCAGCGCGCACGTCCGTACCGTGGCCGCAAACGGCGCAAGATCATCGTGGGTGGTGGCGTAGCCGTCGCCAAAGCGGATTGCAGCGCGCGCGCCTGCGAACAGCGGCCAATAGATACAACCCGCCTGACAGGGACCGTGCTCGTGCAAAGCGTTTGGCAGACAAGTACGCCGCGCCACTGACGCGATCGCGCCCCGCAATGCACGCGCCGTGATCAAGCTCGGATCGTCGAGTTGCAAGGGTTGTTCAGGAAAAAGGCGCAGCCAGTATGCAGTCATGCGGTGGTCATCCGACGCGCACGCGCAAAGCATCTGCCAGTGTTGAATAATCAGGTGCGCCGCCAATCGCGATCGTGAATGCGCCCCAACCCAACGCGCCGCTGCTGCCGAGCGTGTTCATGGCGTGCAATCCGGCAATGACCAGGGCGAGCTGCCAATCAGCGCTCAGGCCATGCGCCAGCGTGCCGATCAGGATCGTTCCAGCGGGCAGCATTTCGCCCTTAAAGCGATCGACTTCACCTGATACGCCGCGCACTCTTGAGCGAGCCGCGCGCTGACGATCGAGCATGACGGGCGCGCTGCTGGTGACCAGATCGCTAAAGGCTAAACGCCCTTCACGCCAGCGCGATCCGAACAACTGGCAAACAGCACATGGCTCACCGTCCAACGGATAGCACAGCGCCCCGCCACAAATCGGCCAATCGAAACCGTTTGCGATGTGCTCAACCGTGGCGCGCAACCGACCTTTGATCGCCGTGGCCGGAATGCACGGCTGCCCTGCCGGATTGCGCCGAACCGCCCACCCGTCACCGTCTGCAATACGCAAGGGTGTTTGGCAAGTCAGGCTAAGCGTGAGAATCGGCATCAGCAGACCCTAATAAGCCGATCATATCGTTGAGTGCGCGATAAAAGCGCGGCGTATTTTTTCCCCATTCACCCTCAATCGCATCAAGCGGTCGGCGTTGATCGTCGGTCATCCGCGCACGTCCATACACATAATACATTGAAGCCGTTTGCTGCGTGATGTGTGTGGCGAGATCAGCGAACGGCGTCAACGCTGATTGTGCTGTGGCGAGGGCGTGTATGCCACGTTGCAGGCGATCCAGATCGTCGGGTGCGTAACGCGTGATGTGCCCACCCGTTGCCAGCGCGATCGGATCGCCATCGCGGAAAGTTTCGGCAAGCGCCGCGCGTGCGCCCTGCGCTAAGTGTTCAGGCGCAGCATATCCAGCACACACGCCAATATGCAGCGGCTCGCGGATCACCTCACGAGTCAATGCGGCAAAGGTGAGTGCGGCGCGCTGCGCAACGTCGAGCGCCGTATCCACAGGTGCTGCCACCCATGCACAATCAGCGGATTGCCACACCGCAAGGCCACCCGATCCGCTGGCAGCGCGGCGCAATGCTCCGGTCAAAGTCGCCGCCATACGCCGATAAGCAGCGGGCGGGCGCTGTGCCTCCAACAACCGATCCATGTTCGGTACGCGCAGTGCAATCAACGCCCGCACTTGATCGAGGATCGGCGGCGCATCAATCGCGGCTTGCCGTTTGCGCCAACAAATTCCGCATATTGCCTGATACTGAATTAATCGTTCGGCGGGGCGGGTGTGACAGGCAGCGCAGCGTTCAGCAAACGGCAAGCATTCGTAGAATGGCACGATCACGCGGGACTCGCGTTCATGTCCGATCAACTGGCGGGAAAGCGCGATCACTTCGCCGAAATGGTGGCGCGCGGCCACTGCATCCAGGGTGGGTACACTAGATTGACTATCCAGGCCGAAATAACGATTGATCCGCGCCTGATAGCTGGTGACGCCTGGAATGCCGATCACGCCGACGGGCGCGCGATAAGGTCCGCTGAGCAGTTGGCGGACGGTCAAGCGATGCGTCATCGCGCTGACAGTGAGCTTGCCAGTCAGCTCCGGCGGTATCCGCGCGATACGCTTCAGCAGTGCTGCGGCGTCGGTGTTGGCGGGTAGCAGCGTCATGATCCGTCCGCTGTCAGCGTGCAGCACATCGGGCATTACGCCGGATGCGACCAATGCCGCACGGAACTTATCTTCTAACGTACTCAGTTGGCGGCTTGCGCCATACGTTTCGCGCCACCCGCCCGTCTCGAATAAGTAATGCAGCGGATCATCAACTTCAGCGGCAAACAAAAGCAGCGGCTCGTCCGTAGCGATGGGCGATTCACTGCGCAGGATGTCGTTAAAAGCGGTTTGCGCTTGGCTGTTATTTTGAGGATTATCTGGAAAATTAGTCATGAAATGTGCTAATATAAATTAAGTGGGGTGGACGACCCGCACAGGGAATCAGCGTCCAGTGACTCGCACTCGTGCCCCATTAGTTTGCTGAACACCCGTACAGGGTTTGCGTTAAAGCCCTCACCCCGGTCTCCTATCCCTCATGGTGAGGGGAGTAACGCGGGATGAGGGTTTTTTCAATTAGTGCAATACGTTTACTGCGGAGTGGCCGTGATGCGCGGCGTAACGACAGGCGTTGCCGTCTGGTAGATGCGATAGGGCAGGTAACCGTTCCAGGCTTTGAGCGTGGCCGTATCGATCAGCTTGCCGTTCGCAAAGTCTGCCGGGTCGAGATACAGCGCTACTACTACCGGATCGCTTTCTTTAAGCGTGCTGCTCGCATCACCGGGCGATACCCAGGCCACGACTCCCGGCTTCGGGAAGATCAAGGCAATCGCCACTTCCTGAGCTGAGTAATCAACGCCTGTAACGTAGGTCGGGCTGCCATATTTGGCGATCAACTGCGCTGCCGTCATATTCGGTGCCAGCTTGATCAGCATCGCGTTGATGATCCCCTTATCGTTGGTCGTCATCTGACAGCAATCATCACCACCAACAGTCGCCCAGGAGGCTTGCGCGGGTTGATTTTGCTGTGCATCTTGCGTCTGAACGTTACTGAACAGCGGATTCGCTTTGATTGTGCCAACCGCGTCGGTGAATTTTGTCTGGCCGACGATCACATTCTGAAAACACGGCGCAGCGCACGGCGTATCGCTTATCAGGCCGGTATCTTTGAGGTACTTGTCTGATCGCAGCGGCGGTGGCGGGCTGCACGCGGCCAGCGTCAGGCTCGCGACGATGAGCAAGGAAAGGATTACGACAGGCTTCTTCATTATTTTGTCTTTGCGCTTTCTGGAACAAGTTAGCTACCAACCACTATACGTCACGAAGGTCGTTCGCGGCGCGTGCATTTAGCCTGATGTTACCACAAAGTTCGCGGCGCGTGCAAAGTCGTTGACCCCGAACCCACGGCAAACACATCAGAAGTGGGCAAAAAGCCGTGAGAAAAAGGTGTCATCAAGGACTGCCTTGAAACGTTGAGAGTTGCGTTGGGAGCGTGCTTTATGGACACTCACACTTCATGAACCGTCTTTTGTAAACCCCTTTTTCGAAACTGTACCCCTCTCAGTCATCATTGGGGAAGGCCGGGATGGGGCAGATTCAGGGTGGGAGAAATGATAACGGAGCATCTTCATTGACGGTATCGAGCAGCTCGGCCACGGTGTCGAGCAGCATCTGCGCGCCAAACGGCTTCGCCAGAAAACGCACCACGCCCAGATTGAGCGCTTGATCGGCCAATCCATCGGTGGCGCTCATCATCACCAGTTTGACGCCAGGGTGATGCGCGTTGGCGATCTCGATCACGTCGAAGCCGGATGCATCGCCCAGATCGAAATCAGTGAGCACCAGATCGAATTCATGATGCGTCAGCCTTTTAGTGGCCTTGCGGACACTGCTCGCGCCGCGAACCTTGTAACCCGCATCCTGCAAAAGTTCGCGTACGGTCTCGCGGAATGTATCGTTATCTTCAACTACCAATATTCGCAATGAGTCGCTGCTCATAATCGCCTTCTACGGGCTTACCTTTTCGATGAAGTAGTGCTTGTCTTTCAGCAATTTAGTCGGCAAGCCACCTTCCGTGATATAGCCCGCCAGATTCGCGTTATCGATACCCTGCACCAAGTAGAAGCACACGGGCGGGGTCTTAGGATCAGCGTTGGGGAACGGCCCGTCCTTGACCATGAACTTTTCGCCGGGCTTGAACGATCCCAGGATCGGCGCGACTTTCGCGTCCAGGCTCGGATGATCTTTATGCACCAACACCGGATCAGTATCCTTATCTTCCTTGACGCGCCCGGTATCGCCCGGCTTCAACTGTGGCGCAAAGTTCGGATCGGGGTTGCACGCGACCGGAACAGCGGTGACCGTGGCAGGCAGCGGCGTAGCGCTCGGCGTGCTCGTCGGCAGCAGCGCGATCGCAGGCAGCGCCGGAATACGCACCACCCGATCGTTGAGCCAATCGGCCATGTAAATGAATTTGTCAGTGGCAAGCACTGCGCCTGCATAGGAATGATCCCTGCCAACCAATGCTTTACGTGCCTCGATGTTGTTTTCGGCGTTGGTCTGACTGTTCACATCGGTAGTGGTGGCGCTGTCGGCGTTACCTAGCCAGATATGACCGCTGGCAGCGGCGACCGTGACAGGCCGATCGTTGACGCTCAGGCTGACTTGCGTGGTGACGGGTTCGCCGGTGAGTGCGTTCAGCTTGACGATTTTGCGTTCATAGTTGGCGACCCACAAAAAGGTGCCGTCAAAAGTCAAGCCGATCGGGAAGGCCGGAATGGATTTGGTATATGTGTCGATCACCGCAGCGGTGGCCACATCGATCACCGAAATGCTGTCATCGTTACCATTGGCAACCCACAACCGCTTACCATCGGCAGAGGCCACGATCGCCGTTGGAAAGCTGCCAACCTGTATCTTTTTCAGCGGCTTCTGATCGATCGGGTTGAACTGCCACACGTTATCTTTGCCCTGTGTGACCACCCATATAAAAGCGCCCGCAAACGTCATCGCGATCGGGTGATCGCTCATAGCGCCACCTGTAGCGGGTGAAATCGTCTTTTTGACGTTGCCGTTCGGATCGAGCAAGGTCAGGCTGGAGTCGTTATAGCCAGCGACCCACATCGTTTGTAAGGTCTCATCCCAGGCAAAGGCGGTTGGGCTGTCGCCAACTTTGAACGGTTTGCCGACTGCTTTGGGTGGGGTGCTCTCGTCATAGCGCATGACCGTATCGTCAAAGCCATTGGCGATCCACACGTTGGTATGATCAAAGGCCATCGCGCGCGGCCAGACACCCGTTGCGAACTCGACCTGGCCGGGTGCTGCCGCAGGCTGCGCAGTTTGTACGCCTGGCACAGTTGCATTTTGTGTAGCTGCGGCTGCCACTGTAGCTGCCGAGGTTACAGGTGAGGTTGTAGTAGGTGGGGCTGTTGCTGCCGCCGTTTGCGCGCGTGCCAGCGGCGACGGCAGCGCGTTCAGCAAGACGCCACCGACTAACCCGATCAACAAAAGACTTTTGAGTTTGCGCGCTTGACCGATCATGAAAACCCCACCTGAGCGATAAACAGCGAGAAGCAGAGATTGACTTGCCATGATTATAATGGATGATCGCTCATTGCGCGATCGGGCGGATGTTTAGCGCCGCGATACCCGCTCTTTGCCCGTCCGCCGGAAGCTGAAGCGCAGCGGCGTTCCATCAAAACCAAATTCCGCGCGCAGTTGATTTTCCAGGTAGCGCTGATAGCTGAAATGCACCAGTTCCGGCGCGTTGACGTGGAACAAGAACGTCGGCGGATCGACTTTCACCTGCTGCACATATTTCACTTTGAGCTGGCGACCTGCGCCAAACGTAGGCGGGTGGGTCAGCACTGCTTCGCGAATGAAGTTGTTCAGCTTGCTCGTAGGAATACGGCGTAAGCGTTCTTCCTGAACACGTGCGGCGGTGGGCAAAACGTTTCCCAAACGCTGACCGGTCAATGCGCTGACGAACAAAATCGGCGCATAATCGATGAAGTTGAAGCGATCTTTGACAGTGCGTGTAAAGTCATTGAGCGTGTCGTTATCTTTCTCGATGGCGTCCCACTTATTCACGACGATCACCACGCTTCGATACGCATCTTTGATCATGCCGCCGATATGCGTATCCTGTGCGGCCACGCCTTCTACCGCGTCGATCAGCAGCAGCGCCACATCTGCCCGTTCAAGTGCTTTGTAAGCGCGAATCACGCTGAACTGCTCAATCCCCGGCGTGATCGAGCCGCGCTTACGAATGCCCGCCGTATCGATCAAAGTGATGGGCAAGCCTTCCCAGGTCAGGTGCGTATCGATCGCGTCGCGGGTGGTACCCGCGATGGGGCTGACAATCGTGCGTTCTTCGCCCAGCAAGCGGTTGAGCAGGCTTGATTTGCCGACGTTGGGACGGCCCACAATCGCGATTTTGAGGCTTTCGTCTTCCGCGTCCAGGTCTTCCGGCGGCGCATTCTTGAGCGCACTAACGATCGCATCCAGCAGATCGCCCGTGCCGAGGCCGTGAACCGCGCTGATGGACATCACTTCTTGTGTCAGTCCCAGGCCATAAAACTCGATCGCGTCGAAACTGCGCTTTTCGTTATCGGCTTTGTTGGCGACCACGATCACGGGCTTGTTGGTGCGCCGCAAAATCTCGGCCACTTCCTGATCAGCAGCGGTAATGCCTTGAATGGCATCCACCAGCATCACGATCACCGAGGCGTCTTCGACGGCGGAGAGTGCCTGCGCGCGGATTTGCGGCACAAAATCGATGCTGCCTTCGGAGAGCGCTGAGGTGTCGCGCGAGTTTTTAGGTTGATAGACTTCGATACCGCCCGTATCGACCATGATAAAAGCGACGCCATTCCAATCGGTATCGCCAAAGATACGATCGCGGGTAGTGCCAGGGATTTCGGAAGTTACTGAGCGGCGTTCACCGATCAGGCGGTTAAACAGGGTAGATTTGCCGACGTTGGGTCGCCCGACGAGGGCAACAATTGGTTTTCGCATGAGGTCACTCTAATTTCTGACCCCATATTATATCATGCGTGCGACTTTCCTTGAATGCCCACCTCAGCGAGTCGCAAGGGCTGTTGCAAAGTCGTTGACCCCTAACCCCCGCCCTTTCCCCGATTATAGGGCAAGGGAGTCAGACGCGATGTGAAAGTGCCGCTTTTGCGACTCGCTGTAGGGCTGTTGCAAAGTCAAAAAACGGCTCCGAATCCTGGTAAGAACGGTGCGTTAACCCTTCCCTAAATTCCTCCCACTTACAGTGACTAGGACAGGGCAGGATTTTCACACAACGTTTGACTCCCTTGCCCTGTAATCGGGGAAAGGGCGGGGGTTAGGGGTCAATGCCTACAAACGCTGTTGAAAAAAATACCGTTCGGCTCTACACTTTCGAGCGGTCTGTTTGGTGCGCCTCTGTATGCTCACTGTTTGATAAGGATTGCTATGCCGCCTCGTTTGAAACTACCAGTAAGACTCTTGAAAATTGCGTGTATCGGGTTATCCATCGTGCCGCTGGTGATTGCGGTTTGGACGGCGTTGACGATTGGGCGCAATTTCCCGCTTCAAGACGAGTGGGAAGCAAGCACTCCGGTTGCTATCAATACGGCGCAAAACACGTTGTCAATGGCAGATATGATGGCCCAAAACAATGAGCATCGCATCCTGCTGACCCATATGGTCACATCGATCGTGACGCTCACTACGCATTGGCAGCTGCAAGTCGAGATGTTGATCGGCATTGGCATGGGCTGCCTGACGGTGCTGTTCCTATTTCTTGTTTTTCGCCGTCAGCAGCGCAGTTTAGCACCCTGGTTCATTTTTCCGCTGATGTACCTGGTATTCACGCCGCGCGATTTTGCAAACGTGATTCTGGCCTTTCAAACGCAGGTATGGTTCGTCATTGTTTTTCTTGCGTTGGCATTGTGGGCGCTGTACTGTTGGAAAAACCGTACGCTGGCGCTGATCGTCGCGGCATTTTGTGCCACCTGTACGACTTTTTCGTTTTCATCGGGTTTTCTGCTGTGGCCGATCCTGCTGGTGATTTTGCTGCCACTCGGTTATCGCCATTGGTCAGCCTATGTCTTTTGGATCGGCGCGGCACTGTTCGTGATCGTCGTGCTTTTTCTGCCCGGCTATATGCTCGGTGGCACGATCCCACCGCCGCCCGGCATGTCGCTGACGCCGAACATTTTCGTGTTTTATGTGCTGATCTTCCTCGGCAACCCCTTCATGAGCGGCACTGCGATGCACATCACACTTTCATCGCGCATAGCGATCATCGGTATCCTTGTTTTTATCGCCAACGTGCTGTTTATTATTCGCGTGAAGCGCCAGCCAAATCTACCCTTGTGGCGCGATCCGGTGTGGCGCGATATATCGATCTGGTTTGCGCTGGCCGCCTACTCGGTGGGCACTGCATCGCTGGCCGCTGTTGGGCGATGGGCGTTGTTCGTCACCATCTTACCTAATCAGCCCACGGGCACCCGTTATGTGATTCATTCCGTAATGTTCTGGATCGCCGTGCTTGGCTCTGGCTTTCAAGCGCTGACGCTGAGCATTCAGCAGATCGTCGGTGCGCGCAGACCCGTTACGCCGACGAACCCGCCGCCGCAAACCGCCAACGAGTCGCCAGCGATCAGCGTGCCAATCATGGCTAAACTGTCGCAGCGTACACAGCCGCGCATTACTTTATATGCGTTGGCACTCGCCAATATCGTCGGCATCGTGACGCTGGTTGGATTGTATATATTCGCCAACAACGTCTTTGCAAAATTCATCGTCCCGATTCAATCGCCTGCTGAGGATACCTGTGTACTGAGTTATCCGTTTCGACATGATGAAGTTTGCCTCAGTAGATTTATCAGCGACAACAACATGAATAATGTTAAGGCGTCGATCATGGGGATGTACGAATATCGACTCGGCGCATTCTACTATACCAAATACACCATAGAGAATGTCATGGCGCTGTCGTTCGCACCCGCGACACAGTTTCCGCCGCCGTTCTGAGTGTGCTGTTCAGGGTTTCATACGGTCTGCGCCCTTTGCCCTCTTTTATAGCGGCGCTTTGGCAGGCAATCCTGGTCGTCGCGGATAAGACGGCGGGGTGGCTGCCACCTTTTCGATCACAATTAAATAATGCGGTTCGTTGACGGTTGGCAGTTCCACTTTGATCAACGAGCCGAAACGCCCACCCAATAAACGGATTGCGTGTCGTGATGCTTGCACTTCGGCGGCAGCGCTTTCGCCCTTGAGCGCAATGCAGCGCCCGCCGATTTTGCACAATGGCAGCAAATACTCTGCGAGTACGGGCAATCGGGCAACGGCACGCGCGGCTACCACGTCGAATTGCCCGCGATATTCGGGTAACTGTCCGGCTTCTTCGGCGCGCAAGTTGACCACTTCCACATGATCCAGATGCAGCGTATCCACTACATGCTGCAAAAATGCCGTCTTTTTACCCGTCGCTTCAAGCAAAGTCAAATGTAGTGTTGGCAGCAGGATCCGCAGTGGCAAGCCAGGAAAGCCCGCGCCCGTACCCACATCGATCAGGCGAATCGTTTCTGATAAGGGTGAGGTGAACGCCTTCAACACGGATAGCGAGTCCAAAAAATGGCGTATCTCGACGGCTAACGGATCGGTGATCGCGGTCAGGTTGACGCGCGTATTCCAGTCGATCAAAGCAGCACTGTACGCCTCAAATGCGCGCTGTTGCTCCTCGTTAAGCGTAATGCCGAGCAGATCATGGGCGGCTTGCGGAAGTTGTAACAAGGCTGAAGCCGTCATGATCGATTGTGCTGCGCTTGTGCTAATGGGGTCACGGTTGATAAGGCTGTCAACGCTCTGAGCACGCGCGCTGGATTGCCCGCCGCCACGACGCCCGCCGGAATATCGCGGGTAACTACGCTGCCCGCCCCGATCACGCTGCCTGCCCCGATCCGCACACCCTTCAGAATCAGACAGTGCATCCCGATGAACACATCGTTTTCGATCACGATTGGCGCACTGATCCCATTCGACGGATCGCTGCGCCGTTCAGCCGAATCGAGCGGGTGAAAATCGGTATCACAAACGGTACTATTCGCGCCAATGGTGACCCGATCGCCAATACGGATCGACTCGTCGGCGCACAATGTGCCACCCGTCATGCCAAACTGATCGCCAATGATCAGGCGCGATCCGGCGCGGCGCGTGCTGATCAACACCGGATGCGCCGGGCTGAGCGGGTTGCTGTGATAAGTCGAGCGCAGTTCCAAGCCTGCGCCGAACCGCATTTCGCTGGCGCGGTGATGTTGCAGAATAGGCAGTCCGTACAGCCGCCAGCCAACGCCCCACGGCACATCCGCCAACCTGAAAGCAAGCCGTGCGCGGGGCAATACCCACCAGCGCATGATCTCGTTGCGCGCTTTCCAGGGCGTCAGCAGCGCTAATTGCAGGGCACTCAATGGTGAGTCAGGCAGTGGATCGGGGTGTGTCATAGGTAACTTTGTACGATCGTGACCAACTGCGCTGCGCGATGCCGAAAGGTATGCTCTTTGAGTACGCGCGCCCGTGCCGCTCTGCCGATCGCGCGCCGTTCGCTGTCGTGTGTCAGCAGCCAACGGTAGCGATCGACAGCTTCGCTTTCATCGGCCAAAATGATGATCTCTTTGTCCGGCTCGAACCACGTTTCCAAGCCGTGATAAGGGTTCGACACGACACACGCACCCATGCTGCTCAGCTCGAATGGGCGCGAACTGGACGACGCATTGACCGTCGCATGGGCGTAGCGCGTGACGCACAGATTGATCTTGCTGCGACAGCTGTATTCGCGCAATTTGCTGAACGATAAATAGGGCAGCATTTTGGTACGCCCCAGGTCGCCTAAGCCGCGTCCGCGCACGGCAAACCGTGCAGCAGGGAGTTGCTCGGCAGGGCGCTTGATCATGGCGTCGATCCATTGTTCGCGATATTCGCGGGTGTGCCCGTAGAAAAATATATCCACGTCCTGCGTAGCATCCAACGGGCTGAACACATCCGGGTCAGCGCCATAGTACAGCACATCGGCACGGCGTGCGCCCATAGTCAGCAGCGTTTCGATCCCGCCCAGGCTGTTCGATATGAAGCCGCTGTACTCGCTCGGATCGGCATTCTGATAGATTTTGAAGCCGCTCGCGAAACCAGCGAATTGTGGCAAACTGGCTGGAACATCGCCGTCGTAATAGATCACCGGTTTGTGATAAGTCGTGCTGACATAATGCGCCAGGCCGACCAGATGATTGAGCGGCGTGGTCAGGAAGATCACAGCGTCAATATCAGGCTGTGCGCGCAGTGTGCGATCCAGAAAAGCGCGCCATTTTGGGCGAATCACGGTTTGCGCAAGCTGTCGTTGCAACCGATCGCTGAGTGACTCACCGCTGACGCCAGTGCTGACTGCGCGATCCACGTTGGCAGTGCGGCGATCAGTTGAGCGGTTAGTGGGGCGCGCGACCATTTCGCGTAAGCGCTTGAACACATCGCCTTCACGCTGAACGGGATTCGGCAGTGCCCGCCACCATAACGACTCGACGGCTGGCCCCTGATAAGTGGTCGCCAGCACTTCCACGCCGATCTCGTATAAGCCTTTCAGCAGCTGCCACCAGGCGGGCGTTGCGCTGAACGGCTGCGTCAGATCGAGTGAGGAAGTGATAAAAAGAAGTTTCACAGTATCGCTGAGCATAAGCCGAAATGCGCGTCCGCGCAAGGCCGAACTTGCGGGCAAGGGAGTCAAGGCCAGGACAAATTTACGATTCAACACGCACAAACTTTCGCGCTACAATTGAGCTATATATAATCGGTTGTGTGTTTTAGCTCACTTATGGATCACTTGAATCACTCCACACGCTCACTGGCATTGACCATTGGACTCGACGGTTATCAGGCTTTGCCCCGTTTTCCCGGTGCGGTACGTGGCGCGGATGCAATGGCGCATCTACTGCGGCGACTGTACCGTTTCGAGGTAGCAACCTTGTTCAACCAACAAGCGACGCGCGGCGCAATCACGCGCGAACTCGATCGTTTGGCGCAGGCAGATCGGGCGATCGTTTATTATGCGGGGCGTATGGTTGGCAGCAGCACATTAGCGACGTACAACACTGATCCGAAAGCACCCACTACGGGCATTGCGCTCGATCGACTGGTGCGCCAACTGGATACGCTGCCCGTGCGCCATGTGCTCTTGATCCTGGATATTACGCGCGAGCCGCTGAATTTGCCGAACCTCTTAACGCCATTCAGCGTGAACCCCGAACCGTTGGCGGATCGCTTTGAAAGCCGTTCGCGGTTGGTGATTGGCGCTGGACTGAACGCCTGGCAAAGCCGTGATCGGTGGGGCGATGAAGATGCTTCACTGTTTACCGCGCACGTTTTGAACGGTTTACGCGCCAATGCCGCCGATCGGGATGGGGCAATCACGGGCGATTTGTTGGCGGCCTACCTATTGGACGAACTGCCGCGCTTTTCGGGTGGGCAAGCGACGCCGTGGGCAAGCCATTTGTCCGATGCAACCGGTGATATGCGCTTCCGCGAAAGTGCGCCGCTGGAGCTGCCATCAGAAGTAACAGACGGCTTGCGCAATGGCTTTCCGTCGCTGCGTTACCGTTCAGTTGCGCAAATCGCGCTGCTGGTAGATCGCGGCGATCCGGTTACGGCAGGGTTGGCGATCGAAAAGCTGCGCGAAGTGGCCGCCGAAAATGACAGCGCCAACGTTCGACAAATGGCCGTCGATGAACTGCTCGTGCGCAACCTCGATCCCGATGGCGACGGGCTGCCCATGCTCCGCCAACCGCCGCCACCGCGTCCAGGCGCTGCGCCACCGCCTGATCCGTCAGAAATGCCGCCGCCGCCCATGCCCGGTGATCGTTTACAAACGATTTTCATGATCGGTGTGATGTTGATGGTGGCAGCCACGGTCATTTTTCTGATCGTTCACTTTTCCTGAAACGAGATAGAACGTCACGACATTCGGACGAATACACCCAAGCGGTTGAGGCCGTTGCCGTCTCTGACGGTCAATTTGCTACTGTCCTGTTGTGCGCTGTGCAGCGTTCCAGGCAGCGGGAATTACTTCTGTCAACCACCACTCCCAAAATTCAAGCAGACGTGGACGGTTGACGCTGTTGCCTAAAACATGGTTAAAATCGGTTTCATCCCAATCGCCTATGACCACCAATCCAAGTCCAGCGAATTTTTCCGGGTCGATAGGGATATAGTCGATCGCATACGCATAAGCCGCTGAGGCTAATGTATCACCAGCAAAACCACGTATCGCCATTGCTTCGTCAGTAGTTTCAACTGATGTTATTTCTCCATCGCTAATCTTGAAAGATGAGCCAAGAGCAGCTAAATGATCCGTTCCAACTGATTCGCTCAACGCCAGATGTGCAGCTTGAAGCGCACAGCCAACGCTCATATTTTGCAACCCATCGTCGTACGCCATTTCATTCATATTGCCGACTTCGTAATGAATATCGGAGGAACGACGACTCGCCTCTGCAATATCGGTCTGGTCACGTAAAACTTGCTCTGCCAAGTTCAGCCACCCGCGTGGCTCAGAGCGCCATGCTTTAACTGGAAGTTCCGCCTCTTCGTAAATCGGCAGCACACGCCGCGCGGCCAGCACCGCGCACCAACCATTCGCTTTTTGGCCGATAACTTCATCGGCTGCTTTGAAAGCTGCCCAAAGCGCTTGTCGCCGCTTAAATCCCATCTCATGTTTAGGATCGGCACGTACTGCGTTCAGCGCTTCATCGACTACACTTTGTACGTTGGGCGGAAGTGACAGTAAGTTCATAAATTCAGCGTCCTTATATACACAAACAAACAACCCCTTCCCGTCACGATCGCTGCACGGAAAGGGGTTGATCGAATAAACCAGCCTAGCCACCCGACACCTACGCAAAAGGGGATTGCACGCGCATAGTAAGCTATGTTAAGGTTAGTTTACGAAAAGAACCGAACACGGAGTACCATGCGTCACATTCCCCCACCGCCATTATATCGCAGCCTGTATGAACGTTTAATCGAACTCATGCCAAATGAAGTGGACAGCCGCTTGACGAATTTGGTGTACGTGATGATGGGCATATTTCTGTCGAAAAGTGTCCAAACGGGACGGATGGCGAGCAAAGTGCCGATAGCGAGCAAGCGCCTGCTGCTCGAAGTTCGCGCCTGAGCTGTGCCTTGACTGTATGTGGTTGGGCAGCAGGTCAGATGCAGAGTGCGTGTCCGTGGGCCTGCTTGGTCGGCGTTCCACGCGCAGCGGCTCGGCGTACACTGGTCGGCGCAGCCGTTCACGCCAGTCGTCACGTTCGTAGAGACGAGTGAGCTGTGCCTTGAAGATCACCTGAGCGGCGTAGTGCCCTTGCACGAAGCGTGAGAAAATGTGACAGGTTCCGTCTTGCGGGTTCACAATCTCATCGCTGGTGAGGAGCGCGCGCTGCCGCATATTGGCTTTGTGCGGATCGGGATTCACATCTACGGTCGCCATGCCCGATGCTTCGCTGTAAAACTTGGCGGTGTCATGATCGCCACCACCATACACGATCTGCGTTGCCAATCCAGTAAACAGCGCTTTAGTGCCTTCCTCGCCATAGATCAAGTGAAACTGGCCTTTGGTCTGAGCCGCAATCAAGATGCTGATCCGGCGCTTGCGCACGAGGTTCACATCGGCCACCAGACCATCCAGGCGTCCGAGTGTCGGAAACTCATCAAGGATGATCCCGACGGGCATTGGCAGCGGTCCGCCTGCGCGCTCCCCAATAGCGTCCAGGTCGCGCATCAGCTTGCGCAGTACCGCACCGAGGTAGGGCGCATACACAGCGCGCATCGCACCGGGACAGGTCAATACCACAACCGTCGGCTGAGAAACAATCAACGTGGTATCAAAATCTGAGGCACTCGTGTTCGCGCGCACCTGAGCCGATGCCCAACCAGTCAGCGCCGTGCCGAGCGTGGCAATCGTGTTCGACGCCACCTTTCCATCTGCACCTACGCTGGCAATGAACGCGCTGGCCGCCAACGTTGCATCGTCCCGCTTATCGGAGAGTTTTTTGGCTAACGCGCCCAAATCGTCCAGCGCCGCCTTGATCTGTCCCAGGTTGTCGAAGCGGATCAGGCACGCGGACAGCAAGTCTGCCGCCGCGTCAGTCCAGAACCGGTTGTCACCTTGCGCCGAAGGGATCAGCACTTTGGCAATCGCATTGGCTGCCGGAATATTGTCGATCCCTTCGGCCAGATTGAAGCGCGGTCCGTCGCTGCTAGTAGGATCATGAACAACGACCAGGTGGCGTGTGCAGCGTGCGAACCGGAGAATGTGCGCGGTGAGTTCGCCCTGTGGATCGGCGATGATCAGTGAGTGACCGACGTTCATCCGGTCAGCAATCACCGGCAGCACCACGCCTTGACTCTTACCTGAACCCGGCGCACCAATCGTCAGAATACCACGCGCGGCATCCTCACCGCTCAAGCAGAACTTACCCCAACCCACATCCAGCCGAGTGTGCCCCTCGCCCCAAAACGCGCCCAGAAAAGTCACACCGTCGGGATCGACCCGCCGGAAGCGCATGTATTCGCGCCGCGTGCAGAAATGCGCCGAACCCATCTCGCCGCGTGGATTGTCCGGGCGGCGCAGCCGATCCATGCGTTCGCGCAGCCAACCGCCGCTGCGAATGCCCTGCCACAGCATCATGTTCAGCAGCAGCAAAACGCTGAACAGGCCAAAGCCAAAGATCGCCAGGCGTGCCTGATTCGTGGTACTGCTGCCGCCAATCAGGAATGCAGCAGTGCCACTGAGCGACACTTGTCGGGTGGTCGCTTTCGTGACGGCCATGCTGCCGAGCAGACTCACATAGAGTGCGGCAACGGTAAGACTGGGCAGTAGAAAACATAGTACACGCCCAACGTTCATCAGCCCGGCTGTTTGCAGCGGCTTTCCGTCCGTTCGACGCTGAATGCCGATCCCAAGTGCGGCGGCGAACAGCAGCGGCGTGGGGACTCCAACACACAGCAGCGGCAGCGCCAATGCCGATAACGCGACGCGTCCTTGCGTGAACAACCAGTAGATCACGGCTCCTCCTGGTTTTCTGTTTCGATGAAGATCGACTCTTCCAATAGGGGTGAGGTCGTTGCAGGCACGCCTTGCTTGACTTCACTGCCCTCGGATTTGCTCGCTCGCTGAACTGCTTGTTCCATCATTGGAAGCGTGGTGTTCATCGTCACATAAAACAGCAGATTGGCAACGGTGGTGCCGCTGAATTCCGCAACCTGTTTGAGACGCAAGTGATCCGCAAGGCTGAACCGTAAATTAACCGAAACTTCACGCTTGTGTGAGTCGCCAGAAGGCGGCAGCAGCTGCTTTTTAGGCATGATCGTTCTCTCCTAAATCATTGGGCAGACACGTCTTGAAAACACGCCGCGCCACAGCCGAACCGAACAAAACGAATGTGAGTAATCCGGCATACACAGCGCTAGGCCGTGATAGCCCTACCAAGCGGTAAATGAGGATCAACCCATCTACCACAAGGGTGAGCAGTGCTGCGCCCATCAGCGCAGGCATCTGCTGTCGAAAATGCTGAAACATGATATTCAAGTGATCTCCAACTCAGGTTTACGGGGGAACCAACGGTCTAACTCGGACAGGTCCTCAGTCGGTGGCAGCGGTGCTGTTTCATCCATCACAATGTCCAGCGACGGCGCGACTTTCGGTGTTTCCGGGCGCAGCTCACGCCAGGCCGGACCGACCAGCGTATCCAGCGCAGTGGCGAACTTCTCATCTGAGAGGCTTTTCAGCAGCTTGACGTGACCATTTGAGGCACGGTTGTAGAACGGCACCCGTGGCCCGGTCCAACGCCGGAACCGTGCCAGGCAGGATGACATGCGTGTGTAACTGGTGCAGCCGCTCGCCGGTGTCCTCGTTTGGTTTGGTCAGGCGGTCGTGCATCACATAGGAAAACTCCGGCGTATCCATCCCGCGCGCTTCGTAGTACGCTTCGACGATCTGTTCGGTGAGCGCCTTAACCAGCGGCTCGCGCTCGGCTTCGGGTACGAGCACCATCAAGTCGGGTGCGGGTGACACCACCCATGTCCAGGCCAGCACTTTGTCCGAGCCGAGCCGATCACAGGACTGCGCAATCTCGCGGTAGCTGTGTCCCAACCCGCAGTCCACCCAACGCTCCAAACCTTGCTCCTGCGGAATGTGCCCATTGGCATCATCGCGGTACTGCGCATACTTCAACTTGGCGGTCAGCTCCTTATAACCGTTGGAACTACCGCCGCGTCTACCTATGCGTGAGGTATACGCTAAGTCAGGGATGATGATCGCCTTGCGCACGCCTTACGCCTGCTTCTCCGG
>Ga0209724_1000730_pt1 | contig 31270 bp, 26 predicted proteins | sample grotaG_FD_184143 | JGI IMG/M metagenome (GOLD analysis project Ga0209724, IMG submission 184143) | Glacier valley bacterial and archeal communities from Borup Fiord, Nunavut, Canada, to study Microbial Dark Matter (Phase II) -... | ecosystem: Environmental > Aquatic > Freshwater > Ice > Glacier ...
ACTTAAATCCTTGCCCGATCCGCCCGCAGCTGATTTTATTTCGCGGCTTGGGCAACGTTTATCCGCCCTCGGCGGCATTCGCCCGCCCGCTGATTTTCAAAATGCCGCATAATTGGCGAGGGTATTGCTTTATGCAGCATTTTTACATCTCCAATCGTCGCATAGCTATTAGATAGCCTAACATATTCGATATTGTTTCGTATGTCTGATTTGTCATTTTCGATAACTTCCCTTGAAAGCCTTCTTTGCATTAGCGATAAATTCAGCGGAAAATTCGAGACCTTCATCGTCACTTACAGCAAACTCTTTGAAAGCCACCGGATCAGAAGTTTTAATAGAGCGCAGAATATCACCAATACGATCGGTCAATGCCGTAAGGAGTTCTTCACGCATGGTTTCAATTCGAGTATTGATACTACCAATGCCATCGTCTATTTTATTACTTAAATCGCCAATATCTTCAAGTTGCTGCTCTAGCTTATATGCCAGAGAGTTCACCCGTTCTTGATCGGCAAACATTTCAGGTGTTAATCCTGCGGCACGATTGAGCGCATCGGTGATAATAGCTCGTGGAGTATATTTGGCCGCTAAAAGACTGTTAAATATATCCAGGGCTGATTTTTCTGTAGGAAAAGCAGGATGTAGTCGGGCGCTAATCACTTGTGACTTTGCCCGCGACGGTTTGCCACCTTCCCCCTTGCCAGGAGGGGGAACAGATGCAGGACTGCTATAAGGTTCGTTCATGCGGTTATCGAACCAATTGCTTTCTGAAGTAAATACCACTTTTCGCCACCGCGAACATTAGAAAGGAACAATTTCCCCATTTCCTGCTTGGGGTCTGCTACTAAAATCGTGGTATGTTGAATGGCCGCCAATAGTTCAGTATACAAAAGCTCCGAACCACCCCCCGTGAGAAGAATGTTATTGTATTCCGTAGCGCCGCCATAACTTTCGTAGAAGCCGTAAACATCGTTAACTAATGATTGCCGTGTCTCTTGCGCCAGTGCTGCGCAGTCGATTTTTCCAAGACCACGAAGATCAAAAATACCAGTACGGATAGCTTCATTGATCATCGACTCGTTCAGCGTCCCGACCGTCTTGAGAAGCGCCGCGTTTTGTGTCCTAAAGTTCTTCTCAAAATCACGAACAGCATTGAGAACGCCGACTTTAACGCTATTGGCCGTCGAATAGTCGATTGATCCACCTGGATCGATCACCAAACCATCAGTTGTATACCCGCCAATATCAAGGACCAATGTGACGCCATCATTCATGTCCCGACGTGCATAAGCCTTACCATCAGCGCGAAAAGCAGTATTCGCCCATCCACCGAGCGGCTCGTGATAGGTAAATCCATCTTTAACACTAAACTTATAATTTGAACCTTGCCAACCAACCACCCAATCACCCATCGCGGCGTCTAGGAGATCGTTTGTATAGTCTACATCGCCCGGCGCATGGCTGCCCACCAAATAAACGTCGGTAGATCGTTGGAACGAGCGCGTCATTGCAATGGCAAGAAAAACTCCATAATAATCTTTGTTATAACGCTTTGCACCGTAACGCCGTTCAAATGCACCATGACGTTTACCTTTGTTGCCAATGGCGTAATGCGTACCGTTGACCGTGAAATATTCTTCGTCTGGCTTGCTAGCCTGAGCCGTTACACGTTTGAATTCTCCATCATCAAGTTGTGCAAACGCATGAACAAAATGATCTTCTGTTGTGATACTTCCATTTGATGATCGGGACTTAATTCCATAGTTCCCGCAATCAAAAAAGAAAGGTAGGGGAGTACGAGGCATTTCAAATCTCCTTTAGGTGTTACGCATTTGTTACGCACGTAACGCGCGTAACACCCTGTATTTTATCGGAGATATTTTATGCTGTCAAGGGTCTATTCTTCGTCCTCATCCTTGTCTTTTGGAAAATTCACGACCCGAACATCATTGTCGTAAAAGCCAAACGGTGCTTCAGCTTTGAAAGCGTGTGGCGAAATAAGCATGAGGAACGCAAACCCGATAAACGGAGATAAACAGCACAAAACTTGTTCAAGGCGCATAGTGATGTTCCTTATAGATAGGCAGAATAAAGCGTTTGGCCGATTTTGGTCAGTGCATAGTAGGTATCGTTGCGAATACCTGTCTTTTCGATTGCGCCTGAAATGGTAATTGCTTTCAGGATGAGTTCAACGTGCCATACCGAACGACCTTTTTCAAGCAAAAAATCGCGTAATTCAAGCGGCTTACATTGCCCAGGCGGGTTATGATGGATCATAAAATTAATTGCTAATGCGCAGCCTTCCGCGTCTTCTCTTACGCGGCGGGCTTTGCTACGAACTTCTGTTTTTTGCATTGCAGGGTTATCCTTCATCCGTGAACATAGTTTGATTATAATCTTCGTCTATTGGTTCGTCTATATCTGCATCAGGTTTGACCTCGCCTGCTTTGTTCATATACTTTGTCATTACGGCTTTTTCGAGTACGCTTAAACATTCGGGATGCTCGTACAGCCAGGCAGTGAAGTTGTCTACACCTTGAAAGCGAACCGACTCTCCGAACAAGTCAGATGTATACCAAGCGCCCCCCTTCTTGATTAAGTCTACGTCAATGCTCAGGTCAATCAATTCACGCGCAGTATCAATACCATAGCGATTATCGAAATAAAACTCGCCCACTACGCCACCATGTGCGGTTTTATTGGCGATAATGTTAGTTTACCAGCACGATTTTTCGTCCAGCGTTTGCAGCTATCTCTAACAAGCTACCTGTGCTGCCAGACCCTGCAACACCGCCCGAAACCCTGGATGAAGATGAGGCAGACGATTGGCTTTCCGGATTTACCGATTTCGTGGAGTGAACAGACCAAACTTCTCGTTTTAGCTGTCACAAGAATACATATTAGCAGGCCATCCAACAGCTTTCAGCATTGCTAAGTTCCTATATACCCTATAAGCTACTCAAAAAAGTGAGCAATACAGCCCTTTGTCAACTCGTCTGACTGACTCTTTTCAGGACATGCAAACAGGAGTTTAACACAATGAACCGTCTAACCCATGCAGACGCTGAACAACTCGATGACCATCAACCCATTCGCTTTGAACTGACCGAGTACAACCAGCAGGTATCCCTGACTCTGCTCATAGCAAACGACGAAGGCGAAACCACGCTTCCACTCGCCCGTTACGAATTGAATGGCAGCTACGACAATTATCAAAACACACTCAGCAATAGCCCAGCCGACCTACTCAGACTGATCGACGAAACACAACACGACTTACTACTTAAAAATCCACCACCGTCCATTATGGAGGCCGAGACTGCCACCATCAATTACGGACTGGACGATTACCGACTGGAAGGCTATACCAATGGTCTGAACAGCGGTTCCCAAATCGCTCACAACGAAACCATCTACGACCTGCCTAAACGCCCTTTCAAGACGTTTTCAGACGCTTACTATCGGGACGGGCTGAGCGCCGTAGTAGAAGCTGAACACCCACTATTGATCGGTCAGCCGGGTGAAATGATCAACGGACCAGGCGACTTCGTCATTCGCGAAAAAGGCTGGATCCCACACGGCAGCAGCTATCATCAAGTCAGTCTGGGCCAGACCAACGACGCTGACGATGGTCTATACGTGATCGTAACCACCCGTGCCGTCGATCCAGACAGCGGCCTGGTCGAAACCAATCAGCCCATCGCCGAATGTGCAACGCTGAAAGAAGCGGAACAATTCCAGAAATGGCTGATCGACGACCTGGAAAAAAGTCCAGTCGTCACCGACAACCTGTGTAATGACATGTTTATCTATCAGTTCGGCAATAACGGCAACGGCCTTGACCCACAGACATACACCGGCCAGCACAGACTGCGCGATAGCCTGCTGCCCATCCTTAAAGACCAACGAGAAGGAATATCAGCGGCTGAAAGCCACATGGAGCCGGGCTACCAGGTCAGAACAATCACCGATCCCGCTGAAAACGGCAGAGACTGGATAGTACTCGTATGTAATGGCGATTGGCGTGGTGAATCCGAACTACAACTACTAGCTCAGCCAGAAAACCCAATCGAGTCCCTATTTTTACTGAACACCTACGAACACGCACTACGTGGTGTCAATGGCGCACAGGCAGTCTTAGACGAAAGCACACTGCCGGCCGCTCTACCCAGCAACCCCGACCACTACCTGGCAAAAAAGCTACCCCATGATAAACCTGAAGGACCTAACTGGAACTGGCTGCCCCAGCGCAACGGCGAAGGCATTTATATACAAGTCGTTCACACGTCCGACGACCAATTTGCGCTGGCCACCCTGGGCGAACGCAGCACCGACCGACAGCCCACTATACAACAACAAATCATCGCACCCTGGGACGAAGTTGGCGATTTGTCGGCCGAACTCGGCCGCAACTGGCAAGGCTCATACAGTAAGAATATGAATGAGGCGCTCGCACAAACGAGCAGCATTTATCACCGGAATAACACAGATCCTTTCATCGGCGATAGCTATCTGGCCGAACAACCGGCCGTACCCGATCCGGTTTATATGGCCACACTGGACACTGCCGGAAACGAGTATGTCATCTACACCCACCGAGACTGGCAAGACATTGACCAGGGAAAACCCGCGCACACAATATTGAACAAATATCCAGCAAACAACAACGAACCGGTGCTGAGCATCCGACTGAGCGATACCGCCGAGCCGGAAATGCTAGAAGAATACAATAGAATTCTATTCAACCAGGGTCCCAGACAGCTTGTCCAAACAGCAGCTTCCGACCAAGACTTCAACCTGCAACGATGGTCCAACGAACCCACTAGCGGCTATCAGCCAATCAGCGCTAACGAATGGCTATCAGACAACGACGGCGAAACCTGGCAGCGGGTCATAAACTTCAGACCAGCCGACGGGCAAGCCGGCCATCAAGTTGTTCAACAGGAAACAAACTTGGGCGCGGACGGGGTACCAATCGTCAGCACACAACCCATTGAGCGATTTCTGAACCGAGCCGACGCGGTAAGGTTCACCAGAACATTCAACAACGTACCGCTGGACAAAGATACATTGCCCCCTATCCAGTCGGAAGCACCAGCCGCCAGCGATGGCTATGAAATGGACCTCAATTAAGGAAAGGGGCAGCGCATTCGCAGAAGCGCGAATGCGCTAAAGAACATGAAACTTCTCAAAATCGGAGCAGGTCTGCTAGCTCTTCTCATCTTTTTAATGGCCAGCATACGTACTTCGGCTAGCGGCGCTTTTATCACCCACAACGGCCCTCAATTCACGCTGAACGGGCAGCCCTACTACGTTGGCGGCACGAATAATCACTACATCGCCTGGGCCTCCAAAACTGAAATCGACAACATGCTGACCGATGCCGCCGCTTTGCACTTCAATGTCGTACGCACGTTTGCCTCAGTTATGATCGGATCAACCGACCACAGCAGCCCGACCATCTGGAATTACAATCAGAATGGCGATCCGAGCAATATGGGCATGGAAGGCACTTATTTTGCCTACTGGGATACCCAAAGCAACCAGATGGCTTTCAACGACACCAGCAGCGGCTTACAGCACATCGACTATATTCTATACAAAGCACACAGCCTGAATCTGCACATTCTGCTGGCCGTTAACGATTTTCACTGGTTCACCGGTGGCCTGCAGCAGATGAGCACCTGGTTCGGGCGCACCAGTGGACCGTTCGACAATTACAACTTCGCATTCACCAATAAGCCCACGCGCGCTGCCTACAAAAGTTGGGCCGCTCATCTGATCAATCACGTCAACATCTACACCGGCATCGCCTATCGCGACGATCCGACTATTTTTGCCTGGGAAATTGCCAACGAACCAGCCTGCAATTCAGAAACGGCCTTATATAATTGGCTGGCCGATCTGTCTAGCTACATCAAAAGTCTGGACCACAATCATTTGTTAGCTTCGGGCGACGAAGGCAGCTACCATATCGGCGGCATGAACCCATATACCGAGTGGGCGCTGCCCGCCATCGATTTCGGCACCGTACACACCTATCCGGTATACACCAAACTGACCATTCAACAGACACAAGACATGATGAGCCAGCGCTGCGCCATCGGAACCTCTTTCGGAAAACCAGTACTCATTGAAGAATTCGGCTATCCAGCCAGCCAACCCAATCAGACGGGCGTCTACCGACAGTGGCTGGACAATCTAACAACCGATCCGAATTGTGCCGGCTGGCTGGTCTGGCGACTAACCGCCATTGAAAACAGCGGCAGCTACCCACGCGATAATGGACAGGGTTATGATTTTCACAACGACGGCAGCCTTATTTCACAACTGCTCAGTCAGGAAGCCGACTCGATTCAGCATAAAAACAGGCCACCCACCAGCACCGCCACGCCGTCGCCCACCTACACACAAACCGCACAACCTTCGTCCACACTCACCAGCACGCCAATCATGACCGCCCTACCCACTTGTGCGAATATCCTGTTGGATCCAGCGCTAATAACCCTGAACGCACGATCGCTGATTATTCCCATTCAGAACCAGAACAGCACACCTATATTCATCAGCGGCGCAACGATTCACTGGCCGGCCGCTCAAGTGCCTGACATGTTTTTCAGCAGCGTGCAGCTGAACGGACAGAGCACGGACACCTGGAACTATCAGGGCAGTCCAGATGCCCATCCAGGTATGAACAACGGTAGCTATACGCTGCCGATCGCACCCGTCGAGTCCAACGCTGGCGCGGGTTGGGTGCAGGATTCGTCACATGCACTGCGCCAGTTGACAGCCCACACGACCAGCCAGGTTGCTTTTCGCTTTGCCAACTATGCCGGCGATCTGCAAACCCTTTTCAACGGCAATATACGCTATTTTAGTGGCAGCTCGCTCAGCTTTGATATGGGCAGCGGCACATCCTGTATCAAGACCTTCAACGCACTGGCTCCAACGCCAGTCGGCTCGCCGTCGGCTACTCCAACAGCACAATGCACTAATTATCAACTGGACTTCGCTTATTTCACCAATGACGGTGCGGTCGCGCTGACTTTCAGGAATCTGAGCGATGTGCCAGTAACAATAGTCGGCTTTCAGTTTTATTGGACGACTGTTCACGCTGGCATGAGTCTGAAAGCGGTGCATGCGCTGGGCAGCAGCTATGCCGATATGCACTCACTGGCGGTTTGGGACGCAGGTTCAATGGGGTCACCAAGCACTGCCAGTGTCGGCAACCTTGGTTGGTTGATAAGTCCGGTATTCGATATAAACACCCCCAATAGCTTCACGATATGGCTGAAGTTCAGCGATACGGTCAACTACAACAGCGCGTATGGTGAAAACAGCTATAACTTCAATGGTTCATCGGTCAGCTTGAGTAATGGCTGCCGAGTGAGTCTAAAGTCCTTGGCAACACCGATTGCAGCGAATACCGCCACACCGCTGCCGAGTGTGGTAGCCAATACCACGACAGCGACTCGCACACCAGTAGCCAGTGCAACACCGACTCAAACACTGCTGGCGACGAACAGCCCTTCATTCGTGACCGGCCTCGATATCAATGGCCCTGCGGTCACTATCAATGGCCAACACTGGCTAAGCGCTTCAGCGGCACAGGCCAAGGGACTGCTCATTCAAGGTGCGCTGAACGGCAGTAAGATCATGCTGCGCGATGGCACTGATATGGCCCGTATGCTGAACACATTCGTTTATGCCAACCAGGAGGCTGGCAGTCTCAATCTTTCCTGGCCAATCGCGAACGGGAACTACCAGTTTTATTTGTGGCAGATCGAAAACGAGCAGCCCAACAGCCGTTTGTACGATGTACTGGCTCAACATCAACCAGTCGCCAGTAATTTAGGTAGTCTGCTGGTCGGCCAATGGACTGCTTATGGCCCGTACCCAGCCGTCGTAGTCGATGGCACACTGAACATTCAGTTGATCGGTCGCAAAGGTCGGCCGTTGCTGATGGGCTTGTCTATTTTCAGTCATTAGCCCATTCAAAAGTGTCCGTATGTGTAGGATCTCACATTCGTTGGCAGGGAAATAGGCTTAACCATGTGTTTTGTCTCATGCTCGTTGGCAGTACGTTGACATGTGCCTTCTCAATCTCACCCTCGTTGGCAGCAGGCTACTCACCGTCCTACTCAGCTCGACTTTGGCCAATTTGGGGACAGTACGCTTGAGTTGGGCGCCGCTCGAATCATAACATAGATCACTGATAGGCTAGATCGAATCACAAAGTGGATCATCCAGTCTTCTGAATTCGATCTAGTTTTATTTCCCTGTTGACATATATCGAAATACACCACCGCATCTAAAAAAGGAGACATCACGTGCCCGACTACCCAACGATACAGGCCTTACTCAACGGCAGTCTGATAGAAATCTGGAAGAATCTGCGCAGTGCGGTCAACACAACCAACCCGAAACTTGGCTATAACGTTTACTTTCAGGAATTCACGGCCGGCTGCATCGCCGCCGCCTATTTGATGAACCTTCACGGCCAGGAACGCGAAGCACTCGATCAGGAAATAAAAGCCTTGACGGCAGCCGGACTCAGCGGTCAGCCCAGCCAGACGCTGTATGACGCGCTGTACTGCGATTACAGCGGAGCAAGCCTGAACAGTCAGCTGATCGACGTCAGCGGCGATCGGGACTACAACACCCGCGAATATGTCAAACAAGGAAAGTGGCTAATCCCTGACCCGTTCTAGCGAGCATACTTTGAGCTGACGTGAAGGCGTCAGCTCGACTTCATTATCGGCAATCAGATCCCACACAGCATTTCGGAAGAAAACTTCATCAATGTCATACGGATGTACGTAATACAGATCGCGGTACAGCTGATTTGGTTTGTAGAGTTCACCCTGTTCACGCTGCCGCTGCTATAGTGAGTTCATGATCAACGCTTTAATCGTCATGCCGGCGCACTTCCAAAATAGACGCTTTTGTTACCAGGTAAGTATACAGCCAAACAACCTCAACTGGCCGCCATCGGAAAAAATACGGCACACTCACTTAAAAAAAGAACGGTCAAATTTCATTGGCCAGCCGCATTCCCCTTTTTATTCAAATCACCCGGCCACACAACGGGCTCACTTGACACCCAAGCCCAGTTGATATAAACTATTTTACAAACTATGTAGGCATAGAAGTACCGATTACAACCCCATTCACTCATCTACATTATAGACAGTCAGCACTTACCTACCGGCCGCTCGAAGCATCACCGCTGGCAGCCCGTCGTCAACCTTCAAGCCGTCCATTGGCTCTCCAGAGAAAACAGCCATGCTGCATCGATTAAACAGTCGTCTCACCATCCCCATCACGCTGATGACCGTCATCATCGGCGGTATCCTGAACCTTTTCGCCTTGAGCACGATCAACGATACCCTTCAGACACGGGCCATCGCTGAAGGACGATTGATCAGCAACCAGCAGCGCGATACACTGACCCAGTTATTCAGAGACATCAGCGACGACAGCCAGTCGCTGGCCAGCAATCCGATCGTCTACAACGAAAGCGATCCGGCCCATAACGAGTTCGTCAAAACACTCATGCTGAGCCTGATTGGCCGATACCGGACACGCTATTCGCGCATCTGTATTCTGTCAAAGGACGGTCAGGAAATACTATGTGTCAAGCGTGACACTCCCCCCCCAGGTGGGACGACGGCTGCCGCTCAGATTGGCCTGAGCAGCCCGACCGATCTAGTGGATCAAGCGAACAGTGCTGACATACAGGGCCTGCGAACCAGTTCAATCGTTCAAAGCAGTACGAGTCTGATCGGCCCCGAAACACTGCGTTACAGCACCTTGATCGATGAAAGCTCGCGGACAATCCTGAGTCTGACCATCGATCTGCAAATTCTTGGTAAAACGCTCGCCAACAGCGTTCTGCTCGATAAAGACGGCAAGCCGATACTCCCGGCAGTAGGCGCCACCCAGACACTACCCGCCGCGACCTACCTGATTGGCAGCAGCCAGCTGCAGAGCTACACGCCCTTCGACTACGGAAAATTACACTGGGTGATCGTTAATCAGCTGTCCCTGGCCAACAACGCCGCCCTCAACAAACAGCTCATCACCGCGCAGCTGCTGTTCGGTCTGCTCAGTATCGTCCTGAGCATTGTCATCAGCGTACTGACCGTGCAGCAGGTAACACGTCCACTGCGCCAGCTTACCCAAGCCAGCCAAAGGCTGACCATCACCAATACCAACCCGGCCCTGATGCTCAGCATACCGCGCCCCAAAATCCACGAAATCGGATCGCTATACGACAGTCTCAACAAACTCCTGACCCGGATCGAAGGCTCGCGCACCCAAGCCCTCAATCTAGCCAGAATAACCACCCAGCTGGCCCAAATACACGACGAACAAAGCCTGATCACGCTCATCGCCGAACAGACAAACAGCCGCGTCAGGCTGCTCACATTCGAAGCCGAGACCATCCAGGTCGAGGGTAACGCACCAAACATCCCCTCAATCAACGGTCAGTCAATCAGCCGTCGGCAGTACCCCATCACCGACCTGTGGATAGATAAACCCAACCAGCTGATCCTGATCGCGGATATTGACACCGATCCAGCGCTCACCCAGAATGAACGAAAAACATTAGGCGAAGCCGGCACCAGAGCGATCATAGCCATCCCCTGCCATACCACACTTGGCCTGCAGGCGCTCATGCTGAGCTACGACCAGCCACAGCGGTTCAATCAGGACACCGATATTTTCTACAACAGCCTGCAGGGAACACTGACCGCCGTCTTGAACACGCTGCATAGTCAGCAGCAGCAGCAGCATCAGCTGACCCTCATGACACAGGTAGCCGTCGTGAGCGCCATGCTGTCCAGCCGCCTGACACAAAACGAACTGACCGAACGCGTTACCTCAATTACCCGTGACGTCTTCAAGACACCCACCCAGTTGACGATCTACCAGCCGCCCCGGCCAACCGACAGCACGCTGGACACCACCAGCGACGTCTTGAACGCCACCCGATCGCTGCCGCTCGTCGTCGACCGATCGCTGCTAGGCAACCTAGACATCACTCAGAAGAACATCAACCCAGCCGACCTGACCGCGCTGCGTACTTTCGCCAGCAGTGTGGCCGTCGCGCTCGACAACCTGCATCTGGTTGAGGAAGCCAACCAGAAAACCATTGAATTACAAGACGCCGTTCAGCAAACCACTGAGGCCAATGCCCAGCTCAACGCCGCCAACCGTGCCAAGACCGACTTCATGTCAACCATGAGCCATGAACTGCGCACACCGCTCAACGTGATATTAGGCTTTTCAAATATTCTCATCAGACAAATCGGTAAAGGCACCGTGAAGCCTGAAGATCTGCTGAGCGGTCTGATCAATATTCAGGAAGCTGGTCAGCGCCTCTTGAAGCAGGTACAAGATCTGCTGGACATGGACCGCATCGAAGCCGGCCACCTGATACTGGTGGAAGATCAGGTGCAGCTAAAAGCACAATACAGCAGCTGGCAGCGCCTAGCCGAAGGACTGCCAAAACGAAGCGACCGTATCTTCGTGACCGAATACGACCCGGCTTTACCCGAACAGGTCGTGCTCGACGCCAAACGGCTCGACCAGATTGTCCTGAACCTGATCAGCAACGCGTTCAAGTTCACCAATTCAGCGGATACCGTCCGACTAGCCATACAGCGCGACACAGACAGTACCTGGAAGATCATTGTAAGTGACACCGGCATCGGCATCGCCGCCCATGATCTGGCACGTATTTTCGAACCTTTCCTGCAGGCCGAGAGCGGTGCCGACCGTGCCTACCAAGGTACCGGACTCGGATTGGCGATTACACGGCGGCTGGTCAATCTGATGAATGGCACTATCATACTCGAAAGTGAACTAGGTAAAGGCAGCACCTTCACTATCACACTGCCCTTGAAGGAAGCATAGATGCTAAACGATGTCAGCCTACTGGTCGTTGAAGACGACCCGTCGAATATGCAGTTACTCGTATTCACTTTCAACATGTACGAGGCCAAAGCCAGTTACGCCCAGTCCGGCCTGGAAGCGATCGCTGCACTCAGCGAGTCACACGAATACGACATCATACTGACCGATATCCAGATGCCGCGCATGGACGGGTACGCATTGTTCAGAGAGATACGAACACGACCCGCCTGGAGCAACATTCCCATCATAGCGCTCACCGCAAACGTCATGCCCAACGACCGGAAACTGATGAACGAGACCGGCTTCGATGGCTTCATCGAAAAGCCTATCGACATCGAAGGGTTGCCCGACAAAATCCTAGAGGTGATCGAACACTGGAAAAAAACACACAGCACACACCCCGGTCCGCCGCCTGAAACACCGCAGGCCGTCAGCTATCCACCCAACAGCTCAGCAACACTGAGCAGCACACCCTGAACACAAACCACCGAACGCATCAGGAGATTAACGTGAACTACATTCTCATCGTCGACGATGACCAGAACAGCCGAAAGATTCTCAGCGGGTACATCGTCATCGCCGGCGGCAGTACCCTGGAAGCACAAAATGCCGATGAAGCACAGGCACTCATCGGCACTCCCAATCTGAAAGGTGCAATTGTTGACTTACGCATCCCGAAACGCGATGGCTGGGCCATTCTGCACGACATTCAGCGCCTTCAGCCCAGACTACCCGTCATCGCTATCAGCGGCTATGCTGAACCGGAACTGTTTCCGGTCGCACGCGCTGAAGGCTTTATCGCACTCTATCCCAAACCGCTCAGTGAAAAATTAGCTGACGATCTGATCAGCCAACTCAGCGAACTGCTCAACCACTAAAGGCGCAGATCATTCGCCCATACCGAGTATTTGTCAACCAGGCCGGGTTTATCCTGTCGCCAGGCACCCGCCACATGAGCCGCCAGATCGCCTGTTTGTTCAGGCGACATCTGGCCGGCCACAATCTGCTGCGAGTTAACGAACATGGCATCCGTCCAGAACTGAGTCGGCATCAGATTCGAGATATAAGGGACGCCCTGACCATCGAAATCGCGAACCCAACGCTGCCAAGCCACCTGAGTTACATCATTATGAATACCCGTACCCGGCCATTTCAAACCCGCCGGCAACACTCCACCGGTCGCCGTGAACAGGTTCTGCATCTGATCGACTGATCCCAAAAACGTCAAAAAGCGAGCGGCTGAGGCCGGATCCTTAGACTGCGAAGAAATACCGAATCCTGACGTATCGATAATCGGTCGGCCAGCCATCGCACCCTGCCCGAACTTGGGGAACGTCATCAACCCGACATTTTCAGGGCCTAACTGCTTGATAATACGCGACAGCAGACTGAGCGAAATGGCGGTCATAGCCCCTTTACCCGCCGAAAACAGATCAATGCCCTCATACACCGACAAAGCACCAAAATCCGAGTTGAAGTAATTACTCTTCACCATCTGATCCAGGATCGCCCAGTGCTGCCAGTATTTCGGTTCGCGCCAGTCGAAGGTGCCCGAAAACAAGTTGAGCGCGTCAGCCGGCGTGTCTAGGTTTTGGGTTAAACCATAGCCCATCCACCATTCACCCCAATAGCCATCCTTCAGACCGCCGACCAGCGGCAGCGTACCCTGCCGCTTCAGAGCTTCGCAGGCGCTCAGAAAGGCATCCCAGGTCGCCGGTCCCTGATCGGTAGGCAGCCCCGCTTTCGCAAACAACTGTTTGTTATAGACGTATACAATCGATTCGGTATACCAGCCAAACCGGTATTGTCGGTGCTGAAACTGGCTAAGCACGGTCGCATTCGAGTTGAACAGAACATCATCCGCTAACAGGCCGTTCAGCGGCGCCAAATAGCCTTTCCAAACGTTTTCCATGTGGAAGATGCCATTCCACAAAAACTGCACATCCGGGGCTTGACCCGCCGCCGATTGTTTTTCAAAATCAGGAATGACGTTATCTGCGCTCATGAGGGTCGCATTAATCTGAATGCCTGTCTGAGTCTCAAACGCAGCTGCGGCCGACTCGATAAAAGTTTTCAGTCCAGGCGCTTCAGTTTCACCCCACCAGTTCAAACGAAGGGCTTTCTGTTCGGCTCGCAGCCGTCGGCCAGAGAAGCCAGCAGCAACCGATGAGGCGAGTAAACCCGCTAAAAATTGACGACGTGAATACATACTTTCTCCTTCAGAAAAGCCAACCTGTTCACCAGACAACACAAATCTTACACGTTCAGGCACAGCAGCGCAATATCAAACACCGCCACTACCAATTGGCTAAGCACACAATTCGACTTAGAACCTGCACCCTCATGTAACAAATTGCGCTGACAATCTCCTGAATTCACACAAGCAATTCAACCGCACCTAGGTCAGAACCTTCGACCAACCATTCAACCAATCGAGAGAGGGATCCAATGCTCATAAAAACTTACGACACTGGCTTATCCACAGAAGCAGCGCTAATCGTACAGTGCGATCACAACTCAGCCAACAGTGGCTATCTTCAATTCAAACGTCTGTCACCCGGCACTGAAGCCTCCCACTACATCACCAATGCGTTTGACGAGACGAGCATCATCGCCAAAGCCAGTTACTACCACGAACAGCTCATCGCTGCCATCGAACGCTATCGACACGCCGAACCAGACACAGGTTCATATTGGGACGGCATCGCACGCCGGGCAGCGCTTGACGCGCTCTGCCCCTGAAGCGCTACAAAAAGCGCCAACAGCCAGCCGCTGACCTAGACAATCCTCAACCAGATATGCCGGTGAGTAGGTTTGGAGAACAGACTAGACATGCGCACTGACTCGGTCATCATAAAATCCCTTCAATCACTGTATTTATATACGCGCTGAATCAAAGCAAAATTGCACTTTCTCATCAAATAAAGGAATTAGACTGCCATAAATCGAAATTAGCTGGTCACACGGATTTTTTTTTCTCGATCAACCAACCAACAGGACGTTATAGTCAGCGCATGAAGCCTATCGCCGTTTGACCGACTACCGTCGGTCAAACCAGAAAAATTCCGCCCTGATCGATCAGTCCGGACGGATCGGAGCCGCTGCCATGCGCTATGTCGAACAACTTCCCGAAGCACGCGACCAACTACATATGTCGCGTATCTATCCCAGTCACAACCGCTGGGGCATTCCCGATCTGCCGGCCGTCAGCACCGCTGACATTCCGGACTATCTGGTCGCCTTCAAGACACGCCTGCGCAATGGTCAGGACCCGCAGCGCTACGCCGTTCATTACTATATGGACGACTATCGCTTTGCCTCCGTCTGGTCCAAACCACATGTTGCCGCAAAGACGCTCGGCGAACACTACGGGGCCAGCCTGACGCCCGACTTTTCGATTTATCTGGACATGCCCGAAATCATGAAAATATGGAATGTCTACCGCAATCGCTGGGTCGGCGCATTTCTGGTCGAAAACACGACTATCACGGTCATTCCCAGCGTGTCCTGGAGTGCCAGTCGAGCCAGTTGGGACTATTGTTTTGCTGGTCTGAGCAGCGGCAGCGTGATCAGCCTAGCCGGCCTGGGCCGCCGTCCAACCAGCGACGTGCTGAGCGCCTGGCAGCCCGGCTTTGAAGCGCTGATCGAGCGCATTGCGCCGCCACTCATCTTATCCTATGGCGATATGCCCGACTGGCTGCTGGCGCGCTATCCAGTACGCTGCTATGCCACTCGCTGGCAGACCATCCGTGCCGAAGCCAACGTTCGTCGAAAACTCAAGAAAGGTCAATCATGAGCACTGTCAAGCCACACAAATCAATTCCCAGCCGACGCATTGTCGTGAACACCAACAGCAATCGACAACGGCCAGCCATCGGCGATGACATCTTGAGCGAACCGACAAACAGCGCTACCCCTGAACTACCAGCCGCCGGACGCGCCGTCTACAAGACCATCGGCAGCACCCAGGTCGCTAAAATCGGGCCAAACGGCATTCCGGAACATACCGTCTACATCGGACGTGAGCACAACAAAACTTATCTGTCTGCTGTTCAAGCCTGGCGGACTGAGCATCCCGGCCAGCCGCTGCCAGCCGGCCTGATTGGCGATTGGGGCAATCCGTACCCAATGGCCGAATATAATAACGATCGGGCACAGGTCATGCGCCTATACATCACCGGCGAAAAAGGCATCCTGGACGACCCGGATCGATTGACTCGCATTCGGAACGGCGAACTCAAAAAGGATCTGATTTGCTTCTGCCGACCGTGTGCCTGTCATGGCGACGTGCTCAAAATTCTGAGCGAGCTGCCCAATAGTGAACTAGATCGGCTGATCGACGGAGAAGACCGCCATTTGCCGGCCCGTCTGGAAAATTATCTGAATGCACTCGAAAAGGCCGGCAATACGTTTAATGCCACGGCCTGGTTCGAGAACGAACAACGACAACCGATCGGCTTGGATAAACAAAGCGCGTATCAGGCACTGCTGGCTTATCGAGATGGCCATGATGATGACATGCTGAGCAACGTGCTGTCCGATCCACAAACTCACCAGTGGGCCAGCGAAGCACTGGAAAAAGGGTTACTCGGCCTATCACCGGCTGACAACCGCGCCATCGCTCAGCTCCTGAACATCGCAGCGCCTGAACGCCGCATCGAAGGACAGGCCAACGATGGTAAGCTCAAACAGGCTCTGCAGCGTCAGGCCGAGTTCAGTACGCCCGCCAGCTTCAGTACCGAAGGCGCTACCAGTCAGGTAGCGCGCGACTTGATCGACAATCGGTTGGTCGAATACGATGCGCTGGGCCGTCACATCCGGCTGCCCAACGAGAAAGCCGAACTAGCCGCCTTACGCGATTCACGCGAATACAAAGCCAATCTGAACAGCCGCCAGCTGTCCGTATCCGATCTACTGACGCTGGCCAGCAGCAATCAGCCACTCGAACAAACTCGTCACCATCTGCTGCGCGCCGAACTGGAAGAGCTGGCCGCACTGGATCTCAAAAAACAGCCTGACCGCGAAACACTCGACAGTCTGGTTAGCGAAGCGCGTACTTTTGCCGAACAAAAAAAACCACTGGCCGACTTCGAAACGCTGACCGCCCGCGAACAACTGGCCGTTCGCCAGCAGCTGCTGCGCGCCCAACCTGACTATCGGAGTGCCTGTTTTGCCATCAGCCAGGACAAGAAAGCACGCGTCGGTCAGAATTTCCTGAGTCCAGCCGAACAAAAAGCGCTAACCCTTGAAATCGAGCGACTGCTGGCCGAAGACCAAAACGTCGGCTATCAACCAACCTTCGACGCCGCCGGGCGCAGCATCGGCCAGCCTGAACTGACCAGCGCCCAGGACGGTGCCGCCCATTCCGAACGCGCCGAACGGCTGCGCGATACAGACGCCTACAAAGCCAGTCTATCACGCCTGCTGCACCCCGATCTGGATCAGCCTTATCCAAGCGAGCAAATGCCGCTGCTAACCGCTGAAACACGCGAACTGGCCCGCCGCGAGCGCAGCCAGCCCGATCTGATGCAGGCCGATCAGACACTGCTCGAACAAGCCGATCAACGCATCAGCGATCCGGCAGCGGCGGCTGACCAGCGCTATCTGACCGAACTTGAACAGACCGCCGATCGGCGCGACTGGCTGCGCGCTCAGACCAGCCTATACGCCAGCGCGCGCGAAACAGTTCGCATCGAACGCAATGAACTGCACATGCACTTAATCGAAAGCGGCAACGTGACCATCGTCACCAAGAAAACCGACTTCGGCAATGCCGTCCATCCTTTTCTGACCGAACAAATGCTAGGCAACCGCCGCTGGGCGATCGTAAGCGTCGCCATCGGGGCCGAAAGCCTCATCTTCGACAATCCAGCCAGCGGCAGCTACGACGGCGGGCTAATCACCGAAGCAGAAATGAAAGGCATGAGCGAACTGCGCTGGCTGGCTCAATCCGGTCAGCGCCCAACCTTAGCCTGGCCAAAAGACGGCAAACTCGAGTGTATTTATGTCGAAGGACTGGATCGCGAGAGCTTTCTGGCCAGCGTCGGCTTACGATTGGGGCGCGTCGATCGCCCGCAGGTGCTTGGCAAACGGCTGTCACGGCTCATGAAACCGAATGACATGCACCATACCTTCAAAGCGGATCAGATTGAATTGGGAATCCTGGGCCAAGGCCAATACACCGCTGAGAAACTCGGCTTCAGCGATGCCGCCCAGCTCAACAAGACCTGGGACGGCGGCGGCATCATCAACCGTCGCGTGCTGCTGGCCATGCCCGCTCCCGAAGGATTGTCCGAAACCGATCTGGCCGCCTGGAAGAAACGCCAGCTGTACGGCAATCGCTTCGAGTTCACCGTCATGACCCCGCAAGGCCAGTACAAAGGTCATGCCGTCATCAGCGACGACGACAATGGTCCGGATTTCCTGCTGCCCGACGATCCCAAAGGCGAGATTGCGCTGCGTGCCGACAATCCGAACCTGTACATAGCCTTATCCGAAGTACACGGCCACAACAGCACCGGGCTGGATGTGCAGTCGATGATCAACAACCTGCCCTATTTCGGCAAGGAACACTTGAAACAAGCCACCCGCAACAGCGCGGCCGAATTCGTCGACGCACTGACCAGCGGTCGCACAGCCGACCTGATGCAGCATCTGGGCGACGAACAGAACGACCGTTTTGTACCCGCCGCCATCGCTCGACGGGGCGGCCAGTTAACCGATTACTCAGGCGTCGTCGGACAGGCCATACGCGGCCATCTGACCAGTCTGAAAGCGACTGAAGAAGGCAAGCTCAAAATCACACTGCCCGGCGCTTGTGCTGACTACGTACTGGCCGCCAGCATCGCGCGCACCGCTGGCTATACAGTCAGCTGCGGCGACTACGAAGTGCAATGGGTGAGAGGCATCGGCATGATCATCGGCGATAAAGCCTGGGGCGAGGCTATGCCCGACTCCCCCTTGCTCGGCCAATGGGAAACCATCCCGCTCAATCCAGGCATGAGCGCCGACTACCACCATGCCGATCTGCTACGCCTGACGCAATGGCCGACACTCGACGAACAAGAACAACAGTGGGCCGCCGCCGAGCTGCACTGGCTGGCCGACATGCGCGGCCTCAAAACCAAAGCCAGTACGCCGGCCGAATACCTGAGCTTAGCCAACCAGCTCGATCGCTGGGATCGTGAAAATACCCAGCAGGAGCGCTGGTATCGCCAACCGATCTTGGACAACGCCCAGCGCCAGACGCGCCAACGAATGTCCGTCGCCCAAATCCTGGGCGGCGGCGATGGCGACGACACCATGATCAGCCAGTTTGAAACCGATCCAGTCACTGGCGAGCGCTGGGTCACCATCTGGCGCAATCCTAACCAACCCGGTGAATACGTACGCCTGCGCATGGCCGCTGACAGCGCAGTGCCGCGTACACGCGTCAAACCCGACTGGACGCCTGAACCCGAACGCGAACGCGCACTGCACGAAGCCGCCGTCTGGAGCGGTGGCCAAGCCGCCTGGGAACACGCCGATCTGCCCGCCGGTCAGCTGCCCGATGCCCGACATGCCGATCTGCTGCAGCTGGATCACTGGGAGGACATGACCGATCGAGAACGGCTGTGGACCGAAAAAGAACTAGTCCGCTTGGCCACTGAACGCAATCTGCCACTCGCGCAGAACTGGCCGGACAATTCAGCCGACCGACTGCGCGCCATCGCCGAGCGGCTGGACGAACTCGATCGACCGGCCGCGCCTTTTGCCGAACAAGTCGGTTTGCCACACTGGGACGCCTTACGACCCGCCGATCAGCAAACCGCGCTAGACCGCCTGAAACAAGCCGCCTATGACCGCAACGTATATCTGACGAACCTGCCAGGGCAGGTCAACAGCGCTCAACAGCTGAGAAGCGCCACTGAATGGGCAACTCAACTGGACGAGGCTCAGAAACGACGGCTAGCCGAACCGCGCCCGTACAGCCGGCCACAACTGAATGAGGACGGCCGCCAGCTGGCTTATCAGGCAGCGCCTATCGACGAACGCGCCTATGCCGAACAAGCCGCCACTCACACCCGCCAACTACGCAAACAGGCAACGCCGCTGGACGAACAGGCTCTTGAAGAACGGATGGCCCTTGAAAAACATGTCAAAGCTGCCGCTGGCAGCGTGTCCGACAGCCGCCAATCCGCTCAGGCATTGGCCGCTTTCGATCGCGCTAATCCCAGCGTCCTGCCCGCTTACGATGCTCAACTGGCGCTCCGCAAAAGTGAACAGGACTATCAGATCGCGCGCTTCCGGCGGGACCAACCCGATCCGGCCGAACGCATCAAACAAGCCCGCCTGGACTACGACAGCTGGCGTGAAGTAAATGCCTTGACACCCACTGAACGGCAGGTCGCACAAGCCGAAGCGAGTCGGCTGGACGGGCTGAGCGCCAGCGAACGCAGTACTTACCGAGCCGATCTAAGCAGTCGCTCACGCGAAAATGCACTCAACCAACAGCTACTGAGCGATGCTGCGCACGAAGACCCAGCCACTCGTCAGGCATTCTATCAGGCCTGGCAAAGCGGGCTGAACGACCCACAACGGCTGGCCAGTTCAACCTCGGCCGTTCAACAGCGAGCACTGCGCGAGCAGCTTAAAAACGCCGTTGAACCGCTGCCACTAGAACTCGAACTGCGCCGTCTGCAAGGCCAGACACTGGACGGCGACCTGTACGTGCAAGCCCTCAACCGCGCCGATCAGCCCGACTTTTTCGAGGACCTGCAGGGGCTGGCCCGGCCCCAGGATCGACTGCCAGCCGGCCTGCTGCTCGATCAGGCACAACGCCGCTACACGGTCGAAATGAATCGGCTAGCACTCGAACAGAAAACACTCCGTCACCAGCAGCAGCAGTTCACCAGCCTAGCCGCCGGCCGGCCGTATGCCGATGCCTATCGGCGAGCACTAGCCATGGACGCCCTGGACCAAAGTCTGTTCATCCGCCGCATCACCCTATACGAAAATGCCCTGGACCAGAGCGAAGCCAGCCAGAATCGACTGGCTGAAGCCCAGCTACGTCACGAAAAGCTGCTGACCTATCAAAAAAAGACAGCGCGCTATGTAGAAGCCCCGGTATTGAACCCGAAACAACTCTATCCACGCATCGACACCGTCACGCAGCGCGTTAAACACACCAGCCTGCCACCGGTCCCACACGGCGACGGCAGCTACGAAAACGAACTGGAAGTGGGCCTGAACGTAGCCAACAAAAACACGGCCGTGTTAGGCAGCTGTCTGAACGAACAAATGCTCAGCAAGACGCTCGATGAACGCGGCATCGGCGGTTTCGCCGGTCAGCCAATCATCAGCACCGAGAAACTGGTCGACGGCGCTCAGAAAAACGGTGAGCCACTCGATCACCTGATCCCCGACATGCAGGCCTACGCTATGAAAACCTACGCGGCCGGCGTGCGTATACCCTACATAATGCGAACCCGTCAGCCGTACATCCCCGAAGACGTCTGGCTGGCCGCTGGCTTCGAAAGTCCGCAGTATCCCAAATACGACCGTCAAAACGATTATGACGATGTGTACGACACCTTCCGACAAACCGTTCACACGCTCGAAAAACAGCGCGACGAGTTGATGCGCGCGGCTCGCCCCCCGCGAGCCGCCTGGGAAGCCGTTCAACAACTGAAAGCCGAACAGCTGACGCGCCGCGAACAAAGCGGCAATCTACTCGAAAGGACCAGCTACGAACTGGGCCAGCAGTTCAACGCCGTTCACTACAACGCCACGCTCGATGTCAAGGCGCAGCGCTGGACGCGCTACCAGCCCACCCTCGAAGAAAAACTGGCCAAAAAAGCGAATATCCTGAACAGTCCCAAAGACGCCACGAGGTTCAAACAGCGCACCGAGCACGAACAGGACCTACAGATTCTACAAAGCCTACGCCGCGAACGCGCTGAACGCGATCCGAACGAATTAGGCAGTCGGCCGGGCGAAAAAGAAGCGCTGCTAACGCGCATCGAATCCTGGCTGGATCACGACATAGATAACCGAACACGCACCCGTCAGGAAAAAAAGGACATCCTGCTGGCCGCGCTGGTCAGCCGCTATCAGAACACGCCCGATCCGACCAGTCGGCCGTCTGGCGATGGCGGCGTCTGGACGCCTGGTCGCACGGGTCAAGAAGGCATTCTCGATCTAACCCTCGAAGCACTGGAAGACAGCGGAGCCTTACAACGGCCAAACGCGAATGGCCTGCCGCGCCGGCCCAACCTGAATATCCCTCGTCCGCCAGCCGATCAACAGGTGACCGTGCATGCCCCCGATCTGAACCTGCTCAGCAGCCATGCCCAGCAGTACAAAGACAGCCCACATGGTCAGAACGACATACAGACCCAGCATGCACCCGACTTGGTCGATCATCTGCGCACCAACAAACAGGCCAAAAAGAATTTCAAAGCCTGGCTGAACGATCACATGAGCCAGTGGCGCAACAAACCGGCCTACATTCGCGAGGCCGAAATCCCTGATGGCCAGAAGAAAGGCCAGAAACGGCTGATGGTCTACATCCAATCCGAAGCGGACGAACGTCGCTACCGCGACGCGCCGCCGACCACTTCAGACACTTATAATGTACTGGTCGGGCCTCTCGGCAAAGACGAGCAGTGGGAAAGCGGCCCGGTCACTATCGCCTATGCGCGTGGCAAAGACACGGCCGAACTGACTCTGCGCCGCCCGCAACCAATCAGCACCGTCAGCGCGCCCAGTGAAGCAGTCCCCGAAACCAGCAGCCAGCAGCTCGAACAACGCGCGCTGTTCGACGATCTGGCCTTCGACTGACCTACCTGCGGACGGTCGTAAACCGTCCGCACGCTCCAAAAAAGGAACAATATGCCACCAATCGACCTAGTCGCCCAACTATTTCCCGGCGAAACAGACTATGGCCTGCTGCTACTGCTAGCCGACGGGCGGCCAGCAGTGTACCTGAACGGCCCAATCCAACCCAACGTTTTCCGCCACTCAGCCATCGAATATGGCATCAGCATCCTGTACGACTACCAACCAGAAGGCTTGCTGCTGCACTTGACCTATGCCGTGCATGATCAACCCGCTGACCCCTACCGACTGGATACCTTTCTGGATCCGACCGACCCCGCCGATCGACAGGTTCTGAACACGCTGACTCACTCCGATCAGCTGGTGATCGTGCTCTATTCAAGCCTCGCCCACAGCCTGAGCGCTAAAACAGTACCCTGGTCGCCTGAGCGACGCAGCGCCATCCAGGAACTGCTGACGAGCACCGCCAAACATCGCCCAGGTGACTTTCCGGCCGCCAAAGCACGCTGGCTGGCCGAGCATACATGAGCATGCTGTCCGAACGCTTGCGCGCCTATCGACTAGCCAGCCGTCTGACTTTCGGTGAACTGGCTCAACATACTGGCCTCAGCAAAAGCTACCTGCACCAGCTAGAAAACAACCCGACTCTGGACCCAGCGCTCAGCGTCATACGCCGCCTGGCCGATCACTATCAGGTCAGTCTGGACAGCTTATGCGATCATTCAGCGGCCCCTGACATATCTTATCCAGCGCTCACTCAATTCGCCGAGCAGCACGCGCTGGACAATGATCAACAGTGCCTGCTAGCCAGTCTTCACCTGTACGGCCAGCGACCAAGCCGCCCTATCGATTACTGGTATGTGTGGCGAGCCATTCAGCTGGCCTGCAGTGATCATTGACAACACATCTGGCTATTCAAATATTTCGCTGAAATAGGCGACCTGGAGAAAAAATGACGTTCAGCAATTTCAATGAACATCCCGACGAGTGGTCCAATTATCTGTTCGACATGCCGGAACACAGCAAAATCGATTGCACCTTGAAATATGACCGAGCCTACTTTGTTATCTTGTATCAGGATACCCAAACTGTCCTGAAAGATCCTTCACTCACCCTGCACGAACGCTATGCCAGTCAAACGCTGGCCGACGAAATTACCCTGCATGGCATCAACTGCCAATTGAGTTTGGCCGACCCCCATCGACGCACCCAACTCGATTGGGCCATCCGCAGTGCTTATCTAACACAATTGCAGATCGACCCTGAGCAGCCCGAAGCACTCTACCAGGTGCGCAAACACATCAACAGCCTGGTCGTACCGGGCATCTCTATATTCGCCTACCTGGGCTACATGAGCTTGCTCAACAGCCTGACCCACAGCGTGCCCAGTTATGCACCTGCTTAGGCGGGCCGCTTCACCCCGTTTGTTTCTCCAGGCAATTCCTGCGTGACAAAATAAGCTCAATCGAGTACGATTCAAGCTATGCAACACGCTACGACGCCCGCTAACCAAAATTTCATCTCGACGAGAAACAATGACCCTCAACAGCGCTACCTATTCCTTGAACGATGAGCTCGACAACCTCAACTGGGATCGTTTTCTGGAAAACAGCAATAAACTGCTCAAACGACTGGACGCGCACAGCCGCTGGAGTGTCCAGAACACCCGCCGCACACGGGTGATTACCAGTTCAGAGATTTCGCGATTTGTGTGGCAGGCCATAGGCGACCTGAACACCGGCAACAACCTCAGCATCCACATCGAAACCGACCATTACACTATGTACCTGACCGTACACAGCGACGATGGCGAGAACTATTACCAGATACGCCCCTATCTGAAACCAGCCAGCCTGACGGCCACCGTATACGAGCCGAACGGTTCAAGCTGGCCAGCCAGCCCGGCCAACGACCAATGTTTCAGCTATCTGGAATTGATTCACCTGATCGGCGGTGTGCCCAGCGAAAACACCCTCAACCACGGTCTGCTAATCAGTCCACAGATCAACGCCCGCTATCAATATCCAGCCAACATCGAAAGCACCGTCAACGCCCAGCTGAACCATCCCATCATCGACAAACACTCTCTTGATCAGTGGGCCGGCGGTTTAAGCGCCTACCCATTCGACGCAGCAGCCAGCTTCAAAAACCCGAAATATCCCGCCAGCACCGACGCTACCAATCGCCGCTAGCAAGAACAAGAAACAAAGCGCTGCCAGCATGAACTGAACCACGCCATAGATAACCTGTACGAAGTCGGTCGCAACCTGGACCTACCAATCACCAACGAACTGATCAACTTTGGCCAACAATCGACCCAGCCCAACCTTTTTTAGATAAGCCAACCACCCTGAGAAAAGGAGCGTCATGCCCAACCCCGAACACATCAGCAATGGCATTCAGGAACTCGAACAATGGCTAATCGACCTGATCGATCACGGACTGTCCAACCCACAGCTGAACAGCGACGGCTACTGGCAGCATATCAGCCGCCACATGAACGACGCCGGTCTGCGCGGCATCAGTTACAGCCTGGAGCACATCCAGCGGCTGGTCAGTCAACAACACGAAAACAGCAACCGCGAAGTGCTCGATCGGTTAGCTGAACTATACAGCCTGGTATGCGCCTACCAGCAATTTGAAAAACTGCCTGCCGTTCGACAGGCCGACCTGGAACAACAATTCGGCTTCACCACTCGCCAGACCGATCTGAAAGATGAAGCACGCTATCGCGATATATGGCAGGTACTCGACATCAGCGAATATGCACCCAACTATGTAGCCACCCAGACCGTCTGGCTGCAAGGGCTACACACCCATCTGTACGCCTACATCCAGCAGTCCGCCGTCAGCCGCAATTATGCCGACACTTTCGATACCAACCAGTGCTATCACGGCGATCTGAGTTATTACCCGAGCGGCTGGCCGCTGCGCGCTCTGCTGAACAGTAAACAAAGGCTCAACGGCCGCCCAGTACACCTGCGCGACGGACTATCCATCGATGATCTGTTCAGCCTATCCAGTCAGGCTTTCGCCGTCCAGCCCTGGCTGAAAAAGTTCCCAATCACGCTTGGCAAGGTCCAACTGCACTATCAAGACAGTCAGCCCAACCTGATCGACCAGGCCGGCAACCGCCTGCCCTTGGTTTACTTTCCCGGCAACATGCGCTACCGTCTCGAAAAGGAAACGATAGACGTTTTCGGCAGTTACGACGGCCGCCGTTTCGTGCCACTGGTCGCCCAACATCAGGATCGGCTACATCCACTCGGGAGAAAATAAGATGGACTTATCCCGTTTACTACTCAGCAGCGCGCTGCTCGGCAGCCGCCGCCGGCCGCTGGCCCCACCCAACCACGATCACCCGTTGGCCGAACTGCTCAACCAGCTCGACTACGGCCAACCCGCTCGCAGCCTACTGGTTAGCGCCGCCCTGATGCTCATCTATGAAAAAACCGCACCGACCGGCCAACCGCTGCAGGCGGATCAAGGCACGCTCGATCAACTGCTCGAAAATAAACAATCCGCCGCCATCCTGGACTGGCTAGGCGAACACCCGCCAGCGCTCAACGCACGTCAATTGAGCCGTCTGCTCGAGTATGCCTTACAAGACTCACTGCTGTCCGACAGGCTGCCACTGCACCCGCTCAATCAGGCTTTCGCCGTTCAGCAGCCGGCCTGGCGGGCCATGCTCCTGAAACCCGTTCACGACGATCCTTTTCCGGCCTATTTCGCCTTACAACGCAGCGAAACGGATATGACCAACGCGCTCAGCGACCTGATCCTGCGCGAATACGCGGCGCAATACGTGAGCTCGCCACAGAGCGTAGCCGAGGGCTGGCCATCGATCCCCATCGACAACCGCTGCGCTATTCTGGAAGCGCTGCTCAGCCAACTGACCGAGCATGACCGTCCGCTGCTCGAACTGGCGCTGGCCGATCCACTCAGCGCGCCCATTGCCCAGCGTTTACTCGCCCTATTAGCCACCTGACCAACCGCTCACAAGGAGTTCCAATGTTCACTATCATCCGGCAACACGCCGAACAACAGTTTCAGCACGAGCTGCAGCTGCTAGCCGCGCATGACCAGTACGAACGTCCGTTGAACTGGCAGTTGTCGCCCAGGGCCGTACTCGCCTTCATCAGCGGCACGCAAATCGGCGACACGCTCATCGAAGCCAAGTATTTCGGAGCGCGCCATCTGATCGAAACCTGCATCGCCACGCTGGCCAGCGACCGTGCACTACTGCTGCTGGGCATTCCTGGCACCGCCAAAACCTGGCTGTCCGAACTGCTGGCCGCCGCCATCAGCGGCGATTCGACGCGGCTCGTGCAAGGCACTTCAGGCACCGTCGAAGAAGCCCTGAAATACGGCTGGAATTACGCCCGTCTGCTGACTGAAGGGCCCACCGAACAGGCCATCGTGCCCAGCCCGATCATGACCGCCATGCGCGACGGCAGCATCGCTCGCGTCGAAGAGCTGACGCGCATGGCCTCCGACGTACAGGACACCTTGATCAGCATACTGTCCGAAAAGACCATCGCCATTCCCGAACTAGGCCACGAACTACAGGCCATCAGCGGTTTCAATCTGATTGCCACCGCGAATAATCGGGATAAGGGAATCAACGATTTATCAAGCGCCCTGAAACGCCGTTTCAACACGGTCATTCTGCCAGTACCCGAAACATTCGAAGAAGAAGTGCATATCGTCGAGACACGCGCCCGAGCGGTCGCCCAGACGCTGCATCTGCCACCTGAAATCGCTATCAAAGACGAAGTCCAGCGCGTCGTCCAGATTTTCCGCGAGCTGCGCTCTGGGCGTACCACTGACAGCAAAACCAGCATCAAACAGCCAACGGCCACGCTCAGCCCAGCCGAAGCGATCTCGGTCATCACACACGGGATGAGCATGGCCACCTGGTTCGGAGACGGTCAGCTGAGCGCCGCTCACATTGCCAACAGCCTGAACGGGACTATCGTCAAGGAACCCAGCAGCGACAGCCAGGTCTGGAGCGAATACATCGAAACCGTCATCAAGAGACGTCCACAGTGGCAGGACCTGGCTGACGTCTTGTGATCAGCAGCAGCGCCGATCTGATCGTCCAGGTGCAGCACAGCGGCCTGCATCTGATCAGCTGCAAGAGTCAGCTGATCAATCAAATCCAAGTATACGAAGTACTCATCAAAGCCGACCGATCGATGACGGCTATCGTGTACGCCGTCGAAACGCTATTGAGCGAACCGCAGCACATCGCCAGCCTGGTTCACAGCCGAGCGGCTGGCCAGGTCACGCTAACCATCATCATGCAGAATGCATCTTAAAAGGATTCAAACCATGCTTATCGAAACACAATGGGCCGGCCACTGTCAGGACGGAACATCCGATAAAGTCTGGGCGGCCTGCCTGACCGCCGACCACCAGGTCATTGCAGTCCACGGTCGGCGCGGCAGCGCACTACGTCAGACAATCAACCAATTTCCCGACGGGACCAGCGCCAAAAAGCACTACGACGCGAAAGTAGCCGAAAAGAGCCAGCGCTACACAGCCACCGCCTTCGACACGATCGGCATTCCGAGTTTTGGCGAAGCGCAGCGTCTGAGCACGCCAGCCAGCCCCCAAACAGCAGTCTATCAAGTCACTCACATCCTGCCGCTGAGCAAGGACGAACTGCTCAGCGCGCTGAGCGATGCCCGCTACGGCCTCACCGAAAAGATCAACGGCGAACGAACGATCATCGCCTTTGATGGCCACACGCTGCGCGCCTACAACCGTCGCGGCCTGGAAAGCAGCCCACCAGCGGCCGTCGCTCACCTGAAAGACTCGCCGCGCCAGTTCGTCATGGACGGCGAGCGTTACGCAACCAGCACCGACTCAGGCTGCTATGCCGCTTTCGATCTGCTGGAACTAGACGGCTTGGACTGGCGCGCCTATCCCTATCAACGGCGCATCGAAACACTCTGCCGAGTACTCGCTTCACTGCCCAACCCACCCGCTCAAACGCACGCACTCAGTCAGCAGCTACCCGTCCCGTTCAGCGTGCTCATCCCAACCAGCAGCGAACAGGCCGCTCAGCAGCTGCTGGAATGGCTTGAACAACACGGCCGCGAAGGGGTCATCGTTCGCACATTGAACGCGCCCTACGAAGCCGGCGACACCCACCATGTACGCAAGTATAAATTCCGGGCCGACCTGGACGCCATCATCAGCGGCATCAAACCGGGTTTGAAAGGCGGCAGTCTCAACTTGGCCTTGCTTCGCCCACGCGACGGCCGCCTGATCGATATTGGCAGCGTGCGCAGCGGACTGACCGAAAACGATTTACAGACACTGAGCGAACTGCTCGAGCGCCAGCCGCAACCAGTCATTCGGGTCAGTTACCTACCCATCCGCACGGTCGGCACTAAACTAGCCGAACCGACTACTTCGCTGCGCGATCTGCGCACCGACAAAGTGGCCGCCGAATGCACCACGGATCAACTACCTCGCAACGCCGAAGCATTCGACGCGCTTTAACCTCAGCAATCCCACTCGGTTATATCTGCTCGAAAGCACGCTGCACGCTTTACCCGGCAGCATTCTGCTCGCTTAATCTCAAAAGGAGAGTCATGGCACATCCCTACTTTCACGCTTTAGCCTCTGTTAACCGTTATGGCGGACAATGGACCGACTATATTGCGCTGCACGAACGGCTGGACAGCAGCAAAGCCCACTATGCCCACTGCAAACACCGCTTGGCCCTGCATAACACCTGGGGCGTGAGCATTCTAACCCAACTGTTGGGCCCACTCTGGAACGCACAGCCGACAGCCGACCTGCTCGAACAGCACGTTTGCGAAGATTTAGGGCGCTATCCACTGCTGAGTGACTATCTGAGTGAAACGACTCAAACGATCGACTCACAAACCCACAGTCTGCTAAGCACCCGTCGCTTCGGCGGGCAGCCAACCGACTATCAAGATCTGCACAATGTACTCGATCAACTCGACTGGCCCGAACCACAAACTCGCCAGCTAACGCACAACAGCTGGGGCATTTATCTGATCGAGGTGCTGTACGGCAGCACTTTCCTGCGCGCTTCCGACCAACAACGCGTGCCGACCCGGCCGCTGCTCGAACTGCATGTCAGCCATGAACTAGGCCGAATTCCAACGCTCGCCGAAGCACTGGCCAACTGCCCTTTACCCCGTTGGGCCTGCCGTGCTACTCGTCTAAATGCCTGAAATAAGGAGATCCACCCATGTCCGAAGCGCTTTTCGCAGCTCTTAGCCGACGCTACCAAGCTCCAAAAACATTCAATATGCAAACAACCAACTACCAGCTCGAACAACTGGAAAAACACACACCGCTGCTAGCCGCCGACGTCCTGCGTTACCCGGCCGCTGCCAGCGTGCTGATCGAACTGATTCAGCCACCCCAGCCAATTACCACTATGCTCGCCGTCATGCACCGCTGGCGCAACCTGTACAGCCCCACCCGGCAAACCAATCACCCGCTGAACCTGACACTGGACGCCTTCAACGAAAAAATTCCACATGCGATCGGCCTGACGATCAGCTGTATCGAAATGCGACACGCCGTCATCGACCTGGAGCGACTGAACCTGCTGCTCGCTTTCAGTAACATTTATAACAACTATCCACCTGACCATCCCGAAAAAATCAAAAGCAGGCAATTGGCACAACTGGTCCAGATTACCGATCTAGCCGATCTACAACAGGCCGTCGAACTAATCGATCAGCGAACCCACAATCAAACCGATATGACTAAGTTCGAACACGCTCACTATATTGCACGCTACCTAATCGATGGTCTAGAAGGTCAACCACGTTATCTACACAGCGCCGCCGATAACGCAGTGCGCTGGCATCAAAACATCATCGCCACCCACGCCCAGCGCAGTAACCTGCACCCCAATACAGCCACTAAACGTCCCCACATTGCACTGCCCAGCGACGAAGCAATCGTATTCCTGGACACCGCCGCTGCCGTCATAGAGGAAGGTCAGACCATGAAACACTGTCTGGCGAATTATCAGAAAATGGCCGTTGAAGGTGAGTGCTACCTGTTCCGTGTAAATTATCAGGGCAGCCGCGCCACCTTCCAAATCAGCGCCCGCCAGAAACGCATCGTTCAATCAGCCGGTTTCGAAAACAGCCATGACAATGACGCACTGCACTATGCAGAACCCATTCTGGCCAAATGGGCGGAAGGGCTCTGAACATGTTCCAACAAAACTTGTTTCTTGAACTAGGCGTCAACTATCTACTATTCTGTACCTACTGGTCGAACGATCAAGACGAAATCGGAGCCGTTTACGGAATAAACAAGCAGAACGATCAGTTGACCATCAGCACAATCAATTGCACCGATCGTGGCCGGGAAATCATCAGCAGTCTATGGACCAGCAAAGAAGCAGGTGCGCTAAGCGCCATTGATTTAAGAACGAACCAGTGGTACGAACTCGATTCATACGAGCACTATGAACCAGAAGACAAGAACGATGATTATACCGACTTTGATCCGGACAGCG